>Ga0315312_1001165_pt1 | contig 22070 bp, 23 predicted proteins | sample TDP7_MG_FD_203629 | JGI IMG/M metagenome (GOLD analysis project Ga0315312, IMG submission 203629) | Freshwater sediment microbial communities from Lake Towuti, South Sulawesi, Indonesia - TDP7 | ecosystem: Environmental > Aquatic > Freshwater > Lake > Sediment | place: Indonesia: South Sulawesi... | reverse complement strand
GGTTCTCCGGGGCGATGGTCCAGCATGGTCTAAGATACTTGGCTCGGGACCGCTATGAGCGAGAGCCCAAGTGATCGTGGGTTCAAATCCCACTCGCCCCACCATCTTTTGGGTTCACAACCTTTTTAGGTAACGGCGCACACACGGCTAATGGGCAAGCTTTGGCGCGTGTTAGGTCTCCTTACCGGCATCTCTTGGAGGATGCGGATTTCAGGCGTTGGTTTGATAATACGAGGCGTGGTAGCCCGGCGACTGCGGATGAATGGCTTCGCAGGATGGGGTTCATCCATAAGACGTTTGGCAAAAGCCCCAGTGAGCTTGCGTCGATGAGTGTGAAGGACGCGACGAACTTCATTCTTGACTTGGTTGGTTCGTTGGAGGATCAGGGTAGGAGTGGCAATTACATAGCGAACTGCGTGAAGCCCCTGAAGAGTTGGCTGGAGTTCAATGGCGTAACGATTCAGCGGAAGATCAAGATCGCTAGGCGCGGCGAAACCACGAAGTATGCGGATGAGAGGCCTCCTACACCTGAGGAGCTCAGGAAGATTCTTGCGACTGCGGATCTCAGAGCGAGAGTGGCTTGCGGCATCGTTGCTTTCTCCGGGGTGAGGCTTGAGGCTCTCGGCGATTATCTTGGTGACGATGGGCTTGAGGTGCGCGACTTCCCTGAAATGAAAATCAATGATGGCATCGTTGAGTTCGAACGCATACCCACAATTATCAATGTGAGGAGAAGCATCTCCAAGACCGGGAATCAGTACTTCACGTTTCTCTGCGAGGAGGGTTGCGGATACCTCAAGGAGTATCTGGAGTGGCGTATGCGCGAGAAAGGTGAGAAGCTTGCGCCTCGTTCACCGATAATCATGTCGACATTCTCCAACTATGCAGGTCAACATATCAGAACGATTAACGTCGGCGATTTAATGCGAAAGCCTATCAGGGCAGCTGGATTCTCTTGGAGGCCATACGTGCTAAGAAGATACTTCGACACGAGGATGATGATTGCTGAGTCGGATGGATTGATCATACGGGACTATAGGACTTTCTGGATGGGGCATAAGGGCGACATAGAGCACACATACACTGTGAACAAGGGGCTCACCGCTGATGTCGTCGAGAGGATGAGAGAATCATATGCGAAAGCCTCCGAGAAACATCTCGCAACCGTAAGAAAGGAGGAAGTGACGAAGAACACTGTCTTGCAGACATTCAACGAACAGTTTCTACGAATGGCAGGCTACACCGACGAAGAGATAGCACAGCTGGGTGACCTATCGCAATCGACCCCAGAGCAGATCCAAGATCTCATCCAGAGGAAATCGATGCAAGCGTTGGGATTGAATGGAAACAGTAGGCAGAAAATCGTACCAATGGATAACGTCAAAGAATGGATCCTGCAAGGATGGGAGTACGTTACTACGCTACCGACAAGCGAAGCCGTGATAAGATTGCCAAGCAGGTAACAATCTATCCTTTCTTCAATTCCTCATGAAGAAGCTTCGCAAATATCTCTACTTTTGCCAGAGTTGCCTCTCTGGGAAGATAGTCAGGCTCAGACAGAATCAGGTATCTAAGCAAGCTCGTAGCAGACAGATAGCTTTCTGCAAGCCTCTTCAATTCAACGAGGCTGATCGCACGAACCTGCCTTGCAACCTGCACTAGTACAATCACACCCAGATAGATTCTATCGAACCCATAGTGCTATGCTGCAGAAACGTCTGATGCGGTTCATTCTTTTGCCTCCTTCTTGGTCTGAAGGCTGATTTTCCTAGTACCATCTGTTGGTACAAGTAGAGGAGACGGCAGTGAAGGAAGTGTATCATGTGTAGGTTGTGAAGCTTGCTGAGATAACCCCGCCTTCAGGAACTGCGCCCCCATCCTATTGAGGAGGTCCTCGACCTGCTTCGAGGTGATACGGTACTGAATTCCTGTTCCAAGCCTACGTCGCTCACCAATTCGTGCTCTCTTCAGGGCGCGACCAACCCATTCATTCGTCAGCCATTTCGGTGGACGGGTAGGATCGTCTGCTATGCGTTTGACGAGCTCGTTCTTTATCTCAGAAACAGAGTAATACTCATCGACTACGACTTTTTCGTGAAGAACCTGAAGCAGGACCATGTCAGTTGATTCGGTGAGGTTTTCCTCGCGTTTGTAGGCGCCTATCTCCTTTGCAAGCCCGAGCATTCTTTCATATAGCCCAGAAACACCATGTTTCTCAAAGAACTGTGCTAAGGTAAGTATTGGGTGCCATAACTCTAACTCCCTACCTTCTACAGGAGCTTCACTTCCTTCACTACATACACATCGTTCACCGGCCATCTGGCTGACTTCCGCAGCGCGCTCAAGATACAGACGGTAAAGCCCAGCCCGGATCTTGCCCCAGCGAGGATCGGTTGTTGACGGCTCACGCCTCTTGACCTCAGGGTTCAATGCCCTGAGCATTATCCTTGTTATTGCCCTATCTTCAAGCACATCCTCTATGCCATGAATATTCGCAAAGAATAGAGGAGTATAGATCTCGAATGGGGTGGGCCGCTTAACCTCGCCCTCTGCTCCTTCAACCCTGTGCGCTGCCTGACCTTTCTTGTATGCTGACAGGATCAGGGCTCGAAACGCTTGGTTTCTCTCAGCGTCGTGGAGCTTCTCGGTTTCATCAACGAAAAGGCTGGCTCGGGCGTCTTGAATTATTCGGTACAGGAAGGCTGTGCTCATGCTTGCGCTCCAGATCCCGTTGAAGGCAAGCAGGGAAAGGATCAGCATCAGTTTGCTCTTACCTGTCTGCTTCATCCCTCCAATGTAGCCGATTGAGCAGGCATCAAAGAGACGTGCGAAATATGTCTCTACTGTTTTCAAAGTCCAGAAATCGTAGTCGCGTGGGTCAGGAAACTCCATGTAGCAAACAAACGCATCCCTAATTGCTGCGTAAATCGAGTCAGGCTCGATGAGTGTGTATTTGGGTGGAGGACCGCTATCGATTGGTGCAAGCCATTCAGCGAGATCCTTCGGGTCCCATCGTGGGGCGGCGCTTGTGGCTAGGGGCTTATGCGAGAGAATGTAGCCTCGATCACGCAGGTACTGATAGTCACCTGCATAGTACAATTCATGCTCGCTTGTAACCAGCCAGAGATGATCTTCTTCTCTGACATCTTCTCTCTGTTCGCCTTCCTCATCTTTTCTTTTCTTCCGTTTTCTGCGGACCTGCGTTGGTAGGAAAGCACCGACAAAGGCTTTCCCGTTGACGAAATCAATCGCTGGATGAATCCTTGTCGTCTGCCTGCCGAGCAATTTGACGTCTCGATCCTCAAGAAAAACGTCATGGCTGCCCGGATACTTTACTTCATCAACAATACTGAAAAAGAGACGTCTCGGCAGCCTTAGGTAGCTAGGTCCGCGAACCCTACTCTTCGGCTTCCTGCATGTCTTACCTTGCAGGGTTACCCTCCGTGCCCGCTGGGGGCACACCAGTCGGGAATTCTTGCTGTCGTTCACGATACATTGTTCTCCTTTTGGTCTAAAGCTCTTAGCCGAAGGTTTTTTAAGTTTAGGTATCTAAACCTAGAAAAGATGGTTTAGAGAATGGCGAAATGGTACACTGGAAAAACTCCCGAGAGCAGAGAACGATACGCTAAGCAGACAATCTATGGAGCTTTACCCGACGATGGCTCCGAGGCTCAGTGGTCTCGACTGAAGGAGGTCGCAAAGGAGAAGGGCATAAGCTCCGCCACTTTGAGCAAGCACCTGAAGCACGGCGTCAAGATCGGCATGATCGGCAGACGCGTCGACGAATCCAACTATCCTCCCAACGTTTACTACCGCAAGACGTCTCCGAGAAACATAGGGATTATTCCGCCAAACAGTGAGAGCCTACTACTTGAACGAGTCGAAGTGGTCCAAGAGGGCTTCAAAAAGATAATCAAGGAGCAGAATGCGAAGAAGCAAACAGCAATGGCAGACCTGCTCTGGCAACATCTATTCGCATTTCTATGTGCACGACTATCTACATTCATCATCAGTTCAATAGAGAAGAAGACATTTCGAGAAGCAGAGGCCTATATTGAAACCGCGCTAAACATTGAAATCATACCTTACATCGGTTTTCTACACGGTGCCTCCTACCACACAAGAGTGCTGCCTACGTTACATAGGATTTCAGCTGATTTCTTTAGACTGTCAGGCCATGCGTTGCTCAACTTCTTTATTCTCTCTGAAAGCAAGGAACTCACAGAACAGAAGATCGAGAAACTGAGCGATATCTGGACCCTTTTGAAGGAAAGAAGGGCTCCCACGGGTAAACGCCCGCAGTAGCTGGAACGCCAAACAGGAGGTCTCTTGGCATTCGGTCAGACGAGACTTGACTATCCAAACACTTGGCACTAGGCTAAGGGCATACGATCAGGACTGCCGGTCATAACCAAGAACCTAGAAATCTACGGCCGGCCGAATCTTCTTCCTACCGAATTTTCATCTAAGCGCATTCTTGGGGTTACTCAGTCTCATCGCTTTCATAGTCTACGTTTGCGTAGTCAGCCTTTCCCCTTAGTTGGAGTCACGCCGATAGTCGCCACAAATTGGCGACCGTCTACACTTCGGTTTCTTGTCCTGTACGTTTTCACTACTGATCTACTTGCTGATCATCTACGTGGGCCGCAGTGAGTTCTTTAGGTCTGTGAGTGTCTTGGCAACTGCCTTTCCTTTCTCTGTGAGCGAGTAGTTCGACTGAATGGGCCGCGACGCTATGACGTTTCGTCTGAGGAGCCCCTCATCGAGCAGGTCGTTCAGGTTTGAAGACAGAGTGCCTCGGCTTTTGATCAGGCTCTCAAGATCGCTGTGTCTGACTTCCCCCCTCGAGTGTACAAACAGTAGAATCTGTATGCATGGAGACTGAAGAAGAGCGCGAATCTTCACGTCATCGTCACACAGACGAAGCGAGAGCGAGGGGCCGCTAAAGAAGCGGTAGCACGCCATAACGAGCCTAGCTCAATCGATCGAGTCAATTAAATACGCAACGAGCAATATCCTTCTACATGGAATACTGGCTCGTTCAGCACGACATCGACGCGTATTGGGATCGCCCGAACGCGATCGGCTCACCAAAGGCCAGAGCGCTTAGAGATCGCAATTTCAGGCAGATCAGCAAGGGCGACAAGATAGTCTACTACGCCAAACAGAAGAGAACGCTCGGACTCTTCCAAGTATCCTCAGAGCGATGGCTAGAGTTGAAAAGCTGGAGCAAGAGCCGGAAGGGCGCTCACATGGCCTATCAGATTAGACCTATCTGCACAGGAGTCTTCGAGATGGACCCTTCCGATTTTGGCATCGGAACCACGAGAGGAAGAACGGTAATTCGCCTCTCGAAAGAGCAGTACCGCATGATGGCGGCGCAGATACTTGGCATGGAAGACCCGGAAAACCATGAGGGCACCGTTGCCCTATTCGCCAAGCTGCACCGAGCCTGCGGATTCCCCAAGCTTCTGAAGGTGAGAGAGGCCTACCCGGACATAGTCGCTCTCGACGAGGATGGCAAAGAGAAAAGAATCGAAGTTGAGTTCGAGAGCGCGAGCTTCGAGAGAGAGCACATGGGCGAAGCAGACAAGTGCGATACAGTGGTTTGCTGGAGAGACACATGGGGACGGGCAGCGATCAAACCTGTAATCGAACTTGCAAGCATACTCTGTTGACAAGCCGTTGTCTGTTGCTCTGACAGCTGAGAGAGGAACGTGGCGGACAGATGCATACGGCGCCGGCCGTGATAGCATCCAATCAGACGTCAACGCAGTTACGCTTAGGATAGGGTTTCTGAGCTATGACGGCCGGCCCGTAGGCATCCTCAGCTTCGCATATTCCGATGTTTAATAGTTAGAATTGATACCGAGAACTAAAGGTATCGGACATGCAGGCTTCAACAAAGCTTTTGTTGTGGAAGCTCTTCATCATCGTTGTTGCTCTACGTCCAGTCCTCGTCTGGCTTCCAACCGCTCACAGAGAACTATCTTCGGTGGATGATCCGAATCAATCTTTGTCGCCACTTGCGCCGACCTCAGTGACACAAGAAATTGAATATCTACCTGACGGGAGCAAACTGGTTCGCGTCAACATTGCCGAGAATCTCGGAGTGTCAGCAGCACTTGGTGCAAGTCTTATTCATCCATTGAGAGCGAGCCCTGATGACTTTCAAGACGAAGATTGCTATTTGAGAATATTGCAAATCATGCTATTAATGATCCATCTTGGATTGAGACAAGAAGTTCTTGATTTGTTCTCTCTTCGAAAACGGTTCACAATGGGCTCAGTACCGTGCTTTCGCTGGACGCCCTGAAAGACTAGACACAACCGCAAGCTGATTCATGAAATGGTTTTTAGGGTCCAGATCTGATTTCAAGGTCATGCGCTACTGGTTCGTGATTCATAGTCTTGAATCGTTCTCTCAGGACCCTGACTACATTGGAAGCGATTTGAAGGACACGGGTGTAAGGAGGCCTAGCTACCGGCCGGCCCTTGGTTTTCCATATGTCAAGCCAATTCGTGACGATTATCCAGACGCTGTGGTACTAGATAATGACGGTAATGACAAGAAGGTTGAATTCGAACACGGGTCATCAAACTTCGTTGAGCATCATCATGATCTGTCGGAGTGTGACTTCATCATTTGCCGGGAGCACGAGTGGACAGATATGCCGCGAGAATTGGAAAACAGGATCACGATTATTCCGCTGAAAGAAGCCGTACCTGACCTAGTAAGATAAGACAGGCAAACAAGGTATGTATGAAGGATCTATCGTTCACATAATGATTCATCGGGGTCTATCAGAATGACAGACAAAGAGGAAGCGAGGAAGAAGATTGAACAACTGATTCATGATTACAGAAGCTTCTCAGCCTCGCAAGACGAGACCGAAGTAAACGAAGAACGCGTGAAAATAGCCTTCGTAGTCCCGCTGCTTGAAACGCTCGGCTGGAACATGAGGACAGACGAAGTCCTACCGGAGCAGAGAACTCTAGTCGGAGCAGCAGACTTTGGACTTCGTGCGTATGGTGCAACTCCTCAGATCTACGTAGAATGCAAGTCTTTCCGAGAAAATCTCGACGGGCATAGAATCGAGAGAGGCAGACAGGTTACATATGCTGAGAAGGCGATCCAGTACGCTTGGAGTATGAAAGCCAACTGGGCAATTCTCACCAACTTCAAAAAAACTAGACTTTACTACTCGCTTGTGAGAAGACCTTCTGAAGGATTGGTATTTCCAGAAATCTCGTTTAACGAATATGTTTCAAGGTTTGATGAACTCTGGCTGGTCTCTAAGGATTCAGTCCTATCAGGAGAGATAGAGACCTATAGAAAGAAGGCTACAAGGAATCACGTTGACGAGGAATTCCTGAAAGACCTCATTGAATGTAGACAACTCCTTCTAGATAGCATACACAAGAACAATCCTGATCTCACAACTGATGACATGAATGAATCTGCGCAGAGAATACTTGACAGGATAGTATTTGTCAGGAGCTGTGAAGATCGGAACATAATCCCTGCGGAGATGCTCTGGAAGCACTATGCGCATTGGGAAGAGGTTGCCATCGACAAGACTGTCCGAACATTCATGACTGATCTCAAGAATATGTTCAGAGACTTTGACCGAGTGTACAACGGCAAGCTCTTCGAACCTCACCTATGCGAAGATCTTAGAATTGACAACCCCGCTTTCCGGCAGATACTCGAACGATTGTACGGTGATGGAGGCAGAACAGGCTACAGGTTTGATGCGATCCCGGTTAACGTACTCGGACAGGCTTACGAACTCTACATAGGCTCCGTTATCAAGGAAAAAGCTGGAGCAGTAAAGAGCATCGAAATCGTTGAGGATTACAAGAAGCGCCAAGAACATGGAATCTACTACACTCCTACATGTGTGACTCACTTCATCGCAAGACAGACCCTCGGCAGGATCCTGAGGAAGGCAAAGACCGGAGACGAGATACTGAAAGTAAAGCTGTTGGATCAGGCAGCAGGTTCGGGGTCTTTTCTCATCGAGGCATTCGACCAATTTAGGGATGCGTACCTTGAATTCAAGAGAGAATATCAAGAACGTGCAAAGCAGGGACCTTTTGAAATGCAGCTTATGCAGCCCGAGTGGGTTGACTCAGAGAAGGCTACACTTCAAAACAACATTTACGGGGTTGACTTGGACCCACAGGCGGTAGAGACTACAACACTCAGTCTTGAGTTGAAAGCTGTAAAAACGAAGGAAAGAATCCCACATCTAGGTGAACACATCAAGAGAGGAAACTCCATAGTCAATCATACCGCAGATGAAATGCTCCAGAAATTTTCGGAAGAAGAACTCAAGCAACTACTTGGAGAAGACTGGAGGGCGAAATGGCAATACAAGCATCCTTTCAAGTATAGTGAGGGCTTCAAAGAGATAATGGATAATGGCGGGTTCGATGTTGTAGTCGGCAATCCGCCTTACAATAACATGAGAGATCCAGAACTTAAAGTAGAGCAAGCCTATTGCGAGAGATTCCATGATGACATATTTCGCGGAAATAGTGACATCCTCTTCTACTTCATAAAGAGCGGTCTGTCCGTTCTGAGGCAAAGTGGTCTTCTAGGGCTAATTGTTGCAAGGTATTTCATGAAGTCCGAGGAAGCAGACCGACTCAGAAAGTACATTCTAGATCACTCCAAGATCCGCTGCATCGTAGACACGAGAAATATTCAGGTCTTCGGACGAGTCAATGTTCTCACCTGCATCATCGCGCTCGAAAGAGACGATTCTCCTAGAGAGGCGAAGTCTAACCACAAGATCAAAGTGATCAATGTCAAGAACAACTTCAAAGGAACACCGGAAGAACTGTTTGAACATATCAGTCAGCATATAGAGGAACAGGAGTTATCAGACGAGTGGATCTACGTATTCCAGAAGGAACAGGGAAAACTCTCCGACGAGCCGTGGACACTCGAACCACCTTCAACGGAAGCACTATTGGAGAAGATCAGAGCTAATTCGTGGGAGCTGGGCGAACTTTGTCAAGTTGGAGTCGGATACGACACAGAATTGAACGAAGCAAGACTGGATAGCGAATTGGACAAGAAGGATGCGCCAAAGCATGGAGTCTTCATACTCGCGGAATCAGAGGCAGAAGCACTTCAGCTGGAGAAAGATCTCCTAGTAAAGATGGTTAAGGGCTTTCAAATACAGAGGTACGCACTTCTTGATCAAGGGTACCTATTGCTCAATACAAGTGCCCAAACTGACATAGATAGATACCCTAATGTTAGGAAGCACCTTGCTCGGTTCAGGAGGCAGCTAGAACAAAGAGACGCAATGCCCCGTTGTCTATGGTTTGGTGTCGGGCTACCCAAAAACAAAGAACTGTTCGAAGCCAACCCAACCAAGATATTGGTTCCGAAGTACGCGACTGGAAATAAGTTCGCCTATGATGACGGAGAAGGATTCTACTGCATAAGCGATGCCTATATAGTAACTAAGAATGCGGAATGCAGGGTTGATCTACGGTACGTTCTTGCGATACTCAACAGCAAGATGATGGAATTTTATCACAAGAAGATCGGCAAGCTCAAGCGCGGCGGTTACTATGAGTATTTCGCCGAACAGCTGCGGAGGCTCCCAATCAAGAAGATAGACCTAAGGAAAAGATCTGACAAGGCAATCCACGACAGAGTTGTCAGGTTAGTTGGCAAACTGATAGATGCCAAGAAGCGACTGCTATTCATAGAAAAAGCCTTTGCCGAGTCCATTGCGCTGTATCCGACCATCGACAAGCTGAGCCGACTGAAAACCTACTACGAATACGAAGGGGTCCATCCTGACGTGCTCGGAGACTTCAACAGAAAACGCGGAAAGATACACGGTTTCAAGCTCTCCAAGGAAAAGGACAGGATCAGAATGCTCATAGACTACTTTCCAGAAGAAAGCGAGAACGAGAAGGATGCCCTCGTCGGAATACCGGCACTCGACCTAAGGTTTGAAACCCAGTGGCTATGCAACTTCGTCTACCACTCACTCAGAAACTTCAGCGCAACGACAAGCAAACGGATGCTAGGCAAAGGAAACATACTCAGAGTCCTTCAGTCCGAGATTTTAGTCCCCTCATTCGCCACTAATCGGAAAGAGAACCGCGAAATTATTCGCAAGATCATGAATCGGTTCGAAACGAGAACCAAGGGGTTGCTCGGAAAACATGGAAGTCTTGAACAATTCGAAGTAGAGATTCAAACTCTAGACAACGAGGTAGAAACCGAGGTTCGCAATGTCTACGAAATAACAGAGGAAGAAAATGACTTCATAGAGGGCGAGTCGCTATGATGTCGAGAAGGAACTGAACACGGCGCTATACCTAACCTGCAGATTCAACAACCACCTTTCCGCTTGGAAGAACCAGTTGGACCCTGAAGCCCCGTGCCAAGCATGCTTCGAGCTGATCTTCAGCCACTATTTGCTGGCAGTGCTCTCCGTCGCTGCAAGCTGAGTATCTCTCGTACTGCCGGTTTTGTTGCCGCAAGCGATGTTTTGGCTCTGCCTCTTTTAACGCATCTTTCGACAACCTCGAGATCCCATTGCCCATGACCGACGCAACAACATGTGCCAAGGCCAAGGCAAGAACAAGGACAAGCACGTTTCGTCGATAAGTCCGCGTGTCTCGCCCCATCACAATTTCGAGCCAATGGTTTGTTGTTAGGCTGGACAGAGCTCTTCCCACATCCTAGCTCTCTCGTGGCTTCTTACCCGTCCGCAGACCATGATGTGATGGGCGAAACAGATCGTGAGCAACACACTTCTTCACCGGGAAGTGTGCAGCACCAGCAGCCGACACGCGATGTTTCCACACATCCGTCCAGATCCTCAAGAAGGAAAGCCTCTTCTACCGGTTCAGAGGAAATAGAGTGTCAGGGGAAGGTGGGGGATCTAACCATTTCGTATGAACCGAAGAGATTCAAGAGTCTACTCAAGTTCTACGAACGTCTGAGCAGGTTCGAACGAGACCAAGTGGATCGCCATCTGTACCGGCTTAAGAAGGCCATACCTGAGTTAGTTGCTCACTACAGAGTTCTCAAGGATATGCACCACTGGAAAGAAAAGGGTAGGCTAGACGAGCTTCATTTGAGATTGTTCAGTCAGATGGCAGTCGGCGCGCAAGGATATAACCATCGATATCAGCCACATTGGTTCAAGGACCTCAAGTATTCGCTAGAACACTTGGTTACGGACCTAGAGATGATGGGGCTTTCAGAGTATGTCCAAGAGGATCTCAAAGACCTTGAGCGCTTTGTATTCGAAGACGCCCTCGACTTAAAGCCACTTAGTGAGATTGGATTTTCGTTCGGCGAAACCGGGGAAATAGAGTCCACGGTCAATAAGCGTGCAAAAGTCACGCTAGAACTGGATAAGCTCATGGCCATGATTAGCAAGAAGGGTGCTTCCAAAGTTCTGCTTGAAGGGATAGGGAGACTCGACGAACTTTGGTCTTCGTATATTAGAGAGGTAATGGAGGAAGGTTTTCTCAAGGAAGGAAGCGATCATGACAATCCCGGGAGCAGGGAAATCCTCAAAGTCATACTGATCACGGGAGCAGCTGGCTTTCTCATAGGCCACGATGTGAAAGTCTCGAACCCGGCCACACTAGCTACCGCCGTAATCGCATTAGCGAGCCTAGTAGAAACGGATAGGCAGTAGAGCTCTAAGAAATGTAAGCTGAGATTCAAATTGAATTGAGATGGCTTTTCTCAGGCGAGAAGGAGATGTTAAGACTCGTTGATGAGAGGGGTGAAATCGCGAATGCTCAGAGGGAGTTTGAAAAGAAAATGGACTCCATAACCGATAGAGATGGAGAGGTTCTGGCAGGGTGGAAAGGCGGAAATAAGAAGCCGCGCATTTCACGGTCCAATGAACTCGGCATCTGGTGGGTATTATCACAGAATACAGGGAACCGTATTGGAATGCATTTGGAACAGGGAGCCCTAGCTGGACTGGAAAGCAATCTCATAGCATCGATTGTGAGATCAACATTCCCTATGTTGGAATGAACCGTACCATTGCCGGGGCTTTTGCTAGCGATGACGAAGGCAATATCTATTTGGTTCATCGGGGTAGAATCGGCGGCGGAAAGAAGGGAATAGGAAGAACCAAGTGATTTGTTGGCGGTTCATTAGATGTCTGGCCCTTTCTAGGATTCTTGGGTTCAAGATACACCATTCGACGGTCTCCCCGAGCCGGCAAGCTTTGGCTTGAAGACGAAGCTGTATTTCCAGCAAGATACAGTAATAGCTCAGAACAAGTATGTATGTCGAAGAGGATTGTTCATTCACACTCTTATGAGAGAGGGGAAGGTTGACCTTCAACAAGGATCTCTGGGACCGATACATATGTAGCAAGAATCCGATCATACTTTCAAGTGTAAAGTCTATTCAGCATGGCATAGATCATTTCAACAACAGAGACAACGAGGATGACAGACGTCATTGTATTGTGGAAATTGACCAAGCAGTTGAACTATTTCTCAAAGGGATTTTGCTGAATCAAGGAAAGAACCCGTACCATATGCGGTTTCCGCAGCTATTGGAGGAAACCAAGGATGTCTTGGAACTCTCTGAAAAGGAAAGAGTACACGTTTCAAGATTGCACAAGGTGCGAGATGCTTGCCAGCATGAAGGACATATTCCGGGCAAAGATGAAACAGAGTATCTTGTCAATTTTGCGATTCGATTCTACCTTGATAAGGCCAAGAAACTCTTGCGAATCACTCCAGACAAAATGGTGAATCTGATACCGGGCTTACTGTTAATGGGCATAAAAAAGGTTCAGACTGGAAGGGGGCCAGAGAAGCCAGAGGTCTTGCGACACATGGAAGCCGCTGCTGAGGCGTTACTAGTCCTTGGAGATTTTGAACGTGCCTTTCATGCGATCTCTAAGATGGCAGCAGAAGCCATTGAAATCCTGTATGAAAAAGAGAATGACCCAACGCTCGACGAACTCGATCCCCTAGACCTGACCAGACAGGAGCTAGGACAGATTGTGTCATTCGAAGCTCGATTCAAGAAGGTAAAGGTTGACCAAAGTGGCGGCCCTTTTCATATCGCCTTTCAGGGAACACTTTATCCGACAGTGGTCTACGCAATCAAGAAACTTTCTCACCTTACCGCAGAAGGTGCTATACATCCAGATGTATGCCAACGCATTCTCAGAATGCTGCGTGGTGAATTGCTACGAAGCATGCGCAATCAGTTCCCGGCTAAGGGCCAAAGAATGATCAATCAGTACCTGAGAAATATGCTCACATTTGAGTTCCTTGTCAAGGAATTCGTCTTTCTGCGTGGATTTGTTATGTCCAGTGATGTCGTTAGTCAGATCCTAAGGGGATACTACGACAAGCTGAATGACGCGTCTTTTCGAAGAATCAAAGAAGCCTAATGGATCAGTGTCCTTGTCATGTCGTGCTCTCCTCCGACTGAACACCTACGCAAGATCTTTGGCTGCTGGTCTGGACCACTTCTGGTCCATTTTTGGTCCATTCCGAGACACCGGCCCTCTTCCTGTTTTGGACCAGCCATGGACCAAGAATGGTCCACGAAAAAATAGGAACTCAGCTGGGTTCGAAAAGAATAATTAGTGTCATGGTCCAGAAATGGTCCAAGTATGGTCCAAGAAAATGGGGGGCAAGCTTGTTGGCAACGATATCTCCTGTTGAACTTAGCTCAATGGGTACGGGAGGCGTTCTTCAAGCACAAAAGATCTACGCGCCTCGAATGGTGCTCGACTATCTCTCCCTAAGCAGAGGAGACCAACTGGAATATTTCCAAATTCTTGACCCGAACTACAGAAATGTGATACTGATCAAGAAGAAGAGCTAGCGCACTTAGTAGTTCTCGCTTGTCTGCTCATGCGTTGCTGAAGATGGCCCGTTCGTAACTCTTCTTCGATGTCTCAATGGTCATTCGTGTTCCGAGAACGAACCCCAGCGCTGTGCGTTGATCTGTAACAAGATCTTGTTCAGAAAAAGCCTGTGTTGGGCCAAGATAGCCATGGATGAAGACTTTCTTGTCTCCAGCCGGCTGGATAATGAACTCAAGAGTTATCCTGTCCATAGAATCGATTTGAACACGCCGCCCGAGAGGCATATTGGACGACTTTCTAATCATCTCCAGTACATCGACCGGGCGATCTTTCAGGTGCAGAGTGAATTCGTCAAGAAAAAGCGCCGCACGACTTTTGACAATGAGAAATGCAAGGTCTCCCTCGAGTTTCTGCTCAAATATGAGATCGCCGCGCAAGCGCTGATAGGCCCAAACCAACAAACGTTCTGAGATTCTTCCCGCTATGTAGACTAGGACGGGAATCGCAATTAGCCCCACATATTGGGAGATATCATTGGCCAAGTATGCTCCACCGCCGAAATACTCATTCTGTTTCCTTTTGTGTCTTTAGTAGAACTGGCTAATGCGAACGCGATATTCACTATTGGCACCAGAACAGATCAAGGAACGCTCCAACGGCCCCATCTTTACAACCTTGAACTACCCTGAAACGCTACGCATCTGTTTCTCGGTCCAAGGCCAACCTCAGAGAGAAAGTCTCAATCGTGCAGACGCTTCTAGAACGAGAACAGTTGAAAAGATATCTACTGAGATAGATCAAGTGATTGCTTTCAACTTGCTAATGATTTTCCCGATAAATCTCATGGCGCGTTCAGCTGTTTGAGAACCCAGAAGTCCCGGCAAAGATGGGATACCACTAATGAAACTAATCAGCTGGACTATGTCGGCGGCTATACCTAGTCCAACAACAAGCTTTCCATGCCACTCCCGAGCTTCCTGTGATACTTCTGGGTTTCGATCCCTAGCCGTTTCCATGATATCTAATAGGATTTCCTTAAGTTCTTGTATTTCAGAGTCTAGTATTTCTGAAAACTTCTGAGGCCAAGATTCTGCATATTGAGTACAAAGATCTCTTATCTCTTCACCCTGCCTGAGTATGGCGTCATGGCTTTCTTTGTCTTCAGCTCTGAATTCCTCTATGAACGTCTGCAGTTTGTCGATTTTCAGGAGTAGTAGGCAGGCAGGATCGGGCAAGATCGATCTGACGCCTGACTGGAACCCCTCATCATGTGTCTTGCTTTCGACTCCGTTTCGATCCATCCTAGACAAGCCACTTCGCTTTGCTCGCAGTTGCAACGTCAAATCGTGAATTTCATGCATTTGCCTCATCTTTGTCCAATAGTACTCTTGAAGAGCCTTAGGATCAAACTCCGTAGTTCCCTTGGACGTTTGGATAACATTTCCATTTGCGATGAATTCTCTTCCTATCTGTCTAATCGCACCCTCATGCAGTAGCGACTTGACTGATTTCGCTGTGTTCTTTATCGCGACTGCAAGAGACCGACTCTTGGTTTGAAGTCTCTGCAGTTTACTGAGCGCATAGAGCTGTTCTGCTGTTAGCTCTTCATACTTACCAATCTCATAATATCGTTTGGACTGACAGAACTCTGACCGTGTCCTGAAATACTCTTGAACGATACGTCTGATGTCGACGGTCACTCGAAGCAGATGCGTCGACAGTAGCATAGATAGACTCGCTACGGTGGCCTTGAAGCCTATCACGTTAAGAAAGCAAATTGCGTGATAGGTTAGCAGATTGTTGCTGGGACCTACCTTCATGCAGTCCATGTAGGGCTCTGAGGATCCTTCTAGGGGATTTTCCGTGTGGTTAATTTGAACATTTCCTTTTGGTAGTTCAGTCAACGAATGCTGGAACAGTCCAAGAGGAAGCCCTTTAAGAAAGGCACTGCAGAACGTGTTCTTTACAAGATCAGCAAACGATTCTTCCGGGGCTATCTTCACAGACCCTGTTGGCTTCTTCCTGTTCAATGCAACGTCAATGGAAAGCCCGAGCAATTGCTCAGGTGACAGTCTGCTTGCATAAGAACAAATCCGTTGAAGCTCATTCACCTCGGGATACTTCATGAGTTCGTTCAGTCGCTGGGCACTCGCACTTATGTCTCCGTTACCAAGTGTCTCACCGTTGCCGTTAGGCCAATCTATCCCCAGATGAGTAAAGTATCCACTTTCGTGGATCGCCTCCCATTCTCCGAAACATTCGGGGCCCCAAAGGTAGATTCTGATAATAGGCGGAATAGACGAAACCACACGACAGACAGCGACGAGAATGACTCCTACCTTTGAAAGGAATTGCGCAGAGTATTTTCGACGAAGCCAGTTCCTGACGATGATACACGGGACATCGAGGGGACTGGAGAGTCTAATTTCAGGAGAGCGACCTCTTATGTCAACTATTTCTTTGAAGCACCTCATGTAGTCTTGATCAATATTCATGCTTGCATCAGCCCCTCCCGAAACTCATCGTTCACTCTCCAAGACTTTATTCGTCCGTCTCGTTGACAGGAGAGGACATCGCGGCCAAATTCAGAAAGCGTCATGGAAAGGATTGCAAGATAGTGCGAAACAGTTGATGGTTTTAGTCCCAGCTCCTCTGCAATTTCCTCCCTATTAAGAGGCTTTGTTTGTTTCAGTAGTAAAGCTAGCACTTCGTAGGCAGACCGGTGGTCGTCCCTTAGCCTTCTGATCACAGGGACAACTAGGTCTTGAACAGTCCTCGATTCATCAACTGATCTCTTAGGCACATAACTTACCCTGAATGAAAAGAACCTCTCGCACGCCTTATTCGTGCGTTGTCGGGATTCGAAGTCATCTTTGCTGACCGCAACCGTGAACTTCCACAGGTTGAGATAGTTCCTTTGGAGTAGATCGAGCTCGCTTGGCACAACTTTGTTAAGAGTTTCCACACTACCGTCATCCACAACTAAGATGTCGTTGAATTCCTGTTTCCAGCCTCGCGACGGATAGAAGAATGCTAGAATGTCTTCCGATGCCAAGCCGGCTGCTTCACTGATGTTGTTGATGAACTTCTTTTCTGTCATGGGATCGTCGCTTATTGAATTCAATTGTTGCATCACCCTGTCTGGCACTCTGCTGTCGACTACGTAGGCGCGTTTGAACAAATCTCGGTTAAGCAGTCTCTGGGCTAGTAACCGGCCTCGGTCAGAAATCTCAGTGCGCTCAGTTTGTTCAGCAGTTCGTAACCTCAGTGCGCTCAGTTTGTTCAGCAGTTCGTAATCCCCGAGAATGTAGATATCATACTCGTCAACGATGTGATCTGAAAAAGCGTCATTGATAGCTTGGAGGAACATTTCATCCGCTATCAGAACTGCGTGGTGCATATACACTGTTTTCCATAGCACATAGCGCGCGTTTAGGATACTCATAGCTGCGCTTATGGTATCAGGAGAGTTTCTGAGGGCCAAATGGTCATCACCATCGTACTTCGCTATTCGAAAAGACGCGAATATTCTGTCGTCATATGATCCGTAAGGCAGATTGCAGTAGAAAGAGTCTCGTCGTATGTAGTCAAGATTGTCGGAGTCTATGCAGCTATTGATCAGTTCTTTCAGGAACGGGCTGTGTGGATCGCCTAGCAAGATCTCGTGAATAGCTTCTCTTTCTTCGTCGTCCAGAACATCGCATACAAATCTAGCATGGGTCTTCCGGCGTTCAAGCACTTTCTCCTTGTAGGTTCCATCAAACACTTTCGGAAGAATCTCCTCATGAGTCCTCATGCCAATCCGCTGAAGTCTCTCCGCCACATGTTCGAAGCACGGCTCACTCGCATCATGAATGAGCGCAGCCTTGTACAGGAGCCGTTCGTCCTGCCTATCGATCGACAGATTCGAAATTCTTACTATCTTCTGGACAAGCCATCTTGTTCCTAAACAGTGCTCAAATCGCGTGTGGTTGGCGCTGGGAAAGGCTAAGTGTACGTTCCCTAGTTGCCTAATTTGGCGGAGTCGTTGCATTTCGTAGGTTTCTAGCAGCCTTGCTTCATCTCGTCCGAGAACAATGTCTCCATAGAGTGCGTCACGTATCTCGATCGACATAGATCTCCGGGATGGTTATAACTTTATGCGCTTTAAGCCTTTCGGATACGAAAAGATGGTGACTTGACGTTAATGTTGCGCAGGGAGAATAACGTATGATAACGTTTCAACCTTAGAGAGCCCCTCCTTCGTGAAGGAAGATCGTCGCGTAGATCCTTGCAACTGAAAGGCTTCTTGGGGCCGCGGATGCTAACGCGTGACACTAATCTACTGCCAATAGTAGGCTCGATCTCTCTTCTCTCTCCTTGAAGCGATGCACTGCTTGTTCAAAGGGTGCCTCTACTCACCGGTCGCCATGGCCCTTCGCAGTGTCAAGGCTTATGATTGGTAAGCGCACTACCTAAGTTAAGGGGCCTCTGCATCTTTGCAACGATTGTATTGTTGAGGATTGCTTAGGAGTTTCTCCTTTTCGGAACAACAATGATGGGTTTGCCAATGTTGCCAAGTCTGCTCATATTTCTCATCACAAAAGCAACTCGGTTTTCTTCCTGCGGAAGCGCTGGCTTGGCTTACCCTGCTTGCTGTGATAGCCGCCAATCTGGAAGATCTGTAGAACACTCTGAAGTGGAGGATGGCGTTCAGGTGGGCAACTACTTCGCTGGAATCTCCATTTGTACTTGTACTGTTGGCGCCAAGGCAATTCAGCACGACAAGCCCTCGCCCATCTAACATCTATGCACAACAATGACCTAATGGGCGGACTTGTTTCTTTCAGATTAGAGAACTTCCGAAATCGGTGAGTCTGGGCTGAGACAAAATGCCTGTCAGTCTACTGAGAAACCTTTCGATAGATAACGGACTATCAACGTAAAAGCTCAACCTCCATCTGACTTCCGGCTGTTCCGTTCCGCACAGGCCAAGTCTTGATCCGATTGCTACTGCTCGGCGCAGCTTCACATCTTCGTCTGCTCGCGTAGCGTAGTTCTGATCCGCAATTGACTCTCGCGCTTGTGTTAAGGTGAAGCTTGTGTCTCGGCTTCTTATTGCGCGTTCGAATAATCTCCGAAACAACACTCTAGCAAGCAATTCGAGGGGAGAATCGGGCTGAATCTCGATTTGAGGCGACGGATAGCGCTCTAGTGGAGCCCCTCCTCGCATAATCGACTCGAGGGCTGTATTGGCATGGGATCCGGCCACGCTATGAATTGTGATTGCTGGAATGCAGGTCCAAATTATGACGCTCCGCCGGATGCTTATCGCTCGCGTAACACTCTCTCTGGCTGCTGCATCTGAATCAAATTTCTCTTCATAGTACAACAGGACGGTCTCGAGTAAGGGATTGTCTATGCCGGTCAAAGCGGTATAGAATGTGGAGGGTATTTGCGAATATTTGTCTACTTTGGTTGAATCATCGGCACTTGGCATTCCAGAGCAACATTCTATTACGAGAATCGTCGAGTCGTTCCAAGCAACTAGGTCAGGCGTCAGAAATCCTTCAGGTGTCGAAATCGAAGGGGATGGACGGACACTGACGAATCCATGGTGATATAGCGGTCTTTCAGGGTTGAAAAGTGAGAAGGCCCAGTTCTTGAGTTCCATGTGAGAAAGGTGAATCCGTAGAGCCTGCATGCGGACACAGACCTATGATTTCGGCCCAACAAGGTCAGCATCGACATCGAACTTCTCTAAGACCACCTTGTAGATTCTTTCAAGGGTTCTGATCTTGGTTGTCACCAAAGGTGTAATGGAGGCTGTTCTTGATCCGAGTTCGGCTCCTAGAATCACGTCTCCTCCCCCTCTCAGATCAGTTGTACGGACCCTGAAGGACTTGTCCGGAACCTCGCTCTCGATCGTTCCAATGAATTGGCTTTGATGGAAATTGGAAGTGAACAAACCTTTCAGCTTGAGAAAGCTTTGACTATCAAGCTCGAAACTGAGATTGAGTAGAAAGGGCTTTCCGAATTGCACTATCTTCTTGGATTCGAACCTAAGCGCACGTTCCCTGTCCTCTATCTCCTCTGTCTGAACTCTTGGCATATACTTCACCCATTCGTCCTGTTCCTCAAAGAATCGAAGGAGACGGCTTCTCATGACAAGGTACAGATCCCGCTTACCTCTACCCACTTGAGACAGAAAGCCATCCGAAGCAATCCTCACCTTGCATTCAGCATCACCCCGTCTTAGTTCGAGATCCATGGAATGAAGTACAAGCGGCCCCACGGGCCGGTTCTCTTTGACCATTATTTCAAAATCGCGGTGTGCGTTGGTGGACTTCAAGGTAAGGTCCACCCAATCTCGAATGACCTGAATGCCCGGATTGGACGAAACATACAGTCTGAAATAGTCCCTGCGAGCGGAGAACGCGCGGATCTGGTGCACAAGTTCACGCTCTTCTACGATTCGCTCAATGAACTTAGGTGGAATGAATGCGTGCTCCAACTTTGATAAGAATGATACCAGTCTGTCCATTGTCTTTCGGAAGACATCGTAACCTACGTCGCTCCATACATCCCAAAGCCTGCCATCAAAGATGGGTTTGACATTGAAGTAGTACCTCTCAAACTCACCAGAGGCAGGTCGTATTTCTCGTTCCAAATCAGTAAACTCTATCGTCCACAGCCCGTCCTCAGGACCTATCAACCTCGCCCTAAGGGTCTTGGCAGACTTCTCGAAGTTGGCTATCTCGGGGCGGATCTCCTCTGGGCTACCGTAGTCGGATCGCAGAAAGAGTTCCCTCACAACACCTGAACCGGCTCTCAGAATGTCGAAGACCACAACCGGTCCTCCTCTTACGTCTTGATCCACACGTTCATAGGCAGGGACTCTGGCTATTTAGGTATCGTCGTATACTCATATAGGGCTTGGTCCTCCCCTTTGAAAACGAGGAAGAGCTTCCACCGATTTGCCATGAATCAGCGACCACTATAGCTTCCTCGATGGATAGCCACGGCATCAAGCAGCGACACCCCTCGGCGGTCTCAAGATATGAACCCAATGACAGCCCTACCCGAGATTCGTAGCAGAATATCAATGACTTCCCGCGCAAAGCAACACGAAGAACATGTCCAGATCGGATTGATTGCCGCAATTACCTAACTCATCTTTGGATGTTTTTGACGGATCTTAGCGCGCGTTTAGGCGGTACTGTTAGTGGGGTGTTGGCCAAACCCTCGTACAGGCTTGATTCTTTAGCAGTTTCGCAACCGTTGCCTCTGTCTGTCCCTGTACTGACTCTCTTGTCATTTCAAAGATATCGCTACATTGGAAGAACTCGTCAAGGATGACCAGTAGGAGTTTGTCATAGTCTCCGATATGCAAGTCAGGAACTCGTCTCGTGGACCTTTGGCTGCGTGCGCCTTCATATATCCTACGGGTCTTTATCTGATATCTCACTCCGTTCTTGACGGCGTCAACCCCAGCTGTTGTGGGAGGCTCTAATTCGAGACCCAGTAATTCCTTTGCCCACCACTCTCCAATCTCTGCTACAAAACTGTCAGTCCTGCAGATCCCACGCGAACGCAATTCTCGCAATATCAATCCTAAGCGGCTTAACACGTCAGATTTCCCAAGCCGCTCAAGATCTATGTCTTTAGTCTCTGAAGCGCTGATCGATGAATCTGTCATAGAGCTTCTCGCTGCACTACAGAACTGCAACTATCAAAACACTTGCGGTTAATTTCGCATTAAAGACTTGCCTTGGCTTCTATACTGAAAACAGCACAAACCAAAAGGGCTGCACACAGGCCCATTATGTCCTACTGATACGTCTACTCTTCAATCCGAGAAAAAGCTGACGCTTTGAAAGATACCGAGACTCACTCCGCGTCAAAGAACGCCCAATCTCACACCTCAGGCAGCGTCCATCTGACCGCCGTGAAGCAAATCCAGTCTAGGTATAGAGACGATCTGGCGAGGATAAGCTACGTGGGCTGAAAAGCTCATCGGCCCCAAACCCACGCGATTCATAGTTCAAAACACCTTCCGATCACCCATGACTTGCCCACACATCCGCAAGATGTGAACCCAATCGGGTTTAGATTCCACTCGCCCCACCATCGAACACTGTTGGCTCTCTCCTTTTCCACTCTCCGATGTGAACAGCGTGAGCTTTTTCACACCCCTTTGCAGCAGTGTCAAGCTTTCTCAAGCCGGCGATCCTTCATCGC
>Ga0315312_1001164_pt1 | contig 22080 bp, 18 predicted proteins | sample TDP7_MG_FD_203629 | JGI IMG/M metagenome (GOLD analysis project Ga0315312, IMG submission 203629) | Freshwater sediment microbial communities from Lake Towuti, South Sulawesi, Indonesia - TDP7 | ecosystem: Environmental > Aquatic > Freshwater > Lake > Sediment | place: Indonesia: South Sulawesi... | reverse complement strand
TGTCTCGCTATTCGATTAGCTTTACTGATTACTTTGCGAATAAATATTTTGTCTTTGTCGGTTAGCCTACCCCGGCCAGTATATCCAAAGTAAAAACGCAGCCGAGCCGTATTTGAAAAATACTTCACTGGAGCTGAATAATATAACTGAGCGATATCCTTTATTCGAAATCGCTGATGCCTGACAATTGGTTTAAAGACCCTCGCTAAATCTATCAAATGAAATTTACCCTTATCATCGTAGAATATGTGTGAAAGATAAAGGTCTCGGTGACGAAAATTTATCGCGTGGAATTTTTTTACAAAGCCTGCTAATTGAGTGATAAAATCTTTTCGTAGTTTCAAATTTTCTGTCGTTGCTGGGCCGGTGAAAAATCTGGGCAATTTTCGCTCTAAGGATTCGGCATTCGGAATTTTTTCGGTAATTATAAAGCTTCTTTTCTCGAAAAAAGTGCCCCATTGCTGGCCGTAAGAAACAATCTTGGGAGTATTTATGCCCGCTGCTGCAAGTTCATTTATCTGCTCGAACTCAAATAAGCTATAGCTTTTTCGGCTACGGTGCGAAAGCCAGTTCCTAAGCTGAGTTAGGATTGGCGGTTTATCATAGTGCTTTAGAAACAATGTCGTTGAAGGTGAATTTATTTGGAATTGCAAGCGTGTGCGGAAGCTAGCAAGATCGCTTTTAGCCAGATTTTTAGCTGCATTAAAAGAAAAAATGGCGTCTAAAGAAGTTAAGCCCAATTTGTTAAATGCTTTTTTATAATCCTGGTCAATGAAAAGAGAATTTGAAGTTTCTATAAATTTTTGTCGGGCGAAAACTGTTGCGCCTCTGCGATTGTTTTCCAGTAGTTCTCTCGCGGCTTGACAAACCATCTGGACTGTGATTGCCTCCATGCACCGATGCTGGGATTTTTTGCATATCGGCTGCGTGCACGGAGCACAAGGGACATTACCAACTATCTGAATCTCATTTTCGTAATTGGTATCTGTCCAAGCTGGGTCGTTAGGCCCAAAAAGGGTAATTACTTTGCGTCCTAAGGCTATGGCTATATGCCGTGGGCCTGTGTCGTTCGTTATCACTAGTTCTGCTCTGGAAAAAAGAGCTTTTAATTCGCCAAGGCTTAGAGGCGTTTCTGCCAAGTTGACAATTTTATATTTGAGATTGCTTCGCTGCGCTCGCAATGACACGCTGCTCAAGTTGCAAATTTCATCGGCGATTTTCTTCTCAGCAGGGTCAGGTGAGACAGAAACTACAACAGTTGCGCGGTAGTTGGTTATCAGCCAATCGGCTGTTTGCGCAAACCTTTCGCTCGGCCAGCACTTGCTCAGGCCATATGCTCCGCCAGGGACAATAACAAAAATCGGTCCAACAACATTGACGACTTCTGGCAATTTACTCCTCAAGCGCTCACTATCTTGCGGGTCAAAAAGCAATTCGAGATTTCTATTGGATGTATCGGATCCCAGCCGAGAGGCGATTGCAAGATAATAGTCAATCATAGAAATGGGCTTAAATTTGCCGCTTCGTAGTCTCGGAGGATAAAGCCTGTCGGTTAGCAGAGGTCCTCGGCCTTCGCGGACATAGCCGATACGCGATGGTATCCTCGCTAAAAAAACGGCTAACGCCGAGGCAAAGGAATTCTTGAAAAGAATTGCGTGCGTGAATTTATATTTGGCGAGCATTTTTGCAATGGCGAACGGATTTCTATGTCGTTGCTCCAGCCATTCATCATTAAAGCTGCTCGGCGATAGAACTTCATGAACCACGGGCTCTGCTAAAAACGAGATTCTGCCGGATTCGAAGTGTTGACGGATGGCCCGCAAGGCAGGCGTGCACAAAATCGCATCACCCATCGGAGAAGGAAGCCAAACTAAAATATTCGTATCTCGCATCATTCAAAACATAGATCAGATTATCTGGGGACCAGGTTATCAGGTAGTGGATATCAGGTTATCAGAGCACCAGGCATGTCCTGAGCAACGTCGAAGGATTGGTTCTTCCTGATTTTCTGATAACCAGATACCCTCTATCCTGATTTCCTGATGACCTGATGTTCTTCTATTTTCGTCCCTGCATTATGTAGAAGGTCAGTGACATCAACTGCAGAACCATAGCAAATCCCAGCGCAATAAAAACTGCGTTGTCTTGCCGGTCGGGGCTCATTAGAAACCATATAGTTATCAGCAGACAAAATAGAACGACGATTTGCACAATCCCAGCTATCAGTCTCATTATGGAAAATTCGCCGAACATATCAGCCCGTTGCATACTTTTAAGCTGTTCCAGAATGCTATTTAGTACGCCAATGGCGTATTCAGTCCTGTCACCACTAATTTGTTGCACCGGCGGAATCGTTTCTGGCTCCGGCGGACTGCTCTCTTGCTCCAGAGGCTCTGATGGATGTAATTGTTCTTCAACTTGCATAGCTGGCTCAGTTTGCTCGATAGGAACCGGCTGAGTTTGGGCGTCCACATCGCTGGGTGAACGGCAGTATTTTTTTATGATATTTGTCGCCTCCTTAATGTTTACAGCCCGGTGGTCCGGTTTGGCAGCGCCCGGTTGGAGTTGTTTGTAGTCACAGAAGCGGTTGATTAGAATAGTCTTACAACCAGCCCGTAAACCAGCTTCTATATCACGGTTACTATTGCCGATCATCCAGGATTGAGCGAGGTCGATATCCAATTCATCAGCGGCCCTCAGCAGCATTCCGGGATTTGGCTTTCTAAAGTCACTTTCCCTGCGGTACTTAGGAACAACTCCCTCGGGATGGTAGGGGCAGTAATAAATCCGGTCTAAGTAAGCTCCTTTTTCGGCCAGCAGTTGATTTAAGCGGTCGTGGATTTCGGCAAGAACTTTTTCAGTAACAATACCCCGGGCGACAGCCGATTGATTAGAAACAACGACCAGCTTATATCCAAGGGCTTTTAGCTCGATAAGTGCCTCAGTGACCCCATCCAGCAGCTTCACCTGGTCGGGATGATTGATATAGCCTGGATCCTCAATCAAAGTGTTATCGCGGTCTAAAAATATTGCCTTGTTAGACATATCTATCTATTTAAGTTCAGTTGTGCCTGATTTATTTGCAAAAACTTTGTTCTACGAGGTCACAAATTATATGGTAGGCCAACTGATGAATCTCCTGGCTACGTGCTGTTGATTTATCGCCGGCACAAAAACAAATATCGGCGATTTGCTCGAGCTTGCTATTAGCATTTCCAGTAAAGGCCAGCACACAAGCACCTTTTTTCTTTGCTAATTTTGCTGCGGCAATCACATTTGCCGAGGTGCCGCTGGTTGAAAAAGCCCAAAGGATGTCACCCTTTTTTACCAGGGCCTCAACCTGCCGGGCGAAAACCTTCTCATAATCATAATCGTTAGCAATAGATGTAAGTACAGAAGTATCGGTTGAAAGTGCTACAGCGGCTAAAGCCCTTCGCTCTCTGGCGAATCTGCCCACCAGCTCGCCGGCTATGTGCTGAGCATCTGCAGCCGAGCCTCCATTGCCACAGAGATAAACTGTGCCGTTTTGTTGTAATGTTTTTATTATTGTCTGGGCGGCAGCGGCGATCACTTCAACGCCACGTGCTTCAAACTCGGCGAGCATCTTTTTGTGCGTTTCTATCACCTTTGCAACCTGCTTTTTAATATTGTTGTTCATCAGGTTTTTGTTCCTAACGTCTTCATTTTTTCGATGGTTGCGGTGGAGCTTTTGCCTTCCACCAGCGGCGCAAGAACGACCTTGCCGCTGTAGGATTCAACAAACTGGCGGCCCACAACGCCTTTGTCTTTCCAGTCACGACCTTTTACCAATATGTCAGGTTTTACTTTTTTAATCAGGTTGAGCGGGTCAGGCTCATCAAAAAACGTAACGTAATCTACTGTTTCCAGTGCAGCCATGACGGCAGCACGGTCATCTTGATTATTTATGGGCCGCTCAGGCCCCTTAATGATTTTTACCGAGCTGTCACTATTTAGGCCGAGAACAACTATATTACCTTGTGACTTACAAAATTTCAGAAATTCGATATGGCCTCTGTGAATTACGTCAAAACAGCCGTTGGTAAAGACTATGGTTTCTTTCCGTTTACGGTGCCAGGTGAGTTCCTCCAGTAAAGAATCAACGGTATGCACCTTGCCGCTTTTATCACTAATTTGACTGACGAGCTCGTTGATGATTTCTTCAATGGTTACCGTCGCCGTGCCGAATTTTTCCACTTCGATTCCGCCGGTGATATTGGATAGCTGCACGGCTGTTTTATAATCGCAGTCGGCAGCCAAAGCTACTGCCAGCGTCGCCAAAACCATGTCACCTGCACCGCTAACGTCATAGACGCTGCGCGGCCTGGTGGGTATGATTTGGCTTTCGGTTTCTGTTTCAAGATATGCACCATCCTTATCCAATGTGATTACCACGGTCTTGAGCTTTAAATTCTGACGGAGTTGCTTGGCCGCTCTGGCTGCATCTGAAGCACTTTTTATCTCAAAACCAACCGCTGTAGAAGTTTCTTTCCGGTTCGGTGTAATGAGAGTGGCACCGGTGTATTTTGAATAATCGCTCGTAAGTGAGGGGTCAACAAGGACCTTTTTGCCCTCTTGCGTTACTAATTGTATCATTTGCTGACAAAGCGATGGATTAAGCAGACCCTTATTATAATCCTGCAGACAAACTATATCAGCTTGTGGCAATCTTTCCTTAAAGGCTTGCAAAACCGCTGAACTGCTTTCTCTGGGCAGAGGCTCGGTGCGTTCTTCATCGATTCGCATCAATTGTTGAGGATGACGATGTTGTGCTAAGCCAATTAATCTTTGTTTGCTGATGGTAGGCCGGTCAGTTGTCGTAAGAAGTCCGGTGATGTCAGCCTGGGTTTCTATTAGCTTATCTTTGAGAATTTTGCCGCTGTGGTCATCTGCGATGACGCCCACACAATACGGCACTGCACCCAGCGCTGCCAGGTCGGCAGCTACAGAGCCTGCTCCGCCGCAGCGATATTCTGTTTTGCAAACCTTCAATACCGGCACCGGCGCTTCCGGACTTATTCTGTGAGCATCGCCGAAGACATATACGTCAAGCATAAAGTCGCCAACAACCAGAATCTTTGGCGAGCCGAGGTTCGTTACCACTTTTAATAATTTCTTGTACATCTGATATCTCTGCGGATTTTCCCTTTTGCCTTTTTCCTTTTTACTTTGCAGGAATTTTACCCGCCAGCGTATTTTCTATCAAGGCCGTTAATTTATCCTCTCCAGATGTGAATTTTAGCTCAATTTTCAGATAGGCAAAAGGTATCTCGTACTGCGTATTGCGTATTGCGTATTGCGTAGAGCTCCAATCTTTCTGCGTTGTCAATATTAAGTCTGCCTTAAGAACTTCAGCTTGGTCATAAATTTCAGAGAAGTCGTTGGGCGTGTAGTGGTAATGGTCATCATAAATTTTTGAGCCGACCAGTTCAGCTCCCGTAGCTTTGATTGTGCTTAAAAATGCCTGCGGATTACCTATACCGCAGAAGGCAAAAATCCTTTTGCCCTTTAGCTTTTCAAGATTTATTTCTCTGTTCTCTGCGGATTTTGCGCAAATAGGAGTATGTACCGACCTTGTGATAATCATATTGCCGTTTATCTGTCGCAGTTTCTTTTCGAGTTCAGCTAATTTATGTTCTTCGATTTGGTCGCATCTGGTAATAACGATAGCATCAGCCCGCGAAAGTTCCGCGATAGGTTCTCTAAGCAATCCTGCCGGCAGAACTTTGCCGTAGCCGAAAGGCTGGGTCGCATCGATGGTCACGATATCCAGGTCCCTAGCCAATCGGCGATGCTGGAACCCATCGTCCATAATCAGGACCTTTGCGCCGAATTTGCTCACCGCTTCAAATGCACCAGCAACGCGGTCGGGATTTACAACTACTTTTGCTTGGGGACAGTTTTCAGCAAAAATCGCAGGCTCATCCATTCTCGTGACTCGTCGCTGGTCGCTCGTCGCTCGTTTTTGATTATTTGCTTTATAACCTCTGGTTAAAATAGCGCAAGCATATTTTTGATTTTTGATGGTTCGGCTTCGCTCACCACAAGTTTTTGATTTTTGATTTATGTAGTTATAGAGCCAGATTACAAGTGGGGTCTTGCCTGTCCCACCAGTTGTTATATTACCGATGCTTATGACAATTGCATTTGCTCGATGTACTGTCAGCCACCCTTTGGAATACAAAAAATTGCGCACTCTAAGAACAATCGAGTAAGCTTGAGCAGCAACGGTCAAAAGGACTCGTAAAAGCGCGGAGCTTTTCCCGCCACTTTGACAAGAAATTAGTTTGCGGAAACCATCCTGGTTCATTTTTTGATTTTTCGAATAATGGCCTCAGCCATTTCGCTTGTGCCAACCGCGGTGGGGTCATCGCGGTCTTCTTTAAGGTCATATGTCACGCTCTTTCCCTCGGCGATTACCGCAGCGACCGCCTCTTCTAATTTGTCCGCCTCGGCGCTCTTCCCTATATGCCGTAGCATCAGTACGCCGCTTAAAATCAGGGCTGTGGGATTAACTTTATTCTGGCCTTTGTATTTTGGTGCGCTGCCGTGGGTTGCTTCGAAAATAGCTGCTTTTTCGCCGATGTTTGCGCCGGGCGCCACGCCGAGTCCGCCGACCAGGCCCGCGCACAAATCGCTTACTATATCGCCGTAAAGATTCGGCAGAACAATCACATCATAAAGCTCCGGCTTCTGTACCAACTGCATACACATATTATCAACGATGCGGTCTTCAAACTCGATGTCAGGATATTGTTTTGCAACTTCTCGGCTGACCTCCAGCCAAAGTCCATCTGAGAATTTCATAATGTTGGCTTTATGAACGGAGGTTACCTTTTTGCGTCCCATTCTGCGAGCGTAATCGAACGCGAATTTGACGATGCGCTCGGTAGCTCTGACCGAGATAGGCTTTATGCTTATGCCGGAGTCGCTGTTTATCTTTTTATTAGAATGTTTATTCAGCCAGTTGATAAGTTCAGCGGTGTCGTCGCCGCCCTTTTGAAATTCGATGCCTGCATAAAGGTCTTCGGTATTTTCGCGCACAACCACAAGGTCGATGTCCGTATATTTGCTGCGTACGCCTTTATAGCTTTTGCAGGGTCGCAGGCACGCATAAAGGTCGAGCGTTTGGCGAAGATGTACATTTATACTTCTATAGCCTTTGCCGACCGGGGTAGTAATAGGTGCTTTCAATGCAACACCATTTTTCTTTATGGATTCGATAGTAGCATCAGGCAAAGGTGTTCCCAGACGTTCCATTACCTCTGTGCCGGCTTCAGCTACTTCCCAGTTGATCGGCGCACCTGTAGCGTCTATACATCTACGTGCAGCTTCTGCAATTTCCGGCCCAATTCCATCGCCGGTAATCAAAGTTACGTTTGACATTTTTGAATATTCCAAAATTTAATGAGATGATATGGTAACCTTTAATGGTGAAGGTGTCAATATTATGCAAAGATTAGCCCTGCCACCTGTGGGCAGGGCTTTATGTTTGCCAGCAGGATCTTCTGTGGATACTTATACAATCTTTTTTAAAAAATCTCGGCAGATATGAAGTCATTTGCCGCGCTCATAGATGCGAACTCCTTTTTCGCGTATTATCGCAGCTATCGGCGGTTCCTGTGATAAATCAACAAGGTCAACTGGCTTGGGTAGCTCAAAGAACAATCGTCCATAAAATTCAAAGAATTTTTCCGGTGCTAAACCTTCTACCGCTAAATCTATGTCTGTAGCCTGCTCTTCATTCTCCAGCGCCGAGCCAAATAGCCAGATAGCACTTACCTGAAAATCCTTAGCAGCTTCGGTAATGATTTTTCTAAGATTTAAGGTTTCCATCGTTTGTGTGTCCCGTTGCTTTGACAGAAAAATATCAATAATTTCATCATATTTTAGCTCTTTTGTAAGCCTTATCCAACAAAAAATCTTTGTAGCTTTTCGTACTTTGATATTGAGTTTTACCTTTTGACTTTTTTCTTGCCACTTCCGACAATCTCGCCATAATATGCCTGCGAAGAGGCTTGTTACTAAACATTATATCGAAGTATTTGAGATTGCCACGGCCTATTTCATAGGCCTCGCAATGACGTTGAACCATGCCCTATGTCATTGCGAGGAGTCCGGAACTTTGAAAAAGTTACGGACGACGAAGCAATCTCCTGTTTAGCAACAGACCCTAAAGTGGGATTTTCATCCTTTGATTTGGCCAACAACTGAACCATGTGAAACGCGGCAGGTGCTGCAAGGTTAAGTATGGAGGTAAAAATGAATAGGCGAGATTTTTCGAAAAGTGTTTTAATGCTCGGAATCGGCGCTCAAACAGGCCTGGCAAAAGGCAAGCCGGCAAAGACCGCAAACAAAATCGACAATTACTATGAGGAGCCGCCGAAAAAATTGCCTGTAAGGAAATTCGATGTCGTTGTGGCAGGTGGCGGCACAGCAGGTGTCGTGGCAGCTTTAGCCGCGGCGCGTCAGGGCGCAAAGACAGCCTTGATAGAGGCAAAAGGTTATCCGGGCGGAACAGTCGTAGAAGGTGGCACCGCTCTTCATAGCTTCTATAACCTCTGGAAGGCCTTTGACATCGAAAAACGCCAGGTCGTACGAGGGATTCCTCAGGAAATTATCGATCGTCTGATGAAAGTTGGCGGCTGCACGGGACACGCTGAGATGGCCAAAGGGTTCGATTTTGATTCCGTTTGCACCGCCATCGACACTGAGCTTTACAAACTTGTCACTATGCAAATGCTTGACGAAGCTGGTGTTTTCATAGCCGTCAATACACTGTTGACCGACGCCATTATGGACGGCAGCCGGGTAAGAGGCGCGATAGTAAATAGCCGATCTGGCAGAGAGGCAATCTATGCCAAGGCATTCGTGGACTGCACCGCCTACGGCGACCTGGCTGCTTTTGCGGGCGCACAGTATAAAGTACCCAATGATTATGAGTGCTGTAATAGTGTCGGCATCGGCAATGTGGATATCGATAAGTATTATGAGCTTATGAAGACGAACGGTCCAATCAGAGAGATGGCCTTGGGCATTCGTAGCGATGAACCAGGCAAGGTCGTGCGTGTGAAAGGGCTGCTCGGTGCAGAGTTCGCCGAAGAGGCAAGAAAAATTGGAATGGCTTCGGTTACAACGACCGTTCACGACAATTATTTAATGTTCATCAAGTGTAATTACAAAGTGCCAGGCTCGGTCGTCAACAGAGACGATATGGCCAAGGCGGAATTGGAGGTCAGAAAGCGCATGGCCAGAGCCGTGGAGCTGTTCAGGAAATACGTCCCCGGCTGCGAAAAGGCCTTCATGGCCAGGACCAGCCCGACACTTTGTATCCGCCGTGGCAGATTTATCACCTGTGACTACGACATAATGCACGAGGACGTCATTGAAGGCAGGCACTTCGACGACGATGTTATGGCTTATGGCTTTCACGACATGGCGCCCCGCTACCAAGTAAAAGATGGCGGCACCTACGGAATACCGTACCGTGCGCTGCGTGTAGCAGGAATCGATAACCTGCTGGCAGCCGGCATGATGATAACCTCTGACCATAGAGCCCACATGTCCACCAGAAACACCGTAAGCTGTATGGGACAGGGCCAGGCAGCAGGCACAGCAGCGGCCCTCTGCGCAGCCAAGAACTGTGGAACACGTGAGCTTCGATATGCTGAATTAAGAGATACACTCGAAAAAGGAGGCGTATATTTTGAGGATTCCCGCCCCCGCTCTACTGGTAATTGGTAACTGATAATTAACAATCACAAATTTCCAATCCTTGCCGTTGTGGGGATGGCATTCGCCGTGCGTCGAACAATCCGGCGTTCACTCCTTCGACAGGCTCCGCATCAATTGAATCCGGAAACGCGTCTTTTAACCCATTATCCTGGTTGCATCTAACAACGATGGACAATTGGTGCGAGGTTCGACATTCGATATTCAAAAATTGCAATTCTGAAGAAAAGCACAAATCCCTGCCGATATAAGTTACATCCAATACAGAATATAAAATGTCGGTTCATTTGAAATGTGGTTTTTATAGGACTTATTAACAGCGCATACCCCGTTTGAAATTAACGGGGGAAAAACATGATGAAAAAAAAGAAAAATTTTAATGGGTTGAAAAAGAGAGAAGCAAAAGGAGGGACCCCACCTCGCGGGAACCGAAAAGCTATCGAGTGTATCGGCATAGGTACGCTATTATTTCTTTTGTGCAGTTGTGTTAGCTTCAATATAGGGGATTGGCCGAGCAAATTTGTCTATCCTCACAATGATCCGCCGGCAAATTGGTGCGGCTCGATAGGGGCTTTTTGTGCCTACCATTTGATGTATTATCTTGGGCCGGGGGCCTTTGTCATATTGACTTGCAGCATTTGTTTTCTTGTTGCCCGGCTTAGCAGTCGGCCTATAGGCCAGCCTATATTGCGAGCGATTGGGTTAGGGCTGCTCGCAGTCGCAGCTTCGAGCAGTTTTTATCTGTTATGGCCTCATCACAGCTACAGTTTTCCGATGGGTTCCGGCGGGGTACTCGGCGTGGCAGCCGCTGTGCTTTTGCGGAGCCATTTCGCTATGTTGGGGACGTTTATATTAATCGCAGCTACTTGGACTGTTGGCGCTGTTCTGGTAGCGGATAGTCTTATTTTATGGGTTCTGGGCGCATTTAGTATGGTAGGCAAAAAGATGCTTGGTGTGGCGGCCCCGGCGTTGGCAGCGGCCAAACAGCACTCAGAAGCTCTAAGTGAGATATGGCAGAAATTAAGCGCCAGACAAAAGTCATTAACTGTGGGCAGCAAAACGGCCAGTAGTGAAACGCTCAAACGTTCAGACGGCGGGTGGCAGCCTCAATCTGCCGAAGGCGGATTGGGGATGGCTCAACCCAGATTAAAAGACTATCCCCAAGCTGCGTTTGGCCCTGCCACTGTCCAGCCTACTAAGCGATCAAGCGTGCAACCATCTTACGAAGATTATACTCTACCGCCGTTGGAATTGTTGGCAGAGCCAGAGTATAGTTTTGCGGCGGTGCAGGAGAAAGTCGTCAAGGCAAAGGCGGCTACTTTAGAAAAATTGCTGGCAGAGTTTAATATCACCGCACGAGTAGTAGCAGCTGAGACCGGGCCTGTAGTAACAATGTTTGAGCTGGAACTTGCGGCAGGTATCAAGGTCAGCCAGATTAGCACGCTTTCCAACGACATGGCTCGTGCGCTGGGTGCGGGTGCGGTGCGGGTGGTAGCTCCTTTGCGAGGTAAGCATACGATAGGCATTGAGGTCCCCAACAGTGAGAAAGAAAAGGTCCGCATGAAAAATATGATGGAGCTGGCAGGTAATAAACCAGCGAAGATGGAAGTGCCGCTGTTTCTGGGCAAGGATTCGTCAGGAGAAGCACTAGTCTCGGACCTGACCACAATGCCACATTTGCTTATTGCCGGCACGACTGGCTCGGGCAAAAGCGTCTGTATAAGCGCCATTATCACGGGCATACTGCTTACCAAGCGGCCGGATGAGGTAAAGCTGATTTTGATTGACCCAAAAATGGTTGAGATGACCGCATTTAATACTATTCCCCACCTTATGTGTCCGATAGTTACAGAGACCCAAACGGCTGTCCAGATACTGGAGTGGGCCACGGTGAAAATGGATGAACGCTATTCGCTGTTAGCCGAGGCGAGAGTGAAAAACGTTGCTGAGTACAATCGGCTTGGGTCAGAGGAGATTGTTAAGCGGTTCGATCCGAGCAGCCCAGAAGAAGAGGCGAAGATTCCAAAGAAACTGCCGTATATCGTGATAGTAATCGATGAGCTTGCCGATTTGATGATGACCGCACCGAAGGAGATAGAAGCTTACATTGTCCGTCTTGCGCAGAAGAGCAGGGCTGTTGGAATCCATATCGTTTTGGCTACGCAGCGGCCGCAGGCGACAGTTGTCACCGGCCTTATAAAGTCAAATATGCCCACAAGGATAGGTTTTCGCGTCGCAGCAAGACTGGATAGCCGAATTGTTCTTGACCAAAATGGTGCGGAAACGCTGCTCGGCGAGGGGGATATGTTGTTTCTTAAGCCCGGCACCAGTGATTTGATCCGTGCCCAAGGCACTTTTGTTGATGAGGCGGAGGTAAAACGGATTGTCAGGCATCTTAAGGATATTGCCGAGCCGCAATTTCATCCTGAACTGACCGGGCTAAAGAAATTCGACACCTCCGATATGTGCAAAGACGAACTGTTCGATGATGCGGTCCGAATTGTTTTGGAAACTCGGAGGGGCAGCGTCTCACTGCTTCAACGCAGACTCAACGTTGGCTATGCACGTGCTTCACGGATGATTGAGATGATGGCTTCAGCAGGAATACTCGGCGAGTATAAGGGAAGCCAGGCACGCGAGGTGATGATGACAATGGAGGAATACGAGCGGCTGCGTGAAAAGATGGAAGAAGACACGGAGAAAGCGGAGGCTTCGGCCAATTCTTCGGAACCTGCATATATTAGCGAGGGACAAAAAGGCTACATCTCGGTCGATAATGAGCAAGATTGATACTTGGCCTGCCATATCTGCAGCGGGCCAAGCCCTCACCTCAAAAATGGATATGTTTGGCAAGGCTGTCTGCCAAGCTTGCGCAACTTAGGCAGGACCATCCTCACGGATTTAGTTCCTCCTTGAATCTTAGTGACATCCGCCTTGTTCCTGAGTATCTTAGCCTCTGCGATGATGTCAGAGTTGCTGCTCCTTGTAGTTGATTAAACCCTCTATTGTTAGAGGCGCTTCGTAGGCTATAATAACAGGCTTTGGTCCATGCTCTTCAAGTGTTGCCCATGCCAAAATAACCTCGTTAGTGTGAGTAGGTTCAGTCGTGTCAATATCATCTCCGTAGCTGAAGCTAACCCCTTCCAGTCCAGAAATCACTGGATGCTCACCTACGATTTCGATTAAGTAAAACTCACCTCCCATATTGTCAGTAGGGTGTCCAAAGTAACCACTTCCATTATCTACAAAATCGAGGCGAGTCATTGAGTGTAGGATCGCAGCTACTTCGGCATACATGTTATGACAAAGATCGTCACCCTGAAGGATTACTCCACCACCCTCATTAAAGAATTTTTCGAGCGATTGGGCTGTATTTACGTCATCGATTGGGTAACCCGGGTTGCTTAAGAGGGCAACGTTATATCCGAGAAGATCTGAGTCTTTAATACCATCCTCTGGTTCGTTAAACAATATAGTATTATAACCTAGCGCGATAAGTGCATCATATATGTTATCCGTATCTACAGTCCATTCACCACCGTGGTTATCGTCCCGTATTACCAGGACCTTCATATTGTTAGCGCCCCTTCCGACCCACTTCACTGCGTTGTCAAGCAATGTGTTCATATAGTTGACAGGCCCTGCCCTGTCATCTTTCCCTGGCTCACTAAGTGTCAATAATATAGTTACAGCACGTCCCGCGCCTCTGCCCTCGATAATCAGACGCCAGGATATCAAAACTCCAGTATCCAATTTGCAGTCATCGGTAATTTTGAGCTGCCAGATGCCCTGGGCATTTCGGCCATCAAAATCTGCCAGCTTCCCCTCAGGCCTATAGGAGCCTGTAAATGGCGGCTGAGAAGTTACGATTGACATGGAAGCTTCATCATCAAGCCGAGTTTCAATAAAATTATCGCCACTTCTACCCACACATGAGAAAAGATTCACTATTGTTCCATCAGGGGCGATTAGATGCGTATCCAGGTCGGCATCGTAGGTGTGTGTGATGTTAAGTACGACGTCTACATCTTGAATTATCATTGAGTCCGGCACGGTCAAAGAGGAGTAAACCGTGTCACAGTCCGGAATTTCTTTAGGTACATCTGTACTCTCATAAGTACAAATTACCCCTCTTGCGTCTGTAACCAAAAGCAAAGATGCAATAGTTACCGCCGTAATTGTCATAAATCTTACATTAGTTTTCATTTTCTTACCTCCAAAAATTGTTTGTATTATCTTATTTTATAAGAACTTATGAAGGTAACTTGTAAACACGACTTTCTTTGTTTTAGAATTGGCCTACCTCCTTCAAAGAAAATTGCTAAAGCCTTCAGTTTCGCACAAAGATTAAAATATTGTATAGATTATAGGACCAAAAGTCAAGTTTTTTCACGAATTCTGGTATTTTTATTTTTGAAGGCTTCATATCTGGTAAACTCTCTCTGTTATGAGCAAAGACCTTAAAGATAAAACCCTCAGCGAGCTTGAGCAGATAGTGCTCGGAATGGGCAAGGAAAAATATCTGGCAAAGTACATCTTTCATTTCGTCCACGTTGAAGGTGCAACGGAGATTTCGCAGATTACTCCTTTGAGCAAAGACTTTCGAGGCCAACTGGCCGAGCAGAACTATTATATCTCGAAGCTTTCTATTCTGAAAAAGCTCACCGACAAAGATGGTACTATCAAATACGTCTTTGCGCTGGGTGACGGCAGCCGGATTGAGACCGTGCTGCTGCGCGATTCACCCCGTGAGATAAACCTGAATAGGCAGAGTCACCATGCCTCAGTTGGGAGTAATATCTCACGGGGTAAAGGCCGCAGGACACTTTGCGTCTCGACTCAGGTAGGCTGCCCACTGGGCTGTACATTCTGCGCAACGGCAAAGTTAGGTTTGCGCCGGAATTTGACCGCAGCCGAAATCGTCGACCAAGTAAACATCGTCGAAACGTTAAACGGTTGCGATGCTCGTCTCGTCGAACGTCGAACGTTGAACGCAACCGACACGAGCCGCGCAAACGATAGACGAAATACGCGCATCACCAATGTCGTCTATATGGGCATGGGTGAGCCGCTTCTAAATTATAATGCGGTGCTTAAATCAGTAAGGATTCTCAACCACTCCTCAGGCAAAAATATCGGCATCAGGCATATAACGGTTAGCACCTGTGGTATAGTCCCAGCCATTAAGAAGCTGGCAGAGGAGGATATTCGTCCCAGGCTGGCAGTTTCGCTGAACGCTCCGACTGACGACCTGCGGACGCAGTTGATGCCGATAAACGCAAAGTATCCGATAGCTGAGCTACTGAAAGCGGTACGGTTTTATCAGAAAAAGACCAGGCAGCGAGTCACCTTCGAGTACGTTTTAATAAAAGGGCTGAATGATTCCGCCCAGCACGCTGGAATGCTGATTAAACTGCTCGCCGGACTTATGCGGAACGTGAATCTTATTGAGCACAATCCACATCCGGGCTGCGGATTCGTCGGCACCACTAGCACGCGCATTAAACAGTTTGCGTCAATCCTGGAGCGTGCCGGTTTTGAGACTGCGATTCGCTTCAGGAGGGGCCGAGGCATAAAGGCTGCCTGTGGCCAGCTTGGAGCCGATTGTCTGCGTTATTAGATAAGGATGGGCAGAAAGTTTTCCATTATAACTGTAGGTCTATCGCCAGCGTGGGACATAACCTGCTGGGGACGAGGTCTGGATTGGAGTCTGCATAAAGATATAGATGAGCAGACTATCCAGCCAGCAGGAAAGGCACTGAATGTCTCCAAGGCCCTTGCATGGATGGGCCAAAGAAGTATCGCCGCAGGTCTCTGGGGACGGAATGATTACCAGCAGATGGTTGACATGGTACGGTCTTACTGGCCGCTTATTAAAGTCAAAATGACCTCTGTCGCCGGCCGCACAAGGCAGAATGTCACTATCGTTGATACGGCAAATGACAGGGATATGCACCTGCGAAACCGAAGTAAGCTAACTTCGAGGGCTGCACTAAAAAAAATAAATGCCGATTTACAGACGACGGTCGGTAAGGGCAGTATTTGTGTCTTTGCCGGAGCGATGCCGGAGGACGAACTATTGGATGAAATTATTGAAATTATAAAAAGCTGCAGCAAACGGGGAGCAAAGATTGTGCTGGATACTTCCGGAGCAGCTTTAAGAGAGATTGTTGATACCGGTGAAGTCTGGTTGATAAAGCCCAATGTCAGTGAATTGCGCCAGCTATTGGATGCGCAGGTAAAAGATAATCCTGTCAGCTTGGCAAAGGCCGGGCGAAAGCTGCTGGGCAAGGTCGAGATGGTCTTGATAAGCCGAGGCAAAAAGGGAGCGGTAGTGGTCAGCAAAGACGGTGCTTGGCAGGGGCGATGTATCATGCCGAGAAAAACGCTGTCAACGGTCGGCTGCGGGGACTATTTATTGGCTGGCTTTTTGAAAGGCTTGAAAGACAAGCTCGATGCTGGCTTTGCACTACAAACAGCGATAAAAGTTGCCACTGCTCGTGCCTGGGGCTGGACAGAAACAAAAGATTGGCCACAGGCGAAACAACTGATAGAAGTCCAGACGAGGGAAATAGCTGGTTAGGTAAGGTTAATGTAAAAAACCAGCGAATTTGGTGCTAATATTAATCTACAGAAAAAAGAAAAATAAGGTTGATTTGCTGGCATAAATCAGCTATTGTTACACGATTAAATACGCTCTGTCGCACAGGGCCGGGTTAAATTGATTATTTATTATTTTCAATTTATTATTTTTTGAATAGTAAATAATAAATAGTCAATTGTTTGGGGTCAGCAGTATCACGGCGTGGTTGACTCAAGCCTCCGACAGGGCCCAGCCGGGCCAATGCAAAACGGCCTCCGTGACAAACAATTGACTATTTACTATTGAATATTGATTATTGATTATTGAAGAAAATAGCAAAATTAGTATCGACAGCGGGTATGTCAATAAAATAGTCAATAGTAAATAATAAATAGTCAATTACCTTACCCGGTGGTGTAATGGCAACACAGGAGGTTTTGGTCCTCCTATTCCAGGTTCGAGTCCTGGCCGGGTAGCTTAAGAAAATTAAAAATCAAAACTTGTCCCTTCGACAAGCTCAGGGCAGGCTCTGAGCGAAGCCGAAGGATGCAAAATTCAAAATTGGTGGAAGCAAAATGGCTGAAAGAGTCGCAATAATAATGGCAGCAGGCGTCAGCAGCAGAATGAATACGCAGCTTCCAAAAGTGCTGCATGAAGTATGCGGACGTGCTATGTTGGCTTATGTGCTGGATGCCTGCCGGCAGGTTGGCGTGACAAGGATATACACAGTAGTGGGCTTTGGTAGCGAGCAAGTCAAACAGCAATTCGCAAAAGAAGCGGATATTGTCTGGGTCCAACAAGACGAGCAATTGGGAACAGCCCATGCGATTTTGTGCTGTAAGGAGCATCTGAAGGATTTCGAAGGCGAAACGCTGGTTCTTTGCGGTGATGGGCCGTTGGTCAGAGATGAAACGCTTAGAACCCTTATAGGAAAACACCAGATGGAGCAGGCAGCAGCGACATTAGCTACAGCCGTTTTGGATGACCCGACCGGCTACGGACGGATAATCCGAGATAGATACGGCAATATCCAGGGTATTGTCGAAGATACCGACTGCACCAGAGAACAGTTAGCTATTAACGAGATTAATCCAAGCTATTATCTGTTCAATAACAAGATTCTTTTTGAGGCGGTCGAACAGGTTAAGCCTGACAATGTCAAACAAGAGTATTACCTGACGGATGCGGTCTCCCGTATCATTGCCACAGGTCATAAAGTGGTAGCCGTTACAGCGGTTCGGCCCGAGGAGGCGTTGGGCGTCAACAGCAGAGCAGAGCTCAGTGTGGCCAGTAAGATTATGCAGCGGCGAATCCAGCAAGAATTGATGGACCATGGCGTGACCATAGTTGACCCTGATAATACCTGGATTGATGCCAGAGCACAATTCGGACAGGATACCGTGATTGAGCCGTTCACCTACATCCACGGCGAGGTCAAAATAGGCAGAGGCTGTCGAATCGGGCCTTTCGCTTATCTTAGGCACGGCACGGTCCTGCAAAACGATGTTGTGCTGGGCGTTTATACAGAAGTCAAAAATTCAATGTTGGCTGACGGTGTTCGAGTCCGGCATCACAGCTTTATCGGTGACGCCACGGTAGGACGAAATGTAAACGTAGGAGCTGGCTCGATAACGGCGAATTTTGATGGCCAGAAGGTCAACCAAACAAGTATAGGAGATAACTGCTATATCGGTTCGGGTGCGGTTCTTATAGCGCCGCTGGTAATAAAAGACGGCACTCATATAAACGCTGGGTCGGTAGTTACGCAGGAAACCGTCGATAAATTAAGGCAGAAGGGCTAAGACAAATGGTTCTCGGAGACGATCTTAAGGTATTTGCTGGCAGCAGCAACCCAGCCTTAGCTGATGCGGTTTGTAAGTATTTGAAGATTCCACTGGGCAGCGCAGAAATCAGTGTCTTTCCGGATGGAGAGAAGCACATCAGAGTAGAGGATGATGTTCGTGGTACGGATTGTTTCGTGCTACAGTCAACATGCAGACCCGTGGATGAGCATTTGGTGGAGCTTTTGATTTATCTGGACTGCTTGAAAAGGGCCAGTGCCAGACGTATCACCGCGGTTATTCCTTACTTTGGTTACGCCCGGCAAGATAGAAAAGATGAAGGCCGAGTGCCCATTACCGCAAAGTTAGTGGCTAATCTGATTGCTACCGCCGGCGCCGACCGCGTCCTGGCGATAGACCTGCACGCGCATCAATTGCAGGGTTTCTTCGACATACCGGTCGATCATCTGACCGGTGAGCTGGTGCTGAGCAAGTATTTCAGAGATAAGAAGATAAGTTCTCTGACAGTGGTCTCACCCGACGTAGGCAACATCAAAATAGCATCCAGATATGCTTCGCATTTGAGCGGGGAACTGGCGATTGTGCACAAAAGGCGGTTCACCGGCAGCGAAGTAAAGTCCTATGAGATGATAGGCGAGGTCAAAGGCAGAAATGTCCTGATGTGCGATGATATCATCGCTACTGCCGGGACCGTCTGCGGTGCAGCCAAGCTGGTTAAGGACCGCGGGGCGGCAAAAGTATATGTCGGAGCCACGCATGGCGTATTCGCACCGGAAGCCTTCGAGCGAATAAAAGACTCGCCCATCGATGAGGTCGTCGTTACCGACACCATACCTCTGAATGAAGAAGCTAAAAAAACTGGCCGCATTAAGGTCTTGAGCGTAGCTGCTATGTTGGGTGAGGCGATACGGAGAATTCACAGAAATGAATCGGTTAGTAGCTTGTTCAATAATATCTCAGAACCCGGCTAATAAGTTTGGACTTTGATTGAAGGCAGTAGATTATGGAAAAGACATTGCGTTTGAAGGCGGAAATTCGCCAGCAAACCGGTTCAAAGGCGGCGGCAAAGGTGCGTAAAATTGGCCGAATCCCCGCTATTGTGTATGGCCATAAGAAAGAGCCGGTGGCTATTTCATTAGATGCGCATGACTTTGTGGAAGAATTGCATCACGGACGGAGGCTTCTGGATGTGCAGCTCGATAAAAAGCCGCAGAAGGTAATCGTAAAAGACCTGCAATATGACCATCTGGGAAAAGACATTATTCATGCGGACTTGATGAGAGTCGAGGCAGGCGAGACAATTACGGTAACGGTTCCTATCGAACTTAAGGGCACCGCAAAAGGCGCTGAAGAAGGCGGTATCATCCAGCAGCATACCGACCACCTGGAAGTTGAGTGCAAGGTAACCGATATTCCCGAATCTATTGTTGTTTCGGTGAAAGACTTAAATGTGGGTGATACTTTGCATGCCCGCGACATCCAGCTTCCGGATGGCCTTAAGCTGGTAAGTGACCCTGAGATGCTGATGGTCACTTGTAGTTTGGTTACGGCGGCCAAGACTACTGAGGAACTCGAAGAAGAAGCGCCTGCTGCTCCTGAAGTTATTGGCGAGGCTGAAAAAGCTAAAGAGCAAGAAGAATCCGCACAATAGCAGAGCAAGTCGCTTGTGGCAAATCGCTTATCGCTTGTCGCTTTGCGATATGCGATTCGCGATAAGCAATATGCGATATGCGAACCGACGTTAAAATGGTCGTGGGCCTGGGTAACCCAGGTGCCAAGTATGTTGATACGCGGCACAATATCGGCTTTAATGTCATCGACTCGCTGGCTGATAGGCTGGGCGCGAAGGTCAAAAAGAGAAAATTCGGTGCTCGTTTTAGCGAAACCAAATTTGCAGATAAAAAATTAATATTGTTAAAGCCGTGGCAGTTTATGAACCGTAGTGGCCAGGCGGTTGCCACCGCGATGGGTTTTTACGAACTGGCGGCAAGTGACCTGCTGGTAGTAATTGACGATATGGCCCTTGCCCCGGGTAGGATTCGCATCCGGGCAAAAGGCTCAGCGGGCGGACATAAAGGTCTTGCTGATATCATAGAAAAGTTAGGCACAAAGGAGTTTGCCCGCTGTCGAATCGGCATCGGCGCAGCTTGTAAGCTCGACCCTTATGATTATGTTCTTGATAAGCCCACAGACGCAGAAAAACCCCTGCTGGATGAGGCGATTGTCAGGGCGCAAGACGCGGTTCTTTGTTGGATTGAGTGTGGCATAGAAAAAGCTATGAATCAATTTAATAAACCATGAGGTGTCGAGCCTCGTTACGAGACTCGAAACACGATAAACGAGAATCGGGTTCTGAAGTAGGGAGGTAATCGGCGTTGAAAACAGTGGCGAAAAAGTTGTACGAAGCGATGTTCCTTGTGGATTCGGCCCTGGCAGGGTCAGACTGGGATGCAGTTTTAGAGACTATCAAAAGCATACTTCAAAGGGCTGAAGCTGAGATTGTCGAGCTTCGAAAATGGGCCGATAGGAGACTTGCGTACGAGATTGACCACAAAACCAAAGGCACGTATATTCTTTGTTACTTCAGGGCCGATGGCAAAAGGATTCGGGACATTGAAAGAGATGTTCAGCTCTCAGAGCGGATTATGCGTGTTTTGATTCTAAATGCCGAAAAGCAGACAATAGAGGATTCCCGCAAGCCCGTCCCCTGCAGGGTCGAGGCAGCGGCATCCCTTGAAGTTGTCCAAGAAGATACTTCAGTTGGGCCAGCGGAAAAAGGCCAGGCCCAAACACAACAGGCTGAAGAAATACAGGAAGGTGCTCAGAACATTGATAATCCAAAATAGCTAATCGCAAATCGCCTGTCGCTTATCGCTTACCGCATATCGCATGTCGATTTGCGATTCGCCATTTGCGATTAGCGATTTGCGATAGGCGCAAAGGAGCTTAATATGGCCGGTTTTAATAAAGTTTTGCTGATGGGTAATCTGACTCGTGACCCCCAGCTATCTTATACGCCGAACCAGACAGCGGTGGTCGATTTTGGCCTGGCGGTAAATCGCAGGAGGACAGGCCAGGATGGTACACAACGTCAGGAGACCTGTTTTGTGGATTGCCGAGCGTTTGGTCGGCAGGCTGAAAATATTAACAAGTACCTTACCAAAGGCAGGCTAATACTTGTCGAAGGCAGGCTGACGTTTGAGAGCTGGACGGCTCAAGATGGCACCAAACGCAGCAGGCATAGGGTTACAGTGGAAAACTTTCAGTTTCTGCCGGCCACCGCCCAGATGGGTGCTGAACAAGCCGAGCAGGACGTAGAGCCCACCGCATCTGCAGACGATGGACGACAAACGAGAGACACGCGACAAGAGACCAGCGATATACCGGCAGACGATATACCATTTTAATAGTGTAAAGTGCCTAAAATTTAGAGTGCCTAAATTGAAAAAAATAATCCATAACTTTAGGCACTTTAGCTCACTTTAGGCACTTCAAACTTCAGTATAGGCGGGTAAAAGATGAGAACAATGCAAAAAAGAAATGATAATAGAAGAAGTGACAGCACAAATGATAGAAGAAATGATAGAAGAAGAAAATCAGGCTTTCCAGGTGCTCGCGAGCAGACGCAATGTCGTTTTTGCAGAGGCGGCATAGAATATATTGACTACAAAGACGTGGAGACTCTGGCCAGGCTGTTAACTAATCGTGGCAAGATATATTCACGTAAACGCAGCGGTAACTGCGCTGGTTGTCAAAGAAAAGCCCAAAAGGCCATTAAACGCGCCAGGTACATGGCACTTTTGCCATTTACTGCGTAGACCTTCAAGTGTAAAGTGCCTAAAGTAAAGGTGTAGAAGCTCGTTTGTCGTTCTCGAAACTCGTATTGAAGCTCGAAACTGGAGACTGGATGCTCAATAAAAAACGAGTTTCGAGCTTCTATCGCAA
>Ga0315312_1001163_pt1 | contig 22129 bp, 13 predicted proteins | sample TDP7_MG_FD_203629 | JGI IMG/M metagenome (GOLD analysis project Ga0315312, IMG submission 203629) | Freshwater sediment microbial communities from Lake Towuti, South Sulawesi, Indonesia - TDP7 | ecosystem: Environmental > Aquatic > Freshwater > Lake > Sediment | place: Indonesia: South Sulawesi... | reverse complement strand
AACTCGATTAATCGTTTTATCTCTATGTCCGCGTCTGTTTCTATCTCTATTCTCCTTATGGGTGCGGTTCAAATCAAAGAGGTTTCGTTAGGCTGTGGACCAAAGTAAGGCTTGAACAAATCCCACTTCGAGGATTGCTGCGAAGAGAAATATGATATAAATCGTGACTAGTGCCTTGTTTGTTAGGTTGTTTGCCAAGGTCTTGTGTATGGATTTGTATATTCCGCAGGCTTCAACTACTCCGTGGGGTAGGCTTAGAAGCATGATTATTGCGATGAGGTCTATCATGATTTGTCCATGCAAAAGGGTGGCTACTCTCAGGATGCTTACTATAAGAATTATTGCGGTAAATATAATTGCGAAGAAGCGTGAATGACGAAGCACAGCGTATTCGAAGTCTTTTTTGGGAAGAAAGTTGAGGACGAATTCAACGTAGAACTTCATTCCGATGATTATGAGAGAAACTGCGATGACGTTGTGGAGAAAAACCATTGCAACGGCCAAGGGCGGATTTGTAAAAACATCTTTTACATATTCTAGGAAATACATGTTTTCAAAGTAAGCCGAAGCCAAGAAAAATATAAATACACAGCCGAGGATTATCGTTCTTCTTTTTGAACTCACTATCCTACCGTCCTTCCATAGATTAAAGTCTTTAAAGGGTGTGACATTTGCGAGAGTGCCGATTATTTGCAACAGTCGTATTTTACTTTTTTCAGAACAACTCTATGCGGCTCTGGTAATTATCCCACCCATAAATTATGTGGAGGGTTCCCGAGTTCGGCGGCACAATGGCGGTAAGAGTAATCACGCTTCCTGCAGGAACGATGGGTTCGCCTGGAACTGGCCAGTCTACTTTACTGATCATGTCGGTGTCGATCGTATGTGTGTACCACCCTTCTCCTACTAGGTTATAGAATGTGCGAGAGCCGAGAAGGTGTGTTACGTTATTGTAAGTGAAGCTTAACTGTATTGTTATATTCTCAGCCTTGCCAGAAGCTAGTTGAATGTAAAGTGTCGTATTAACGTATTTGGCTAACGTAATGTCGACGGGGACTGCTGGCGAACTAACGTTGATATATTGCCAGTAGGGTCTGGGAGGTATGGGCAACGTTGAGCTTCTGGGGTTAAAATACTGGCCTGGTAGCATTGAATAGGGTAGAAGCATACTCTTATCGGGGGGCAACAGCGCTAAATACAATGTGCCCCATTCCCCTGGAAAGGACGGTGGGGATACATAACCGAGGCTGTATACTGCTGTTATGGTTCCGTCACCATAGACCATGAGTGATGTGGTGTTGCTTGTCCAGTTCCATGGCCAAACATTACCTGACGGCTCCCACCAAAGAAAAACATAGCTTGAATTGTACGGTATGTACTGTAGAAAGTAGTCGCCCTGAGCCAAATGTGTGGTGTTGGGTAGAGTATAGGTAGTTGTTCCGAGTGTAATGTTGCCTAGGTTATACGAAGAACTTTCCCAGTGTCTGCTACTCAAAAACACTTCAAAACCACGATAGATGGCTGTGATTGTGCCGTTACTGTTGATGGTGACGGTTGTCGCAGGAGAGTTTGGGTCTTGGACAACAATACCGGCAGTAGTATTCCAGCCTACAAAGACATATCCTGTTGCAGGAGTGTATTCCAAGAAGTATGTACCCGTGAGCACCGTAGTCGAACTAGGTAAAGGCTCGAAAATCGTTTCTCCCAGTTGAATCTTGCCAAGGTCTGGCGGAATGTCGGTGGTTTGCCTTAGACTTTGCAGGTCTACTGTCACGGGTGCAGGTGTGGGCGGTTTGAAGTCGTATACTGCTGTGATTGATCCGTCTCCGATGAGTTTAAGGGTTGTGGGGTTGGCGCTGCTATTTAAGGGTATGGCGCCTCCTGCGAATTCCCACCAGAGAAATATGTAACTGGAATTCTCAGGTATGTACTGAAGGAGATAATCGCCGCCAGCCAAACCAGTGACGGTGTAGGGCAGAGTGTAGGTTTCTGTGCCCAATGTTATGTTTCCTATGTTGGTTAATGTTGAGTTTGCCCAGAATCTGCTTCGGAGGAAGACACTGTAGCCACGATAGAAGGCGGTTATGTTGCCATCACTGTTGATAGTGACAGTTGTAGTCGAAGAGTTTGAGTCTACGATTATGTCTCCGGTTGTTGACCAGTAGAGGAAGGTGTAGCCTTTGGCTGGCGTGTATGAGAGCAAATACGTGCCATTAACAACGCTGGTTGAGTTAGGCAAACTAAAAACAGTGGTGCCCAGCTGTATCGTTCCATTGTTTGTTGGAACTGGAGAATTTACTTCTTGACTTTGTAGAGTAACGTTCAGTAACTCTGTCACCGGAGGCAAAGAGCTGTATACGGCTGTTATGTTTCCGTCACCGAAAACAGTCAACGTGGTTGGGTTTCCGCTGAAATTCCATGGAGTTATGTCGCCTTGCCGTTCCCATCGCACGAAAAAGTAGTTCAGGTCTGGAGGAGGCTGGTACTCGAGTGTGTAGTCGCCTGCTGTCACGTTGGTAGAGTTCCACAAACTGTACAGGGTCGAATCGAAGATTATGGTGCCTAAGTCGCTGAATGTTAGATTGCCTTCCTCTCGGCTGTGCATTACTAATTCGAATGTTTGGGGTTGCGGAGGAACGCGCTGGCGATAGAAGGCTGTAATATCCCCGTCACCACCAACTGTGACCGTGGTTGTAGATGAATTTGGATCTTGCACTGTGATATTTGCAGTTGTCGTCCAGTTTAGAAAGACATAGCCTTCGAATGGCGTGTATACCAACAAATATGCGCCACTAGTTACGCTAGTTGAGTTAGGCAAACTAAAAACAGTGGTGCCCAGCTGTATCGTTCCATTGTTTGTTGGAACTGGAGAGCTTTCTTCCCAGCTTTGTAAATTCACGGTTGCTGGTGTCGGTATCTGTGGCTGGAACTTGTATACTGCTGTTACGTTTCCGTTTCCATTGACAATGAGGATTGTTGGGTTAGCAGTACTGTTTGCCGGAATGACGCCGCCAGAAGACTCCCACCACAGAAAGACGTAGCTAGCGTTGTAAGGTATGTACTGCAACATGTATTCTCCCAGTGTCATGTTCGTAGCAATTGCGGGCAGTGGGGCATATGACTTTGAATCTAAGTTTATGCTTCCTAAGCTGTTGTTTAGATTCTCCCAGTCCCTGCTGTCTAGCGTCAAGTTAACTATTGTAGGTTCTGGAGGAATGTAGCGGGTGTAGAACGCCGTTATGTTGCCATCACCATATATAGTAACATACGTGGGCGGTGTATTTGAGTATGGGTTTTCGACGGTGATGTTTCCTGTTGTTGTCCAGTTTAAAAACGCATAGCTTGCATTTTCAGGTGTGTATAAAATCCCATATTTTCCAATTGTACTTGTAGAATTTGGTAGTACGGTATATGTGACGTCACCAAGTCGTATTGAACCAAGGTGTTCTGAGGCGTTATTTTCCTCTCGGCTGTCCAAAGTTACGGAGACATCGCTAGCTGGCAAGTAGGCGGAAACGATTATGTCGTCCTCGGGTGTGACAACAGTCAATTCCACCTCAACTATATGCTTGTTGATTAGGTTACTCAAATAGCTAGGAAGAGTGAGTTCGAACGTCACCGTGTAGGTTCCGCTACCTAGATAGCTTAAGTTGGTTATGTTTGTTGGGATAGGAGAACTTGTCAACTTGGGTATGTAGACCTTGGATTTATTTAGGGATTCGGGTGTCAAGTTTGGTATTGGTAGAGTGTCGGATAGTTTGCCTTGAAGGATTTTAAACTTAAGTGTGGTGCTCTGGTTGTCGAGTTCGATAGACTGTGGGAGAATTTCAAGCCTAACGAACTTTGCTGAACGTCCAACCCAGCCTTTGAAGCCGTAGGCATCGATGTCCAAATCGAATTTGGTAAAGACTTGGCTAACGCCCCTAGGATGGGCCCAATCAATACTCCATCCAATGTCTGTCGGGCCTCCTGCAGTCTCATTTTCGGGTACCGACATAGCCATCTTTACACCTAGGTGAGCGTATGAGGCGAGGACGGAGCGAACCCATTTCGATATGAAATTGTAGCCTTCGTCAGTTGCGTATACCGTACCTAGTGATTTATTATCATGATATCGTTGGGTGGCTATGCTTAAGGCGTGGGTTAGGCAACGGTCTAGGTCACTCGTTATGCCTAAAACGAGTTCTTCTACGGGCTCGTATCTTAGTTGTTGCCTGTGTAGATTTGTTTGATGAATCGACAGAACTAGGGATAATGTGAGGATGGATATTAGGAGAGCTGCAATTATCGTGAATTGTCCTCGAGTATTTTCCTTAAGAGTCTTCATCGGTGTAGCTCTCCTTCTCCATTAATGTTTAAGGGCGGCATTTCTAATAAGTTTGCTTTAAAGGTTCTTTGTATCATTCAGCCCCCTCCTGCCCTAGCCAAAACGAGTACAAGTTGGTATATGTTACCAGTTTTTGAAGTGTAAATCATGTTGGTTGAAGAAACCTCCATAGACTTTGCGAAAGCGTCTTCTGAGACATTGCTGATCGGAGGATAGCTGGGATGAGGTTCTAGCTCGATCCAAGAACCTTGATCAGAACAGATGAAAATGGTGAGATTGAAGTATGTTGTGGATGGCAAGGACTTTTGAATGATGGTTTTGACGAAGACATCATCGATCCTCTTTTCTACAGTTGCTTCGATTGTACCAGATTCAACCAGCCTGTGCAGGGTGTTGTAGCCTAACCTGTCAAGGTCCGCTCTCTCTTGAAGAACCTTTACATCGGAAGCGCGGATGAGAAACATAGAAACGGAGAAAACGATGAAGATTATTACGGCTGCTATGACAGCTTCTAGGATTCTTGACTGCCCCCTGCGTGCTTTTAATAAGTTGTTGCGTAGCATCACCATGACATCCTCCAAAGGTACAGTCTAACAATGTAAGCTGAGCCTCCGATTGTCACTGACCTTTCAATTGAATATGCGAAGGGAAAAGAGAGAGAAACTCCCTGGATGGAGCTGTATGTTAGGGTTGCTTCTTTTGAGGCGAGTATTAATTTGGTGCCGTCTTCGGAAACAGTCAGTATTGCCACGGTTGAAGGCTCGACATATGCCAATTCGAATATTGTCGCATTTATCTTGTTCAGATTAGATTTTACACTTTCAATGGTGTATACTCCGTCTTTCTTTGTCACTATTATTTCTGTGGCGCTACTGGAAAGGTTGTAGGGCTGGTTTAGGAGGGCGTGGTTTCCAATCAAGTGGACCTGGGTCACGTTTGATCCTACTGTAAAAGATTTCACAATGCGGATGCCGTAGTAGTTGATGACAAGGCTTAGTATCTTCATTTCAGTGGTGACATTGCCGAAGTCAACGATGCATTTCCCATCCGCGCCCGTCTGGTTAAAAATTGCGCCTGTGGTGGCGATAGTTTGGCTGCTTGAATTATAATAATACATCCTGGCCGTTACGTCGGCCATGACAATAGGTAGTTCGTTATATTCTGTGACGTTGATATTGTATCTGTCCGAGCTTGAAGTGCTGTTTATGGGTGCTATGGTTACGTTCAGAGCCGGGTAAAACTCGAGTGCGAAGCCGTATTCGTAACCCAAATTAAGTAGATTGATGACGCTTGATGGGGGAAGGAACAGTGGGTTGGTGTTGTCTAGTCGAAGAACTTTGTCTGCGTCGAGCACGTATGCCTCTCGTGTAGTTTCGCTGTATTTAGCCAGTCCAAAGGTTGTCAGGTTGCTTGGGTCTATATCGATGTTATTGCCCCAGTCTGGCGGGTTTCCTGGGTCAAGTAGGAGTTGTGTCATTAGTTTTTGTGCAGTTACTTTTAGTTGTTCCTTTTCTGAGGTGCTGCGTGAGGGTTCTGAGATTGTTTCTATCATTGTTGATGAAGAAAGAAGTATGAGCACGATGATTATGGCTGTGAAGAGGTATTCATAAATGTGCATTTTTTTAGCCTCCTATGGATTTCCATAATCCTATCCCTGCCCGAGTGGTCCAAAGGCTTTCTTTCCATCCCCAAACAACAACGTCGTGGGTTCCTCCGTAAACAGTGCCAGAGTATTGAATTATTTTTGTGTCTTCTCCTCTTACTGGTATGGTTCCATCTTCGTTGGTTATGAGTTTCAGTTGGGTTTGGGTTGAGTTGAGCGGTATTGGGGATTTTGCCGTTATGTCTTTTCTTGTTACGAGTTGTGTCTGGACGTAGTATCCTTGGTTTTGGCTTGTTTCGTTAATTAGCTGAATTGTGTAGGCTTTTCCTCCTAGGTCTGATGGTAGCTTAAGAATTTTCATTTGAGCGTAGATGTCCGAATAGTTTGCGAAGGTGACGAGGCTTATTATCTCTACGAGGTTTAGTGCTACGTGTTCTGCGATTTGGTTTAGTTGTTTTTTGTTCACGTCTGCTTCGATGAAGGAGATGATTATGGTGTAGGATAAGCCTGCGGCGATTATTAGGCCTATGAGGGCGATAGTTCCGATGACATGTTTTAAGGGAATATCCATTCTGGGTCACCTCTAGGCTGTGGAAACTTGAACTAAGATTTCTGTGAACATCACTACGGTTTTCGCTGCGTCTGAGTTAAAAGTGCAGCTTGTGTTGTTAGGACCTAATTGAACCTGGATGGTGATGTCTCCGCCGTCGTATATGGTGCAGGATGTATCGACGTCTATGTTTTGGGCTTTGACGTTTACTGTTCCTGAACCGCCTGTGTTCCCTCGCACTAGTCGTAGAAATGTTATTTCTATGAAGTTGTGGAGTGTGCTGCCTACAACTAGTGTTCCGGTTTCTACCATTCTGACTCTGTTGTAGTCAAGTTTTATCTGGACGCCGTTGCCCGTTTCTACTCTTAGATAGCTTAATGCGTTTGTCATGCTGACATTTAGAGAGTTGTTTCCTCTTAGGGTCATGTCTGCGCCTGAGGCTTTGCTTCCCCCACGATAAACAAGACTGACCAAAGGTGGCGATTCATAAATGGTGCTTAGAGGCGGGTCATAAGTCACTTCTACAGGTATCCAGTCCAGATTTGTTTGCGAGGAGCCTCCAGATACTACATGCTCTACCCTTGTCCAAATCTTATTGTCGTTTATTTTTGCTAGAGTCCAATTTGTCCAAGTTGTAACATCTACCCAATATGTGGTTTCTGTCGTTGGCAAGGTGTCGCTGGTCCACGTAGTCGCCAGCCAGCTCAAATTGCCATCTGTAGATACATACAACTTAATTTTTTCATTTCCCTCTGTCCATGCGTCTAACCTAACCCTAACTTTGGTGATATTTGAACCAGCAGGAATGGTAAAACCGTATCCACCATATGACTGCTTCGCACTGTCTGTTGAGGTATAGGCGAAACCAGAGCCATCTCCATAAGCACCTGTAACATTTGTCCATCCTCCACTTGTTGGAGTAGTTGCGGCAGGAGAATTTGTGACATTAGTTCGCCGACTTGGCCCGAGTATTTTGATTGTTTTCACATCATCTGTTATGCCTATTCCGCCGCTTCTCTGGTTGAATTGGACGTAGCCTCCTGAGCCGCGTCTTAGGGAGACGTCCTCGATGACCTCGTCTAGCAGCATCATGTTTGTTTTTGCCTGTTCAAACTCTGTGCTTGCTACTTGTAGTTCTAAGACGTTTGCTGAGACGAAGGATGCTATGACCAGGATTATTAGGAGTGTTCCCGAAATTATTATGGTGGATATGACTGGTGAAATGCCACTACTTTTTTTTGTAGTTTTGTGGTGGAGGGAGCGGTTCCTCAAGGTCTTTCTGGCGCTCACTGTCATCCCCACGTGAAGGGCATGGTGAAATAGCCCATGAAAAGCAGGAGCACTATTGCCACTGCCACTAGGATTGTGGCGTGTTTGAAGCCTGTTGAGAGGATGCCTGAGCTTATTTTTCCAGTGACTAGGCCTGTTAGGTAAGCCTGAAGTATTAGGGGCGGCAGGAGTAGGGTTACGAATTGGGAGTAGGGAATGGCTTGGCGGGCGAAGGAGTACAGGACGAAGCGCATGAAGCCGAGGAAGACTATGGTTGAGAAGAGGAGGATGCCTGCGCCTATGTATGGCATTATCAGGAGTGGCCGTAGCATTGCTGTTTTCTCTTTTTCGAGTGAGGATTGCATTTCGCTGAACCGGGTTAGGGTTTCGAGAGTCTCTGGGCTTCCGCCACCGACTTCTATTGCGTCGACTAGAAGGTAGATGTTGATTAGGGTTAGCCACGATTTTATTTTTCCTTTGAGGGTTTCGTAGATGACTTTGAAGGGTAGTCCCCAGCGGATTTGGCGTGCGGCGACTTTGAGGTGGTTTCCAAATCTCCCGTAGCTTTTTCCTGACAGGTTTTCGATGCAGCTTTCTGGGGATGCCCCTGTCTTGCGGGCCTCTGTTAGGTCTCTTAGGAAGTTGGTCACGTCGTGTATGACGCCTTTTCCTCTTTTTATGTAGTGGCTGTGGGCGACTGCGGCTGGTATCGTGCCGATGATTAGTGCTAGTGCCAAGCCTAGGGATGCTTCGAAGCCTCTTTCGAGGCCTAGGGTTTTTCTGAAGAGTGTTATGAAGTCAGTGAAGGGCTTGGTGAAGGGTAGGGCTAGTTCTGGGACGAGGAAGGGGAAGAACATTGTTAGGAGCAGGAAAATCATTAGGGGTGACGTGGCTAGGAAGACTTTGTATGGTCCCAACTCGTATATGGGTTCATGAAAGCTGGAGAGGTCTGTGAGGTATATGAATAGTATGGAGATTCCTGGTACGAGGAGGTATGCGTAGAGGAGATAGCTTTCTGCTGTGAAGATGCCTTTCCAGAAGCTTTCGAAGGCTATTGAGGTCATGTAGATGATGCTTAGGCTTAATGTTGAAAGAATTACTATTGCTATGTAGGATTCCATGAGCGATGCTGCTCGTTCTCCATAGGCCTTGACTTTTGTTGCTAAATCCTTGAACATCGTTTCTGTGCGTATCAGTAGATAGTGGATTACGTCTCCGCCTGTTCTCAGGGTGTGGGCGTACCCCAGAAGAAGGTCTTTGTATTCTCTTGATGGAAGATGTTTGGCTGATTTTTCCATGGCTGTAACTGGGTCTGAGCCTTTCACTTGGACGTCTACTTCTACGTGTTTTACGGTTTTGGAAATGTTAGGAAGTAACGGGCAGCTTTTTAGTCTTCTTAGACTTGCGTAAGGTGATAGTCCGCCGGTGGCCATGACGCTTATGTAGGCTCCTGCGAAGGGAACTTCCATGTCTAGTTTTGAGCCTCTGTCGTGGGCCATTATTTTTGGTATGGCGTATCCTAAGAGTATGATGAAGAATGGGATGAACGCGAGGAAGATGAATCCTGTAATTAATATTATTGGGATTGATATGACTATGGAGAGGATGAAAAAGAAGCCGATTAGGGAGACGTAGGCTTCTGGATAGATTTTGAGCCCAGCGTCTTCTAGGGTTTCTTTTAGTTTGACGTATTCATTAGTATAGAATATTCTTGACAGTATCTTGCCTGACCAGTAGAAGTATCGGTAGGTGAAGCCTGTGAGGGAGAGCTCTTGTTTGTCCACTTGTTAGCCTCCAGTTTTTTCCTTTGCTGTTGCTTTTGGGAAGTGGTTTTCGAGGTAGTAGTTTGTGATGTGTTTTGCCACTTCTTCGTTCTTTTTGATGCCTTTGATGGTTAGGTCGCGTAGTAGGAGGGCTCGTCTTTCGATTTCTTGTAGGATGTCTTTCATGGTTATGCCGTGTTTTAGGACGATTTTTTGTAGAATCTCGCTTTCTTTGAGGTTTACTTGGAACCGGTCGTCTATGGGGTTCCATGTTGCTATTGTTCTGTATTCCTCGTAGTCGATTATTTCCGCTACTTCTTTTAGTCTTCTGCCAAATGTCAATTCGCTTTTTGGGTTAGGTAGTTGGACGCGTTCTTGGATGGCGGCTACATTTATTAATGGTACGTAGGTTTTGGCCACATTCATAGGCGGGCTTGTTAATCGTTTTACAGCGTAGTCTAGGCTGTCGGCGTGTAGGGTTGTTAGGCCTCCGTGGCCTGTTGCAAGTGCTTGGAAGAGGACGAAAGCTTCTTCTCCTCTTATTTCGCCGACGACTATGTAGTCTGGTCTGTATCTGAGTGAGGTTTTTACTAGGTCAAAGAGGGTTACCTCGCCTGTTTTCATCATGCCTAAGCCGTAGCTTTCTCGGCCTACTAGTTGAACCCAGTTTTCGTGGGGTAAATTGAGCTCTGGGATTTCTTCGACTGTGACCATTTTCATTGCGGGTTTGACTAGGCTTGCTAGGGCGTTGAGGGTGCTTGTTTTTCCTGCTCCTGTGCCGCCTATAACGGATATTGTCATTCTGTTTTCTATGAGGAGCCAGAAGTAGGCTGCGAGTTTTTCGTCTATTGTGCCTAGTTCGATGAGGTCTGCTATGGAGAATGGTTCTTCTCTGAATCTTCTTATGGAGAAGGAACCGCCTTTTGGTGAGACTTCTCTTTTGAAGGTGGCTGCTAGTCTGTCTTTTCCCGGTAGCATGGCGTCTAGGATTGGGAAGGCTGTTGAGATGTGTTTTTGTGCTAAGTGGGTTAGTTTTATGATGAGGTTGTCTAGGGCGTCTTCGTCGATGATTGTGAGGTTTGTGGGCATGCTTTCGTATTTTCTGTGCCAGACGTAGACTGGTATGTTGACGCCGTTCACTGATGTGTCTTCTATCATGCGGTCGTTCATGATTACGTGGATGGGTCCGAAGCCTATGAGGTCTCTTTGGAGGTAGTATATGATTTTTGGCCATGAGTCTGGGGTTAGTTTTTTTGCGAAGCCGTATTTTTTGGCTAGTCTGTGGGCTTCGTTTTCGATGTGGGTTTTGGGGTCTGTGTCTTTTTCTGGGGGTTCGATTTCTCTGCTTATTATGTCTGTGAGTTTTTGCAGGATTTCTTTTTCTTTTTCTGTGAGTTCGATTTCTTCTATGTGGTAGGCTTTGGCTCCGCCGAGTTCTGGTAGGGACACTATGGTTACTTTTGAGTATGGTGTTTGTATGGGGTAGGTTTCTATGATTTGGGCGTTTTGTGGGAGTTTTGCGAAGACTACTGTGGGTGGTGGGGGCGCAACTTTTTTGGTGAATAGTTCTCTCCATGATTTTTTGGGTTTTGGCTTTTCGAGTGCTGGTTTAGTTGGTTGTGTTCGAGGTGTTGTTGTTTTGGGTGTCTTCGGGGTTGCCTTTAGAAAGGCGATTATGGCTGTTAAGCCGAGGGTTATTGTGATGGCGAATATTAGGTGTTGGGGGGCAAAAATGGTTAGTATTATTGCGATTGATATGGATGCGGTGATTGAGATGGGAACGACTAAGTTATCCTTGTTTGTTAGCCAGCGGCTGAATTTGAGGATGGTTTCCTTTAGCTTAACGTTGAGCTTCTCCGCTTTCTCTTCTTTTTGCATTTCTCCTTTCTCCCTCTTTAAGAGGCGCTATCCTGTTTTTTGATGGAAAGAAAGAAAATGGGGGTGTTTGACAAAGTTTATGGAAGGATTATTACCTTTGGATAGTCTCTGCCAGCAGCGGTTCTTATGAGTATTTCAACAGCCATGCCAGATTTCCACGTGGTTCCTTTTGTCAGTTCAATCAAACCATCATCCTTTGTATCGCCAGGGTTCAGTGTTATATCTACGAGATTTTGGCTAGTGGCATTTACCAGATCAGCCCATGGAACTCCGTTTATAAACAACTGATCTATTGTTAGTGCAGCTGACCCGGTATTCTTTAATTTCAGCTTTACGTCGAAGTTCCCACCTGCGTCTAAAGCTGCATATCCACTGGTGAATTCTAGTTTTTCGAAGCGTGTGAATGCTCCGCCTAACCCCAGCATCCAATAAGCAACAGCAATCGACATCACAATAGCAATAGCCACAATAATAATCGTAGCAATCACAGGACTAACAGCCTTCAAATTCCTTCTAAACGACCTCTTCATAGGCAGTTTCACCTCCTCCTTTTCTGCCTCCTAACCAAATAAAATGCACATTTAAAAATGTAAGTCTTAATAAAACAATATTATATAACCCGATATAAACACCACAAAAAAATACTGCCGAATAAATAGAAAAAAGAAAGAATGGGGGGCTACTTCTCTTTCGTCAGCGCCAGAATCACGCCAACCATCCAAACCATAAACCCTAGAAAAGCAACGACACCAAAGCCTAAAATATAGTAAACCGCATTAGTAAACGTCGTATAATCCCTTTCCATCAAAGGCGGTAATGCAAGCAACGCAAAGCCAATGAACCCCACGAGGCATATAAAAAACAACACAGCCCCAACAATTCCAATCTTCGCCGGGACTTCCATGCCCTTTATCCCTAAACCTATTTTGTTGAATACAGCATCCTTATAACATTTTGCATGTGCCATGGCTCAACGTTAGCCGTTTCAATAATATGCCTTATCTTTTCAACATATTTAGCAGGTATCACCCTCCAGATCGCCGACACGTGATTAAGAACGCAGATTCTGATTGCAGCCACATCCCTTTTCGTAACAGGGACAGTCGTGCTTGTCTCTTGGGCTCTCCACTTTGGGCTAAAGAGAGCCCTTATCAAGGCCTAAGACCTGTGTGAAAACTCTTCCTAATGCAAATGCTTTTGCAACCTTAAAAGTGAATTGCGAAACGAAGTACGCTAGAAAATCAGGCGTGGAGCGAAGCAGAGAATAGTTCAAATAGCGAAATATCATGCTTTTGGAAACACTGCTTTTTAGACTTGATGACGCTAAACGAAACTGGAGCAAGGTAGAAGGACTTGTTGAAAATAAAAGAGAAAGCCATCAAGTTGCCGATTATGCTGCTAATACTATTTTTGCTATTGATGGCGACGTGTCTCATGGTGTTTGTTGCAACCCCGATAACAGCCGATAGAAAAGAAGCTATGATTTGGACAGACAAGGAGGATTACGCTTCTAACGAAACCGTCATAATCTATGGCTCAGGCTTTAATCCAGAAACCACTGTAAGCATAACCCTGACAAGACCTGACGGACACAGTGACATATGGACCCTAATCTCGAGTTCCTCCGGCTTGTTTACCACAACCTACTTGCTCAACGGAATCTTGGGAGTTTACACCATAGCCGCCACAGATGGAACGAACACCGCGAGCACGACTTTCACAGATGCAAAACCAACTTTCTCAATAACCATAGACAAAATCAACGGATATTCACCACCATACCCAATTCTCCTCAACCCCATTCATTTGGAGGGCAGCGCGTCTTCCACCAACTTTCCAGGTTTACTTTCGCAATATCAGGTCCAAGTCGACTGGGGGGATGGCACGGTTGACACAGACTCAAACGTTGACTTTGTTGCATCTCCCGATGGAAAAGACTTTTCAGGAACATGGAGCTCCAATCCTGACCATACCTACACCGATTATCGTACATGGACAATCACAGTAAAACTTTACCACCAACAACCTCCAGGAGCCGAGTCTGGAGACGCACAAACACAAGTAACCATAACCGTCATAGCAAGAATAACGATCACGACTTCCCCTGAAGGCCTCAGCATAATTGCGGATGGCAATACCTATACAGCACCCAAAGGATTTGACTGGGATGCAGGTTCAACACACAGCATAGGCACAACCTCTCCGCAGTACGGCCCCATAGGCGTACAATCTATTTGGCAATCTTGGAGCGATGGAGACGCCATAACCCATAACATCATTGTTCCCATCACTCCAACCACATACACCGCATACTTCAAGACCCTATACTACTTGACCGTGCAGACAGACCCATTGGGCATTGTGACTATCCCGGGTGAAGGCTGGTACGACGAAGGCACTTATGTCACGTTAGCCGCACCAAGTGTTACGGGATACAGATTTGACGAATGGAAAGTTGACGGTGTTTCCCAAAGAGCTGGCGTAAGAACAATAGAAGTTCATATGAATGCCCCCCACACTGCTACAGCCTACTACTCGCAACTTCCAAACACAGCTGATGTAACTTTCGACCAAGTTGGTGTTGATGCAGACTTCACCGGAACAGTGTTAACAGTAGACGGCACAAATTATGGCGTTGCTGATCTTCCAAAAACCTTCACATGGACCATCGGCTCCGAACACACCTTCACATACCATTCACCCCTCGTTGTCAGCGTAAACGCTAAACAATACGTTTGGACGCACACGTTAGGATTATCGACTGCACAGAGCGAAACAATAACCGTTCCTAGTGGAGGCGGGGCAGTCACAGGCCACTATAAGACACAATACTACTTGACGGTAACTTCGCCCTACGGCGTTAAAAATGGTGAAGGCTGGTACGATACAGGTGCAACTGCATATGCAGGCGTAAACATTGGCATTGTTGATCATGGAAATGGAACACGAAGAGTTTTCACAAACTGGAGAGGAGACGCCTCAGGAACAAACTACGCCCAAAGCAACCCAATAACAATGAATGCTCCGAAAACCGCAGTAGCAAACTGGAAAACACAGTATTATTTTGAAGTTTCATCAGCTCATGGTTCTCCAACTCCCACAACAGGATGGTATGACGCTGGAACCAGCATAACAGCCTCTGTCACTTCACCAGTGTCTGGATCAGCCGGAACCCGTTACGTCTGTACTGGTTGGAGTGGAACTGGAAGCGTTCCAGTCTCTGGAACCGACACAACCGTAATTTTCACATTAAACCAATCTTCAAGCATCACATGGAATTGGAAAACCCAATATTATCTAACTTTGGTGACTGATCCTCCAGGTGTTACAGTTCCCTCTGGAGAAGGATGGCATGACGCTGATGCTATAGTTTCCATATCCACTCCGCAATACGTTGTGACTGATTCTTCACGCTACCGCTTCAATGGTTGGACAACAAGCGACATGACAGAGATAACCGATCCGTCCGCCAGCTCCACCACAGTTTTGATGGACAAAGCAAAAACAGTCACAGCAAACTATGGGATACAGTACCTTGTTACTTTTAACCACACTGGTCTAGACGGTTCCGCCATTGGAACAGTTGTAACCGTTGATGGTTCAGCGAAAACCCTTAGCGACTTGCCCTTCACAGTGTGGGTTGACGACGGCACATCTGTAAGCTATAGTTACGAAACCACAGTTTCAAGCAGCGTTTCAGGTAAACGTTTCAAACTTGAAAGCGTAACTGGGCCAGCCTCACCCATCACCGTAACAGCCCCCGTTACAGTCATAGGCAACTATAAACTCCAGTATCAAGTTACATTCACTCAGACAGGACTAGATGATACTGCTACTGGAACCGTCGTTACGATAGATAGCGTTACTAAGAATAAGGCTGATTTGTCATTCACTGACTGGTTCGACAGCGGAACAACCTACTCCTACAGCAGCATTGTCTCAAGCACTGTTACAGACAAAAGGTTCAGGCTAGAAAGTACTTCGGGAATAGTTTCACCTATAACAAGCTCAGGAACAGTAACAGGCAACTACACACCTCAATACCGTGTAACCTTCACTCAGTCAGGTCTAGACAATACCGCAACTGGCACAGTAGTAACCGTTGCTGGCGACCCAAAAACCTACGGTGACCTACCATTCACAACCGACTGGCTTGATCATGACTCCAGCCTTGCCTTCGCATTTTCAAACCCTGTTGCTAGCTCTATTTCAGGTAAGCGGTTTGCGCTTGTCAGCGTAAGCCACACATCACCGCTCACCGTTACAGCCCCAACAACTGTTACTGGCAACTACAAGACCCAATATTACCTTACCGTGAACACAAACCCAGTTGAAGTTTTAACTCTTAATCCAGCAGCCGTCTCAGGACAGGGATGGTATGACAGCGGATCTACAGCCACCGTGGATGCTGTTCAAAACGTGGAAAAAGTCGTTAGTGAATCCAGATACGACTTCAGATCGTGGACAGGCGCGACTCCAACGGGAACTGATAACGAAGCAGAAGTGTATATGGATGGTCCAAAGACTGCAACTGCAAACTACCAGCTACAGTACAAAATTGTCTTTGATCAATCTGAAGCTGGAACAGACTTCACGGGAACAACGGTCATGATAGATACTGCTAACTATGGCGTTGCTGATCTTCCAAAGGAACTCTGGTGGGATGAAGGATCCACGCACAACTTTGCGTTCCAATCACCATTGGCAATAGGCACTAATAAGCAATATGTCTGGGTCTCAACAACGGGCCTTTCAACATTGCAAAGCGATCCCTCTTTTACTGTCACAGCTTCAGGAAGCATGACTGGCAACTATAAGACCCAGTGGCTTCAGACATTTGATGCTTCAGCCAACGTCAAGTCAGATGGCACAGGAACCATAGTTACCGTCAACGGTGTACCAGTTTCCGGTGGCTCCCTACCCTACACATTATGGGTAGACGATGGGCTTACTGTAACCTACTCATATGAGACAACTGTTTCAAGCAGCATAACAGGCAAACGATACTGGCTTAATTCTGTAAGTGGACCATCTTCTGGTTATGCAGTGTCAAGTGCAAACACAATTATTGGGAATTATGTCACCCAGTATTATCTAACCGTGACCTCACCTTATAATGCACCCACTCCAGCGAGCGGATGGTTTGACTCTGGAACCATAATTTCCTCTTCCGTTATTTCGCCTTGGCCTCCAGGCGCAACTGACACTCGATACGTCTGCACAGGCTGGACAGGAACAGGAAGCGTTCCATCATCCGGGACAGCAACCGCAGTAACGTTTACAATAAATGCGCCGTCAAGCATAACATGGAACTGGAAGACCCAATACTTAGTATCTTTCACACAGACAGGTTCAGCTGTATCGCCTACAGTCGATTATCAAATTGACTCTGGTTCAACCATCACCGGCACGGTTCCATTCACTGTATGGGTTGATGCAGGCTCTAAGATTTCATACACGTACACAGCAACCGTTCTTGGAGACACTGGCGTAAGGTATGTTCGCACTGGCGTTAATCCAGCTTCGCCTCAGACTGTAAACGCTCCTCTTACTATAACGGGTGCGTATAAGACCCAATACTACCTGTCAATGTTCACCAATTATGGCACTGTTAGTCCAAGCAGCGGATGGTATGATGCTGGTTCAGTTGTAGCAGTATCTGCTACTGCCCCCTCTGTAATTGCAGGTGAACGCTATGTTTGGCTCGGATGGACGGGAACCGGAACTATCAGCTACACTGGCATGGACAACCCAGCTCAGGTAACTATGAACAGTCCAGTCACTGAAACAGCAGTTTGGAGGCACGAGTACCGGTTAATTGTGTTGTCAGCGTACGGCTCTCCGATCCCAGAGGCTGGAGAACATTGGTACGAAGCTGAAGCATCGATCACTGCTTCAGTTATTTCGCCTTGGCCGCTGTACGCTGCTGACACACGGTATGTGTGCACTGGATGGATCGGAACGGGCAGCGTCTACGCATCTGGAACCGCCACGAGCGTATCGTTTACCATAAACCAACCCTCGACCATCACTTGGAACTGGACGACCCAACACTACCTGAAAGTGATTTCGCCGTACGGTACACCGGGTGGCATGGGCTGGTACGATGAGGGTACAACTGCGTACGCAACACTAGACTATGGAATAGAAAATATTGCTCAGATGGTAAGAGCTGTTTTCACAGGTTGGAATGGTGACGCTTCTGGAATAGATCTTACAAGCAACCCGATAATCATGGACGCCCCAAAGACCGCAACTGCAAACTATCAACTGCAGTACTACTTGACTTTGGCAACCAGTCCTATAGGTGTTACAACTCCTTCTGGAGAGGGATGGTACGATGCTGATACTTACGCTAACATATCAACCGCAGAGTACGTTGACATGGTTGCCGGTTCTTCACGCTATCGCTTCAATGGTTGGACAACAGACGACATGGCTGAAATCGCTGACCCATCAGTTTATTCCACCAAAGTGTTGATGGATAAGGCTAAGATGGTGACGGCAAACTACGCTAACCAATACTACCTAACCGTAAGGGTTGAGCCCGCGGGCATTACAACGATTCCAGGCGAGGGATGGTACGACGAAGGCACCCACGTTACCTTAACGGCACCGATGTATCTTCCAGTTGCAGAAGAGGTTCGCTTCCGCTTTGACCACTGGAAAGTTGACGCAGCAATTGTCACCGGAAATCCGATAACTGTTCACATGGATGCGCCGCACACAGCAACAGCCCATTATATATCACAGTATCTTGTTACATTCGAACAAGCTGGTCTAGATGCTTTGGCCATTGGAACAGTTGTAACCGTTGATGGTTCAGCGAAAACCCTTAGCGACTTGCCCTTCACAGTGTGGGTTGACAATGGCGCCTTAGTCAACTACAGTTATGAGGTTATCATTTCAAGCGGCACGTCTGGGAAACGCTTCAGACTTGACAGCGTGATCGGGCCCGGTTCACCCATAACCGTCACAGAGACCACGGTCGTGACTGGAAACTATGTAACGCAGTACCAGATCATATTTGACCAGTTTGGTGTGGGCTTGGACTTTGCTGGCACGGTTGTTGTCATAGATGAAACTGATTTCGGCGTTGGCGATCTTCCCAAGGTGTTTTGGTGGGATAGAGATTCGGTTCTTAGCTTTGCGTATGATTCACCTTTACTGGTTGATGCTGGCAAGCGGTATGTTTGGAGTTCCACAACAGGGCTTTCAACCCTTCAGAGTAGCACATTGATAATTACCGGTCCGGGTGGCGTAACTGGAAACTACAGGGCGATGTACTACTTGGATGTGGTTAGCCAATACGGAGATCTGTATGGAAGCGGTTGGTATTCGCTTAACTCGGAAGCAAGGTTCGGCGTGACGACGCCCGTAGACCACGGAAACAAAACCATTAGAGTATTCATTAGATGGTCCGGAGATGCGAACATATCTGAGCCTGAAGGAACCATAATCATGATGAGACCATCCACAGTTATCGCTTCATGGGAAACTCAGTACTTGGTGACTTTCAACACAACCTTACCGAACAGGGTTGTTCTTCGCATCCCGAGAGTGCCGGAAATCCTTCCGCCTGGCATGGAAGTCTTCGGCATGTATTACCCAGCTCTTGATCTTGTAGCGGTTGGTCCAGCACCTAACATTGTGTTGGGGGGGGAGGGAACCAGATACGTATTAAAAGGTTGGACCTTGGACGGGAAAATGTTCACACTTGAAGCAAACGTCTCTTTCGTAGTAGAAGGCCCTCATGAGGTTGCAGTAGTCTACGATGTTGAGCATCTTCTAGTGATAAACGCGGTGGGGGTAAACGACTCCTTCACTGCGGCTGTTACGATTGCAACTAGCACTCCAATAGTACGCGACCTTAAGCCTACATCTCCAATTCAAGAATGGTTGAAGCAAGGCGTCCACGTGGCGTTGACCATTTCCACGCCAAACAAGATAGGACATGGAGAGTGGGCGATATTCAAGGAGTGGTTAGGACAACTTCAAGGAAGGAACAGAACCGTATCGTTTGTCATGTTCGCTCCGAACACCGTGAACGCAGTCTTCTTCAAGGTTAACCCCGTAGCGGAGTCTATTCCCTACTCGATACTGGCTGGGCTGATCTCCATGTTCCTTTGTATTCTCATAGTCAGAAGAAAGAAGGCTGAGGGCCGGAAAAACCTGCGTTCGGTAACTTCAGGAATAATGGTTTCGGCGGCTGCGCTGATCGTTGCGATAATAGTGAGCGCTTGTATAGCCATAGGATACGGCATAAACGTGAACGAGCTTCTTGACTTCACCAACTGGGCAGTGGTTTTCTTGGCCCTCGAAGCCTTAGTGTTCATGTTTGCGTCAATAGCTATCACGAGAAAGATTCAACGCCGGAAATAACCGCAATCCAAAAAATATCAAGAGTCTACAGTGCCCGCTCCTTTTTTCACTTCTCTTTTATCTTCTGTCGAGTTAGTCTTCCCAGAAAGCTCCATCTGCTGCCCTTGCACCGGTGGTTTGACCTTTCCGATGTATGCGCTTCTTTGTGTGCAATCCGTAGATTTTATCCGTCAAGAGGCAACCCAATAAGACTGCAATGAGGGAAAAGGCAGCCGACAGGTCCATAGGGTTTACATCCTTCTCGCTTGGAGCTTGCGCTTCGCTGCCATTGAGAACAGAAGATTCTGACCGCAACGCAGGCGCCGAGCAGACAACTATATTTTTTCTCGGATCTTTGACCCTCCAAGATATATCTCCATAGACAACTTTGTTGAGGTAGAGATTATATCTCTGGAACATCGGTTCTTGAGGGGAGAAAACTGTTTGGTCGGACAGATATGACTGCAAGGCTTCGAGAAACGAGCCTCCAACGTCTCCAGTGTTAAAGAAGTCTTCCCAGAAACTGGAAGGAATGTGGTTGTCAGATGCTTCGGTTCTTGAACTGGCTATGACAAGAGCAGGACCCGTGGATGAAGTGATTAACGCGCGGGCGAGACTTTCGTTTTCAAGGTCTAGCGCTCCAGCGAAGCAGGCAACCAAGTAATGGATACCATATGTTGCTTCTATGTCGCTTACGTCTTTATACGTCATTAAAGTTCCGCACTCGCCACTTATTGCCTTCGTCCAAAGGGCGGAAGGGCTGCCGTGCGTGTAGGTGACCACATGGGCGACTCCGCTGGATAGCATTTGGCTTAACGGTTTTGACGTTAGATTCGAGTCAGATGCATAATAGGTGTGGGGAACACTGGGTACCGGTTCAAGGGCGACGTTAAGATCGTCGAAGACAAGGAATGAGCCTGGGCTGAGATTCGTTTCCACCTCAATTATCTTAGAAAGCGTTTGGTCTAGCTCTTCTTCATTCCTTACGGGCAGCCGTCCCACAGCAATTTTTGGGATATTACCTCCGAGAAGGCCGATTTTGGAGTCTTCCCAGTCGGGTACAGCGTAATACCAGTCGGTGGGCTTGTAGTTGAAGTCGGCGAGTCCGAGTTCGTGGCTTGGCGAATAGGTGTACCTGGTGGGCACCTGGTCATAGGGTCCAACAAGCAACAGGTACCTGATGCCTGATCGTTCATATTCTTCGGCAACAAATTCGTGGAGTCGCCAGACAATGTCGGGTCCTTGAAGGCTTGTGTTGATCGATTCGATTGAGATGTAGCGGGCGGGTATGCCTTGGCTCTGTTTAACGCCGATAAATCTTTGAATTCTAGTTCTGTATGATTCCAAGCCGATGATCAGCAGTTCGTAGGGTTCTGCGTTTACTGTGCCATTAACTAAGCTTGTGGAAAGTGCTGCGAGAATCATGCAGAAGCTTAAGATAAGTGTGAATGTGGTTGAAGGGCGTCTGTGTCTGTGCATATAAGGTTGCCTTGCCTCTTCGCTTTTGGTTGAAGGTTTAGTCGAGAACAATTAAATAGCTTATGGATCCTCTTTCCATGTTTCGAATATGGTTTAGAATATGTCTAGCCGTTACAAGAAAAGTCGCGCGCACTTTGAGCTTCTGTTGGGGTCGGATTTTTCTTGAGTTATTATTTTTCGCTTTGTTCTGGTTAAACCCTTATCTTTCGTGCAAAGCGAATGCTTACTCGTGATCAGAATTGTGGATTCATAAGGCTTTTTGGGTCGCAGATCAGAATTTTGGTAGGCTTTGAGTATGAGGGTGTTTCTCTGTTGAGGGTCGGAAATGCCGCGGCTGTCATTTCAGTGGTGTGCTTTTTCTTTTCGATTTATTTTGCGATCCTTTCTTTTCAGATAATTGATATGGCGCTGAGAATGCAGCTTATGGCTTTAGCTACATCCTTTCTTGTGGCGGGGGGGGGGTTGTGCTCGTCTGTTGGATCGTCTCTTTTGTGTTAGGAAGGTCTCTTTTCAAAGCTGAAGACCATAGTCTTGAAGCTCGTTTGGTTGTAGTATTCTAGATGCTTTCTTTTCTTGAAGACCTAGGAGCCTTCTGTCTTGGTGAAATGCTTGCAACTGCATGCACGTCTGAAAAGATAATCAAGCTTCTCGAAGCGTAGAAACCAGAGTCCTCAAAAGCGAGCGCTACTAATGCAGCAACCCAGGTTTTCCTTGTAAGGTCCCAGTTTTTCAGGAGCGGTTAAGCCTGTTTAATTTCTAAAGGGAGTCCTCCATGCTTTTCCCATACTCTACAAGAATCCCTAGACATACAGGTGACCTCTGTTCCTTACCGTAAGGAGATTAAGGTTTTTTAGGGAATTCGATGTTGTCGAAGCGTCGAAATGAGAGGGGTCAAGGCG
>Ga0315312_1001162_pt1 | contig 22150 bp, 25 predicted proteins | sample TDP7_MG_FD_203629 | JGI IMG/M metagenome (GOLD analysis project Ga0315312, IMG submission 203629) | Freshwater sediment microbial communities from Lake Towuti, South Sulawesi, Indonesia - TDP7 | ecosystem: Environmental > Aquatic > Freshwater > Lake > Sediment | place: Indonesia: South Sulawesi... | reverse complement strand
AAAATCTACCCTGAGCCTTCGTCAACACTCGAAAGGGAAGTCAAAGCTCCCCTTGATAATGCGAAACCGAACGAGAAATCTAAACAAAACAAGTCAACATTCACGAATATCACTCGAAAATGTACTTTAAGGTCGATTTGAAGACATTTTTCTGAAAGGAAAAAGAATTGAGTTTTAACCCCGATATTTTAAACCGATATTTGAACCTATCCCGGGCTACCATTACATGTGTAAGAGAACACTTCCCCCGATTTTTTGGATTATGAAATCGGGTTTATTTAATTTCTAAACAGTCATGCGCGAGACATAAAACATAGTTTACCGAACACTATAGGTAGTGGTGTTCGCTGATGGATGGAGTTCTAATCGACAATCTTGTTGTTTTCTTTGCACTGGTCTACTATGCTGTTTTAATTGTCCTATACCTGCTGCGTGCTCACGAGCTCACTGAGATGGAGTGGAAGATGGGTCCCGTGTTTAGTGCCCTGTTGATTCCCTTTGCTTCGATTTGGGTGGTGAACCTTATTATTAGCAATGACTCTGGGCGCCTGATAACTGGGCTGCCAATCATCATCTATCTTGTCTACGATCTCTGGTATAGAGCGATCACTCTAAAGAAGCCCCATCATCATCCCAACCGCTGGCCAGTCGGCCTCATTGTTTATGTTCTACTACTTTTCATCGGGAGCATAGGTTTGAACTGGTACGGGTTCCTGGTGTCGTATTTCGATGGAAGCATGCTTGTGGTTGCCTTCTTCATGATGATGAGTTCCTTTGGCTACTATCAATACAGGTACAACAAAAGAAAGAAAGCCAGAGAGAGCCAAATCAACTGAGAGTTTTACGCGCGCGATCAACTCTCTCTAACGCTTCAAGGCGTTCCTCCGCCAAATAGCACCCCGAGGATCGAGAACGCTAGGATCACAATGAAGAGGATGAGGAATAGGATCAAGATTTTCTTATTGTCCGGGCGATTTTGCCACAGGTGGATCAGAAATGAAAAGGCAAGTGTTTGAAGCACCGTTTCAGGTAAGAAGGCTATCTGCAACCATACAGGTATGACGGTATAGACCATTCCTTCGATGGAGCCGGGGGCAGGTTCTGGACAATTGAGGATCGCGAGTCCGAAGAATAGCCCCCATAGATATATCCACCCATACTTTCGACCAAGGAAGACATTCCGGAAAGGATAGAGCACCAAGGCCATAATTGGTCCTCGAATCAACTGAAAGAGTGGACCAGCTGCCACCCAGATTGAGGTGGTCGGTTTCATATACAATGACAGTGGGGGAACCGAAAACCAATAGTGGTAGTTGAACAGAAATACACCAAAGACTAATCCAAACAGCCAATAGGTCACGGTGTGAAGAACTGTAACTCGTAAAACAAACCCCAGGAACGGCTTGACGGTGTCCGTGCTCATGATTTTTCGAACCTCGTGGTCGTGATGTCTTAGTGTTTTGTCTGCTCTTTATAATAAGCCTTGTGTGGAAAAGCATTAAAGCCTAAAGGCTGGAGATATCCCCGATCTGGGACATCTAAGGTCTGATTTCTTCCGTTCTATACAGTGTACTTCACACCATATAAGAACCTGTGGAAGATAGTTCTAGGCTTGGTTAATATTCTCTTCTTCATCTTTGAAAATAAATAGGTCATCTATTGTTGTTTTCAGAACTCTAGCTACCTCGTGAGCTAGCTCTAATGAGGGATTGTATTTGCCCTTCTCGAGGTAAAGTATGGTTTCTCTTCTTACACCAACCTTTCTCGCCAGATCTTCCTGTGTTAAATCGTACCTAGCCCTCAGTTCTTTGATTCGTGTTCTAAACTTCATTATTATTCTCCTTTTCTTCCGAAGTACCAGCGTAACATAAGGAAGGACACGTTATACACCAAGAGTGCCGCTATCAACGGATAACCAGCCTCAAGCTCAGGTAAACCATAGAATTCTTTTCCAATAATGAGCATGAACAGAATCGCTATGATGAAATATGAGCCTATGTATAATGAGTAGGTTGCTGCTCTTCCAGTGATCTTTGAAGTTCGTTCATCCTGCATTGGAAAGCCAGATTTTCTTTCTTTGTATATTTTCCAGAGTAGCAAAATTGCGATCAAAATAATTGTCGCTGCTATGCCAATGCTTGTAATTGGCCACATTAGATCAGTCATATTACCACCCTTTTAATGATCTAGCTATTAGGCTGATTCCGACTATTCCTATCACAGTTGCAATACCAGTATGGTTCTCTCCTAGGATTCCCTCTCCTACTACCATCAAAAGGGCTCCTATCAAACACACTGACACTCCTAAGGCAAGTATCGCATATTGCCGACTGTTTATTGCCGCATTCTTCTTCATCAATTCACCTCGTCTCCATAGAAGATCTTTGTTCTTTTCTCCTCGACTTGATCACACTGATAATTGATAGCAGTACTCCAGCCCCGATGAATGAATAGCCGATTAACCTGTCCGTTCCAAACACAATTCCAAGGACTACTAATGAACTTCCAAGAGTCATAAGTTCTTGGCTGATAGTTCTCTCCTCTTGCAGCGGAAACCCAGATCTTTTGCCTCGGAGCATTCGCTGGAACATAATGATACCAACAACAGCCATGAGGGCAGCTGTGCCGACAGATGCAATTATCCATCCGATATTGACCATTTTACTTCTCCATTTTTTATTTATTTCTAACATTTTGTTATCCATTTCTAATACAATGTTGGATATAACACACATCAGTTATTTAAACCTTCCGTCTTTTTAAACTTTCAGAAATAGAAAAGAGCGGAATTTCTTTGGTAAGCATAGAAACACTTTCCACACCTCTGATACAAAACAAGCACGTTCGGTTCTCCCTTTTGGAAGGTTGGAAAAGCATATGAGATTAGGACATCAAAAACCAAGAGTGAACGCTATGAATGAGAAGGGTGTAGAAAGGGGAGGGTCTTTGAGGGATTTAGTATACTTTCCGATTATCTTCAATGCTGTTGGTTTGCCTATTATTTTTCTGCTGTATGCGATTTCCCCCGAACATTCTGTTGATTCTGGAATGCTGAATACAGTAGTGTTGGCGTCTTTATTTTTGCCGTGGTGGTTGCTTGCCTTCGTTGTAATAAGAAGGTTAAGACGGGAAGGTGTTGCTATTAAAGAGTATATCTTAACAAAGAAGAAGTTCAGCCCATTCTCTGCAATACTTGTCTTTGTCCTACTCAACGTGTTATTCCAAGGATACATGATTATGTCCTTGACTTATGGTCGAATACCTCCAATGACTGCCTTGCATCTCCTTCAGATCGTCTTCTTTATTGCGTTGGTGCCGATAACTGCAGGATTTACGGAAGAACTTATTTGGAGAGGCTATTTCATCGACAAGCTCCTAGCATCTGGTAGATCAGAAACAAAAGCCATAATCTATTCAGCGATTTCCTTTGCATTCATTCATGGGTTTTTCCTATTTGACAAAATAGTAGTGACTTTTTTATTCGGGATAATTGCAGGCTTCTATTATGTTCGAGAACGCAATCTGCTGGTGCTAATTCTCACTCATATTGCAGTTGATGTAATCAGTTATGCATTGACAATATTTGGTTTTAGTTAACCTTCCAAGTTTCCAGCAACCTCTACAATCATGGCCGAGTACATCCTACTGGAATCCTTATTTTTGGAACAATTACTTGATCCAACATGGTTGTGTTCCCAATGAGAACTTTGGACCGTTCTGTTTAGTCTTCGGGCTGGATCGTAGAAGTTTTCTTCCAAAATTATTAATGCAACTTGAAATGAAAAAAGAGGGAAGGGTTGGTTTGATGAAGTCTACTTCTTTGCTGCCTTCTTTGCTGCTTCTGCTAAAGCCCTGAAAACGCCCTATTGCCCTGTTTTCCAAGAAAAATATACGGATACTATTATAATATATGATAATAAAAACTACGTGCTTCCTTTCCACCCCAAACACCTTAAACTACCCTGAACGCTGAGAATGGCGAGCCTGACCTTCAGGCGAGCCATTCGCAGTCTTCTTGAAATCAGTCGTTTTCAGCTTTCACATACCATTTCGTGCTGATGTTAAACTCTGATTACAGGAATTTTTTGGCTAAAATTTAATCCCCAAACCCAAACCCTCTCCTACCCTCTAACTAACTCTCTCTCTCTAAAAAAACAAAAAAATGAAAAACACACACAATCAAACAAACAAAACACACACACTTGCGGAAAAGTTATAGCCGAACCCAAAAGACACTACTTCACCAGATATTGAAGAAGATAAAGGTGGTGATATGCACTATGGAAATGATTCCTCTAGAACCTTACAAGAACCGTGAACACGTAATAGCTGAGATTAAACTATGTGCAAGGATGGGTCAAGCTTTCACGATTGGTGTCGTCTTATTCCTAGCGTTAGGAGTCATTAGTGATGCTATAGACTCGGTTCTTATTTTGCACCCAACGATTTGGTTACTGCTGTCAATCATTTGTGGTATGACTGTCATAGTTACGCATATGCATGTCGTGGCGGCAAAACAAGTTCTTGGCATAGAAGCTGAAAGCAAAAAAGAATAGCGAACTATTGAAGCTGTAAGACATCAAAACTGAACCAAAAGTGACTCACGCATTTTCATCTTCCTATCCTGATTTTGGTATTCCTAACCACTTTGGTGTTTTTTTCATATATTCTATATAATCGGTTCCATATTTTTTGGTACATTCAGATTCTTCAACGGGGATTTCCATAAAGTGTGTGATAATCATCCAAATTAATGCAATCAAGAAATAAATCCATGAAATACTAACCAAGGATATGCCAATGACGAGAATGAAACCACCAAGATACATAGGATTTCGAGAATAACGGAAAATACCTTTACTGACTGGTTTATCAACGGGAGTAGTTGCAAAGGCGTAGATAGCTAGAAATCCCATGGTCATGCCCACTATGTAAAAGACAAGTCCTGCATAGAACCATATCGTGTTAAGTTTTAAAGGTAAAAAAACTGGCAAAATTTGTAGGATAAGGAAAAGGACTATGTATGGAATCTTCCCAGATTGACCACCTGCTCCTCTACGTGCAAATACTCGAGCATTAATGATGTGCATGATAAAAAGCGGGATAAGGAAAATCCAAGCATTCCACAATCCTAACTCAAATTCTGGTATAAGTGACATAGTTCCCCTCTTATAGTTACTATTATCAAGTATCTAATACTTTGGTATGCGGCATTTAGAATAAATCGAAGGTCTTTCCACAAGTCATAAAAACTGAAGCAAAAGACATGTATATGTGTCTTCATCTTGAAGGAGGTGATAGAATGACTATTTTCATGGTAGAGACATATGTGATAAAGCCAGAAAAAGAAGCAGAATTCACGGCATTCTTAAAAAAGTGGTTCGCATACAAAGAAAAGCATCCGCAATTGTTTAAAGAAGTGAAATCATACAAAATATTCGCCCACCTATTGGGTGGCAACCGGGGTGGGTACGTGGAAATGTTTGAGTTTGATAACTTTGCGGAACTCGAAAAATGGGTGAATAGGCTGATGCAATCAGACTTCATGACGACACTTCATCCAGAATTTATGGCTCTTGTAGCACCTGCTACAGACTCGATAAGCATATGGAACCCTGTCAAGTAAACCAAGCATGAAGCCTTGCCCTAGAAGATACTTCAATAGGGCTTTTTAAACTACTATGACTATAGAGGACATGGGAGTCACCCTTAGAATAGTGCCTCTTCGGGAGATATCTCCACCTGATTGTGCGCGATCCTAAGTCAAATGAGCGCGCGCACCAAGAATTTAAACCTCTCCCCCTCTACGGTGAAATGGTGCTCCGGCCGGGATTTGAACCCGGGTCGGCGGCTATCCCCCTAGCGGCGAGAGGCCGTCATACTTAACCGGACTATACTACCGGAGCAACCGAAGATTGAATCTTTCTCAGAGATAAATATCTTTTTGTATGCCTTAAATTTGAAACTTTATTTCACTGAAACACAATGAAGACGTGTCCCTTTCTAAGCAAGAAAACGAGATTACAATGGCAGGCGGCTTGCCTTATGCTGTCATCTCCAGGATAGCGCCGCTAGGTAGGGCAGAATTTTCTCTTTACTTAACAGTCTCTATCGCAAAAAATTGGGGCGAAATACGTTGGTTTGTCAAATCTCGTTAAAATCGATTCATGGACTAAGTTGCACGTGTTGTTTAAGCTCTTGGGCTACGTCCTCTAGACCAAGCCTTTTCAGCGTGGCCTCTGTGGGTATGCCTCGATGATCCCAGCCCCTACGTTGATAGTACCATTGAAGCATGATCTCATATTTGTCTCTGTCTAGGGTGGTTCCCTTGTAAAGACCCTTAGTGACGGGTTCATCGAACCATCTTCTTGGAGGATAGTCCTGGGCGCTGCTCCACCCTGTCTTATACTCCCTAACGAAGAAAGCCCTGATCAGGGTGTAGATTCTGTCACCGATGTTGAAGAGGTCGCCAAGTGTCATTTCTACACTGGTCGCTGCCTTGAGGAAGCGTGGGTACCACTCCAGCTCAAAGCCCAGCTCTATCCATGGGAATCTGCAGGTCACTAGACTTTCGAACATTCCTCCCCTGATCCTCTGGAACTCCACAACCTTATCAACTTTGGCTTCGTTGTAGGTGTCACGCCCAACCGATACCTCCCATGAAATGACCCAAGCATCCTTGTGATGGGCGCCTATAGGCGATGTCCCATAAGCCAACGCCATTCCCGGTGCTGTGTGGCAGTCATAAGCGGAGATCGGCAATCCCTTTACGTGCATTGCCCATATTGAGGCGTCACCGCCCAGCTTCTCAGCCGCCGATTGCACACCATCAGCGAGAAGACCTCCTATTCCCCGTCTGTAGACTATATCTTCAGTGAGAACTCTGGCCTCATCGAAGTCGCCCCACTCGATCTTATGGTCGATGAGCTTCTTTTCGGAAGCTTCCATGGCAAAGCCTATCACGTTTCCAAGCGATATGGTGTCTATGCCATAGTCGTCGGCTAGTCTGTTAAGGACTGCAACTTGTTTAAGATCTCCTAAACCTATGTTGGACCCAAGCATACCTACGTTCTCGTAGTCAAGCTCAGAGGGTTTCTTTTCTGCATCCTCTATGACGTTGCCACAGATCATATTACAGGTAAAGGCGGGGCAGGTTTCATAACAGTTATAGCAAACGTTGCTGCAGGTCGTATTACCGCAATCCCTCTGAGTGACCTTAAGTTTCTCCATGGTAAATCCGCCTATTGCCTCCGCTTGATCGAACACGCCCTCCCTAAAGTTGTAGGTTGGGAGAACACTGTTCATTTGGGCCCACTCTATAGTGCCCATCGTCCCTTGACGCCTCCAGAAATCATAGTTGGGTTTTTTCACAAGTGTCTTATACGCATCGGTGCCCATAGCCCTCAATCCGTCGAGATCAGCTGCTGGTATTGTCTTGGACCCCTCGATGGCGACAGCTTTTAGATTTTTAGACCCCATAACAGCTCCCATTCCAGGCCTGCCGCCAGCCCTGCCCTCTTGCGAGATCACCAAGGCGATCTTAACCATGTTTTCTCCTGCGGGCCCTATCGTAATGATGCCTGCAGTTTTGCCGCGTTCTTCCTTTATCTTCTTTTCAGTTTCAAAGGCACCAAGCCCCCACAAGTCTCTGCCGTCAAGCATCTCTGTCTCGTCATCGTCGACCCAAAGAACGGTCGGTTTCTTGGCTTTTCCCTCAAAAATTATTGCGTCGTAACCAGCTCTTCTTAACTGGACCGACGCGATTGTACCAATATTCCCATCGCCGTACCCGCCTGTTAAAGGGCTCTTCGCTGCAACAACAAGCTTGCCGCTGCTAGGCAAAGGGAATGCAGTTAAGGGTCCAGCTGCGAATATAAGCTTATTTTCAGGAGAGAGGGCATCTATACCCGGCTCCAACTCATCCCATAGAATCTTGACAGCAAAGCCCCTTCCTCCCAGGAAGGCCAGAGCCAAATTAGGATCGTACTCTTGAGTAACCGCCTTTCCCCTTGTTAGGTCCACTCTTAAAAACTTACCATTCCAACCGTGCATTTTTGGCACCGCTCTTCTAAAGATTTGTCAAGTATAAATGTATGATCCTTTTAATGCTTTCTGTTACCCGTGCGTAAAAGTTATAAATGGAACTTAAAAACAGTAATCGAAGGCGCGCAGTGATGATGGGAAGCATATCTAAACAAGAACGCGCAGGCGAACTACGTCTTGAAAGAAGGACCTTAGGAAGGCGTGACCTGCTCATTATTAAGCGAGACTTGTGCAACGGATGTGGTATTTGTGCTGAGGCATGCCCAAAAGGCTCGATGAACGCTAGCCCTGCGGAGATAGAAAACGGCCGACTATTTCGTCGTCCCACCATCGACATAGACGTGAACACCTGTATTATGTGTGGCATGTGTGCAGTTTTCTGTCCGTTAGGGGCATTGGAGGCATGGGTAAACGATGAAAAAACGGCTATGTTTGTAAAGAATGAAGCGCTCCCACAAATGATCAAAAAGATCGAAGTTACTCAAGAGATGTGTAAGCCTGATTGTGGGGTCCAATGTGAGAAAAGTTGCCCAAGGGAAGCAATAAAAGTAATAGTTCAAAAGGACAATGATCAAATTCAAAAAATCGTCGATGTTCAAGTGGACACCGAGCTTTGCATCTATTGCAAAGGCTGTGAATACACCTGCCCCTATGGGGCGATCAGCGTCAACAAATTCCTTGAGGGCTCGATGACGATCGAAACGGAGAAATGTCCCCAAAGCTGTCAGGTGTGCGTAGATATATGCCCATCTAATGCAATAATAGCTTCCGAAGATGGAAAGATAAGATTATCTCAAGAACTCTGCATTTATTGTAAGGCTTGCCAAAACGTCTGCCCGAAAGAGTCTATTCATGTTACTATTAACCGAGTTTCCCACGCAGCGATAAAGTCCGCGACATGGGTCACGTTTCTTGAAAAATTCGCTTCTTATCAGGCGGCGGCGAAGGAGTTGGCAGCTAAGTCTAGGAAAAATCTACGGTTAATCGGTGAAAAAATAGCTTATTAAATCAAACAAAATGGCCCCTTCCGTTGAAAATGAGAAGATGAGAAACCTTAAAAATGATATGTGTTTAAATTGACTGGAGATGAAAAAATGTATGGTTATTCCGGGAGAATATTGGTCGTAGATCTAACCTCTAACAAAACAAAAATTGAAGCAATTTCCGAGGTTTTCTGTAGAAAATTTATAGGTGGAAACGGATTTAGTATAAGTTTCCTGTACGAGCATCAGAAACCGGGAATAGATCCATTAAGCCCCGATAACGTGTTAGTTTTTGCCGTGGGACCATTCTGCGGAACAGTGATCCCAGCTAGCGCTAAATACGTAGTTCAGGCGAAATCTCCCTTAACGGGCTTTCAAGGAAAATCTATCGGCTCAAGTTTTTGGAGTCTGGCGTTTAGAAGAGCTGGTTACGACGCTCTTTTGATAAAGGGTAGATCGAAGAAACCGACCTATCTATTTATTGACGATGACGTAATCGAGTTTCGCGACGCGAAGGAATTGTGGGGTAGGGACTGCTGGGAGACGGAGAGGACAATTAGGGATACGATCGGGGACGACAACGTTCGAATAGCAACTATAGGACCAGCAGGAGAAAACCTCGTTCGTTTTGCATCTATCGTAAGTGATCATCACCATGAGGATGATGGCAGAACGGGTATGGGTGCGGTTATGGGTTCAAAGCAGCTTAAAGCAGTGGTAGTTAGAGGGTCTAAAACTGTTGAAGTTGCCAAGCTTAACGAGTTGTTAGATTTATGTAAAGAATACTATGGGAAGGTCATCAAAGGCTTAAACTCGACCATTATGAAAGATTTAGGGACTATTGGCACGGGTATGGAATACCTATCGAATTATGCTACACCAATAAGAAATTTTCAAAGCACGGACGCTTTCAAAGAGTCTACGTCCATAAGTGAAGATATCAGGAAGATATCCACTGAGTGGATGCGAGAACAATACGTTCATAAAAGTATTGCATGTGCCGGTTGCCCCATAGGATGCGATCACATTGACTTCATAAGAGCGGGTCCTTTCAAAGACGTAGCTTACAAGATGGAGTATCAAGGGATGTATGCGCTTGGAACGAATTGTGGAATTTGGTATTTACCAGCAATAGTAAAAGCCGGGCAGCTTTGCGACACCTTAGGAATAGACGTGATAAGCACGGGCGTCGTTATTGCTTGGGCTATGGAATGCTTCGAAAAGGGAATACTTACATTGAAGGATACCAGGGGAATAGACTTATCCTTTGGAAATCATGAGGCATTGATGGAGATCATTCCGAAGATAGCGCACAGGGAAGGCTTAGGAGATATTTTAGCAGAAGGCGTGAAAAGAGCCTCAGAGAAAATTGGTAAAGGTTCCGAGAAATTTGCCATGCATTCGAAAGGTCTTGAATTTCCAGGATTCGATGTCAGAGGATTGAAATTGACAGCGTTGTCCTTTGCTGTTTCCCCAAGAGGCGCAGATCATATAAGTGCCGCTGTTTTCGGACCCGAAATTAGAGGGCGGATCAGCAGGTTTAGGGTTGAGAAGAGTCAAGGTGGATTTGTTGCAGAGAAGGAAAACAATCTAACCCTTTTCGATTTGTTAACGATTTGTAGGTTTTCAGGTGACCTATGGATGAACATCTACAGTGACCTAGCTCACTTGTACGCTTTGGTCACTGGAATACCTTTGACCGCTGAAGAACTAAGAACAGCTGGAGAACGCGTCTGGAACCTAGAAAAAGCCTACAACATACGAGAAAGTTGGACCAGAAAAGACGACTCGCTTCCACCCAGAATGTTCAACGATCCGATCCCGGATGGTGATGCTAAAGGATCACACTTGACGAAAGAGGAATTTGACTTCATGCTGGACGATTACTATGCTGCCCGAGGTTGGACAAGGGATGGCATGCCGACGAAAAAGAAACTCATGGAGCTAGAATTAAATGACGTTGCAAAGGAGGTGGGCGTCTAAAATGCAGCGAAAGTTTGTTGTTTCAAATTCTGAACGATGTACTGGGTGTCAGATCTGCGAGTACGTTTGCTCAGCGGTGAAGGAAGGGGGATTCAATCCTTTGCTATCTCGTATCCGAACCGTACGAATAGAGCCAGCCTTTAATATATCCATGGCCTGTCGCTTATGCGAAGACCCAACATGCGTCAAATCCTGCCCAAAAAACGCTCTTTCCAAAGATGAAAAATCAGGTATAATCGTCTTAGACGAAGAGAAATGCAACGGTTGCGCATGGTGCATTGAGACGTGCGAGTTCGGTGCGATAGCTTTGCATCTCGCTAAGAAAACCATAATCGTTTGCGATTTATGCGATGGAGATCCTAAATGCATCCCATATTGCCCGACAGAGGCCTTATCCCTCAAGACACCCGAGGAGATATCACAAAAAACTAGGAAAAAAGCGGTCACGACGCTGATGTCAAGGATCAGCGAATAACGACTGCTCTCCTATTTTCTTTACTATGAACCTTTACCTCTTAAGTAGTTATCGATAGATAGGGCTGCCCTCCTACCGGCAACAATCGCCTCAATTATGGTTGCTGGTCCGGATGTAGCGTCTCCGCCAGCAAATATCCCAGGTAAACTCGTTTCCAGAGTTATCGGATCCACCGTTATGGTATTCTGTCTATTAACCTCGATTTCCTTAGGCAAGAGGGAGGGATCTGGCGACTCGCCAATGGCCAGTATCATTGTGTCTAGTTCAATGGTGAACTCTGAGTCCTTGATCGGTATTGGTGCCCTTCTGCCACTCTCGTCTGGTTCCCCTAACTCCATTCGCATGCATTCTACAGCGACAAGTTGAGCATCTTTACTCAAGATTCTCTTCGGCGCTACCAAGAATTGAAATTTCACGCCTTCCCTTTCCGCCTGTCTGATTTCCCAAGGGTTCGCTGGCATCTCTTCCTTTGTCCTTCTATACAAGATATTAACCTCTTTGACTCCCAACCGTAGAATGGTTCTGGCGGCATCGATGGCAACGTTACCGCCACCTATCACCGCCACTCTATCTCCCAGCTCAACCTCCTTTCCTGTGTTTATTTCTCGTAACAAATCAATGGCATGCATAACACCTTTAAGTTCTTCACCCTTAATGCCGAGCTTCCTGCTTTTTTGAGCCCCAATAGCGATAAATACTGCTTTGTAGCCATCTTTCAACAGCTTTTCGATTGCTACGTCCTTGCCGACCAACACTTTGGTTCTGATCTTCACCCCCAAGTTTTTTATATGTTCGATCTCAGTGTCAAGCACCTCTCTGGGCAACCGAAATTTGGGAATGCCTATCCTTAACATTCCACCAGGCTCCGGTTGCGATTCAAAGACTGTGACTGGATATCCCATCTTGACCAGCTCGTAAGCAGCCGTAAGTCCGGCTGGACCGGAACCGACTATAGCTATCTTTTCTCGATGTTTTTTAGGTACGGGCATTGCCTTCTCTTTCTTTTCCTTGAACTCGGAGTCAGCGACATAACGCTCTAGAATTTCGGTAGCCTTTGGATCATCAACTTTACCGAAACAAACCAGACCACAAACTCCAGGAAATGGTATCTCCCTTCCAATCAGTTGTAAGGCCTCACTAAACTTACTCAGGTAACCTCGTTCAGCAGCGATATTTCTTGCTAGCAAGAAAATCTCTGGCAGATTGAGACCCTGAGGGCATCTCTTGTGACATCTATCGCACCACGCGCACAGCCAGAGGTAAGCTTCTATTACGGTTTCATCGAAATCATGTGAGACTTTTTGAAGGAGTATTCTTGGATTGTAATGTTTAGAGACCAACTTCACGATGGGACAGCTTGCAGTGCATATACCACACTCAAAACAATACTTCAACTTCTCAGCATCCAATAACTCCTTCAAAGTCTCTTCCGAGAATATCGTTGTTTCGCCTTTCAACCCTCTTCCTCCAGCCGATCGAATCTGTACATTCACTCAAATGGGGGATAAAAGAATATATTATATATTTGATTATTTAGGTTATTTCTTGCAACAGCGAATATCAAAGTGGTTAGAATGGCTAAGACACAAGTCCAGTCTGATGATATTAGAATAGGCGTATACGTATGTCATTGCGGATTAAACATAGCGGGCTCCGTAAACTGTGAGGATGTGGCAAAATTTGCAGCCACTCTTCCCCACGTTGTACTTTCGAAAGACAACCGATACACTTGCTCAGATCCAGGCCAGGAACTTATTAAAAATGATGTAAAAAAACATAAGCTGAATCGCGTAGTTGTGGCGTCGTGTTCACCCCGCCTTCATGAACCAACCTTTAGGAAAACATGCGAAGATGCTGGTTTAAACAAGTATCTTTTCGAGATGGCAAACATACGGGAACACTGCAGTTGGGTGCACCTATATGAGAAGGAGGAGGCTACGGAAAAAGCCAAAGACTTGGTTCGAATGGCAGTTGCAAAAGTAGCGCTACTTGAACCCCATGAAGAACTTGAAGTCCCTATAACTAGGAAGGCATTGGTCATAGGCGGAGGAGTTGCGGGTATTCAAGCGGCATTGGACCTAGCCGACACTGGTTATAAGGTCTACCTTGTAGAGAAGGAGCCAAGCATAGGTGGGAGAATGGCCCAGATAGACAAAACCTTTCCAACCATGGACTGCTCCATATGTATCCTCGCCCCGAAAATGTCAGACGCTGGTAGGCATCCAAACATTGAATTGTTGACGAACAGTGAAGTTAAAGAAGTGAAAGGATATATTGGAAACTTCAAGGTACAAGTATCGAAGAAGCCCAGGTACGTAACTAAAGAATGCACGGGTTGCGGCGAATGCGTGGATGTATGCCCCATAATTGTACCAAACGAATTCGATGTTGGCCTATCAACGAGACATGCAATTTACTTACCTTTTCCCCAAGCCGTGCCGTCCACCTACATTATCGACCGAGATTTATGCCTCACATCAGACACACTTGCATGCGCCAAATGTTTTGAGGCATGCGATAAGCGCGTAATAGACTTCGACATGAAACCTGAAACTGTGGAGTTGGAAGTCGGCACCATAATCGTTGCAACTGGAGCCGGCGTGTGTGACCCCACATCCATTGCCAGATACGGATATGGAAAGTTTCCGAATGTGATAACCTCGTTAGAATTTGAACGGTTGATAAATGCGGGTGGGCCATCTGGAGGCCGTTTGATTCGGCCCATTGATATGCAGATCCCAAACAGTGTTGCTTTTGTCCAGTGTGTTGGCTCTCGTTCCGAAGAAGGAGGCCACTTCTACTGCAGTAATGTATGTTGCATGAACACGATTAAGGATGCTCTTCTTATTAAAGAGCACTGGCCTAACACTAAACTTTACGTGTTCTACGTGGACATAAGAGCATACGGAAAGGGTTTTGAGGATTTATACACGAGAGCGAAAAGGGAGGGTGTGACGTTCATCCGTGGGTTGCCTGCGGAAATCGTCGAAGACAAAAGAACGAAGGATCTAATTCTAATTGGAGAAAACACATTGCGCGGAGAGTTATATGAAATTGGTGTTGGAATGGTAATCTTATCAATAGGCATTGAGCCTAGACGAGATAGCGACTTGACTCAACGTCTCTTCACGCTATCCAAAACTTCGGATGGATTTTTCATGGAGGCACATCCTAAACTGCGACCAGTAGACACACCGACAGGAGGAATATTTCTCGCAGGGTGCGCCGAGTCGCCGAAAGACATCAAAGATAGTGTAACGCAAGCAAGCGCCGCAGCAGCTCGTGCTGGAATTCTAATGGCAAAAGGAAAAGTAACGGTTGAGGCGATCACGCCCAGGTTAATAGTTGAGAACTGCACGGCATGTGGCCTTTGTACAAGGGTCTGCCCTTACAACGCGATCATTGTAGACAAAGAAAGGAAAAAGACGGAAATCATAGAGGCTGCGTGTGCTGGGTGTGGTACTTGTGGTGCAGAATGTCCGTTTGATGCAATAACGATGCGGCATTTCACCGACGACCAAATCTACGCCCAAATCGATGCCGCGACTGAAGAAGACGCGGGTAAGAAAACTGTGGCGTTTTGTTGTAACTGGTGTTCATACGCAGGTGCCGATTTTGCAGGGGTGAGCAGAATGCAGTATCCTACCAATGTGCGCATAATTCGTACCATGTGTTCGGGTAGGGTGGCTCCGAAATTTGTGGAGCGGGCTTTTGCTAGGGGAGCCGCTGCTGTGCTAGTGTCGGGTTGCCATCTAGGCGACTGTCACTATATTAATGCCAACTACCAGACCAAAAGAAGAGTTGAAAAGTTGTGGAAGAAGATGGAGAGGCTAGGGTTAAGTAAAGACCGGCTACAATTGGCGTGGTTTACCGCCGCTGAGGGTGAGAAGTTCGCGTCTAAAATCAAGGAAATGCAGAGCATTGTGAATAGCGTGAGCAAAGAGGATATAGAAAAAACGATCGCAAGTTTAAGTTCAAAAAGCAAAGAATCTTGATGAAAATGCCTATCCCGCCTGAGAAACTTAAAGCAAAATCAGAACTGAACTAAACTCTTCAAGCCTCATTCTTCACTTCGATGAATACACCCGCCTCAAGAAACACTAATGAATTTAAGTGGTTCCCATATTAGTGGCTGGTCTCTGTTAATCGATCTAACTACCGCAATTTCGAACCGGCGGCTTTCCTGTTCGAATTCTGAGATGGAAGATGTAACAGGCAGTTACTTGCTTAAGACCTTTCTTGCGGCTATCTCGATGTCTTCTTCTTTAACGGTCTTTCTTCCCGCGTGCATGGCGTAGTCGATGGCTTCCCTTGCGATTTTGATGCCGACATCTTCAAGGACCTTTGCTAACTCCTCTGCCGCTGCTTCGCTCACCCTTTCGGCGCCTGCCTTCTTGCATATTCGATGCATAGGCGCTACAGCTAACTCGGGATTTACCATTCAAACTTCCCCGTAGCCTCTTTTTTTCTTTGAGGCACTATTTAACCTTTATGCAACCCATTAAAGAAAATAAACGCGTTTTTGACTTCGAAGCCTTCAAAGAACTCTCCACTTCTTCTTTTGCCGCAACTCACTCCCTTTCTAGCAATCCTCCTTTAATGCGTATGCTTTTGCTTGGAGCACGATCACACCCATCCACTTGCATGTTTCAATATGGGTGTTAAATGCTTCTGAGAGGTCAGCTAAGGTGGAGAGAATAACGGTTGCTTCTGACCTTGTGGGAAGCCTCGGAACCCCTTGGCCATCAAGCCTTATCGGGTAGAGAAAGCAGCGCCGAACTCTTCCTTGAGCAGTGATCTCGATAAAAGCGACCACACTATTGTGGGCGTTGGAAGGCATGGCGTAGTCAGGTCTGAGGATGAAATTTCCTAAACTGAAGATAGCTATATGGTTCCCGTCCGCTTTAATGGCTTGGAGCACATGAGGATGATGCCCGATCACGATGTCTGCTCCAGCGTGGAACAGTTGGTCGGCTGTTGAGATTTGGGAGGTAGTGACCTCTTGGCTCCATGATTTTCCCCAGTGTAAGACGACGATCGCGATGTCGGCTTTCTCCTTTAGATGACGAATGCTGTTTGTAACGTTACACGCCATGAAGGATGCGGCGCCCGGGCTATTTTCGTTGGCAGAAAAGACTGACTCGTTGAACAAATTGTAGGCGAGAATTCCGATTTTTACGCCCTTAACGGTTAGGAGAAGAGGTTGGCAAGATTCGCTTGCGTTGTTTCCCGCTCCGACATAATGGACGCCGTTTTTCTCGAGGGCTACTTTCGTCTCTTCTATTCCTATTGCTCCGCCATCTAGGATGTGGTTGTTCGCGAGGCTTGCTACGGTCACAGCTTTCGTATTCATACAGCTTGCGAAGCTCGGGGGTGAGACGAAACAAGACTGGTGAGGGTATTGGGTGGAGAACCCTAAGCATTCAGGAGAAAGCAACACTCCTTCCAAGTTGAAGAGAAAAATGTCACTTTGCTCAATTAAGCTCCTGACTGAGACTAAGGGGTCTAAGCTTTCGCCCTGGTATTTCACGATGTTGTAGCCGCTACAGTCGCCTACCGCGGCAAGAACCACGCTTGATGCGAGGAAGTCTGGAGCCTCAAACTCAACTTCACCATGTGAGTAGAGGTAGGTGAAAGCGGAAATAATGCCGATGAGGACGAGGGCTGTAAGGACAACAAGGGTTAACTTCTTCCATCCGAAAAGGCGTCCTCCCTTTATGTCCGGGGTCATAATCTTGCCTTCCTTTCCTTTAACAAATCCTCAAGCTTCAATTATAACAGATGTGGTGGGGTCGCTTAGATTAAGACTATTATTCAAACTATGTAAACATAATTTTCAATCCCCCTTGCTTGGATGGAGAAGCATGAGGCTGATTAGAGAGCTCATCACAAGGTATTTATGTATGCATCTGATATCATTTGTATACGGTGGACGCGTTGGCGCTTAAACCCTTGGCGGTAAGGATACCTGAAGAAATCGAGAGGGAAATTCTCGAAGTGGCTGAGCGTGAAAAGTTGGACAAGGCTACAGTTGTTAGAACCCTCCTCGAAATGGGAATCGATGAGTGGAGGAAGCAGACTGCGTTGGAGTTGTTGCGAGACGGGAAAGTGACGTTTGCTAAGGCTGCTGAAGTGGCTAAGCTTTCGCTTTGGGAGTTCGCGGACTTGGTGAAACATCGTAATGTAGAGTGGGTCAGGTATACGCCTGAAGAAATCGAGAGGGAAATCAAGGAAGCATCAGTGGCGGAGTCCAAGTGAAGCCACTCGTTTTTAATGCTACGCCGCTAGTCTACATAACCAAAGTAGGGCTGAGCAAGGTTTTTGAAGACTTAAAAAATGAAAAACTGACATCACCACATGTTAAGAGAGAAGTCGTAGATGAAGGAAAGCGCAAAGGCGTCCCAGACGCTATTATTTTGGAGAAGATGTTCAAAAACAACGTATTCAAGGTAACTGAGACCAAGAACCAGAATTTTTTAGAAACTCTTTTGGAAACAAAGGGGCTTCATATAACTGATGCCGAGGTTTTGGCCATTGCCAAAGAGCGTGATGGAATAGCGGTTATAGACGATGAAGTGGCTAGAAAAACCGCGAGAATTTATGGAATATCCTATGTGGGTACACCATACATTTTGATGAGAGCTGTCTCTCAAGGGTTGATTACAAAGGAAAGAGTCAAACAAGCAATAAACGAGATGATTTTTGCAGGCTGGAGATGCAGCGTGGAAAGTTATGCCAAAATCATGGATGCCATAAAAATGTAGCAGACGCTTAATTCATCTAAAATAATGGTGGGGTCGCGGGGATTTGAACCCCGGACACATGGAGATATCCCCCCGCAAATCCCCTTTTTTATGTTTTGGGTAACTGCTTTAAAAACTATGAAAGAGACTTTAAAAGGAAAAGTTCTCTATTTACCGAACATTTCATCATTTACCGAACTTTTAAATATTACTCTGCTTTAAAAAGTATTTGTGAGATAAAGTTGTCTGTAAAACTGTCGTCTCCTCAAGCTTTTCGTATAGCGAAATACTTGTTGGAGCATCCTGTTACTCATCAGCGTCAAATCCATCGGGACTTCGGGATATCGCTGGGCTGGATAAACACGGTGGTCAATTCTCTCTATGAAACAGGTATTGCAAGAAAGGGGAAATGGCGAAGAATCGAGCTTGAAGACCCATACGCGCTTCTTGACCTTCTATCTTGGCAACGTCCTCTTCAACGACTTCTTGAAGCAACCGTTCGACTTGAGCTCACAGACATAGCGTCTGCAGAAAAGAGTGTGCGGGAAATCTGTGTAAAGGCTCGGCTAGACTATGCCCTAACCGCCTTTTCCGGTCTAAGCCGCTACCTCGCCTACTACATAACATTTCCAACAGTCCACACATACACAAATAACCCAGAACAACTAACTCAACTGTTGCCTAAAGGACGTGGTCCAATCACCGTAGAAGTGCTCAGCACAGATTATCCGGATATTCTGAAAAACGCGAGAATTATAAACAATTTCAGTGTAGTCGACCCGATGCAGGTTGTTATAGATCTTTTCTGCCTTGGCTCCGCAGGCAGAGATGCGGCCACAAAACTCTATGAGATGATAAGAAGTGAACAGCAGAAAACGACTTGAAATGCTGGTGGAAGGCTCCTACAACGAACTCGTATCGCTTTTGAAATGGTTTTCCCTTTTCGGGTCAATACCCACGATAATAGGTGGGTGGGCAGTTTACTTCCACAATTCCTACTTTGGCTCAATTGACATTGACATAGTGGGTCCCAGTCATCAAGGGCGCTTCATAGACCTAATTGAACGATACGAGAGAACACACGGATATGAGTCCATAGCAAAAGACGCGTTCGGACTAGAAGTTACATCCAGAAAACCACTAATCGAAAAAGGAAAAGTCATGGGCTACATGGAAATCGACGCCTGCACATTTGAAGATCCTAAACCCAGTAGCTTCCACGAGGATACCGACAAGCAATTACCATATTCACTAACCGCTGACAAGCGATATCAAAGAGAAGTCAAACTAGAAGATGACGCTGTATGCTACGCTCCAAGCAAACCTCTCTTGCTTCTATACAAAATAAAGGCTGCGAGGGACAGAGCCTACGACTTCAAAACCAAAGGAACTATAATGGAGCCAGCTAAAGCAGAAAGTCTCCGAGGGAAACTAACGAAAGACAGAGCGGACATACTTGCCCTGTTGGACCCAAACCCGAACAAATACTTCGTTAAAGAACGTTTTGACAGAGATATCTTTCACGATTTGATCAAAAGGCTCAAACTAGAGTTTACGTTAACAACCATGACAGAAGTACCGAATTATCGCGACGCAATACAACTTTACAATCCGAATCTCAACGTGAAACAAGTTCAAGGGTGGATTAAAACAATTATCAAATAATATGCGCGAGCACATTGAAGACTGCTTCGAATACGTCACTGGCGAATACAACAACGGCGGTAAGATCTTCACAAAGCGAAAATGAAGCCTTGAATTCGACTCTCAATGTCTGCCTGTCCCTGTTCCTTAATGGTGGGGTCGCGGGGATTTGAACCCCGGACCTCGCACGCCCCAGGCGCGAATCTTAGACCAAGCTCGACCACGACCCCAACAGCATAATGAATTTTGCTGTTTTCCCTTCTAAACCTTATGGAGACCGCACACGCCCATGACCTCTTCGAGGTTTTCTCGTGTGCATCCTTGTTTATAGTTTCTCAGCGCCTTGATCAATTCTTCTCTGCTGATTTCTCCGAGTTTTCTTTTGATTGTTTTTGCGGCTTGGCTTCCCAGGAAGAGGTACTGGCAGACGGAGGAGACATTGGACACCCTTCGGGTGGTGCTAGCGGATTCAAAGTCCACTATGTGAGGGTTGTCGTTGGCGTCTATGATGAGGTGTTTTGGGGCTCTGCTTAGTTCCCCGTGATCCAAGCCAGCCTCATCCAGCCTCCAGCACTGCTCTAAAACGCCACGCAAGACTCGGCGTATTCGAGATCTGGTTCCCTTACCCCTCAGCACCTCAACCCATTGAGGGAGCAGCGTCCCCTCAATAAATTCCATGAGAAGGAAGTTTTCTGTGGCTCCAAGGAGGCGAGGTCCAACACCGACCGAGTTTGCCCTTCTCAGCATCTCCGCTTCACGCTGCATCCCAGCCCGATCTGCATCTAACCTTCGAATCTTCAACGCAGCCTTACCCTCATCCTCCATTTGGGCTGAGACAACGATGCCCACGCAACCCTTACCCAGAACCGGCGCTTCAAAGACCCTCTTCCCTCCAGCAAATTCTATTGCTTTCACGCCGAGCCTCTTCAACTCCTTGAGGCGGCGCTTCAACTCCTTTAGGTCGTACCTTGGGTAACACAAAACCCGACCGTACCTCTCCTCCTGAAGCCCTTCTAAGGGTATTGTCTGATTTCGCTGCAAGAAACTCCCACATTAATCATGATTCAGAAGATAAATATCATGTTTTAAAGGAACTGCTCGCAAAGCGTCCTTCACTGGACAGCTATTTCTAAACACATAAAAACTTTTTCACATGGTTAACAACGAACTACCTTGGAAGAACATTTATAGTGAGACTTTACGAGTATAGCTGTGGGTGGACGGCTTGGAAGACATGAAACAAGACGATAGCGAGAAGTTCCTAGAGACTGCTAGGGTGGGAAGAATCAGCACAAGCCTGAAGAATCAACCCTACGTCGTGCCTGTCTTCTACGTATACCACAATAGCAGAATCCTCATCCATACAAGTGGAAGTGGAAAAAAGATAGAGACGATTACGAAGAATCCAGCTGTCTGCTTCGAGATCGATGAATCCTCTGAGGATGAGAGAAACCTGAAGAGCGTGATTGTCTTTGGAAAAGCTAGCATCATCCAAAATAGGGAAGAAAAGCTTGAAGCCCTGAGAGCGCTCGTCGAGAAATACCGAGAGTACCATAAGAGCAGGGAAGAACTCATGCATGTCCTCTACGATGAAGAATATTATGCAGACTGCATGGAACAAGCTTCCATCATCGCCATAACTCCCACACAAATCACCGGGAGAAAACGTGAAAGATAAGTGAAGCATCTGGCGACCTCTTCGCGACTGCAGATTTCAATTGCCTTTTCAACTTTGAGATCATAGAGTTACCCATTTAAACCGATGGTTTGTAAATTCATTAACGGAATCGATGAGTATGACGAAGAGCGCTAAGACCCTTTGGGTTAGGGTGCTAAATGAAACGCCTCTCTTCATCAGGAGACGAGCATCCGCCTATCTCAAGAACATACGGGAAACCTCTGAAAACGAGTGGATGATTTGGAGCGATAAGGGAGCCCGCTACAAGGTTCGCTTAGAAAGGGGACAAGTTACATGCTCTTGCCCGTATTCTGAGCAGGAGAAGGGCTACTGCAAACACATCTGCGCCATTGCAGTCTTCGAGCTAAACAAGAGTGACGTGATGCCTTGGCTTAAGAAATTGGAAGAAGAACTGGGTGCAAATGCTGAAAACCCTTAACGAAGGGATAGCAAATAACGGAAGACGTTGCAACTAGTCCCGTGATTCTCAAGGGAAAATCTTCGCCGGATTCAGGATGCGATTGGGGTCAAAGACCTCCCTTATCTTCTCCATGATTTCGATCTGAGCACGGTCCAAAGCCATAGGGAGGTACTTCCGGCG
>Ga0315312_1001161_pt1 | contig 22153 bp, 19 predicted proteins | sample TDP7_MG_FD_203629 | JGI IMG/M metagenome (GOLD analysis project Ga0315312, IMG submission 203629) | Freshwater sediment microbial communities from Lake Towuti, South Sulawesi, Indonesia - TDP7 | ecosystem: Environmental > Aquatic > Freshwater > Lake > Sediment | place: Indonesia: South Sulawesi... | reverse complement strand
TATGCTAATACTGCTGAAGTGAATGCAGTTGGTGGTGATACCTATTTTGACGAAAGTTATGAAGGTAATCCTCTGGTTAACGCATTTGTTGTTGGTATTGTAACCACTAAAAATATTGTAAGAGGCACTGCTTCAGGTGCTGGTAATCCTATTTATTACGTAGGTGGAGATACTGGCAGAGACGGTGTAGGTGGAGCAAGTTTTGCTTCAAAAGAGATAACTGAAGAATCCGCTTCAGCTAAAAGTGCAGTCGCTATAGGAGATCCTGAACTTGGTAAACGTTTAAGAGAAGCATGTCTTGAATTGATAGAAAAAGGGCTTGTTGCTGGAATGCAGGATATGGGTGCAGCCGGACTTACCTGTTCTACTTGCGAGACAGCTACACGTAGTGGGACAGGTGTTGAAATAGATGTATCTTTGGTACCTCAAAGGGAAAAAGGGATGACCCCTTACGAAATTTTATTGTCCGAATCCCAGGAGAGGATGCTTGCAATTTTGAAGAAAGATAAGGTAGACGAAGCCCTTAAGATACTAAAGAAATGGCACATAAACGCTGTAAAAATAGGTGAAGTTACAAATGATGGGATGATGAGAGTTAAAGAAAAAGGTAGTGTAGTTTGCGAAGTTCCAGCTGAACTTCTTACCAAGAAAGCACCTATGTATGACAGGGAAATTAAAGAACCGTCTTATCTGAAAGATGTGCAAAGCATAGATTATGGTTCATTGGAAGAACCAAAGGATTTTAATGAGGTGCTTTTAAAACTACTTGATTCTCCATCTATCGCAAGTAAAGAATGGGCTTACAAAAAATTTACTTTCATGAACAAAGATGAAGTTCTGGTAGGTGCAGGTTCTGACGCTGCAGTAGTCAAAATCAAAGGCACTAAGAAAGCTTTAGCGATAAGTGTAGATTGTAACGGCAGATATTGTTATTTGAACCCTTACAATGGTGCGATGATGGCTGTAGCAGAAGCAGCAAGAAATATAGTTTGTGTAGGGGGGAGACCGTTAGCAATTACAGATGGTTTGAATTTTGGCAATCCGATGAAACCTGAAAACTATTGGCAGTTCAGAAAATGTATAGAAGGACTTTCTGCTGCCTGTAAAGTTTTGGATACCCCTGTGATTAGCGGTAATGTAAGTTTCTATAATGAGAATCCAAAAGGTGCAGTGGACCCAACCCCAATGGTTGGTATGGTGGGACTGATAAAGGATACCAGTAGATATATTACTCAGGAGTTTAAGAATGAAGGTGATACAATTGTTCTTTTAGGTGAAAATAAGTCTGACCTTTCCGGTAGTGAATACTTATATGTTATCCATAAACAGAAGAAGGGTAATCCCCAGATAGATATGAATCTGGAGAAATCGGTTCAAGAGGTATGTCTTGAAGCAACTGAGATAGGTATTCTTAATTCAGCACACGATTGTTCAGGAGGTGGCTTGGCGGTGACATTAGCAGAATCTTGTATTGCAAACAAGGACAGAATGATAGGTGCTGTAGTAAAATTAGAATATCCAGAAGATATGCGGAAGAATGCTCTCCTTTTTGGAGAAGTACCGTCAAGAATAGTAGTTTCCGTTAGCAAAAACAATCTCTCAACTTTAGAAAAGATAGCTAAAAAACATTCAGTTCCCTATCAGATTTTAGGCGATGTAGGTGGGGAAAAACTTACAATTCAATACGGTCAAGCAGTAATAATTGACCTTCCTTTAACTACGTTAAGCAAGACTTGGAGAGAGGCTATCCCAAAAAGAGTTGAAAAGGTATAACCTATGTGTGGAATATTTGGTGTTTATAATCATCCTGAAGCGACAAGGTTAGCCTACCTTGGACTTTATGCACTTCAACATCGTGGACAGGAATCTGCAGGAATTGTCAGTTCTGATGGAGAGAGACTATACCCGTATTTAGGGATGGGTTTAGTTGCTGATGTGTTCACTCAAGAAGTATTGGATAAATTACCCGGGAATATAGCAATTGGGCATACGAGATATTCTACTGCTGGTGCGGATACGAAACGTGATATGCAACCGATTGTGATGAAATATCGTCCTGAAATTGGTGATTTAGCAGTAGCACATAACGGTAATCTGCTAAATGTTGATAGTTTGCGTAAGGAACTTATCCGCCGTGGTTGCAATTTTCAAACTACTGCCGATACTGAAGTTATACCCCAACTTCTTACTTGCGGTTGGACGAGTTCGTTAGAGCATGATTTACCCTGGACTTTGCGACAGATTAAAGGTGCGTATTCCTTAGTTTTCATGACACGGAAAGAATTGATTGCTGCACGTGACCCTTATGGTGTACGTCCTTTATGTCTGGGACAAATTGCCTGCCCGCCGTCCCAAGGGGACTTTGGCAGGCGGGACGGAGGATATGTTTTCGCTTCCGAATCCTGTGCCTTTGATTTAATTGGTGCAAAATATATTCGTGAAATTGAACCAGGTGAAATTGTAATTGTTAACTCTAAAGGAATAAAATCGCTCTTTTTTGATGGTAAACCCCGCACTGAGAAGGTGCAGGGCGAGCACTGTTTCTGTATATTTGAATTTATTTATTTTTCACGTCCTGATTCAAAAATATTAGATAGAAATGTTCATTCAGTAAGAAAAAATTTGGGTCATCAATTGTTTAAAGAAAATAAAATTGATGCAGATATTGTTATCCCAGTGCCGGATTCAGCAAATTCTGCTGCAGTAGGTTACGCAGAAGCCTCAGGTATACCTTATGAGACAGGTCTAATTCGTAATCACTATGTTGGCAGAACATTTATTGAGCCTAAACAGTCAATCCGTGATTTTGGTGCAAAAATAAAGTATAATCCCGTGAAAGAAGTTCTCATCGGGAAAAAAGTTGTTGTAATTGATGACTCAATTGTCCGCGGAACGACAAGTAGAAAATTGATGTATATGTTAAAGAATGCTGGTGTAAAGGAAATACATCTCTGTATTAGTTGTCCACCGATTAAAGGTTCTTGTTTTTATGGGATTGATACCCCGACCGAGAAAGAATTGATTGCTTCCACACATAGTGTAGAAGAAATACGTGATTTTATTGGTGTAGATAGTTTACATTATCTTAGTTTAGATGGCTTAATTCGTGCTACTGGTTTACCTAAAGAACAGTTCTGTGTAGCCTGTTTCACTAAAGATTATCCAATCAAGTAGTTTCTGCTGAAAGAAACCAGAAACTATGATGACAGCGATAAAGACAAAGATGTCAGCGATAAATCTTTATCTGGTGTATCGTTGTAATCGTTTTCTCAGGATCGCTGTAATCAGGGGTGATAGGTGACTAAGTATATTTTTATCACTGGTGGTGTAGTTTCCTCATTAGGCAAAGGTATTACTGCTGCTTCTATTGGCTGTTTATTGAAAAGTTGTGGTTTACGGGTGAATATTTTAAAAATTGATCCTTATCTCAATGTTGACCCGGGAACAATGAGTCCTTTTCAACATGGTGAAGTTTTTGTTACTGAAGATGGTGCAGAGACGGATTTGGATTTAGGTCATTATGAAAGGTTCCTTGATACTGACCTAACCCAGGATAACAATATCACCAGTGGGATGATTTACGATGCAGTTATTACTAAAGAAAGAAAAGGTGATTTTTAGGAAAAACAGTGCAAGTTATTCCGCATATCACTGACGAGATTAAATCACGAATTAAGAAGTTGGGTAAAGGCTATGATATTGTAATTGTTGAAATAGGAGGAACGACTGGTGATATAGAGGGTTTACCTTTTCTTGAAGCAGCAAGACAGTTCAGGCAAGATGTCGGTCTGAATAATGTATGCTATATCCATGTAACGCTGGTTCCATATATCCATGCAGCTGAGGAAATGAAAACCAAACCTACTCAGCAAAGTGTAGCTAAACTTAGAGAGATTGGTATTGAACCACAAGTAATTATCTGTCGGACAGAAAGACAATTGGGTGAAGAATCAAGAAGAAAAATAGCCTTATTCTGTAATGTTCCTGAGGAAGCAGTAATTGAAGAAAGAGATGTCTCGGTGAGTATCTATGAAGTTCCTTTAACTTTTAGCAAAGAAAGACTTGAGCGATTGATTCTTGGACTGCTCTCTTTAAAAGTGAGAAAAAAGAACTTGGTTGAATGGGAAAGAATTATTGAGAAAATAAGAAATAGACAGGGAGAAGTAACCATTGCCGTCGCGGGTAAATATACCCAACTTAAAGATGCATATAAAAGTATCTGGGAAGCATTAACTCATGGTGGTATTGCCAATAATAGCGAAGTTAGAATAAAATATGTAGATGTAGAAAAAGAAACTTTAGAAAAAGAATTGAAAAATGTTAATGGAATCTTAGTTCCGGGAGGATTCGGTGAACGTGGTATTGATGGTAAAATAAATGCAGTTCGTTATGCCAGAGAAAATAGAATACCTTTCTTAGGTATCTGCTTAGGTATGCAATGTGCAGTAATTGAGTTTGCTCGCAATGTTTGCGGAATGAAGGGAGCGAATAGTACTGAATTTGACCCAAAGACACCTTATCCAGTAATTGACCTCTTACCTGAACAGAAGAGAATTTCAAAAAAAGGTGGAACAATACGTTTAGGAGGTTATCCTTGTAAGATTAAAAAAGGTTCCTTAGCCGATTCCGCTTATAAAGAAAGTTTAGTTTATGAACGGCACCGACATCGTTATGAATTAAATAATAAATATCGTAAAATCTTAGAATCGCATGGACTAGTAATCACGGGAGAATATGAAAAGAAGCATCTCGTAAAGAGACGAGGTCTCCGCGAGACTATTCGTCTTGCCGAAATAGTTGAACTTAAAAATCATCCCTGGTTTGTTGCCGTGCAATTTCATCCTGAATTCAAATCAAGACCATTAATCGCCCATCCTCTCTTCCGCGAATTTATTAAAGCCGCAATAAAATTTTCCGCAAGGACTACACTTGACAATTCCCCTTAACTTTTAATAAAATTAAGAATCAGAAAAATGGCTAAAATCCCAAACAAACTATTTTTTGATTGCCGAGGCTAAATTTATTTATTAAAAAGTGTTTTTGTAAGGAGAAAACGGATATGAGTGGAACAACAGTAACCAAAGTAATTGAAGAGTTTAACCAATTATCATTAGCAGATGAAGAATACACAATTGAGATTATGGAAAAACAGTTAATTGAAAAGAAAAGAGAGAACATTCTTTTCAGGTCTAAGGAAGCGCTGAACAATCTTAAGAAAGGGTTGGTCAAAAAAGGAACTTTAAAAGACCTATACAAGGATTTAGAAAGTGCTTAAAGTAATTTGGGATAAAGGATTTAAAAGAATCTATAGAAAGAAAATTAAGAATGACGAAAAATTAAAGAAAAGATTCTGGAAAATGATGAAATTGTTCTTAGAAAATCCTTACCAACCTCAATTGCGAACTCATAAATTATCCGGGGAACTTACCGGGATGTGGGCATTCAGTGTCTCCTATGATTATCGTGTTGTTTTTAGGTTTATCAGTGAAAAAGAAGTATTGTTGATAGACATCGGCGGTCATGACGAAGTGTATTGAATATCTACTTCTATCCGAGGCTAAATTCTACCCATCGTCTCGGTTTTTTATTTTTCAGCCGTCCAGTTTTTAGGACAGTCTTTTTATTTATTCTTCATTATGCTACAAGAAGGACTTGACAAAGGTTTAAATTTTTCTATTTTGAGAGTATTGAAAAAAAACGGGCAATTCCCGACTCTGCAGATCGTTCTTCATTTAAGGGTCTGTTTAGTTGGCAGTCAAAATGTGTAATTGTTCCCGTTATACAATGCTGTAAAAATAAACAGAAGTTTCTCCTGTGACAACGGCGTCCCAGCGAGAAGGGGGGCTGTTTTTTTATGAGAAAGATTACAGTGATAAAAGAAACGATGCCGGCGATAGGGTATGAAAGGTAGATATCGCTGTAATCGGTAGTTTCAGCCAGAGGCTGATCTGCCTACTAGAGCATGAAGAATCGCTGGCATCAAGTATGTAAGGAGGAGAAACAAAAATGTCATTATCAAAACCGAATGCTTCAGCAGCAACTTTTACTAAAAATAGAGTTTCGCCCAGTCCTATATCGGGGATATGCGTAACCTGTCTTGACGGTTGCCCCGGACCTTGCGAAATTGGTAGGTCTGCACTACGAGGAAGAGAGATAATTTATCCTCAGCCTTACGGTAGAATAACCTCGGGTTCAGAAAAAGATTATCCTGTAGATTTTTCACATTTCAATATCTCAGGCACTTGTGTCGGCGCCGTGGGTACCAAGGCAGATTCGGATGAAGCAATATTCCCCAATGTAGATATCTCAACTGAAATAGGAGTAAAAGATAAAATAAAATTGAAAGTTCCTTTCTTTACTGGTGCTCTTGGTTCAACGGATATTGCGCGTATTAACTGGGAACCTACAGCTGTAGGTGCAGCTATATGTGGGACAATTCTTGTTGTCGGTGAAAATGTCTGTGGTATGGACCATAATGCTCAAATAAAGAATGGTAAGATAGTAAAATCGCCTGAGATGGAACGCAGAATCAAGATATTCAAAGATTGGTATGACGGACATGGTACAGTTTTAGTGCAACTTAATGTAGAAGATACACGCTTGGGTGTAGCGGAATATGTAATTGATAAACTCGGGGTTGATGCTATTGAGTTAAAATGGGGGCAGGGAGCTAAAGATATCGGAGGGGAAGTAAAACTGCCTACCTTAGAGCGCGCATTAGAACTGAAAAGACGCGGCTATTTGGTCATGCCAGACCCAGAGGATCCGGTAGTTCAAGCTGCATTCAAGAATGGAGATTTTAAGGAGTTTGAAAGACATTCCCGTTTGGGAATGGTAGACGAGGAAGGTTTCTACAAGGAAGTGGCTCGCTTACGTAAACTGGGCGCAAAACGTGTTACTTTAAAGACTGGTGCTTACCGACCGGTAGACCTTGCCCGGGCAGTAAAATTCTGTAGCGAAGCCAGGATAGACCTTTTAACTGTTGACGGAGCAGGTGGCGGAACTGGAATGAGTCCCTGGCGGATGATGAATGAATGGGGTATCCCCACCGTACAACTTGAATGTCTACTTTATGAGTACCTTACTCGTTTAGCCAGGAAAAAGAAATTCATACCGAATTGCGCAGTCGCTGGTGGTTTCTCATTAGAAGACCATATATTCAAAGGTATTGCTTTAGCTGCACCTTATATCAAAGCCATCTGTTTAGGTAGAGCGACCTTGACTGCTGCTATGGTAGGTAAAACTATTGGCGAGATGGTTAAATCCGGTAATATACCGTCGGATATTAGAAAATATGGTGATACTATTGAGCAGATATTTACCGGAGCGGTAACATTGAAAGCAAAGTTCGGTAAAGATTTTGAGAAGATACCACCGGGAGCGATTGGACTGTACAACTATTACGAACGATTATCTTTAGGTCTGAAACAGCTTATGGCAGGAGAGAGAAAGTTTGCTCTAAAACATATTTCCCGAGATGACCTTATGGCACTCACACCTGAAGCAGCTAAGGTCTCTGGTATTTCCTATGTAATGGATGTGGATAAAACAGAGGTGGATAAAATTCTGAAATAGTTCCTAAGACCAAAACCTATATAGAGATAACAATGAAGTCATCTGAGACAAGGAAGTCAAGTGTATACCAGACAGGTTGAGCGTATTCTTGCTAACTACAAAGACAATAGAACTGCCCTCATAAGTATCCTCCAAGATATTCAAGCAGAATTCAATTATTTACCTGCCGAAGTTCTAAAACTTGTAGCCCAAAAGTTAAATTTAAAACTTATTGATGTTTATTCCATATCTAACTTTTATAAGTCTTTAAGACTTTCGCCTCAAGGCAAGCATATTATTACTATATGTACGGGAACTGCCTGCCATGTAAGAGGCACACTTAAAGTATTAGATGAAATTCAGTCTCAATTAGGTATTGCCCCTGGTGATACTACACAAGATAAGAAATTTACTTTTAATACAGTTAACTGTTTAGGTGCTTGTGCCATTGGTCCGGTTATAGTTGTAGATGGCAAGTATTATGGGCATACTAACCCTATGAAAGCAAGACAAATTTTGTCTAATCTGAAAAGAAAAATTAAACAATGAAAAAAATAAAAACAGCGAGAAATTTGGAACAGTACCGCCAAGAAATCATAAAGAAAGATTCTAAATATAAAAAGATAATTACAGTTTGTGGCGGGACTGGTTGTCATGCGTACGGTTGTCAATTAGTAAAGCAAAGATTTCAAAAAGAATTACAAAGAAATAAATTATTAAACAGAGTAAGATTGAAATTTACTGGTTGCCACGGTTTCTGTGAAAGAGGTCCGATTGTTACAATACGTCCTGAAAATATCTTTTATCAACGTGTCCAAGAAAACGATGTCCCGGAAATAATAAAGGAGACAATATCAAAAGGTAGAGTGGTTAAACGTCTTTTATATGAAGATTCTATTACCAAAGAAAAAATTGTCCATATGGAAGAAATTCCATTCTATAAATTTCAAAAGAGACTTGTCTTAGGTCAAAACGGCTTACTTGAACCGGATAAAATCCAAGACTATATTGCTGTGGGTGGTTACAGCGCTTTAGTCAAGGCATTAAAATTATCCAGCGAGAAAATAATTGAGATAATTAAAAATTCCGGACTTCGTGGTCGGGGTGGTGCAGGATTTCCTACGGGAAGAAAATGGGAATTCTGTCGTGAGGCAGAAGGTGAAATAAAATATGTCATCTGTAATTGTGACGAAGGTGACCCCGGCGCTTATATGGACAGAAGTCTCTTAGAAGGTAATCCTCATAGCGTAATTGAAGGGATGATTATTGGTGCGTTTGCTATTGGTGCAAAGGAAGGCTATATTTATGTACGACATGAGTATCCTTTAGCTTGCCGAAATGCACAGATTGCTATCAATCAGGCAAGGCAACTTGGGCTTTTAGGTAAAGACATATTGGGAAGCGAATTTGATTTTGATATTAAAATTGGCAAGGGTGGAGGTGCTTTTGTCTGCGGTGAGTCCACAGCTTTGATCGCTTCGTTAGAAGGTAGAGTTGGTGAACCCCGCGATAAACAACATTTACATACCACCGAAAGCGGACTTTGGGGTAAACCAACAAATATAAATAATGTAGAAACCTGGGCAAATGTTCCGTTAATTATTAATAAGGGACCAGAGTGGTTTTATCGTATTGGCACTGAGAAATCCAAAGGTACCAAGATTTTCTCCTTGGTGGGTAAAGTAAAAAATACTGGTTTAGTTGAAGTTCCGATGGGAATGACTCTGCGTGAGATTATTTTTGATATAGGTGGAGGGACATCCGATGGAAAAGAATTTAAAGCAGTACAAACTGGTGGCCCTTCAGGAGGTTGCCTACCGGCAGAATCGTTAGATTTATCGGTTGACTATGAGCAGTTAAGTGCTGCAGGTTCAATGATGGGTTCTGGTGGTATGATTGTGATGGATGAGACAACCTGTATGGTAGATGTAGCAAAATATTTTTTGAATTTCTTAAAGGAAGAATCTTGTGGAAAATGTCTTCCTTGTCGGGAAGGTATAAAAAGAATGCTTGAGATAGTTACCGATATTACAGAGGGAAGAGGTGCAGAAGATTCCCTTGCTTTGTTAGAAGAATTAGCTACGGTGGTAGCAGATACTTCACTTTGTGGACTTGGTAAGACTGCGCCTAATCCAGTGTTATCTACATTAAGATATTTCCGCAATGAATATGAGAACCATGTAAGAAACAGAAAGTGCCCTGCGGAAGTGTGTGCTCCTCTTTTAAGATATGTGATATTAGCTGACTGCTGCAAAGGTTGCGGTCTCTGTATGAAAGCCTGCCCCTATAATGCTATATCAGGTAGACCTAAAGAGGTGTATACGATAAATCAAGATATTTGTACCAAGTGTGGTTCCTGTCGGTCAGTTTGTAAATTTTCAGCCATAGTGATTGGCTGATCCGCTACGTATTATGGGGAAATACTATCCAATTAAGATAAAAGATAACGATGATTGTATTTGATACGAGTTTAGTCATTGATGGTGTAAAAGTTCATGGGAAAAAGGGTGAAACAATTTTGGAAGTCGCCCGGCGTTACGGTATAAATATTCCTACATTGTGCTATGTAGAGAATCTATCTAATTATGGTGCTTGCCGCTTATGTGTTGTAGAAATACGCAAAGGGTTACGTAACCCTTTTTTAACTGCATCGTGTACTTATGAAATTCAGGATAATTTGGTAGTTAATACAAAATCAGAACGCGTAGTAAAAGCACGTAAGATGTTAGCTGAACTTTTAGTTGCCTCTGCACCAAATGTTAAAATTGCGCAAGATATTGCTGCAAGATGTGGAATTAAACAGGTACGTTTCAAAATGGAAGATAATCGTTGTATACTGTGCGGTATATGTGTAAGGATGTGCCATGAACAGATGGGAGGAAAAGCTTTAGGACTTGTAGGACGAGGTATAGACAGGAAAATACGAATGCCTTTTGATAAAAGACCTAAAGAATGTCTTCTGTGTCGCGGTTGTGAATTTGTCTGTCTAGGAATAGAAATCCCTTGTCAAGGTATAAAAATACCCGGGGAATTATGTGGTCGTTGTTTAAGGATGGATGAAATGCCTTATTGTTGTCCTTTGGGCAGTTTTGGCTGTTCCTGTGAGCATAATCCCTTAGCTTCGGATAGCAGATTACGCAATAGCAGAAAGTAAATTTCTGAGTTAAGCCCTGCGGATTGACTGTAGGGGGAACCCACTTCTGTTAGAGTATCTCGCCAGTCCACCTTGGAATTCAGAAAATTTCTCCTGTTGACTGAAAGCAAAAAAATTGCTAAAATTATGCCTAAATTTAGGTACTAATATTTTTAAATGGCGGAGGAATAAAAAATGACACTAAGAGAAAGGATTTTCAGCGGTATTCTTAGCCGGTGGGCAATGGTTATGATTATTTTCACTGTCATTTACCTTTTTGTGCTAACAAAAATTATTACGGTAGAAAAAGGAACATTACAAGTTACCGGGGTAACTGTTTTTATCTTTGGGATAGTCTCCCTGGTATCAATGTTTATGTCTGCAGAAATCCCTGTAATCAGGCTTCTTGACAAAGCAGAAAAAGTAAGGTTTAAAGGTGATTTAACCGTAGATTTTTCTCATACAGGTGGCGATGAAATTGCGCATTTATCCCGTGCTTTCCAGCGGGTTATGGAATATTTTGGTGAAATGGCTAAAGTAGCAGAAAACATTGCTCAAGGTAATCTAAAAGTAGAAGTTAAACCACGTTCAGATAAAGATATCTTCGCTCTTAGTTTCCAAGAAATGGTTTACAATTTACGTAATTTAATTCAAGAGATTCATTCCGGTGCAGTGAAAGTAACTGATGCGTCAAAAAGTTTCACTTCGGTTACTGACCAGTCAACACAAACGATGAGTCAGTTAGCAAATAGTGTTTCTCAGATATCTAAAGCAGCAACTCAAGTTTCACAGGCAGGGCAGGTTTCTTCCACTTCTGCACAACAAACTTTATCTTCAGCACAGGCGGGTAAAGAAATCCTTGAGAAGGTAGTAAGTAAAATGGCAACAATAAATTCAACTGCTGAGGATACTGCCCAGATAATTGAAGAACTTGGTGAACGGTCGGGACAGATTGGTGACATTATTAAAGTAATCACTCGTATTGCTGACCAAACGAATTTGTTATCTTTGAATGCAGCAATTGAGGCGGCACGTGCTGGTGAAGCAGGACGTGGTTTTGCGGTTGTTGCTGATGAGATAAGAAAACTTGCTGAAGATTCAGCAAATTCAGCAGCAAGAATTGCACAGTTGATTAGTGAGATTCAAAACAAAACAGGTAACGCAGTTCAGATGATTGCTCAGACCACAAAACAGATAAAAGAAGGAGTAGTCATTAGTTCAGAATCAGAGAAGAAATTTCTTGAAATTGTACAGGCAGCACAAAATATTGCTAACCAAATTGAGTCAATTGCTGCTGCCGCTGAAGAGACTGCAGCCTCAACTGAAGAATCTTCAGCCGCAAGTGAAGAACAAGTTGCTGGCATTGAAGAACTTTCTGCATCAGCACAAAACCTTTTACACACCGCACAACATCTTGATGAACTGGTCTCCAGATTTCATATCTGAGAAACGTTGATTATAATGAACGGAAAGAATAAATAGTAAAAATTACATAGCCAATAAAGAGGAGGAATAATTTTTTCTTATGAAGAAAACTAAAACAGAAATTGAAATAGATGGTTCGGTGTCTCACCATTCTGAGGAACCGAAGAAAAATGCCCCACCTCACGATTTAGAACTTGTAGAAAAACTCGCCCGTGGTAGAAAACTAATTTTAGAACAGTTACATAAGATTATCGTCGGTCAGGATGAAGTTATTGAACAACTGTTAATAAGCTTATTTGCACGGGGACATTCCTTGATTGTTGGTGTTCCGGGGTTAGCCAAAACTTTACTTATTTCATCATTAGCACAGATTTTAGATTTAGAATTTAAACGGATACAGTTTACCCCTGATTTGATGCCTTCAGATATTACTGGTACCGAAGTGATTGAAGAAAATGTTACTACCGGGGAGAGAATATTTCGTTTTGTTAAAGGACCGATATTTGCAAATATAGTTCTTGCTGATGAAATTAACCGTACCCCACCAAAAACACAAGCAGCATTACTTCAAGCAATGCAAGAATATAAAGTTACAGTTGCAGGACAAACACATTTTCTTTCGTTACCTTTCTATGTCCTTGCTACACAAAATCCTATTGAACAGGAAGGAACTTATCCCTTACCAGAAGCACAACTTGACCGTTTTTTCTTTCAGATAAATATTGTTTATCCCAGTTATGCTGAAGAAAAAACAATAGTCCAACAAACAACTTCACTTTATCAACCTACAGTACAAAAGGTGCTTAATGCAGAGGAGATAATTAGTCTACAAGAAATTGTGCGTAAGGTACCGATTTCAGATTATGTCTGTGAATATGCAGTAAATTTTATCCGTGCGACACGTTCTACCGACCCTTCAGCACCAGATTTCATACCTCGTTATGTCACCTGGGGTGGAAGCCCACGTGCAGCACAAAATTTAGTGTTAGCAAGTAAGGCGCGGGCAATACTTAATGGCAGGTACGCTGTTTCTGTAGAAGATGTTCGTTCCTTAGTAGCACCGGTTTTACGTCATCGGTTAGTGCTTAATTTCAATGCTGAAGCAGAAGGCGCTACTTCTGAAGATATAATAAACAGGCTTTTGGAAACAATTAAACCTGAGTAAATTAAGTGCTACCCCTCAACTTAACCTTCTCCCCAGTGGGGAGAAGGGTGAAGGATGAGGGGGGTAGGCGAAGGAGGAGAAATGAATACAAACAAAATTTGGTATGAAATTAAAAGTTTAAATACCAGAGAAATTGTTGTTAATGAAATCCTTGTCAAAACTGTCGGCGTGCTAAGTTTTGTCATTTTAACAACTTTAGGTGCATATGTATGGATACCTTTACCTTTTACACCAGTTCCGATAACTTTGCAAACATTTTTTGTTTTATTAAGTGGTGCCGTATTAGGTGCTAATCTTGGTGCTCTAAGCCAATTCGGATATTTACTTTTTGGTGGGTTAGGTTTACCTTTGTTTGCAGGTGGAACTTTTGGACTTAGTTCCCTAATCGGTCCTACCGGTGGTTATCTATTAGGTTTTGTCTCTGCTAGTTGCTTAGTTGGCTGGTTAACTGGGAAAGGTAAAACGAGATATATAAACTTGTTTTTGATTTTTGTAATCGCTAGTTTGGTAATCTATCTGCTTGGTGCTAGCTGGTTAGCAATATTTTTAAGTTGTTCACTAAGAAAGGCAATTTTTCTTGGGATTTTACCATTCATCCCCGGGGATATTTTAAAAATAGTTTTTGCTACTTTAGTATATAAGAAAATTCAACTCCGGACAAAGTGCCTTTTTGGTTAAAATAATAAGATTACGGCGATAAAAACCGATTACAACGATAAAGACTTATCACTGGTATCGGTAGTTTATAATCGCTGCAATCATTTTTTTAATGAAAAAAGAAATTTTAATAAATTATACAACTGATGAAATTAAAATTGCGCTCTTGGAAGACGGTCGTTTAGCAGAATTTTTTCTTGACCGTCCAGGTACAGTCGGTAGAAGTAATTCAAAAAAAATTGTTGGTAATATTTATCTTGGGAGGATAGATAATATCGTTTCCGGTATACAATCTGCATTTGTCAGCATAGGTTTGAAAAAAAATGCATATCTGCCTTTTGATGAAATTTTACCTTCTGAAGATAAGTTACCTATTGAACAGAGATTAAGAAAAGGTGATACAGTTCTTGTTCAGATAGTTAAGGAACCACTCGGTTCTAAAGGTGCAAAAGTTAGCCAATACATTTCTTTTCCCGGTCGTTACCTTGTATATCTTCCACTGGAACGTAAAAGACAGATACTAATCTCAAGACAAATTAGCGATAGAGAAGAAAGAGCACAACTGAAAAGAATTGTACAAAATTTGTCTGTAAACAGTGGCAGTGTTATTATCCGTACCGAAGCTGAAGGCGTAGACAGGAAGGATTTACTTACTGATTTTGAGTACCTTCATAATCTCTGGAGTAGGATACAAATTCGTCAAAAAGAAATTACTGCTCCCAACCTTATTCATCAAGAGATAGGTTTAGTTTATCAAGTCTTACGTGACCTTTTTACTGAAGAAGTAGTTCTTGTACTGATTGATTCTCACCCGCTTTATAAAGATGTGTTAGACTATGTGCAGATTATTTCTCCAGAATTGAAATCACGTGTTCAGTATTATTCTAACAAAACACCTATTTTTACTGCTTACAAGTTAGAAGAAGAAATTAAACAAATTTATCAACCCAAAGTTAAACTTCCTTCCGGGGGATATATCATTATTCAGGAAACGGAATCTCTATGTGCAATTGATGTCAACACTGGCAAGTATACCGGGGAAACAACATTTGAAGAAACAGCGTTATTAACTAATCTTGAGGCAGTGAAAGAAATCGTCCGACACATACGGCTCAGAAATATTGGTGGCATAATTGTCATTGATTTTATCGGTTTGAAAAAAATATCTAATCGGCAGAAAGTGTATCACACCTTAACTGAAGCAATTAAGACCGATAAAGCAAAAATCAAAATTCTTCCATTTAACCGTTTTGGGTTAGTTGAAATGACACGGGAACGTAAACGTGGTTCATTATTTAATCTTCTTACTGATGAGTGCAGTGAATGTCGTGGCTCCGGACGAATTTTCTCACGTGAATCCCTATATTTTAAAATTAAAAAAGAAATTGTTGACCTTAAAAATTCTTTATTCCAGGGTAGGGTACAACTACGTTTACATCCTGATTTGATGAATTATTTCCAAACATATAAAGAAAAATTGGAACAGTTAAGTAACCAAAAAATTGAACTTATCTCTGATTTACGATTAAAACGAGATGATTACCAAATTGTTCTTTCTACTCCACAAAGATAGTTTTTTTTCAAGGTCTATACCCGGGAAAGTTAATTTTAGAATTGACTTATCAAAGCAAAAAAGAATATAATTTCAAAAAATATATGGATTGTAGTAATTTTCAAAATGTTACTTCTAATCAGGAAAGGAGGTGAAACTAAAAATGCGGCAAGCAGATTTAATACAAAAAGTTGCTCAGGAAGCAAAAATTAAGAATAAAGCAGCGGTAGGACGGGCGATTAAATCTTTAGTATCTACATTACGTAGTGAACTGCAAAGCAAAGGAAAATTTGCTGTTGCTGGGTTAGGCGTTTTTAAACTAAGAGAACGTAAAGAACGTAAAGGACGTAATCCAAAAACTGGTGCTACACTTACTATCCCAGCAGGGAAAAGGGTTTCTTTCAAACCAGCGGTTTCCTTAAAAAAAGCGTTAAGCTAAAACTTTTTTAGATAAATATTTAAAATATGGTACATTGTTCAGAGAACCTTAACCGGTTACCGCCCTATTTATTTAGTGCGATTAACGTTCTTAAAAAGGCAGCCTACGAAAAAAAACTTGATGTAATAGATTTGGGGATGGGTAATCCGGATATGCCAACACCAAAACATATTGTAGAACGGTTATGCGAGACAGTCCGTGAACATCCACGGACACATCGTTACCCGCAAGCGAAAGGTATACCCAAATTTAGGAAAACCGTTGCTGAATGGTATGAGAAAAGGTTTGGTATAAAACTTGACCCTGAATATGAAGTTTTAGCACTGATTGGTTCCAAGGAAGGGGTGGGACATTTAGCAATGTCCTATCTTAATCCCGGTGAGGTCGCACTCGTTCCCAACCCAAGTTATCCTGTCTATTACAACAGTACAATTTTAGCCGGTGGTGAAGTATACGACTTACCTTTACTTAAAGAAAACGATTACTTACCTGATTTAACAAAAATTTCTATCCCTATTTTAAAACGGGCAAAAATACTTTTTCTTAATTACCCAAACAATCCTACAACTGCAGTGATTGAGGATTTAGGTTTTCTCAAAGAAGTTGTTAAGTTTGCTAAAAAATATGATTTACTTGTTGTTTATGATAACGCCTATTGCGAGATAACATTTGATGGCTATATCGCACCATCATTTTTACAAGTGCCGGGTGCGAAAGATGTAGGTATAGAATTTTATTCCTTTTCCAAAACCTATAATATGGCAGGCTGGCGAGTTGGTTTTGCAGTAGGTAATGCAGACCTTTTGGCACCGTTAGAAAAATTTAAGTCTTTCATTGATTACGGTGTACCAATGTTTATCCAACTTTCAGCAGTTTTAGCATTAATTGGTAGTCAAGAGTGTATTAAAGAAACTGTTGAGGTTTATCGTAGAAGAAGAGATAAGTTTGTTGCTGGATTAAACAAAATTGGCTGGAGGGTAGATAAACCGAAAGGAACATTTTATCTTTGGGCACCGTTACCCGAACCTTACAAGCATACAGGCTCATTAGAATTTGCTGAACTTTTAATTCAAAAGACGGGTATTGCTCTTACTCCTGGCATAGGATACGGTACTTATGGTGAAGGATATGTAAGAATGGCTTTGGTGACACATGATAACCGTTTCCACGATGCACTTTTGAGACTAAAGAAATTTCTTCAACCGCGGATGGCCGCAGATAAAAGTCGCGGATGACCGCGGATTTTAAATCTGTAGCAATCAGGTTGTTAATCTGTGTAATCAGTGGAGAGTAAAGATGATTAACTTAGGTCTAATTGGTTTCGGTAATGTTGGGAGTGGCGTAGTAAAAATTTTGCAGTCAAATTTGTCCTTGATTGAAAACAAAGTTGGCACTAAGTTACATTTGAAAAAGGTTTGTGACAAGGACAAAAAAAAGTTAAGGAACTCGCCCATCCCTACGACTCTCTACTGGGAGGATGTCATCAATGACCCGAAAATTGATATTGTTATTGAATTAATTGGTGGTTATGAACCAGCAAGGACAATTATTCTTTCATCAATAAAAAAGAAAAAACAAGTCGTTACCGCAAATAAAGCGCTTTTAGCAAAATACTGGGATGAAATCTTTAGTTCTGCTGAAGAAAATAAAGTTTTGGTTTACTTTGAGGCAAGTGTTGCTGCCGGTATACCTGTAGTTCAAGCATTAAATGAAGGTTTAGCGGCTAATCGGATTCATTCAATTTTGGGAATTCTTAACGCGACGACTAACTATATTCTTACTCGGATGAGTAAAGAAAATATTAATTTTCCTACTGCCTTGAAAGAAACACAAAAAGCAGGTTTTGCGGAAGCAAATCCTAAACTTGATATTGAAGGTATTGATGCGGCACATAAACTGAGTATTCTTTCTTCAATTGCTTATAGTTCATGGGTAAAATTGGAAAATATCTACACTGAAGGGATAAATAAGATTAGTTTACAGGATATAAAATTTGCTTCCGAACAATTTGGCTACGAAATCAAACTGCTTGGTATCTGTAAGAATATTGATGGTAGGATAGATATTCGTGTCCATCCAGCACTTATTTCCCAAGACCATCCTTTTGCTACTGTGGAGAATGAATACAATGCGGTGCTAATTAAAGGTGATGCAGTTGGTGAAGTGATGTTCTATGGTAAAGGTGCGGGAGGAATGGCCGCAGCAAGTGCGGTAGTGAGCGATATTATTTATTTAGCACGGCATGTATACAACCAAACTGCTGGGAAAATACCCTATGTCACTTATCAAAAAGCAAGAAAATTATCTTTTTCTCCAATTGAAGAAATTGAGACTGCATACTATTTGCGGTTTACTACTGTTGACCGTCCAGGTGTGCTCTCTAAAATTTCTGGTATTCTGGGAGAAAATAAGGTTTCTATTGCTTCCTGTTTCCAAAAAGTTCCTACCGCTGTAAGACCGCGAGGTGTCCCGATTCTGATGGTTACCCATAAAGCAAAAGAAAAAAATGTCCGCCAAGCAATTGAAAAAATTGACCGTTTACCAATCACTCGTGCTAAGACCGTAATGCTTCGTATCGAAGAGTAAAAACAATAAAATGGTTTATCAAGGAGTAATTGAGAGGTATCGGAAATATTTGCCGGTAAACAAGAAAACACCAGTAGTTACTCTTTACGAAGGAGATACACCACTAATTCCTGCCGAAAACTTAGCACACCTGTTGAAGGCTAAAAATTTAAAAATCTATCTTAAATGTGAGGGATTTAATCCTACAGGTTCATTCAAAGACCGCGGTATGACTGTTGCGGTTTCTAAAGCAAAAGAAGAAAAAGCAGAGGCAGTCCTTTGTGCTTCCACTGGGAATACAGCAGCGTCAGCAGCAGCTTATGCGGCAAAAGCAGGGATAAAATGTATTGTGCTTGTGCCGAGTGGCAAAGTTGCACTTGGTAAACTTTCACAAGCGTTAATTTACGGAGCGAAAGTAATTGCTCTTGACGGCAACTTTGACCAAGCATTAAAACTTGCTCGTGAAATATGTGAGAAATATCCTCAGCCAAAGGCTGACCCGCCTCGGGCGGGAATTACTTTAGTGAATTCGCTTAACCCACACCGGATTGACGGGCAAAAAACTGCTGCTTTTGAAATTATTGATACTTTGGGGAAAGCACCCGATTACCAATTTATGCCGGTTGGCAATGCAGGCAATATTACCGCCTACTGGAAAGGATATAAAGAATACTCGTCACTCGTTACTCCCGTCTGCCAAGACTTGGCGGGCAGGCGTCACTCGTCCCTGCCTCATCTGATGGGTTTCCAAGCCGAAGGTGCAGCACCAATTGTTAAAGGTCATCCAATTAATAAACCAAGGACTATTGCTACGGCAATACGTATTGGTAACCCTGCCTCATGGAATGGTGCAATCAAAGCACGTGACGAATCCGACGGTGTAATTGATACGGTTACTGACAAAGAAATAATACAAGCATATCAGATGCTTGCTTCTACCGAAGGTTTATTTGTTGAACCTGCTTCTGCTGCTTCTATCGCCGGTCTTGTGAAATACATCAAAAAAGGTTTCTTCTCTTCGCTCTTCGCTCTTCGCTCTTCGCCTGTTGTAGTTTGTATCTTAACTGGACATGGACTAAAGGACCCAAAACAAGCAATAAAGATTTCACTTAAACCAAAAATTATCCCCGCAAAATTATCTCCTGCACTAAAAGAGATTAAAATTTAACTGTGAAAAAGTTTTTATTTTACACTTATCCACTTATCCACTTATCAACTGTCTTATTATTAACTATCTGTCTCGGTTGTGCACCAAAAAAAGAATCCGCCGGTCGGCGGATTGTGCGGATTGCACTTGCTGTTCCGTTAACTGGTGACCTTACGGCAATGGGACAGGGGATGAAACGTGGTGCAGAGATGGCTATTGAAGAAGCAAAAATATCAGGCAGATTCAAAGATTTTAGTTTGGAACTACGTGCTTTTGATGACCGTGCTGACCCGAAAGAAGCAGTAAACGTGGCTAACCAGATTGTTTCAGATAAAAGAATAGTTGCTGTGGTAGGACATTTAAATTCCGGCTGTTCAATCCCTGCATCGCAAGTTTATGCCCAGCATAACCTTATAATGATAAGTCCTGCATCAACTAATCCTAAACTTACCTTGCAACAACTTGAGCCGAGTTGGCGTTGGAAAAAGAATGTTTTCCGTGTATGCACTACTGATGATGTGCAGGGTAGTTACGGTGCAGATTTTACTTGGGGAAAACTTCCGCCAAACCTGCCCGCCAAGTCTTGGCAGGCGGGGGCGGATTCGCCTCAGGCGAAAAAGATTAGAAAGGTGGCGGTAATACATGATAAAACACCTTACGGGCAAGGGTTAGCGGAAGAGTTTGCTAAACAATTTCGCAAACTTGGTGGTACCGTTGTAAGTTTTGATGGTGTAGCCATCGGTGAGAAAGATTTTAAAGCACTGCTTACAAGGATTAAAACTGCTAAACCGCAGGCACTATACTTCGGTGGTATTTACAGTGAATGTGGACTGGTCATTAAACAAGCACGTGAGTTGGGTTTGGACATACCTTTGCTCAGCGGTGACGGAAGTTATTCACCTGAACTGATAAAGATTGCTGGGGTTAAAACCTGTGAGAATGTTTACATTACGATGGTAGGCGCGGCACCGGAGAAGATACCAGAAGCAGGTGAATTTGTAAAAAAATTTAAGACTAAATATCCCAATGTTGATATGCAACCTTATGACCATTACACTTACGAAGCGACAAATATCGTTCTCAACGCAATCACTAAAGTTGGTGAGAATAAAGAAGCAATTATTGATGTTGTGCATAGAACGAAGTATCAAGGTGTCCTTGGTGAAACTACATTTGATGAGAAAGGCGATACACTAAATAAAGTCATCTCTGTCCACCGAGTCAAAGAAGGTAAATTTATACCTCTTGATTAATTATTACCCGAATATTCACGAATCAACTACGCGAATTCTCACGAATGATCCATATTTCACCCTCACCTTAATCCTCTCCCCTTTGAGGGAGAGGGATAGGGTGAGGGGGCTTATTTATGTAGATTTGAGGGAATAAAATGTTCTTGCAACAACTAATTAACGGTATCACTTTAGGTTCAATCTATGCCTTAACTGCATTGGGGTATACTATGGTTTACGGTATACTTCTAATGATTAATTTTGCCCATTCGGAAATATTTATGGTTGGTGCATACATTGGCTATTTTATTTTGGGTTTGAACTTACCTTTCATAGTAGAACATTCTTGGATATTGATTTTATTTCTTTTTATCAGCACAATGGTAGGCACAGGTATTTTGGGTGTTGCAATGGAGCGTATTGCATATAAGCCCCTACGTCATGCACCACGCTTAGCACCATTAATTTCAGCAATCGGTGTATCAATATTTTTACAAAATTTTGTTATGCTTACTGTAACCAGTCAATCGTTGCCTTTCCCTGAAGTTTTCCCAATAAAAAAATACATTTTTTCTAATACCGAAATAAATTCACTACAAATATTCATCACTATAACATCTATTCTCCTGATGTTCGTCTTACGTTTTTTTATTCAGAAAACTAAATTAGGGAAAGCAATTCGTGCTGTATCACAAGACCGTGAGGTAGCAGAATTGATGGGTATTAATGTTAATGTAATTATTTCGTTAGTTTTTCTTATTGGTGGTGCGTTAGGTGGTGCAGCGGGTGTGTTAAACGGTATGTATTACGGCTCAATTAAATACAATATGGGATTCTTACCTGGGATTAAAGCATTTACTGCGGCAGTATTAGGTGGTATTGGTAATATCACCGGTGCAATGTTAGGTGGCTATGTCTTAGGTATATGTGAGTCACTCGGGGCAGGATTTATACCCGGTGGTGCGGAATGGAAAGATGTTTTTGCTTTTGCGATATTAATCTTAGTGTTAATTCTGAAACCAAGTGGTATTTTAGGACAACGTATTCCACAAAGAGTGTAACACGAATTTACCCCGTTAGAAATTCTGAAGAGTATCGTTCCTTGCGAAAAAAATTTGGTAATCTGGGGAATGTTCCTGAAATTTCTAACGGGGTTAACACGAATACTTGGAGAAAATTCACGAATGTTCACGAATAAGAAAATGCCCCGATGTTACATCGGGATGGGAATAGTCTTTTTACTATTTTTTCCAATTGTTTGCCAATCTCTTGAAGCGTATTACC
>Ga0315312_1001160_pt1 | contig 22172 bp, 19 predicted proteins | sample TDP7_MG_FD_203629 | JGI IMG/M metagenome (GOLD analysis project Ga0315312, IMG submission 203629) | Freshwater sediment microbial communities from Lake Towuti, South Sulawesi, Indonesia - TDP7 | ecosystem: Environmental > Aquatic > Freshwater > Lake > Sediment | place: Indonesia: South Sulawesi... | reverse complement strand
ATATCATGACCTCAACGCTGCGGGAACAGCGATAAGATCACTGAAACCGAGACCCCGACATGCCATAGTGACGAGGGTAGGCCACGACGAGAGGAGCATCGGCGAATGGTTGGCCGGCTCTTTAGAACCGTGAACTGCTACCCGCACGACGACTCCACAGGCCACCCGCGCCTGAAGATTCGACTCCTCAATGTTGTCGGCGAACGACTGCCTGAGGACCTGCTGGTGCCCTTGGACACGGGGTTCTCCGGAGCATTGATGCTGCCCAGTAATACCTACGAGTTCTTCATGAACGGCGAACTTCCGAGGGAGACCTGGAGGCAGTACCGAACTATGATCGGCCCGCTTCAGATGAAGAGCGCCAGAGCTTTCATCGAAATCGAGGGGAAACCATCAGCCGAGACGTTGGTTGAGACGCCCCTAATGGGGAAAGGAAAGCTACTCCTCGGGCGGGCAATCCTGAATCTCTTGTCCGTGCTCTTGGACGGACCCTCAAACCTCTCTTGCCTAGTGGGAGCTGATGTTGAGGCCCGCTCCGCGAAGGACGACCTACACTAGAGAACGCGAAGGCGGAGCCGTGGCGCATCACTGAGCCTCTGATCATATGGGCAATTCCTAAAAGTATGATTCGTCATACTTGGACGCGAGGCATAGCTCATTGGAAAGGTTGACGGTTAGCCTTCCTGAAGATCTGGCCAAGAGGGTGAAGCGCATATCTCATGAGACAGGCCTGAAGGTATCGCGGATAGTCGCCAACGCGTTAGAGCAGCATTTAGCTGAGCAGGCTCGACCACAGACAGAACCGCCCATCCGTCCCACCGTCTTGTGGAAGCTTAAGGGTCGAAGTCGCCTAAGGGCACCTTCCCCGACACTCAGGACCAAGCCTGTAGGGTCGTGGCGTATCATTGAACTCGACAAACTACCCGTATGAGGAAGACGGAATTCTCCCGGACGGCTCGAAAGTCCCAGACATCCCCGTCATGAACCTGTTGATGGTCAGAAAAGACCGCCGGAAAGGTTTACTTGGAAAGTCGATCGTCGACACAGGCTTCGACGCCGCAATCTACGCAAACTTGAATTTGGCAGAATTCCTTGAAGGTGCCACGCCGAAAAGGACGATGCCATTGCAAGCAGCCGGCCGTGACGTGACCTGCGAGGTTTTCGATGTCGAATGCTACATCATGAACCAAGATTTCAAACCCGTCCTTCCGTTGGGAAACGTGGACGCTTACTGCCCCGTCGATCCTATCGACCTGTCCGAAGACATCATCATGGGCAGAGCTATCCTCAACCGAATCAGGCTTCAGCTCAACGGTCAACTCGTAAAGTTGTTCCTAGAGGGTTCCAATAGCTGAAGAGGATGGCTGAGTGAGTGCATGGATAGAGTTCTTGTGACTGGCGGAGCAGGCTTCATTGGCAGCAACTTCGTCCGTCACCTGCTCAACGAGACCGACTGCAAGGTCGTCAACCTCGACAAGCTGACGTACGCGGGCAACCTGAATAACATCAAAGACCTACGCGGCGAGAAGCAGCACAAGTTCGTGAGGGGCGACATCAGGAACCGAAGGCTAGTGGACTCGCTAGTTAGAAGAGCGGATGCGGTGGTGAACTTTGCAGCCGAGTCGCACGTGGACCGTAGCATCCTATCCCCGCGGGTCTTCATTGAGACAAACGTGCTTGGAACGCAGGTCCTGCTGGAGGCCTGTCGAAGGTTCGGCGTCAAGTTTGAGCAGATCAGCACAGACGAAGTATACGGCAGCCGTCTCGAAGGATCGTTCAGGGAGACCGATCTACTCAACCCTTCGAGTCCCTACTCGGCCAGCAAGGCTGCCGCAGACCTCATTGTCAACGCCTACTATGTGACATACGGACTCGACGTGACCGTGACTCGGAGCACCAACAACTATGGCCCGAATCAGCATCCGGAGAAACTCATACCCAGACTCGTCACGAACGGGCTGCGCGGAAAGTCTCTCCCGATCTACGGGACCGGCGAGAACATTAGGGACTGGCTATTTGTGGAGGATAACTGCCGAGCGATTCAACTTGTCTTGGAGAAGGGGGAGAAGGGACAGGTGTACAACATCGCCGGCGGCAACGAGAAGAAGAACATCGAGATTGCGAGAGAGATCCTCCGTCACCTGTCTCTTCCTGAGAGCAAGATTAACTTCATCCGCGACCGCCAAGGACATGATTTCAGGTACTCTCTCGACTGCGAGAAGATCCATCACCTAGACTGGGAACCCCAAGTGGCCTTCGACGATGGGCTCCAAAGGACGATCGAGTGGTACAGGTCGAACCAATGGTGGTGGAGCCGACTCGTTGACTGAGCGTCGCAGATCCCATGTCCTGGCGCGGGAGTAAGACTTAAGACTTCGTAAGACGTTTCCACTTGTAAGGGGCGTCCGTTGTCATACTCAAAGGTCACGAAGAAGGGACAGGTAACCATACCCTCCTATTTCAGGCAACAGCACGGCTTTGCCGAGGGAGTCGTCGTGGTTTTCAAGAAGACCAGAGATGGCCTCATGATTGAACCTGTGCATGACATGACCGAATCTGCCGGGAAACTCTCAAAGTTCGGCACCGCTGATGAAGTGATTCGCGACCTGATTGCGTCGCGGGAACGCGACTTCAGGTAGCGTAGGCGAATTGATCCTAGTATTGGATACCACTTTCCTAGTACTGCACTACTTCTCCGAGGATGAGGGCATCCTGACCAAGACCCGCGAGACGCTTAGAGTCTCCAGGAAACTCGGGAACAGGGCAATCCTACCTACGATTGTTCTGGCGGAATTCTACGCTCAAACCTACAAGAGAACTGGAAAAGAGATCGCAGACAAGCACTTCAGGGAAGTGGTAAACTCCGGCCTGCAAATCATTATGTTAACCGAGCAGATATCGTACCAGGCAGGCTTGCTTAGAGCGAAGTATCAAGAGAAGGTTCCTTGGGGAGACTGCATTGTCGCCGCGACGGCTGTTCAAAACAAAGCCAAGTTTGTCGTAACGGAGGATCCACATCTCATGGACATCAAGGAGATAGAGGCGAGAAGAACCTCCGAATTGCGTCTCTAAGGGTCATGAGCCTCATTCGCCTTAGACTAAGGGACTCCGGGTGGGCTTATCTTGCCGGCGCATAGTCCACGACACATTGCTATCTTGGGAGGCTTCGGCTTCGATAACCTAGGTGATGACCTCATCCTTCGAGCAGCTCTCCGCCAACTCAGGGCGACCATGGAGGATGTAGAAATCATCCTGCACTCAAACAACCCGTGGGCTACAGCAGCGGAGCACAAGGGAGAAGCAGTAGTCTTCTCGGCAGAGGCGCTGGTTCGACAGATCATTCTGAGATTCCTATTGCGACTGTCGAAGAGCTACCGGAAGTATCTGCTTCCGATACCTGGAGACAGTTTTCGTCGCTTAGCTCTCTCGGTCAGAAACTCCGATGTCGTTGTAAGCTTGGGAGGCGGATACCTTAACGACTACTCCAAGTTCCTTACTCACTTTCGTCTGGCCGAACTTGCGCTCATGGGACTTTGTGGGAAACCGCTGATCATCTACGGTCAGGAGATTGGACCCCTGAGACGGTTATCATTGCGAATGTTGGCGAGGCTGGCCTTGAGATTTGTCGCGCATGCGACCGTGAGGGACGAAGAGAGCGTACGGGTTCTCTCCAGTCTGGGGCTTCCGGCGAAACGGATTACCCGCACCGCCGACGAAAGTTGGACCTATGATCCGCTAGGCGAGCTTAAACTCAAGGCGGACGCTAGGAAAGAGGCGGATTCTCCTGCCGTGGCAGTTAATCTAATGCCAGTTCAGGTGGTCGCAAACGCACTTCGCTCTACAGGCAAGGAAGACGTGAATGCCAAGCATCTGAATGACTATATCCTTTCGAGCATAGCTGCCTGTCTTTACGCGCTAACTGGCACAGGGCGCCGAGTCGCCTTCATATCGATGTCCCCGCAGGATGCAAAGATTGGTTTGAGGTTGCAGGCTCTTCTGCGCGGACGAGTTCCGTGCGAAGTTCTGACCGACCTCGATTCACAATACGCTGCTCTGGCGCAAGCACGCGCGCTCATAGGAATGAGAATCCACCCGATCATAATGGCGGCTGAGATGAGCGTGCCGCCAGTCGCTATTGCGCTTTTGCCGAAGGTGCATAAAACTATGGAAGATCTTGGGTTGCGAGAGTACACTATTCAAGCTCTGGAGTTTGACTCAAAGCGATTTCACGATGTCTTGGATCGTGTGCTCCAAGACGAGGGCAAGACTGGAGAGGTCACCAAGTCAATGAGGAGGCACGTTCGGGATCTCAAGAGGAAGGCAAAGGTGAACGCGCAGATTGTCAAAGCAACCTTGGACCGCCTCTGAATAACGAAGAAAGACTCGCAAACTCGAGCGAAGGACCGGATGAGAAGAAACTTGCTAAACACCCGGCGTTATGTGCGTCTTGGCGCCGCTGTCTTCTCAACTAAAGCCTAACCATCCCTAGACTCTTTCACCAAGAGCGGCCTCTTCCCTGACTTGAGAGAGGGCAGATCATGCACCAGTTCCACGTCAAAGCTTGGAAGAAGCCTACTGAAGTAGCTCCTAACTCGTACCATATCTTCAGGCGTGAATCCTTTTCTAGGTACTATTCGTACCGACACAGAACCTTCTCGTCTTTGGAGAAACTGGACTTGCACGATGCTCTTCACAAATGAGCGAGCGAACTCCCCTGCAAAGATGATCAGGGGAATTCGCGTACCATTCTTGGCCACCACATAGTCAGATTCTCTTCCGTGGACAGTTTCAAGGAGAGGCCACGTCATCCCGCAGATGCACGGCTCTGTGGAGAGAGTCCCGATGTCTTCGGTGTCATACCTGATGAGCGGCATGATACGATTGTGCAGATCAGTGATGACGACTCTTCCCGGCTTTCCGTCCGCTACCGGGTGCCCGTTATCGACTATTTCGAGAATGACGTGATCCACGTTGACGTGAAGGCCTCTTTGCTCTTTGCACTCTTGAGCAACGTAGCCACTGATTTCCCTGAGTCCGTACCTGTTGTAGACGCTACAGTCAAACGCGCTCTGAATAGTCTCCCTTTGTGATTCGAGCAGACCCTCCGCCGTCGCAACCATGCAATGAATCCGCTTAGAATCGCTGAGGCTAGTTTTCGACCCGGCTTCAGCAAGCAAGCCGAGCGAAGACGGCGGACCTATCAAGCATCGGGGTCCGAAGTGAAGGATTCGTTCTAGTACCGTAGGAGCGGTCTTCGAGTTGACCGACGCAAGCGGAATATGCATCTCGTTGGCGAGCAAGCGCGGAAAACGGCTTGGGCTCGTAACTATCCGGGCGATCCTGCTGCCGAAAGGAAGACCTAGCCATTCATCGAAGAGGTAGCGGGCTGCTAAGCGAAGACCACTCGACCTTCTGTCTGTCCAGAACTCCAGCGGGTTTCCTGATGAACCTGAGGTGACTCCATGTCGCCGGTACAGCCAGCTTCCTCCATTCGAGACTGCGAAGTGCAAGTTGTCCCTCAACGCACTTCTCGATAGAATAGGCAGTTCACAGAGATCCGCGAAGTCAGGTGCGCCGCCCAACTTCCTGAACAGCGGAACGTGACGGAACGCGTATTCGCAGAGCAGCTTCAGACGTTCCTGTTGACGCCGTCTTAGTTGATCGGGTGGAAGAAATTGGCTTCGGCGCAGACGCTCCAAATGTGCCTGATAGTAGGACGCGAAGTCAAGGGCCGCCGGTCCTATCCGTCGAAAAACTGCATCGTAGAGACGCGTCATCGGGTAGGACCTCGTGGTGAAGGCTGATAGGAGACGCCCAACAGAGACGGCAGCCACTATGGCGTTCTGTGTCGACTACAAAAACTCTGAGGTGTTCGCTCGATCGGTGGAAGTAGAATGGAGCAAATGATTCCTGGGACACATAACGGGTCTTGGTCCGTTTCGTAAGGATGAGTCACCTGCCCCACATGCCACTACGATGACCGCAATGCTGCTAGGCGGGCAAATTCTCTGAGCCCTTCGCCAAACGACGCCATTAGTCCATGGGCTACCAAGAAGGCGTCCGGGATGCGCCGACTCTGCTGGACTCGTCTCCGTTTCGTCACTATTCCTGGAAGATGGGTGAGAACCCACCAGTCCCCGCGAAGAACCGCTACCGCTGCCCCGGGCTTGCGTGATCGGAGAAAACCGAAAAGCCGTCGCAGAGTATAGAAGCACGAAACAGGTATGGCGACTGTGAGTCTCCAGAGCCCTAGGTTCTTCAGCATGCACTGCAAACGGTTCCGCTCACCAAAGAAGAGCCGTTCCGGTTTGAGGAACGGCCCCATGGTCGCGCTGAGCTTGTGATAGACCCGCGAGGATGGCCTATACACAATATGGTAGCCAGCGAGCCATGCCCGCCAGCAGAGGTCAACATCTTCAAAATATGCGAAGAAGTCCTGGTCGAACCCGCCGAGCTGAAGGAAAACCGAGCGTGGCATTATCATCGACGCGCCTGAGACGCATCCGACGAACCTCTGACGGTACGTATCTTCCACCTCAGGCTTCATGAAATCTAAGTCAATGCCTGTGCCTATCGGGGCCAACATTCCTCCTGCATGATTCACGAGGCTTCGATCATGGTAGAAGAGAATCTTGCTACCGCATGCGGCGAGCTGGTTTGTCGGAATCTCAAGCCCTGACTTCAGCTCCGCCAGCCAGGCTTGCTCAACCTCAGTATCGTTGTTCAAGAAAACGACAAGGTCTTCTTCGATGCTTGCGACAGCGCGGTTGTAGGCTCCTGCGAAGCCTAGGTTCCGCTCAAACCGAATCACTTTGACGGCGGGATAATGCTCGCTGACGAATTCGGCGGACCCGTCAGTGGAGCCATTGTCGACCAGATACGCTCTGTCTTGCGTCCCAGTCTGGGCGAGGACAGACTGCAAGCACGCGGTTAGGTGTGCCTTCCCATTGTGGTTGAGGATCAGTACGGCGGTCGTTGGCGGCGTTTGGGCCCTCTCCTCAGATCGAGGTCCTCACCCGCGCAAAGAACCAAGCAGTTAATCGGTTTAGGATCGAACCTAAGGGGCCCACGTAAGGATGCTCCAACTCCGTAAGGAATCTTCTAACGATAGCGCCGTCAGGGATGATTCTCCGCGCCTGGATCGATCTCTTTCTCCGTGCCACAGCCCCTCGCAGACAAAGAAGATCCGAGTAACTTCGAATCTTCTCAGTCAGCCAACCGTTGAAGGCGGCGTAGACAATGACTGAAGCCTCGAGGAGGAAGAGAAGAGGAGCGAGAAGCACAAGCGTCCGTCTCGAATAGTTCTTCCAGACTGACAGGACACGCTCGAATTCGAGGAGGTAGAATTTCCTCGGGCTCTTTCCAAGCATGAGACTCCACTTGTGAAGGATTCTCGATGACGGGACGTAGATTGACTGCCATCCCATCATCAGCGCCCGCCAGCCCCAGTCTTTGTCCTCGCCATAGGCGAAGAACAGGTGGTCCATTGGTCCAATCTCACGCAGCGCCTCGGTGCGTGCGAAGGTGCAGGCCCCTGAAGCGTAGCAGACTTCAGCCTCCCTCTGGAATCGTTCTCGATCCAGCGTTCCTATGCCTCGGCAAATTCCAAAGCCTGTGACGTGAATCATGTTGCCAGCGGAGTTCAATATCCGCTGATCGTCCATCATCAGGATCTTCGGCTGGAAGAAAGCGGCTCGAGGGTGGCGAGCAGCCGCGTCGACAAGCGCGTCGAGCCATCGCTGATCGACGATTGTGTCTGGATTCATGAGAGCCACGAATTCTCCTTTAGCTTTCGCGATTCCAACGTTACATCCTCCCGAATATCCGAGGTTCGAGGAGTTTCGCACAATCTCGGCCTCCGGATAGAAAGCCTCCACTTGCGTGACCGAGTCATCCTGTGACGCGTTGTCGACGATGATCAATTCCTTTCTTGGGTAAGTGGAGTCTACCACTGATCTTACGCACGCGGTAAGGTAGTCGCCGGAGTTGTAGTTGACGATCACCACCGAGACCAGAGGGCGACTTCTCGAGTCAGGCGTCGTTCTCAACGTCCATTCAGGCATTGAGGAGCCTCGACTTGTCACTAGAGCCTTCTTGACACGTTTGCAATTGTGTAAAGGATTACTCCTGTCATCACTGCTAGAATGCCCGCTATCAGCAGTATCGTTGAGACCAAGGCTATGCCGACAGGTAGTTCTCCAACCTCGGCGAATCGGTTCGCAACCCAGAGCCAGCCTCCGAGACCCGCGACTATTGAAACCAGTCCAGGAGCTCCAAAAAGGGCCACCGGATGCTTCTCACCAGCAATTCTAAGAACAGCCGAGAGGATCTCAAAACCATGAGCGAGCGGGTTCTGAGATGAAGTCTCCAGTCCCTGATAGGCGACGCCCACGGGCACTTCGACAATCGTCAGGCCCGCGTCGCCGCTCCTGATGTCAATCTCCGAAGTGACCCCCATTCCTCGCTCGTACAGCCTTATCCGCTGGATCGCCTTCCGAGAGTAAGCGCGAAAACCGCTCTGGGTGTCTGATATCTTCTGCTTGGCTATGCGGTTCGTGGCTTCATTGACAAGTCTCAACCCGGCTCGGCGGTAAGAAGGAATCTCGGAACTGCCTGTCCCGGCGAAACGTGAGCCGACCACTATGTCCGCCTCTCCAGCCAGGATGGGCGCCAACAGCTTCGGTATGTCGTCCCCGCTGTGCTGACCGTCAGCATCCAGGATCACCAACGCGTCCGGATTCAAATCGCGAGCGACATCGAAACAGGATCGTATGGCCGCCCCGTAGCCCAAGTTCCCCTCATGCCTCACAACTTGGGCGCCCAAGCGTTCCGCTATTGTTGCTGTGTCATCAGCGCTCCCGTCATCAACCACAACTACCCTATCGACGTGTTTCATCGCCCGAACTACAACTTTCGCTATTGTCTTTTCCTCGTTGTAGGCCGGAAGGGCTGCGACGATCAATCATCAAGACCCTGTACTATGCCAGATGTAGACCTGCATCTAGAGCTAATGATTAAGCCTATCGCCGGCGGAGGGTTTCTGAGGATTTCTCGGAGGCGGCGAAGGGTCTGTGTCCGAATGATCGCGTAGAAACACATCAAGATGTCCTCGAGATGACTACCAACGAGCCCAGCTTCGTCACAAGGCAGCCTGAAATGCTCGCGAACATCAGCATACCTCAGATCACTCAGTGGGTCAACGCAAATGCCGTCTCTACTTAAGGCTCGGTACGTGGATTCGGGCAGCTCCGATCATTCTCGACGGATGCGTGAGCCTTCATGTCGGTTGAGGCTAGTTCGAGTGCTCGGTCAGACGATCCATCCTCTTCTTGTCCCCGAAAAGATGACTGAGTCAGAGACCTTTCGCTGTGTTTGCACCTTGACTCGTTTGCGCATTACTGTTCTAAGGTGCCAAAGGAACGAGACGTAGGCTTCAGGCAACGAGAGATAGACGTGCCTTGACATGAGCGCGGCCGTTCGAGAAGGCCTGTTCCTCAGATGTCTGAGCTCGTGTACAATGATCGAGAGTACGTGCCGAAGAGGTAGCACTACCCAGAAGAGAACGAAGAAGCGAGTGACCAAATTCCAAGCCTGGTAGTTCTTCAGATACGTGAATAGCATGTTTCTAATGATTCTAACATAGCGCTCCTTCGAAAGTTCACGACCGAAGCTTCCGCCTCCAACGTGGACCACGGAGGTCTGCGTGGTGTACAGGTTCTTGTAGCCCGCCAGCATGAGCCGGTAGCCCAAGTCATGGTCCTCCCAGTCAGACCAGAAGTCCGAATCGAAACCTCCTGTCTTCTCCAAGGCCCTTTTTTTGTAGAGGACCGCGGCCGCGCAATTAGCCATGCAGTAGCCTTCTGTACTAAACAGTGTGCCGATCCTTTTCAGGAAAAGATGGGTTCCCATGAAAAGCGGAACGAGAATACCATTGTTGGTCACTAACGGCCCGTATCTAAGTGTGCCATCTTCCTGAATGATTCTGCAACCAACACTCCCGATCTGAGGATCTGATGATGCACACTTCACTAGGGCTTCCACGAAGTTCCGAGGAACGCGAGTGTCGTTGTTGAGAGCAATGACGTACTCTCCGAGAACCTCCTGGAATCCGATGTTGTTCCCTTGCGCGAATCCGAGGTTGCTTCTGTTCTCTATGATCCTTACTGGTGGGAAGTTAGTTCTAACAAAGTCAACGCTCCCGTCAGTGGAACCGTTGTCAACGAGAATGACCTCATAGTCGACCCACGTTTGCCGCATCAGGCTTTCTAAACAGGCTCGCAAGAAGTGTAGACCGTTCCAGTTGAGCACGACAACTGAAACGTTATGGGTCCTATTGAAACTCCTCGGATGAGTCATCGTTGATGCCCTTGGGGACTTGCGCAACTAGAGCGACTTCGTCAAGAGAACCATCCGTGTTACCGTGATGTGCCAAGCGCAGCATATCTTTGAACCAGGAGAGCCCATCTTCTGGCCATTGTCAATAGGCGTGTGCCTAGCTCATTTGCCCAGTCAACCCATACAAGCATCGTCTCTATCGGACCAAAACTCCGGCCAGTGCTTTGTGATGCAAAGATTCTACCGACGGTCGAGGTCAAGGGTGTTCGTCTTACTGGGTAATCCGTCTTGACGGCATGCTTCACACGTGGGGGAACTAGTGCAAGGTTCTCCCTGTCCCCGACCTGAGCATAGTATTCTCGCAGAACGTCTTGCACTATAGAAATGTGGAGAGCCGGTAACTTGGAAACCAGCCCTAAGTCGTTCACTACGAAACCCGTTATGACGGCTGGTTTCAACAGTTGGTCACGCTCGATCATCATGTACCTCAGCATGAGCTCCCAGTTTGACCGGACTGTCGCGCCCAGACTGTCCGCAGTAGCAGGCCCCCAAATCTCCCCGATCCAACGATCGACCTGAAACATCGGATAGAGGCGAGCGACTCTTCGCCAAAGATCCCAGTCACTCAATCTCCTGATGAGGATGTGAGGATCGTACATTCCGACACGGTCGAGAACCTCGCGTCTGATCATGACCGCGTTGTTCGAAATCATGTTGCGCCTCAGGAGATCAGGATACGAGATTGGAACGTCGCCAAGTGGCGTCCAAAGCTCCCGTCCCGATGCGGGACCATGGTAGAACATGCGTACTTTCCCATAGACAACATTCCTTCCATGTTTTGAGATCTCCCGGAACAGGCTTCCTAGGGCATCCCGGTACAATACGTCATCATCAAACATGAAAGCCAGCACGGAGGCGTTCGAATTCATTATCCCAAAATCCACGGCTGCCGCAGGAAGACCAGAATTCTTCTCGAAACGATAGTACGAAACACGGCTGTCCTCAGCCGCTATCGACCTAAGATAGTCGGCGGTTGCGTCTCTTGAACCGTCATCAACGACAATTAGTTCAAGTCTGTCAAAAGACTGTTCAAGCACTGATCGCACAGCCCTTTGTAGCAAACCCGACGCTGCACGCCGAAAGGTGGGAAGTATGACGCTTATTTCCGGACGGAAAGGCGCTTTTCCTTTGACGAATGAGTAGTCCTTCCACAGATCACCCACTGTTATTGGAATCTGCGTCAATCGTTGCGTCGCATCCGTGGTATTGCTGTATGCATTGTTGGCCTCTTTCTCTGGTAGCGTTTCCTGAATTCGTCCGCCAGCAGACCGTACAGCACTACGTCGTGATACTTCCCGTTTCTAAACACATGCTCTCGGCGGACCCCCTCTTTCTTGAAACCGAACCTTTCGTACATTGCCCTCGCCCTCTTATTCCATGCAAAGACCTCTAGATAGAGTCGGCGCAGGTTCAAGTGTGAGAAAGCGTACCATGCACTCAGGTAGAGTGCCTCAAGCCCGTATCCCTTTCCCAAGTATTTCTTGTCGCCCAGCATGAACCGCCCCCACTCAGCATTTCTGCTGCGGCTGTCGATCTTGGTCAGGCCAACGGTTCCTATCGCTTCACCCTTGCGATTGGAGATCACAAAGAACTTCTCGTCGCGACGAGAGGCAAAGTTCTCAAACCATCTTCGCTGACTTCGGACGGTCGAGGGTTCGTACTCAAAGAAATACTTGTTGATCTGCGGATCATTCCTCCACTGAACGATTTTCTGGACATCCTCTTCTTCGAATCCTCTCAAGACAATCCTGTTCCCAACGATCAAACTTGTCCTTTCTCCTGATCCATGATTTGTTGAGAAACGAAATAGTGGGATTGCTCGAGCTCATGCGAAGCGAAAATATTCGGCCTTTCTGTCCAAGATGCTTTCCAGCGCAAGAACAACTGAACCGACGACCTTTTGCAGTGAGCTATTGATAGGTGCATATTAATAGCCTGCTTCTCTAGGGGGCACAATTCGGAAGGTTTCGCAAGTTGATTCCCCTGTTCAAACCGTCCTTCGACGATCAAGAAGCTGCCGCAGTCGCAGAGGTGCTTAGGTCCGGCTGGGTCGGACTGGGTCCCAAGACAGCTGAATTTGAGAAAGAGTTTGCCAAGTACATTGGATCACCCCACTGTGTCGCACTCAACTCGGGTACGGCTGCGCTTCATCTAGCAATGCTTTCACTGAACCTGAGACAGGGAGACGAGGTTGTTGTGAGCCCCATCACGTTTGTGTCAACAGCTCACGTGATAAAGTACCTTGGCGCAACCCCCGTATTCGCGGATGTTGAGGCTGACACCCTCAACATCGATTACGAGGACGTTGAGAAGAAGATTAGTGAACGTACAAAAGCCATACTCGTCGTTCACTACGGAGGTCACCCATGTGACATGGATCCAATCTCGGAATGCGCCGCGAAACACGGACTGTCCGTGGTCGAGGACGCTGCACACGCATGTGGTGCAACGTACAAGGGAAGAAGAATCGGGACAATCTCCCCACTTACCTGCTTCAGTTTCCACGCCGTTAAGAACCTGGCAGCAGGAGAAGGCGGCGCAATCACGTTTCAAGAACCTACGCTCGATCGGTACTTCAGAGAAATGCGTTGGATGGGAATTACCAAGGATACCTGGGATCGGACGCTCGAAGGTGAGACCTACGCTTGGAAATACAGCGTCAATCGACTTGGATTCAAATGCCACATGCATGACATTTCTGCTGCCATAGCATTGGTTCAACTTCACAAACTCGAAAGAAACAATGAACGACGCCGTGAGATAGCTGCTCGATATTCGCGAGAACTCCGAGATCTTGAGTGGATCGACCTTCCAGTGGAAAAAAGCTACGCCAGGAGCGCCTGGCACATCTATAAGATAACAGTCCCGAGCCTGAAGATACGGGACGCATTGATCGCCCATCTGAAACGCAATAACATTTCTCCGGGAGTGCACTACTTCCCCATAAACCTACATCCGTACTACGCCGCAGCTAAGAGCAAGGTCCCAGTTGCCTCAGCAATATGGGAGCGAATTCTAAGTCTTCCCATGTTCCCTGACTTGACGGCAGAACAGCAAGAGACAATAATGGAAGCGATCAAGACTTTTCCGGTGTCGCAACACTCGTAGCTCACCCTCAAACCACTCCTTCTGTGGAGTAGATGGCACTCTTGACGGCTCCTCATTGATGAATTGGTGGAGCACGATCGACGAGTGCCGCGATAGAATAACCCATGTAATCGATCAGTGAGCTCAACAGATAAGAAGCCGGCATCGCGCTCCGCCGGCGGATGCGACTCGCTTGTTGCATGACCACGCGTGCGGCTTCTGCGTATCTCAGCCGGTTGAGCTGCGGGTGAGTCTTCCGGATTTCCTCGTAACAGAGTAAGCCTTCTAGGAGCCACATCATGTCCAGCCAGTGAATGTTCTGCCGGACGTTGTGTGAAGTCGCCGACGCCGAGTGGAACCGTAGGGCCGAGAGCCGTTCCTCGATGAAACCGACATCGTAGAAATACATCATGCGCATCCACATCTCAAGATCTGAAGCTTGACGCATCCGCGTGTTGAACAACCCGATCCGCTCAAGACATGGCTTCCGCAGCATCACACTTGACGGTCCTCCGACCCAGTTCTCCCCAAAGCCATTCGTTAGCCATTCGTTGAAGAGGTCGATCCCCCGGTTCACTTCACGCAGGAACTTGAAGTGAGTGTGGGGCGCGCCGAAACGCTTTATCCACGCAATGGCACCTGAATCGTCCGGGTTTTCTAGCAGAATGTCCCAAGGGCTGAAGACCATGCCTATCCGCTCGTGCCGCTCAAACAGCCGCGCCATCTTCTCCACGCAGGTAGGAAAGAGCACATCATCCTGGAACAGAAACTTGACTAGCGAACCTTTCGACAGTCTCACGCAATGGTTCCAGTTTAGTACGAGCCCTTGAGTGCGCTCGTTGACCTCTACACGAATTCTCGGATCACGGAAGGACCGAATAACATCTAGGGTGTGGTCTGTAGATGCATCGTCCACGATCAGGATTTCCAGCGGGTCGTAGGTTTGGGCCAATGCGGAACGGAGGGTTTCCTTGAGCCAAAGGGCACCGTTGTAGGTCGGGATGCAGATTGAGATGAGACTGGACATCGTACACTCATCCTGCCACTACTCTAACCGCGACTTGTATCTTAACTCCCGTGCTTGCCGCCAACGGCCATGATTGAAGGCTGAGCCTCAATCACACGGTTGATCGGCCCTTGCAGATCCGCCTTTCCAGCGGTGATAGGGCCCGGCAAGGCAGGGGGTCCTTTTATGCAGACAACGGGCTTTTCAGTTGAGATATCGCAACGTTTCAGGAAGGGGTGTCTCGCCCTGGTCGTGGAGATTTCTCCTGTTCTATGCCTCGTGTCCATTGGGGTCAGACATATACCTGCCAAGATGGATGCTGAGAACTTTAGGAGAGCCTGCACGTGTGCCATGTGTCCGTAGTCGACTTCTTCATAAGGCATGTAGACGTAGAAGAATTTGCCGGCAAGAGAGTACTCGAGGTGGGCAGCAAGTACGTAAACGGTAGCGTCAGACCCTTCGTGCAGAAATGGGCTCGCCCTAAGGAGTATGTTGGTGTCGACATAGAGTCGGGCAAGTTTGTGGATAGGATCGTTCCTGCTGGAAAACTGGTCGCTAATTTTGGAAGTGCTTCATTTGATTGCGTGATAAGCACGGAACTCATTGAGCATGTTAGGGACTGGAGAATAGCGGTGAACAATGTGAAAGAAGTCCTGAAACCAGGCGGACTCCTTTACTTATCGACTCGATCCGTCGGATTTCGATATCATGCCCACCCTCACGACTACTGGAGATTCAGTATTGAAGATGCGCTCCAGATTTTTCGAGACTTCTACATCATCACGCTTGAGAAAGATGAGGAGGCTCCGGGGATCTTCCTTAAGGCTCGGAAGCCTATAGAATGGAAACCCGCTGATTTGCTAGGGGTGAAGCCTTACTCGATGGTCTTAGGAACGAAGACGGAATCGGTTCTTGAGCATATCGATATGCCGCTCAGTAGGAAGGCTAGAGCCTTCATACAGACTCGCTGGGAGGCCCTCGGCGTCTTTGTCTCGCCCCTATTAGAACTGACTTAATTGCTTTGCCGTCTGTCAAGCAGCCTTGTGTCCCAGGACATCTCGCGCGTCATGGTCTTGCGAGGAGTTCTACGAAAAAAGAGAGACATCGAACACTCTCTGAAGCAGACTCCTGCCAGAATCTCTTCCTGAAAAATGCTCTGCTTGCTCAATTCGACAGTGTGCAATATCTCGTGGGATAACACAATCTGTCAAGTAGCCTGACAAGTATCATTTGCAAGGCTGACATCCAAGAACAGCAGTCGTGGGAGCGAGGAAGACGACTCTACACAGATTGGCAAAGTCGCGTTAACGACCAACGAACCCTGAACGCCGATCATTCGGGGCGAACGTCGCTACCTGCTCTCCAAGCATCATTGCGGAACTGAACAGCCACGAGCCCAAAGCGAAGCCAGACGTGATAGTGTAACCGTAGACGATCTTGCGATCATCGAAACCAGTCGAACCTGCGTGCTTACCATCACGAATCCAGCAACCCACACCATAGGTCATCGCGGCGGTCGGAGTCCAACTCCACGTGTTCGTTGCGGACCAGTCCTGAGTAATAGTCCAAGGACCACTCTCGCTACCCGTCTGAAGCCAGAACCTATAGAAAATAGGATCATTCTCAGCATCGCTGGCTGAGCACGTCCACGCGATCGTTGTACCCACGGATTGAGGCGATGCTTTGTCGGAGGTCAGGCTAGACGCTATGGGTGGAGAGTTGGGTGCACCTGGCGCAATGCTGTAACCGTAGACGATCTTGCGATCATCGAAACCAGTTGAGCTCGCATGTTTGCCGTCGCGGACCCAGCAGCCCACACCGTAACTCATGGCATCAGTGGGAGTCCAAATCCAAGTGTTTGAAGATGAATAGTCTTGAGCGATGATCCAAGGACCATACTCACTGCCTAACTGCACCCAAAACCTGTAAAGTATTGGATCACTGTCGAGATCGCTCGCTGAGCAAGTCCACGTAATCGTTGTACCCACACCCTGAGGGGACGCTTTATCAGACATCAAGCCCGAAGCGGTAGGCGGAGAATTGGCCGGGGGAGGCGGAGCCGGCGTGATGCTATAGCCATAGATGATCTTCCGGTCGTCGAATCCAGTAGAACCTGCATGCTTGCCGTCGCGAACCCAGCAGCCGACACCGTAAGTCAAAGGGCTGGTGGGAGTCCATGTCCAAGTGTTCAATGAAGACCAGTCCTGAGTAACAGTCCAAGGACCATACTCACTACCCGACTGCACCCAAAACCTAAACAAAATCGGGTCACCCTCAGGATCCGTAGCTGAGCAAGTCCAGCTAATCGTTGTGCCCACCACTTCAGGCGACGCCTTGTCAGACGCCAAGCTAGAAACTCTAGGTGGAGAATTGGGCGCACTTGGTACGATGCTGTAGTCATAGACGATCTTCCGGTCGTCGAAACCGGTTGAACCCGCATGCATATCATCACGAACCCAGCAACCGAGACCGTAAGATCCAGCGACCGTGGGTGTCCAACTCCAAGTGTTCGTTCCGGACCAGTCCTGAGTTACAGCCCAAGGTCCACTCTCACTGCCAGTCTGAAGCCAGAACCTGTAGAGGATCAAGTCACCCTCAGGGTCACCAGCTGAACAAGTCCACGTGATCGTCGCACCAACAACCTGAGGAGACGCCTTGTCAGGCGTCAAGGTCGAAATCGTAGGCGGGCCATTGGAAGTGGTGGTGAGTTGTCCCAACTCGTCAGTACGTTCGATGTTTGCTATGGGGCTGTAGACGAACGTAGTTCCACCACTGCTCCCCCACAATATGCCCCGCAATTCAACATCGTATTGCGAATTAGTAACGAAGAAGACCGGGGAACCGCTGTCTCCGGGTCCTACTCCTGCACTCACCAAGTCTTGGCAGAGCTGAACAATGTTTGTACCCGACACGAGTAAATGCGCACAGGTTTGCGTGACTTGGCCTTGTGTCCATCCTGTGGTTCTCCCAACTTTCCCAAGAACCTCGCCCACTACTGAACTCCCTTCACCTAGTATCCGCAAAGTTCCCCCGATTGTAAGTGAACCTGTGTTTACACTGTCGGGGCGTGCAACCAAGCCCATATCGGCTGAGAGGGCAGAATCGCGCTGTGAAAAGGCGCTGTCGCTGTATCGACAAACATATCCTGTCAGGTCAGGAGGGCATTTCCCTGCTGTATATGCTGGATCCGCGATTTCCGTTCCAATCAGGTTCCCCGAGGCAACAGTCGGCTGATAGTGTGATGTGCCTTCAACCCCGCCTTGCGTATTTGTGCAGTGAGAGTTGACAACGAATCCTTGCAGTCCGTCGCTAGCGCGAACAGCGTTGAAACCCAATGTGCACAGCCAAGATGAGAAGGCGATCTGAGTGCCTCCCTCAGTGGGCCTTATCTTGTCTCGCAGTGAAGCCGCGAACCCGAACGGCTCTGTTCGTACAATGGCGAATGCTTCCCGTGGTATCCCAAGACGGAGTACCTCCTGCTCGACAATGTCGAATACGGCATCATCTGCCACAGCGACCTTCAGGCGATTTACCCTTTCATCAATATCTGTGAAGACAACTCCCTGGATGTCGAATAGAGGACCTAGGCGGTTGTGCCACTCGCTGAGCTGAAGGAAAGCATATTGTGCTGGAAGAACTTGAATTCCGCCAGCAGGTATGCGCTCACGCCCGAAGACCACAACGATCGCGGCCTCCGCAGATACCATCTGTGCCGGACTGGTCAAATAGACCTTCAGGACGTCTCCGTCTAGGAACATTCCGCCAAAAGCTGGAACGCGAGCGCCCAGCTCCGCAAAGAGATCATCCAACAGGCTAGTGGCGCTTTCACTTGCAGCGCCACCTCCGGCATGAGGGCCCGAGTATGTAGGTGTGTGAGCAAAGCGCTCTGACGAAAAGGCTGGGAGCACATTTGCGTGCATGTCAGAAGATTCGTAGTACGGAGCTCGAGCAGAGGGACCCGCCAGGACCACACTTAGGAGCAAGAGATAGAGCAGAGAAATACGGAGGCACAAGAGCTTCCTGTCTCATGTCGTCTATGGTAGCAGAATCATATAAGGCGCATCACGGTGCATTTCGTACGCAAAATGGCCGATCACCAATCAAAGGCGTCCACGACATGTGGACTCCTCTGAGCCCTTGTCGAGGAATCAGCGAACGCCAAAACAGAACAAAGCTGGCAAACCACGAGCGTTGGTCTGCCCTGGAGGGATCACAACACGGGGGCGAGAGGATGGCCAAGCGAGCAATCAGAACCAGGCTCGGTTTGGTGATCATTCTGATCACGTTCTCGTCCGTCCTGTTGAATCTCCCACGCAATATCAACCATGCCCGCAGCATTTCCGACTCGAATGCGACGGGCAAGATTTACGGTGTCTTGCTCCAACGCTGAGTGCGAGACGAGTACAAGTCAGGTGTGGCCGAAGGTTGTGCAATGGCAAAGAACACAATCATCAGAACTGACATCAGAGCGGTTCTTCCTTCCGTATGAATCATCGCACACACTTCGAATCAATCGGATGGCACTGCCACAGATCCACATCTCTGCATGTCAATTCTACATGGAATGACATACGGATGAGTCTTCAGACTTAAAGTGGCCTAGCTTTCGTCGGAGGCGATGTACCCGGCTATCTTAGGCACGGTCGTCTGGACTCGAAGCACTGTTGTCAAATCGAGCAATGGTGAATCGATAATCGCGCCGAGCGCGATGCCATAGCCATACACGATCTCCCGATCATCGAATCCGGACTGACCCGCATGTTTACTGTCACGAACCCAGCAACCTATGCCATAGCTCCCAGCGAGCGCGGGAGTCCAGGTCCAACTATTTGACGGAGACCAGTCCTGAGTAACTGTCCAAGGGCCACTCTCGCTACCTGTCTGAAGCCAGAACCTGTACACCAACGTGTCACCCTCAGGATCAGTCGCCGCACATGTCCACGTTATCGTAGCACCGACGACCTGAGGAGACGCTTTATCCGCGTTTAAGGCGGAAACCGTGGGTGCAGAATTGGGCGGCGCCGAAGCTATTTTGTAGCCGTTCACGATTAGCCGACTGTCAAAGCCACTCGAACCCGCATGCTTGCCATCACGAACCCAACAGCCAATGTCGTAGGACCCAGCCGATGATGGCGCCCAACCCCAGCTGTTGCTTGTAGACCAATCCTGCGTAACCACCCATGACGGCCCGGGAACCAGCAGCCAGAAACGATAGAGTAGTCCATCGTTTTCTAGGTCACTTGCCGTGCACGTCCACGTAATTGTTGTGCCCACGACCTGCGGATTCGGTACATCAGGGGTCAAGGCGGAAACTGCAGGTGGAGAATTGGGTGGAGCCGACAGGACACTGTAGCCGTAGATGATCTTCCTGTCATCGAAACCGGTTAGGAGTGCGTGTTTGCCGTCGCGCACCCAACAACCTAGTCCATATGTTCCTGCGACGCTGGGGGTCCAACTCCAAGTGTTCGCCGCAGACCAGTCTTGGGTGATAACCCAGATACCGCCACCTTGCTGAAGCCAGAACCTATACTGGATGGCGTCGCCATCAGCATCCGTGGCTGAGCATGTCCAAGAGATCACTGCACCTGCCACCTGCGGGGACGCCTTATCCGAAACGAAGCCAGAAAGCGTAGGGACCGAATTCGGCGGGGCCGACGCGATGACATATCCGTTCACAATTCTCCGGTCATCAAAACCAGTTGACCCTGCGTGTTTCCCGTCCCTGATCCAGCAACCCATATCGTAGGTTCCTGTGGATGTCGGAGTCCAGCTCCAAGTGTTCGCTGTGGACCAATCCTGCGTGATCACCCAAGAGGGCCCTGGAACCAGAAGCCAGAACCTGTAGAGGATCTGGTCTCCCTCAACATCATTCGCCCCGCATGTCCATGTTATCGTAGCACCGACGACCTGAGGAGACGCTTTGTCCGGGGCCAGACCAGAGACTGTAGGTGCGGAATTCGGTGGACCAGACAAGACACTATAGCCGTCAATGATCAACCGAGCATCGAAACCACTTGAGTCAGCGTGCTTGCCATCGCGCACCCAGACACCGATATTGTAGGTTCCCGGGGATGTTGGAGTCCAGCTCCAACTACCAGTTGCCGACCAGTCTTGGGTTACAGTCCAAGCACCACTGCCCTGCTGAATCCAGAACCTGTACAGAATCGCATCGCCCTCCGCATCACTGGCCGTACAAGTCCAACTAACCGTTGAACCAACCGGCTGAGGCGACGCAAGACTAGGTGTCAACGCGGAAACTGTTGGCACGCCGTTAGGCGGAGCAGACAGTACACTGTAACCGTAGATGATCTTGCGATCATCGAACCCCGTTGAGCCTGCATGTTTGCCGTCACGAACCCAGCAACCCAAACCATACGATCCAGCAGCTGTAGGAGTCCAAGTCCAAGTATTCGAGGACGAATAGTCCTGAACGATACTCCAAGGACCGCTCCCGCTACCCGTCTGAACCCAGAACCTATACTGAATCGCGTCACCCTCCGGGTCTGTGGCAGAACAAGTCCAAGTTATAGTTGAACCGACGACCTGGGGTGATGCTTTATCCGGCGTCAACGCAGAGACAGTAGGCAAACGATTAGGCGGAGCAGATAGGACACTGTAACCATCGATGATCAACCGAGCATCGTAACCGTCAGGAGGAGCATGCTTGCTGTCGCGAACCCAGACACCAACGCTGTAGGTCGCAGCCAAACTGGGACTCCAACTCCAAGTATTTGACGAAGACCAGTCTTGAGTGATTACCCAACCACTGCTACCTGACAGCAACCAGAACCTATACAAAATGGTGTCACCTTCAGGATCACTGGCAAGAGCTGTCCACACAATCGTTGAACCAGCCACCTGAGGCGACGATGTGTTGGGAACGAGGCTAGAAATTGTCGGGACGGCATTGACCGCTACTCTGATGGATGCGGCATAGTTTTCGATGCCTGCCTCTCGGAAGCCGATCCTAAAGTAGCCACTCTCTCCCCAGTAGGAGCCCCAGCTGTTCTTCACTATCCAGTACTGCTCATTCGAGTCGTATCCCACTATGACTATGGCGTGGCCTCCAACAGCCGGAGAGACACGGTCCCAATGGTAGACTCCGCCAGTGTATCCGAAGAAGTCCCTGTAGACAGTGAAGCCAGCGACCACAGGCCCGTTCATCAGAGCCGCCTCGATGGCGCTGGGGTTGTTGGCGACCCAGCTCCAGCTTGCGATCTTGAACGCTCTCGACTGCCAATCCGCGCATCCCCCAGAACATGAACGATCACTAGCCGTGTACGGAAAACAGGCCTCATCAGGCGTGCCGTAGTCGCGTAGGCGATTCAGCGCGGAGCTGATATACCAGCCGTACCCGCACTGCCCGCCCCCACACGAGAACAGGTGCTGCTCCGACAGATCCAGATTCCAGCCAGGATTGTTCGCCGCGATTCTGAACTGCGCCTCGGTCGCGCCAACCGCCCCGAACGCGACACAGCTTCCGCATCCCCCTTGATTCTTGACGGACGTCATCCAGTTGGATCCGGCATTGCTTCTCCAGTCGAAGTGTGTCGGGAGCGCCGCCGCGTAGACAGGAGTGAGCCTTGCATCCGCCGGGACATCTTCAGGTAGCCAGCCAAGTGTCAGAGCCTCACCTGTGACATTCGCGTCTTGCATGGCGCCGAGCGAGTATCCATGAGTCGAG
>Ga0315312_1001159_pt1 | contig 22232 bp, 19 predicted proteins | sample TDP7_MG_FD_203629 | JGI IMG/M metagenome (GOLD analysis project Ga0315312, IMG submission 203629) | Freshwater sediment microbial communities from Lake Towuti, South Sulawesi, Indonesia - TDP7 | ecosystem: Environmental > Aquatic > Freshwater > Lake > Sediment | place: Indonesia: South Sulawesi... | reverse complement strand
TCGTTGAAGTTGAGGTTGAACTGGTGCTCGTGGAAGTTGAAGTAGAACTGGAAGTAGTGGTCGAGCTGGAGGTAGATGTAGTACTTGTCGAACTGGAAGTAGAGGTACTGGTAGTCGTTGAGGTTGAGGTCGAGGTCGTGCTGGTCGAAGTAGAAGTGGTACTCGTTGAGCTAGAAGTAGAAGTGCTGGTAGTCGTTGAGGTTGAGGTCGAGGTCGTGCTAGTCGAAGTAGAAGTTGTACTCGTTGAGCTAGAAGTAGAGGTTGAAGTAGTCGTTGAGGTTGAGGTCGAGGTCGTACTGGTCGAAGTAGAAGTGGTGCTGGTTGAGGTAGAGGTAGAGGTTGAAGTAGTCGTTGAGGTTGAAGTCGAGCTCGTGCTGGTCGAAGTAGAAGTAGTGCTGGTTGAGGTTGAGGTAGAGGTAGATGTGGAGCTCGACGTAGAAGTTGTAGAAGTGGAAGTTGAACTCGAAGTCGTAGAAGTGGAAGTGGTAGAAGTCGAAGTGCTGCTGGTGGAGGTAGAGGTAGAACTGGTACTGGTGCTGGTAGAGGTAGTGGGCGCATACCTGCCGTCCCAACAAATTCCCACCGCATCATTACCATAATTGTAGCTGCTGGTAATGGTGGTGGAAAAGCCTTGATGTTTGTAATGGTAGTCGGTGTCCCCATCAGAGCTGAGTTCATTCGAGTCGTCCCAGCTCAACCCAACGGGACGACTGGAAACCGAGGAGTGACTGTCGGTTATGGTGGAGGAAAATCCCAAATGCAAATAATGTTTGTCACTATCATATCCAGAACTTATGACATCGGCTCCGTCCCAAGTGATCCCGGTAGGGTAGACATCGGGAGCAGTATAACTATTAGTGATAGAAGAGGAGAATCCGGAATGGAGATAGTGTTTTCTGGCGCTTCTATCGTCGCTCAGAAGATTAGTTCCATCCCAGGAAACCTCAAAGGGAGTAGTGTATGGTGAGTTGAAGCTGTCAACAATAGTGTTGGAGAATCCAGTATGCTTGAAGATCTTAGCGGTAGCGGCCTTGTCCGAACTCAGGACATTAGTTCCATCCCAAGTGATCCCCGTTGGGTCGCTGGCCGGCGAGGCGTAACTGTCGAGGATAGAGGCGCTGAAACCAGAGTGTTTGAGGTGTTTATGGGTTTGGGAATTGACGCTGATTACGTTGCTCATACGAGGTCTCGACTAACTAAGCAGCCCTGCGGTCTGAAACTCGGCTCCCGCGATGTTTTGATCGTCACCGTAAGTCCCATATAAAGTGAAAAGTATGAGATATTCGGTGCCTGGGTTCAGGAGGGCCGTGGAAATAGACCAGCGGCCGTCAGCAATCGAGCTGCTGGTCGTGACCAGGACAGCGCCCGTAGGATAAAGATCGGAGTTCAGTCCTATTACCGAAACTCGACAAGCCGTACCGGTTATTGGACTTCCAGTTTTATCCACAACTGTTCCACCGAGATAGGCCAAAGTGGTGGTCGTCGATGTGGAGGTGGTGGAAGTGGAAGTGGTGGAGGTCGAAGTAGAGCTCGTAGAAGAGCTAGTAGTTGTCGTTGAAGTAGAGGTGGTAGAGGTACTGGTTGAACTAGAGGTGGACGTAGTTGTCGAAGTAGAGCTCGATGTGGAGGAAGTCGAGGTTGAAGTTGTTGACGTTGAAGACGAGGTGGTGGAGGTCGAGCTCGAAGTTGTGGTGGTGCTAGTTGAGGTAGAAGTGCTCGACGTCGTAGAAGTAGAGGTAGTGGTGGTCGAAGTAGAGGTAGTTGACGTTGAGGTGGTGGAAGTTGAGGTCGAGGTGGTCGAGGTAGAAGTGGTCGTAGTCGAAGTGGAAGTGGTTAGACCGTACCTTCCATCCCAAGTGATTCCCGATCCCGCACCACCAGGTGACTGATAGCTGTCGGCAATTGAAGAGGAGAAACCAAGGTGAAGGAAATGCTTATCTACCCAGTCATCGATGCTGATTACATTTGACCCGTCCCAAGTTATGCCCTGAGGGCAAATGCTCTCGCTAGAGTAGGAGTTGCTGATAGAAGCCGAAAAACCGATATGTTTGTAGTGCTTGTCATCCGCATGGCCGGTGCTGAGAACATTGAGTCCTTCCCAGGTAATTCCATGAGGTTCGGTATCGGGGGTAGAATAACTGTCGGTGATAGTGGCGGAAAAGCCCACATGTTTGTAGTGCTTGTCGGCGTCGCGGTCGGAGCTGATAATGTTGGAGCCATCCCAGTCGAGACCCGTGGGCCAGGTAGAAGGGGAGGTGTAGCTATTGATGATTGTGCTGGAGAAACCGCTGTGGTGAAAATGGACGTTGTAGTGGTAGTCGGCACTTTTGAGGTCGGTGCCATCCCAGCCCAGGCCCCAAGGGTCTGCAATGAGAGGCGAACCATAGCTGCTAGTGATGGTCGAGGAAAAGCCAGCATGTTTATAATGCTTAGCTGTCCATACATCAGCACTTAGAACGTTGGGCATGTTACCACTTTATTGGCAAAGTTGTCCAATGAATCTGGGGAATATCGCAATCGGCCCAAATCTGAAAACCAGCTTTATGAGCTCTATCGCAGAAGAAAAAATCTTCCCCACAATTCAGCAGGCCCCTTTTGTCGTAAAGAAACTGAAACCAGGGAGGTTCCAATTTCTCGAAGACCTGTCTCTCGATGAGCAGGCCCGCTCCACCAACTACGACATTGGGGCCCTGAAATCCGCTCAGAGGGTGATGCTGGACGTAACCGTCCGGAGCGCGATCCAAAACAACCAAGCCTAGTTCACCTCCGATGACCGCGGGATGAGGGGCGGTGACAATGGGTAGCCCGTAAGCTAGCAGCCTTTGGATTGTCTGGTCCCTGGGCAGGCAGTCGGAGTCGAGTAGAAACAGATGCGTGCACTGAGTTTTCAGGAAGCGGATAACCTGCAGGTTACGGGCGTGATCCAGAGGCTTAGGCGTGATGACCGGATCGACCTCGACATCGGGAGCTAGCTCGGCAAAAGTTCGCAGGGCCCAGGCGTAGGTCTCGGCTCGAATCAGACCCTTGGTAGGGGTCGAAATGCAGACCCTACTCAATCTCCCGACCCTTTGCGGCAAGGATATTTCGTAGGGGAATGACACGCTTGTTGATTCCCGGAATGGGATCTTCGGGGTCCAGGGCTCGAAGATCCTCGGGGGTCAAAGCGATACCTGCTAGCTGCTTAGCATGGATAGCGACGATCCGGTTGGGATCTTTAACTATTTCCTCGGAGTCGCCTCGCATGACCCTCCACTCCTCCAGCAGGAAGTCGGCCTCCTCTGGAGTTATGATCTCCATGTCCGGGTCTCTAGCATAATCTCTGGCGAGCGATGGAGGCAGCAAGATGATACACCACTCCTCGGTGCCTCCCATGCCAATATGGCCACTATAGGCCGCGGCCCCCATGACATTCAGGGGGCCGACGCCCATGCGGTCGACCTCCTGCGCATTGTATCTGGAGGGGTAAACCATCAAATCCTCCTCAAGACCGCCCCGACGAATGTGAACCTTAACCACTTTGAAAGAGCCCACCTTTTGTCCTTCCTTTCGCTAAAGAACTAATCCGGTGAAGCAGGACCTTTAGTTCCTGTCGGACCCGAACTCATTATAAGCCGCAGGGGCAGGTTTGGCAAGTTAGGGTGAATCTCAGTATTAAGCTTCCTTGAAGTAAAGAATGCTGAAAAGCGAGGGGCAGCTCAGGTTCAGGGAGTTGAGATTCGATAGCGGCCCAGTTTGAGGGCCAATCGCAGGCCTTTTTGCTCTCTGATCCAAGGCCTCTATTGGGTGAATTGCATACTCCGAAGTTTCGCTCATCTGGACACTCTCCCTTGGTAAGAGAGCGTTGCCCCAAAAAAGGTGCAAGTTATTATAAAGCGAGCGATGCGGTTTTGCAACTAAGGACTTCTCAAGGCAACAAAAAACTCTCCCGACTGTGGGGAGAGTTTGAGTCCGCCTCTAGGGATGCTCAGAGGCCGGCTCTATACACATCGGAGTCTAGGCGGGTCCCGCTCCTGGCCCAGACATCGACGTCGGGGTGGTAGAGACCTTCTCGCCCAAAGCCTTTCGTGGACAGCTTATTCCAAGGTCCTCTTGCGTTGGGTAGGGCGGTGCTGAAACCTCGCGGGTCATCCTTGCTCTTTCCCCAGTGATGCCAAACCCAGGAGAGGCTGCTAGCCACTGCTCGGTAGCCTTCGTCATAGATCCGAAAATCGAGGTCATAATCCTCACCGCCTCCCGGGAAAAACCTTTCATCGAACATGCCCACCTCTTCCCATTCTTTTCTCTTGAAGACCACCAGCCACATAGCGATGCCATCTATGACGGCGTTGTTTCGCTCTCGCACCAGCGCCTCGATATATTCCGGTTTCTGGCTCTCGGCGTAGACAATTGGTTCCAGCTCGGCCTGAAACTCACGGAGGACCTTCCCTACGAGAAGGAACTCGGCTTGCAACTCATCCAGTTTTGCCTTGTCGGCCTTTGCCGAATCAGCCTGGAGGGCACTTACCTCATCGCGTTTGTTTCGCCACTGAAGGCGGATCAATTCATTCCTCTGGCGAAGCTGGGCCAGATGGGGGTCATCGCTATCAGAAGGGATGAGATATCTGTATCCTGGTTCTCCGTAGCCCCACCCCGGTTCTTTGGGACTCATGGGCGCGACGGCGATAGCGCGGGGAAATTTCCGGAAGGTATCGGTCACTCCCTCCCACCAGTTGTCGAGGAACTCGATGTCGTCGTTGCTGACGGTGACATAAGGAGTCGGTGCCAATCTCATGGCCAGGTTGGAGGCCTGGGCGAAGCCGTAGTTAAGATGAGGCCTGATCACGATGTCGCTGAGCTCCCAGAGCTGGGCCTCAAAGCGAGGATTGGGTTGGGTCTGGTTTACGACTATCGTCTTGAAATTTGCTGGCGTGTGCCGCCGCAAGGATTCAAGTGCGGTCAGAATAAAATCCTGCCGAATGATGGGGAAACATATCGTGTTTTCATCTCGGATTTGAAGGGTCATTTCTTTTCCCTCTCCAGTTGCGGTGAAGCCCAACCTGTCCAAATATCATCAGGCGAGGCACTTCGCTCTCGAACCGACAGGTGGCCAGTCGCCATCCGGCAATCATTTCTCCCCGTATGAGGACAGTACCCGTTCAAAGTTCAGTGGGAGCTCACGGTGGCTCAAAAGGACCAGATAAATTTCACCACAATGCGAACAATCGGAACTGATTCAAAGGGAAGTGCAGAGCTTTCCTGAGGTAGCCAATTCATACAGAGCCCTGGAGTAAGGGCTTGGAATGTAGCGGGTCAGCAGGCTCTCAATGAGAGCCTCATTATAGGTTTTCGCACATTCTATTCTCCTCGCGCAGTCTCGATCAGAAGTCAAGAATGGCCCAGAGATCGAAACCCAAAGAGCCCAGATATTCATAGGAAAAGAAACCAAAACCTCGATCTCCCCAATCGGTCCCCCAGGAGTTCTTGAAACCAATGATCCGTAGTGGGTCATCGTAGGAGACCAGGACAATGGCATGGCCACCAATTGTTTCCCTGGGAATCTCGACAAAACTATGGGGAGGGCAGCCGACATGATCGACGGGTGAAAAGAAGGTAGTTCCCACCGAGACTCCCGCCACAACTGGGCCTCGAAGTACCAGCCATTCCTTGACCATTTCCAGCGAGGAGAGGCGGTAGTAATAGCCGATCTTGGCCCACCGAGCTACTCCGTAACTCCACCATTTGGGAGAGGTTGGCGGTCGGTGGCCCGCCGAAGCTTGATCGAGATAAGGCCAGCCTCCTTCGGGCGGGACCCCTTTGCTAGCGAGGATGGATAAGGCGCAGCGAATGCTGGTGCCCTCGGATCCCGGCCAGGGATCGATCTCCTTGGACTTCCAGTAGATCCACTGTTCGGAGGAATCCTGGAAGGGAGTCCAGGGCCTTTGCTCTTTCTCCTGCCATTCCTTGAGGGCTGCACAGGCAAAGCCGACGCAGGACCCAAGCCGGCCTTGATCTTTCACTGGGGTCATATCCTCTCGCAGGTTCCAGATTGAGGGTAGGATAGGCTTCAGTCTTGACAGACGCATCGAAGCTGGGTAGTCCCGGCGGTCGGGAACGTCTTGAAGGCAGCCGAACGTTCGGTTCATGAGATTTGACATACCTCATTCAGTCCTTTCATCATGATCTCAAGAGAATAGTTCTTCTCGATGAAATCTCGGTACTCAGAGCTATCATAGGGCCCCTGTAGGATCTTGGAGACACACTCATCGATGGTGCTCCAGATCCAGGCCTGAGGCCAGATATCCTTCGCTCGCCAGAAGTTGTGGATGAGAGGACGAATTCCTTTGGCTGCCGCCTCAGCCGCAGCATAACTGAAGGATTCCTTCATGCTGGCCAAAATCAGGTAATCCTTATCCTCGAGCCAGGGATCAACATCCGATACGCGGTCGGTGAAGGAGACCTCTAAGCCCAGCTCGGCTATGATGTGGTCAATGTAGGCGTGCAGCCATTGCTCGGTGCTCCTGGTGCCCAGGCAATCGAGTCTCCATCCTGGCCCGAGGGCGGCCATCACTTGCAGTAACATGTCCAGGCCTTTAGCCGACCAGCGGTGGGCCACCAGTGCCACGCGCCGACCCCCTCCATCCCTCTTCCTGAAACTCCATTTGGAAAGGTCGACGCCGAAAGGGACATGAGCAACGGTCACCGTGGGAGGGAAGCTAACGAAGGAGCGAACCATCTCCTCGATATGCTTTGCTCCGAAGATGACGGCGTCTACATTCCCCCAGGTAACGCCGGCGGGCTGTCTCACCCAACACTCGATATCGATAGCCCTGATCACCAGTCTGGAGTGAACAAACCTCTGTCGGCTGGCGACTATGGCGTTATTATCGCAGACATCCACAAAGCACAGGTCAGCCCACTCATGCTGCTGAGGGTTGTAGCCTGTTTCGTACCTGACCTCATGCCCCTCTGCCTTCCAAGACTCGATGATAGGACCAAGAAATTTGAGCTGCCAGTTACAACAAGCAAAGATTTTCATGCGACTACCTCGCTCACAAAGTGAAATTTCGTGCTCTCATGCCAAGGCAGACCACGTTCAGAGATCAGCTGCTCAAGACCGTTCCTTAGGGCTGGGAGCGGCTGATTTATAGGCTGCATGTGACCATGGACCGACCAGGGGTGATCGGTAATGAAGTAGACTCTGAGGCCAATATTCTTGGCTCGAACTCTGTTTGGCTCTTGGTGACAGGCCACCCAGTAGCCTCTCTTAGCGAGCGCTGACAGAGTCTCGTGATTGATACACCAGCCTGGTGGCTTGAATCCTTTCACAAAGCACTCCCACTGCTCTACCTCGGCAAGCCGATCATGAGCTTGATCCTCGGACCATTCCAAGCACTCAGTATTAGGCACATGAGAATATCCGTGTACGGCTAACTCCACCCAATTTAGGCTGGCTATATTGCGTAGGAATTTCGGCGTGCTGAGTCCAGGGATTGTGAAAAGCGTCACCCTCAGTTGAGGGAAGAGAATCTTTAGTTGTTCTAGGACATCGAAACGAGAGCCTCTGCCATCCCAGCCGTGATCGCAGAAATCGTCTAAGTCAAATATCACATCTGGAATTGGCTTTAAGAGCTTTGGAGTCAGCATGATCTCTCCTTATAGATTACCCAGGCGTAGTTCCTACGCGAGCCAGGAAACTCTCTGTAGTCTACTGGTACATCAAAATCAGCAAGGAATTCTAGGAATTCCCCCTTATTGTATCGGCTTGCGTAACAACCTCTAGTAAGCTGCACAACATCATCTGGGCCACCGATCAAATCCTTCCACATGATGATGATAACTTTTTTCCTTGCTACCCTATAGGCTTCTGAAATAGGCTGCTTATATCCTGGGGTATTCTCCAAAACATGACGCAACAAAACGATATCCCATGAATTATCAGGTTCATCCAGCTCGCAGGCGTCGCCAAATTGAAAATCCCCTGCTGGAAACATCTCTCGACAGCCTTCTATCATCTTCAGAGTATTATCTATACCTCGATACTTGATATCTTTCTTGTGGACAACCACTAGATTTTCATAGCATATTCCGGGGCCACAGCCAACGTCTAAAAGGGAATCCCCATTATTAACCTGAGTTACTAACCACTCACGACTGGGGGTGCCAACTCCTTCGCCGTAACTGCGGATATAGGTCTTGGGATCAACATTCAGGTCGTAGTATGTCGGCTCATAACGAGGATTTGGTATGGGCCCTGACGGACTCTCTCCCATAAAAACCACTCCATATCCTGAAAAAGTTGTAGAATTGAATCTTCCGTAAAATCATGTAGATGGCGAGGGTTGACTCCGACTGTCGGAATCACAGGACATGATAGGAAAATATGCTTTCTGGCAATCTTGAGCAGATCAGCTATTTCCTGTGGTCGGCGGGGAATATGCTCAATAACCTCAAAGCATACCGCTGTATCACACTCTGGTAACTGTGTAGTCTCAGCTAAGTCACAGTATCTGTAATCGATGTTTACCGAGGAGTACTTACTCTTAGCGAGATTAAGAGCGCCATGATCGGCATCCAAACCGATAACTTTTGCACAGAAAGGTGCCATGACCAAAGAACCGTACCCACAGCCACAGCCCACATCAATCACTACATCGTTACGGTTAAGCCAGCCGCACACCAGCTTATATCTAAACGTGTGCCCCAGATACCAGCGGGACTCCTCGCCAAAACTGCTTGGCTCAATCCAGCCACCCATTAGCTCCTCTTCCTAAAGAAGGTAGTACGACTATTGGTGTTCATTCCGTCGGTCCGGCTCAGGGTTTGCCCATCCAAATGCACGTAATCCCACCCATCGAGAAGAGAGAAGATTGATTGTAGCATAGGCCATGTCGTATCGTCAACAATCATGTAGCCGCTCGGCTTTAGTTTATTAACCCCATAAGCTACTGCTGGGAGTCTGGCTGGGTCCCAGCCATCAATGAAAATCACATCAAAGGTTGCATTCCTGTATTTGAGAATAGCGCCAGCATAATCTTCCCAAGGGTTCAACCAGTTCTGGGGCTTGAGAGGGATGAATAGCAGTTCTACATTATGGAGTCCTCTTTGAGCCAAGGCCTGCGAGATCGCCTCATGCCATTCAGGGGAGTGCTCAACAGAGATGACCTTTTTCACTCGCTGTGCGAGCCAGATTGTAGAGCCGCCTGAGCCTTGTTCAAAGACTTCAAAATCTTCTCTGAGGATATGGTCAAAATATTGGGTGCAGCTCAAGGGAAGGCAAGGGTAGTCGAAGACTAGGACTGGATAGCCTCTTGAATCTTTGATTACCTCAGTCATGATAGCGGCTCCCAGGTTTGAGGATCGTATTTTGAGCGATCCCCATAGATATATACTGGAGGAGAGATTTCCCTATGTCCATGCTTCTCCGGCTTCCAGTCAGGAGGATAACCCCAGGGATCGGTTTTCCCTCTTTCTCCAAAGATGTGGAAGCAACGGATATCCCTAGCATAGCCTACTTTCAGGCCTCGACGATGTAGCCGATCAGAGATCCATCTTTCCTCGTTATCCCTGCTGGGCCTGATAACTTTATCCCAACCGCCAGCTTGTCGAACTTCACAGGTGCGCATCAATCTCAGAGCCGCTCCGGCCCAGGGGACTTCAATCAATTCCTTAGATTCATCCCAATTGGGAATCCCTCCCACGAAGATATGGGGTCTACAGGAGATAGCGCCAAAATCTGAGTGAGCCTCTGCCAACTGGACGAGGCGGCTCAACCAGTCCCTACCTTCAAGAGGGGCGCAGGGCAAAAGGTCGTTGTCGGTGCAGATATAGTAAGGTTCGCTTTGGATATGTTCTAGGAGCCAATTGAAGCCAAAGTGGACTCCTCTATTTTCATCGCTGAGGAGAAGTAGGTGAAGGAAACCTTTTTTCAGCCAGTGGTGAAGCATTTCCACGCTGTCATCTTTGGAGCCGTTATCGTAGACAATCAGGCGAAAGGGAGAGGTGGTCCGACACACGATCTCGGTTATGGATAGATGAGTGATTCGCGCTCGGTTAAAGGAGAGCATGGCGATATCGATCATTGTGGAATTCCAGGCCCTTTTGCTAGTATCCGTCATCCACTGAGTTGCGCCTACACTTCTAGGGGCGAGGCAGATCATCGGACATATTGGATGTAGAGGGCGGCGTTAATCAATTCTACCTTAAAGAACTGCGTGAGCCTTCTGAACATGCAGTGGTCGTCGCCCCAGGGGTTCCCGACCCATTTCTTGGCCGCCGAGTAACCTGTATCGTAGCCAAGCCAGACATTGATCCCATCGGCGACATCGTAGACTGTCTTCCAGGGAGGCATCAGGCCTGTCTTTTCCAAACACTCGCGGGAGAAGACAAACATGCCTGTCCCGACTTTGCCGGAGGTGAAGTGCACATGGCCTGGGCCTTCGGGGTTGAGAGGGGGTATCCAGGCTGACCTGATCTGGGTCCATTGGGGGCATATTTGCTGGTCAGCTTCCTTTAACATCCCATGGACGACCGCTCCACACACCCATACCTTGACCTCCGGTTTGGAGATGATGTTGTATCGAAAGGTATTAAGATACTCAGGGTCTAAGGCATCATCGCTATCGAGCCAGGCGATCCATTCGCCGAGAGCAGCCTGCATCCCCAAGTTTCGAGCGATGACCCTTCCCTGGGGTTCGGTTCTCAGATATCGAAATCTGTGCTCGTAGAAACTGACAATGAGCCCTCGAACGTCCTCCTCAGAGCCGTCGTCAACGATGATGGCCTCGAAAGTTGGATAGGTCTGGCTGATCACGCTACTGAGGCAGCGTTGCAGTTTCCCATCCTCGACACGATCTCGAACAGGGATAATTATGCTGAAATAGGGGCCTGACTCCATCGGGTAGACCTCCAGTGGGAACCGGTCGGCAAGTTGCTCCCAAAGGGAGCAGCTAGCGTCGGAGTGGCTACAGGTAGCCATAGTATATCACAAGCCCCAAAAGTAGTCAAGAGGCCCTTTTGACTTAATACCTCTATTCCACTATAATTAGACTTGGAAGATGGCGATTGCCATTCGCCATTATGTCCTCCTGAAGAAAGCCCTCGGTGCCTCGACCGAGGGCTTTCTACTATGGAAGTCCCTCATCCCCAGGCGTACAGCAATGGCTCGAGGTAGTTACGGAAAACGTAATCAATATTTCGAGTCTGTCTCAAGCGCGTTTGCAGTCGAAGCGAACGATTCTCCTGCATCTCGTAGATGAGCCTCGCCGCTATGTCGTGGCAGTACGCGTCGACGTCGGGGTGGTATTGAACGTCGGTCGAACCATCAAAACCGGTCATGGCGTCGATATTGGAGCCGAACTTGGCGAAAAGTGGCTCGTTCCCGTAAATATCCCGCATGGGAGGGAAATCAAAGTTGAGAACGGGAATGCAGGTGCCCAGGACTGCCTCCTGCGCTACAAGAGAGTAGGTCTCGGACCTACTGGGCAGAATGAAGACATTGCTGAGGATCATGAGGTCTCGGACCATCTCCCGGGGACAGCTAACCTCCAAGGACTTGTCGAACTCGCTGGTGAAGATGAGCTCCTCCCCGCTCAGACCTTGGTTTTGACCTAGATTGAGAAGCTCCCTTCGATAGGAAACTTTGTCCCCTCCTGTTGAATGGAAGTCTACGATCACTAGTCGGACGGAGCGGCCGAGCTTCTTGAGTTGAGCGAAGATTCGGACACAAAACTCAACCTGCTTCCCTCGGTCTAACCGAACAGGATAGGTGGCTATGAACTCCGCTTGGAGCATGTCCTTGGCGTCGATTAGGCGTCTCGTGATCTCCTGGAAACCAAAGAAGGTCTGGTAATCGGTCGGATGGGGCACGAACTTAACCTCATCCTCCTGATAGCCGAAGTTTTTGGCCACGCGAGGCCTGGAATACTGATTGGGGAAAACGACGAAGGCGTGAGGAAACTTGGTCTTGACCGCCTGGAGATAGATGTCCTGGCTGTTTAATACCGCCGGAGGCGTGGCGGAGTGGACCCAGTGCAGCCAGTGCAGGGAGCCGTTTCGCTCCTGGGTCACGGCTCGGGCCGCCATGTGATAAAGGATTTGGGCCGGCTGGTATATGAGGTCATGGGAGATGGCTACCTCCGCCGGGGCCAACCCTTCCCTCATGCTCTCGGTCATCTTCGCCAAGTGGTCCTCCCATTTCTTAGGAAGCTCCAGCCGATTGCTTCGAGGAATCGAGGGTAGCTTGAAAAGCGGCACCTGATTCCAGGGCCGCTGATCGCACTGGAAGAACTCGTCAGCTAGGAGGATCGGAGAATAGCCGTGACGGAGCAGCATATTCAGTTGGTCGGCGACGACATTGGTCAGGCTATAAGCGGGATCGACGCTGTAGAAGTCAGTGACCACCGCCACTTTTTTGAGCTTCGGCCTGGGCTGGATGAGAGGCTCGCTCTCTTTCTGAGCAGAAGAGGGTGCCTCCTCCCACCAGGGCTTGGCGACAAAAGTGGCGGGTATCTCTGGGACTCCTTCGCCCTCTGCCCCCTCTAAAGGGCCTAAGGCTACCGACCTGAGTATTGGTTCCTCCTTCATTGAACCCTCCTTTCCAAGAGAATGCCGAGGTCCTTTGCCTGGGCATACGTCGGAGCCAGCGATGGACGGTGAGCTTTACGAGCTCTTTTGCTCCTCAGAAGCCATTCCAATTTTTCGCTCCACTCCTGCTTTCCTTCGACTTCCACTCCCCCATATTGCTGAACGAGCTGATGGGCTACAGGACCCAGCCCCAGGAAGGTGACCTGGCCGCCAGAGGCGAATATGGATTCCTCTAAATTGAGGCATGAAAGCCTGTCGTAAAAGGGATGGGAGGGATGGCTAGCGAAAAGAATATCGGCCTGCGCGACCCTGCTCAACTCCTGCCTCTTTTCCTGCTCCTGGATAATTGACAGGCTCACACCGGAGGTTTCGGCTTCCTTCGCTAGGCGAGGCGGCAGAGGGCCAAGACATTCGAGAACTGCTTGGGGACCTTTCGCCAAGGCCTTGACGGTTTCGGACCAGATGAGTGGCAGGCCGGCACTGTCGGTTTGCGAGCCTTGCCAGACAACACGCAAAGGGCCGTCGGTAGACCTCTGTATTTGGTGAGGGATCTCCTCTTGCCAGATATAATCCCTCAAGAGCTTGGCACGGAAGTCCTGAGCTAGGGTTTCGGTGGGGACGAGGACATCATCTACTCTTCCGAGGATAGTTCTGAGGTCCAGAAGGCGAGCCGAGGCCGAATCCACCAAGCTTCGAGCATCAAGATCTAGGCCTCGAGCCTGGACGACCTCAGCTATGAGGCCTTCATTTTCACCCCACCAGAGGTATCGCGGGTCTGAGGGCGGCACGAGGAAAGGGTTCCAAGTAAGGTCATACAGGAACCGCAGGCCAAGGCCCTGGATGAGGTCGAGCCAGGGAAGGATGGGCAGGAAGAGAGGGCTGAAAACAGTTGCCTCTGGCTCTAACTTCCTCAGAGAGGAAGCAAACTTCCCGCCCAGCCTTCCAGCATCTAAGAGGACTGCCTTGGCCAGGTTTCGCTTAGTAAGCTCCCGCAGGGGTAGGATGATTCTGCGAATTGCTCTTTCATCCTGTGACAGAGGAAGCAAACCAGCGAGAATCTCTAGGCGTATTTCACTCGGCGAATCACTCCGTGCAGTCTCGCCCACGGGACCTTCATGGCCGCATAGCCCTCAAGCTGGAAGTCCCAGGCGCTCCTGGTCCTGGCCAGCTCGACCAGGCCAAACAGCGGCTTGATGTTGCCTGCCTCTGCCGCGAGCTCCGCGGGGACCTGAGTGTCCTCCCACAGCTCGCTCGGTAGATACAGCAGGCCTGAGCCGCGTCGAGGATGAAGGTTCATCAGCACGATATTCTGCTCGCCAGTGGCGAGAGGATGGACGGTGGTGATTCTGGCCTTCCCGGTGTCGGTATAGGTAGTAACGTTGCCCGTGACTAGACCAGCGGTGTAGGTCTTGGCCGGGATGATGTCGATCAGGCTGAGATCGGCGTGCGCGGCGCTTCCGCCTCCTACCGCTCCTCGCCAGACCAGGTAGAGCATGGCATTGGCATCGGCCACCCAAGGCCCAAGAGCCATGTTATGAGGGCCACCAGCGATAGTTGCCACGCCAGCGGCGCCTGCGACCTGCTCCCCGGTCCTGGTCACGGAGGAGATTCGGTAGTAATACTGTCCATTGGGTAGGCCAGTACCGGTCCCCGGATCAGCTACCACACCTAGCAGGCTAGGCGAGGTGGTCGTCGCGTCAGGGCTCACAAAGTCCGTCGGGACGAGAGGGACGTGCTTATAAGCGGTGACCGACCAGCCGGCCACGAACTCGACGGTCTCCGGGATGCGGTAGATGTGCGTCTCCAATCCACCAATCCGGGAGATCATCTGCCTGGAGGCCATGAAGACCTTGGGGTCCCTCTGGACCCCTCGAAAGCCTTCAGCAGCATTCAGGACATCGTCGAGGTGGCTTAGCGTGCAGACCGCGCCGGCGGCATCGATGACGTTGTGCGCCGCGGCGTAGGCATCGTGGAAGATGTAGGGCACCAGGCCCGTGAACTGCATGGCATCTCCCAGGAATACGGGTGCGGTCAGGTCATCGGCGCAGGCCCACACCATGGACCACTCGTACAGGTCGGCCAGCGCCTCCACCATGCCCAGAAGTTCAGCTTCCAAGGAGTCGATGAACCGCTTGGAGGCGGCACGCTCAAAGCCGCTCACTCCTCCCTGGGGCGTGCGCAGGATCTTGATCTGGACGGACATCCGCTCATAGGTGGAGTGAGCGGAGGTCAGCACGGCGAGTTCGTCGGCGAACCAGGCGGTAGGAACGGCAGTTCGACGATTGATCTCGTGGGTCTTGCCGTCAGCCTCCTGCTTGTCGATTCGACGCAGGATGGGAGCAACTCGAAATAGATACTCTACGAGGACCGGGTCAAGATCCTCAGGGATCAGAGCCGTGCCCTCAGTTTGCGAAGCCAAGAGGATGGCTTTTCTGATATCCATCTGAACCTCCTAAAGCGAGGATTATTTCGTTGGTTAGGTCAAGTAAGCCGAAGCTAACTCTTCTTGGAAAGGCCTCTCAGGCCAAAGCGAAGGATATCCCGGATCTGGTCGTCGGAATAGCTAGACAGATCCAACTCTGTCTCCTTGGTGACTTCCTTCTCCTGCTCCTCCTCGGAAGGGAGAGTACTCTTTCGTACAGGTTTGGTTGCGGCCTCGAACTGACTCTTGAGGTCGCTCATCTCCTGTCGGACCTGGTCGAGCAAGTCTTTGACGTCTTTCTCTTCCGTCTTCTTCTCCTCTTGCTCCTGCTCGGCCTTCTTCTTGCCCTCTTCCTCTTCCTCTTCCTCCTCAGGTTTCTTGGGCTTAGCAGCCTTCTCTTCCTCGGAGGCCTTCAGTTGAATATCCTTCACCAGTTGGGCTAGGGAGAGCACCGCTTCGGCGACCGCACCCATCTGGCCGCGAAGCTCTACTAGCTCTGCTTCGGCCTCCCCCTTTTGGGGAGAGGGATAGGCCTGGCCGTAGCCGCGAAGGTTCTTGGCCAGGTTGATGATCTCGTCTACAGCCTCGGCTACCTCTCCCGACACTTTCTTGCGAAGCGCGGTGAGTTTGGTCTCGATAGCGCCAATGAGGCCGCCGAGGGTCTTCTTGGGATACTTGCCGTAGGTCTCCTCGAGTTTGCTGGCCAAAGCCTCGAACTGACGACGGAGCGAGGCATCTTCGATCTTCTCGATGAGGGCGCGAAGCTGCGTGGCGAAGCGGGCTTTCTGCTGTTCCTCTTCCTCCTCTTCCTCCTCGCACTCCTGTTTCTTCTTGCCCTCCTCTTCCTCCTCAGGCTCCTTGTAGGGCTTCTTGGCTGCCTTCTCTTGGGGATCGCTCCCCTTCTCTATATTCTGGGGAGGGTCCTCGTCGGTCTCCTTGAACACGAGACCGGTAGCCAGAACTTTGTCCTCGATGTCCCTGGCTTTCTCCAGAATGGAATCGGTATCCTCATCGCCAATTAGTTGGCGAAGGGCTTGCTCTTGAGTGGCTTTCATTTCCTCATCTCCTGCCGTGGCGATGAAAGTGAAATGGGCACAGGCGGCCCATTCGGGTAGAATGGAACGTTCCTGGAAGATGATATCATCGTAGACCCTCCTCACTTTTTGGCCGAGGACCTGGACGTTCTCTTGAACTTGCAGACCCTTGAACCCGATTGAGCCTCCCCAATCCTGCGGGTGAAGTGAAGTGGTCTCTCTTGCCTTTTGGGCAAAGGGAGTATCATCCCATAGTCCTGACTCGATCAGGCACAGGCCTTCTCTCGCTTGAAAATCGCAAGTGCCAAAGCGCAACCAAGGGATATGCCAAAACAGGAGTTCGCCTTTGTCAGCGCTGCGGTCAGCTCGCTCTATTCCCTTGTCGATGGCCTTGCGGGAGACGATCTCGCCAATCTTGTCCAGAACGGCGGTCGAAGAGACCATTATCCATCGCCATTGTCCATCGGCTTGCTTCCTGGAATAGAACCGAGGCTTTCCTGAATTATAATCTGGTTGCCCTTCTTTGACAAGTGCGTCTTTTCCCGTCTCGGCTGAGTCTTCGAGGGTGACCTCAGCCGAACCGACCTCGGCGAGCTCGGTCGAGCCGCTCGATGAAGTCTCGGCCCCCGACGTCTCTTCCTCTACGTCCTCCTTGGTGGCCGACGAAGGACGAATGTAGGCCCGAACGATCTCTGTAGGGTCCGGTTCGCCCTCCTCCTGCATTTCGTCATACCATGACAGATAGCATGAACGGCAAAAGCGAGCCAGCGCTCGACCTTCGGCCCACAGGACCTCGATCTCGGCCGATTGATCGCAGGACCGGATCATGCACTTATCGAACTTCTCCGGTCGAAGGGGGGTCTTTCTGACGGCGCTGGCATTGACTCCTGGCCACTCGGCTCCTTCGATGATGGCTTTCACTTTGGGTCCCTCCGATTTGGACATGTACCAGTTCTTTGCGCCCTTCTCCCTGTAAAAGATGTAGGCCCCTTTCAGCCTTTCGCCCTTGAACCTGTATTTGCGCCAGTCGGGCCCTTGGCCCAAGAGGATGGCGGTCCCTCGGTCGCTGGTCTCAATCCAGGCTGGAGTTTCGATGGTTGGGTTGGCCTCCGTTCCCGGCTTCAGCCCCACCTCCTGCCCCAGCTTGATATCCATGATGCCGATAGTGGCACCGGGCTCAAAATGCTTCCCTTCCCAAGTCCCGGTCTCCACCTGGGCCTCGGCGCGACAGGGCTTCTCCACCCCCACCGACTCCTCGCTCTCCAAAGGGTCATCCCCTTTTTCGTTCAGGATTAGATGCCACAACGTCCCGTTTTCTTGGATGCGAAGGTCCCAATGCCAATCCGACCGGCCATAACGGATGACGATGGGGCCTCGCCAGGAGTGGAATTGCAAGGTGAAAGGCTTGGGCTCAGCTTTCAGCTCCAGGGCCTCTTCTTCTGCTTCTTTCAGAAGCTTTTCCCTCTTGTCATCCCAGTCGGGCACCTCTTCGGGATCAGGTGGCTCGCTCTTCATGTACTTTTTGGCGGCGTGGTAGCAGTCCCAGTAGGAGCTTTCATCCTTTCTCTCCAGAAGGGGGAAGTAAACGGACCTCAGTACGTCGACAATCTTTGCAAAATAGCGGAGCACATCCTCCTTCGTCCAGTCGCCCCAGCTCTCGCCCCTCTTCAAGCGTGGCCAGGCGGAGTTTCCGAGATAGCGAGCATCGGCAAGAAGTTCCCTCCAACGGGTACGGGGATGTTTGAGGTCTTCATCGATTCCTTCGGACCTGAACTGCTCGAGGTGTAATTTCTCAACCTCAGCCTCTTTTCTAAGTTTACCTGGTCCTCCCAGCTCTTCGATCTGCGAGAGCTCCCTTCGGGCTTCCAGAGCCGCCTTGCGCTCCATGTTCCAGAAACGCAGGTGTTTAGGCACCTTGCTCCTGATGCTTTTGGGCAGGGCGGAGTAGCCTCGCGGCGGAACCCATTCAGCATCAATCGCTCTTTTCGATAGGACATAAGGGCTCCAGCGCTCCTCCTCCTCGGGCTGGATCAGGGTCCAGTAACTAGGCCCTCGCGGTCGCTCCTCTATCTTGCCTGCAGGCAGGACCTCGGCCTTGAAGATGAGGCCTCGCTCCAGGAGCGCCTCGCCAACAAAGGAGTAGGCCTCCTTTTCCTCCTCGGAGTAATCGTCCCAAACTATGAGCAGGTCCTCGTCGGGCCAAGTATCGCTATCCTTGGTCGCTTCCCTCTCGATCATGCGAAAGACCCAGCGCCCCTCGCGCAGCTTGCCCTGGGACAGAAATAGCTCCTGAAACCAGGGCTTGAAGGCTCCGTACTCGATCACGCCCCTATCGATGATGTGAAAGACGCCGGGATACTTGCGGGTCGCGCCGGCAGGCGGCCTCTCGCCGGGCTCAGTGCGCTCGGTAACTCCCTCCACATCGAACCAATCCCTGGGGATCTCAGCGGCCTTGGCTTCGACTCTGATTTGAGCCCTGCGTATTTGGCCTCCTCGTATCCGCCTCTTCTTGATCTGGCCATTACGCCAATCGATTTTCCAAATGTCCCTGGCATCCTCGCGTTTCGCCTGGGCCAGGGTGACAACTGGCTCTTTGGTCTGCCCTGCTATCTGGTCCAGAAGAGTGCGGCCCCACAGGTACTTATTGAATTCCGCTCTCAGGTCTTTGTGGTTCGACTTCCCACGAAAATGGCTTTGCACAACGTACCGGTAGGTCCCTTTCTCCGGGGGCGGTCTCTGGGCCTTGAGGAATAGCTCCACGGCTTTGACTAGGTCATAGGTTTCAAAAGGATCAAAGGACTCATGCCATTCTAGTCCCTTGATCATCTTCGCTGGCTTGGTAGGCAGATATTCGACGTTCCCTGCGGCATCCACGACTTTGACCTGCAAAACCCCGCATCTCTCCCCTTCGCTTATGGCCTCCTCCAGAGTCATGGGCTTCTCTTCGACCTTGGAGATCAGATTCGGAACCCACAAAGTGACTGATACAGTTCCGTCGGCTCTTCGGGTCTCATTCAAGGTCTCGCATTCAACCTTGATGGTTGAGCCCACGGCATACCTGGTAGCCCTAGCGAAAGTGCGGCCCACGACTGAATAGTCCTGTCCGCCGACTGATTCGACCTTGATTGGCTTGAGTTTGCCCGGCAGTAGTCCATAACGGTGGACCCAAGCCCCTCCCTTGGTCCTCATTGCCCCCAGGACTGTACCTCGAATAGTAGCGTTTTTGTGGTACTTGAAGCTGCACCTAGTCTTCCCCGGTTCTCCAGTAAGGGGATAGGGCGCATCGGCTCTTTTGACCACACAGCCCTCGGACCCATTCGCCTTGATGTCTTGGATAGCAATCCGTTTTAGAGAGGTTAGGGAGGAGGCTTTGCGGTGGCGGATGAATCGGAATCGTGGAGCACTTCTCAGGTTGAGCTTGGAAAAGAGTGCATACCTTTCCTCGAAGGGGCGTTTATGAATATCACCTTCTTCGCCGTGATAAACGCAGTCAAAGATCTGAACCAAAAGCTGGTCAATGCCCTGTCCAGAGTGAAGGATCCCTGCTGCCTTTTCCCTCGGGAAATGTTGGGTCCCCCTCCAAGCTTCAACTTCCGTGCAGAGGACAAGCCTGTTCGGCGAGATCCTTTTGAATTCCTCGATCAAGGGACCCAATCGTTCGGTTAGGTTTTCCCCATCATCGGATAGAACTCGGACCCAATCGCCGTCGCGGGCCCAGATGCAGGTGACGCCGTCCCTCTTGGTGCTGGAGAACATCGGAAAGTCCTCGGTCTTAAGGAGACCGAAGAAGCTATCCAGCGTCATGTGCTCTCCCGCGACGGCCCCTCGGAAGGGTTTCAAGGAGTATAGAGCTCGTTTCGGCTCTACGGAGTCCTGCTGCAGGCTCTGTTCAGCCTGGCCTCGAATTTCTGGAGAGCCGGCTCTGAGCTTGGCCTCGGCGCGTTTGGAGGGCGCGGCCTTATAGTACAGAGCGGCGAAATCGGGCTCCTGGATGATGCGGACCTCGAGAGGCTTCCTTTTCAGCAGGCAGAGATCCCAGGTTGGGGTGTGATCCAGGTGGCTGAATTCTGGGGAGTTCCATCGGAGGGTAGTATCAAGGACTCTACTCAGTTTAAGATTCAGGCTGCGATCAAGGATCAGTTTGAAGTCCTGCCCATCCTCAGCCCGAAGAACGATGTCTATATCCCGGGGAGTTCTATCTCGGGCATACACTGAGGAGCCTGAGGCGGAGACGAACTCGGGAATCCAGATCATGCTGGGAGGAATGCGCTCCTGGAGTTCAGGGGATAGTTCGGCGTCGGGCCTGAGCACCAGCCCCAGGTCAAAGATAGGGAAATAGGTCCAGTTGGGGCCGAACCGGGAGGGCACCCAGTGCGAATCGCGACCAAGCGGACGGAAGAGGTCCCAGATGAGGTCGATCTCGGGGGAATTGAGGCTCAGGTCTTTGACCAGAGTGCCATTCTCCCAGCGAGCGTCGCAGCGGAGGGACAACTGGCCTTCTTCAGGCAGAGGCCTTAGGGAGAGGAATTTGGAGGCCAGAACGAGCATCTCGGGGAAGTTCTCCGCCAACTCCCTGAGGTCAACAAAGGCCTCGGTGGGGTAGTTAGGAGGGGAGAGGTCGTATAGGAGGTCCGAGGACTCCGCTGCCTTTCCCTCCTCCAGCGCCTCCCGAGGTTCGATGGCCACTCTCTGCACAAATACCTGCGGCCCTCGAGGAAGCTTTCGTGCTTTGAGAGGAGGGTCGTAGGCCTCCAGAAGTTTGAACTCGTAGGCGTAGAGGGCCTTTGCTTTTGGCCACCACCGCTTTCGTTCCTCCTCGGAGATCCGGTGTCTCTCTCGTAGAGAGGCGAACTCAACTAAAGAAATTTCGCGGGGCTCGGAGTGATCGATGAGGGCCAGGACCTGGGAATCCTGAAGGACATAAACAGGGACGCCTACGTACTTTCGGTAGGGCCGGCTCTTCACGAAGAGGGTCTTTTCCCTGCGGGCGACCATCTCGCCGTGAGGGGCCACGAGTATTATGCCTGGACGGACAGGGAAGGCACCCTCCAGGTCTTCGGGGTTCAGGGCCTGCCCATTTTGGGAGGTGAGAATATTGGACATTCAGTCAGTTTTCCGTCCGAGGGCGGAGCGGCGCGGCCGATTTTACTCGGTGCGCGGCTCCGCCATCGGGAATGCTCTAGGTGAAGTAGACACAAAGCTGCGCCTGGACATAGGTCAGGTGATCATAGGAAGCGAACTCGCGGTAGGCATCGGCGGAGCTAATGTCGTCCTCGATGAAGATGACCATAGCGTTGCCCGCCTGCCAGCCAGGGCGGTTCACAATCCTCTGGATCAGGGTCTTGATCTCCGGACTTTGGTAAGTCACTCCCGCTGTCCAGCCGCTGATATTATCCCAGTCCACCTTGATTGCGGACCTGACGCGAGCAGCGAAGTTGGCTCCCGTAGTGAAGGGCAGGGCGTTATCCGTGTCCTCAACCTTGATGTCAGCATTCACGGTTGTAACGGATACGGTATCGGAGGCCACAACCTTCAGGTGGGCGAATTGGATCGTCGCCGCTTGTGGGATCATCATGCTTGGGAAGCGTACCCCGCTTTGCATGGGAGCGTCAGGGTTTTCAGGGCTATCGGCACCAAAGGCCACCCAGGTCTCGACGAGACTGAAGTCTCCAGTCGTGACATTGTACGAGCAGTCGTCAGCCGATTGCTGAGGGCTATAGCCGACCGTCGTCGTGGTGGAGGAGCTGGTTGAGGAGGAGCTTGTCGTACTCGTCGAGGAGCTCGTCGTGGTGGTGGAGGTCGTCGTGCTGGTCGTCGTCGTAGTAGAAGTGGAGGAGGTCGACGTGGACGTGGTAGTAGTCGACGTGGTGGTGGAGGTCGTCGTGCTGGTCGTCGTCGTAGTAGAAGTGGAGGAGGTCGACGTGGACGTGGTGGTAGTCGACGTGGTGGTGGAGGTCGTCGTGCTGGTCGTCGTCGTAGTTGACGTGGACGTCGTAGTGGTGGAGGTGGACGTCGTAGTGGTGGAGGTGGACGTCGTAGTGGTAGACGTGGAAGTGGTGGAGGTGGACGTCGTAGTGGTAGACGTGGAAGTGGTGGAGGTGGACGTCGTAGTGGTTGACGTCGTAGTGGTGGAGGTAGAGGAGGAAGTCGTGGAGGAACTGGTGGACGACGACGTGCTGGTTGAGCTCGAGGTGGTCGTGGAGGTGGTCGAGCTG
>Ga0315312_1001158_pt1 | contig 22248 bp, 23 predicted proteins | sample TDP7_MG_FD_203629 | JGI IMG/M metagenome (GOLD analysis project Ga0315312, IMG submission 203629) | Freshwater sediment microbial communities from Lake Towuti, South Sulawesi, Indonesia - TDP7 | ecosystem: Environmental > Aquatic > Freshwater > Lake > Sediment | place: Indonesia: South Sulawesi... | reverse complement strand
GAATGCTCCGCAGATATTCATACTCGGGGAACTGGGAACAGACCTGCTGGATCCTCTCGTCGACCTCCCGAATGCTTTCCCGGATCTGCCTCAACCCCTCCACCATCACGCGCGCCTCAAACTCAACCGTCGCCCCAGCCTCGCAGCCTACTGAATCAACGGCCATCTTCCAAATGGTCTGCAACCGCTTCTCTTGGGAGGATCGCCCCCGGAGCGAACTTACTCTCTGCACAAATTTCTGATACTCCAAACCCGCGATCCCCGAAGGGTCTAAACCCCAACGGACGATCGCCAAAGCTGTTGACTCCGATTGGCCATAATACCGGTCCAATTCCGGAAAATACTTGGCCACCAGATGATTGCGAATCCGCACCCGATGACCCTGCTCCATCCTCTTCAAACGCCTCTTCAACGACAACAAATTCCGCAAATCCTGCAAAGCCCCCACCGGGAATTCATAAAACAAACACTTCCCCTGGGACATCAAATCCGCCACATTCGCCGCATCCCGGGTATCATTCGTGTCCCAACGCCCATCTAGGGTCTTGCGATTCTCATGCGCCGCCACCCCAGATACCAACACCACCCGCTGCCCACTTCGGATCAAATGCTCCCCCAAGGGCTTATGATAATTCCCCGTAGGTTCCATACCGAAGACAACCCGCTTAAGTCCGTGTTGGACTTTCATCGCTTCCGCTTGGGCGAGAAGCTTTCTAAATCCCTCCAGGTTATTTTCAAAGACCAGTCGCCGGAAAAGGGTCTTCCCGGTGGCGGTGCCAAAAAAGGCATGGTGCTTGTCTTTGGCCACATCAATGCCCACAAGCAAATACTCCATCGATCCTCGAACTTCTTTCCGGAATTGACGAAACTCTTCCAGTCTGCTACGATTTTCCTGATTCATAAGAAACCTCCTGTTTTAGTGGATTTGGGTGGGGTCACCCTATTCTATCTCTTTACAGGAGGTTTCTTTTTGAAAGTATGACGGGTAAAATACAAATTTTATTTTACCTATGTCACCCTTTGGGGTGTGTTCTCCCCGTGCTTCAATATATAACGTAGTTGACTATGTTGAATTACTATGGAGACATCTTCCCCTTCACAGGAGGGAAGGAAGGAGATGTCGGGGAAATTTAGGGGGATCGTTCGTAAGAGGATGATGCTGTGGAAGAGCTTAAGATGAGGAGGCTTTGGATTTGTATTCCGCGAGTATAGTCGGAATTGGGTTGGTAATTAGTGAATAAGAATATGGTGGATAAGCCGGGGATTAGTGTAAGAATTGCGGGTTTACATCCGTGTCATCTTAAACCCCTAAAGGGGCAGAGGGAAATTAGTCAATCTAGTCAACAACGTCCCCAACTTCTCCTTCTTAAATGCTGCCAACGGCTTCCCTGGGGAAGAAAATCAGAAATTACTTCTGCTATTCTACTGGGAAGGCTTTTCTTGAAGTTTCTGCTGGATCCAAAGATTGATGAGCGTATCCGAAGATATACCCTGTTTTTTGGCGACAGATTGGACCTTCTCAGAGAGACTTTTTTCAATGGGGTAGTAAGTTACTTCCGATTCAATCTGAACATCAAATTTTACCTTCTTGGTTTTCCCCCAGAATTCAGATAGGTCATGGACGTCCCAGTATTCTCCAATTTCTTTATACGAAATCGCCTTGGACAGAGAGCTCCTATTTCTTTTCATATCTTTTCCTTTCTGCATCCGTCATATCACGAGCCGATAGAATCAGGGCCTGGTTACCTTTCTTGTATATGAAAAAAATTATAAGAAAACGGCCCGAATTGGTTTGGCCCAATGCCGAGTAGACGTTTTCTCCTGGACGATAACCTTTTTCCACATATCTGAAATGAGCAGAGCTATTTAAGACTTCACGTACTTCATCAGGGCTAACATGATGTTTCGAGGTAATTTTCTCAACTATCTCCTCAAGCCATATAAGGCTTGAAATTTTCAAAGCTTTTTCACCCCGCAGAGAAATTCAGATGGTAGAATTTTTTATAATTATAGCCCAGATATTTCAACTAATCAAATGACTACCGAGATGAGGAGTAGGAATTTGGGGTCACATCTTTATTTGTTATTTTGTTTTGTTGGAGATTGGATGAGATCAGGCATAAATAATTGACTAATACGAATGTAGGTGGAAATGGGGAGGCCCTTAAATAATTCAGCTGGTACAGCGTAAGATGAAACGATAATTAAGGAGCCATGCCAAGATCAGCTCGTCTTGACCCTCCGGGAGTATTGGATCATATCATCATCAGGGAGATTGTTATGGCGCGGGGGACCTTCCTGAAATTATAATTTTCTCTTGGGATACTTGGGAGACGTATAGGATAGGGGCGGAGGCGTCAATGACTCGAACGGACATCCCGGTCTCTCCGGATGATCTTCAAAGACTCGGAAGGGGTCTTAAGACGTAAAGCCCGAAGCTCCTTCAGAAACCCATCGGGAGTCAGCATTTTATCCTGGGCGACGATTTCTTCCAAAATCGAGAGCAATTCACCTTGAAGGGAACGGTGATGCTTGGCCGCCCGTTTTCGAACCTCCGCGGCAATATGATCGGGAACATTCTTTATGGATAGATTTATCGGCATTCGGAACCTCCGCAACAGATCTATTTTAAAATCATTATGGAACCATGGGAGAAAAAGATCAAGAAGAAAAGACACATGATGCGACCGCTGAAAAAGTTTAGATAGCTTTACAATATTTTATTGCCCGGCTTTAGCTTTACCATGGTCTTAAGTGGAGAAAGGTGGTGAGCAACTGAAGAAGAGGGCTGGTGGAGCTTGGCGTTTTCCAAGGAGTGGAAGGTGATCAAAAAGTTAATCCGGTGCGCAACCTGCAATCAGGTGATTCCCGATTACAGCGGGTATGAATTGGCCCGAGCCCAAAGTCTTCTTGGGGTAGAATGGTCCAACGCCGATCTCGCCGGTGCCAAGAAGTTCCTTCGCACTCATTTCGGCCATCCATTAGAAGAGCTCGTGGTTGAAGAGGATGAAGGGCTTAACGGGGTCGGACCAAGCTATCCTTTGGATTTTAAATCAATATCTTCCCAGAAATAGGTGCTTTCGGAACTTAGAGGTTCATTTTCCCCAGCAAAATTGCTCGTATAAGAAACGGTTGGCTCCCATAACTGGTAACGTCCATTCTCGCTTACCATTACATTACCCTATCAAAAACGGCACTTTAAGCCATAAAAAGATGGGTTTTCTGAAAGATCCCGCTGTCATTCCAGAAAGTTGGCTTGGTCCGACCCCGAGCCCGAAGGAAATCTCGCGTCGGGAGTTAGCCAATCTCGTTGACTGCCGCCAAAATCGATTCGGTTCCGTACAAATGTTAGGACCCCTTTTGACCGGTCTTGGGATCGTTGATCAATTCGGTGGCCAATCGTTTGGACGCGGCGGGAAAAGTTCTGCATCCGCCAGCTGACCGGCTTGCCCCTGCAATTTATCAGCCATCAATTTACGGTGGATAAGCGATGGTGTACAGATGCTTACCGCCGTTGAGCGGACCTTTGAGCAGCGCCTCGATCTCCTTGGGATCGCGTTGGGTCACTTTATTGACCGGCGGAAGATGTCCGGCGGGAAAGCGCGTCATGATGTCGTTGATCAACCGGCACATATAGTCCATCAGGGCATCTAGTCCCGGTTTGGCTTTCTCAGCGTTTGCCAAGGTCGGTCGCCCGACCACACCCTCAGGATAAACCAGCACTTCAGTCCCGCCCAGGCCAACATGCTCATGCCCTTTGATCGGCGCGTGGTACACTTCGCCACCCTTATCGACATGACCGGGAGGCAAAAACCCTTCTGGCTTGGTGTCGACTGCCAAGTTCATTTGCATGAACTCTGGGAACAGCGCCAACGAGTACGATGCTTCTACTTCACAGGCGTGTTGGAACGGTGTCTCGAATGGTCCACCATGCGCTTTGTCTTTGAGATAATCATGAATCAAGGTGGGCCAGTGAAGTGAAATCAAAATGCAAGGCACTTGGTACTTTTTCGCCCATTGATGAAGCGCCAACGGAATAACTTCTTCCTGACCATGCCCGTTCAGCAGGATCTGTTTTCGGAATCCTGCATTCCACAGCCCCGCGATAATCGCCCGCAGGTTTGCCAGGAACGCATCTTCGGGGACGACAATGGTACCGGGCATGCCCAAGTGATTGTACGGATGCGAACCGTACCAAACTGGTTCTGCCACGGTGCATCCCATCTTGAGCGCGACTTGCTCCGCCATGCGGGTCACCAGAAACGTGTCCTCGCCCAGCGGTTGCGCCGCGCCGTGACATTCGGTACTGCCGACCGGAATGATAATCAGATCATTCTGCTTGAGTCGGGCATTGATTTCGGTCATGTTCATAGTTTGGTAGTACACGCCGCTGGGGCGCTCCATATGACCGCCTACTGGTGGTATTTGCCAATTCCCCATGGTCTCCTCCTTTGCATGATGTCCGACTGGTTGATAAGAAATTGATTGATATTGAATTAATAAGAACTCGCTTTCTTGCATATTCCGACACATTCCGGCCAGCTGTTCCGATCCATTCCGGCTGGCTGTTCCGGGGGAATCCGGCCACCCCCATCGGAGCGGAGCGACGCTGGAGTGATAGAATTTTCTATCAACAGATCAAGCTGAGTCAAGCTTTAATTTTTTTCTCATGGAACCTCCTTTCAGATTTACACGGTGTAAAAGGGGTCAGTCTGTGAATTGGGGAATTTTTCTGCAGAGGAGCGCCGGGGGCAGGGCTTTAATCTTGCTAGCAAACAATAAGCAGGAAGAATGATCATTTAAAGCTCAATGGCGAAATGCTTGATGGCAGGTTCATATTTGGTGAGGACCTTGGGCGTATTCGGATGAAGAAGAAATAAGCCGGTCACTCTGAAGGCTCCGGGGAAATACAGTGATCTCCCTGCAAGAAGAGGGGCTTGGCTTTTGGCAATTTCCGGCACAAGGCAAGGGGGGGAGCGCTTGTAATTCAGGAATAGGGACGTGGATGAGAATAATCACTTGGGAAAAATATATAGAGGGGAAGGAAGTATGGGTTCTAACGCAATTTGTGGGAAAATGTTATATTCGGGGTACGGGATGGAATTTGAGTTCTGGGATTGGGTAATGCTTCGTGTTGTAAGTGACCAGGAGCAAGTCATTCAAAATACAAGTACTGGCGATGACGGCATCCGGCACCTCTATTTTTATCCCTTTGGCCTTATATCCCCGAATTAGTAAGGCCGCCTGGTTGGCGATCTGCCTATTCACATCGAAAAGCATCAAAGACCTTAAGAATCGGTCGGTTTTCTCCTCTTCTCCTTTTTTCACTCCTAACTGAACTTCGATCACTGAGAGGGCAGAGCAAGCCGGTACCCCAAATCTCTGCAAATCTCGGAGCATTTCAGTTACTTCTTTTCGGCCTCGCAGATGCCAAATGATTACATCGGAATCCAAAAGGAATTTACTCATGGACGATCCTCTTCAGCCTTTTTCGGTAAGATTGCCTCTTCTCCCTCACATATCTTTCCATATCTCTGCCCGTTTTCAAATCGGGATGACTCTGATCACTCCATGCTCCTTTGGTTTCTTCCAGCGTTTTTAAAAACCGCTCCTTTTCTAACTTTTCGCGGGTGGCTTCTTCGATGAAAAAGCTCCTTTTCCTCTTGCCAGTAATTTTATCGACCTCCTCCAGGATTTCGCGAGAAAGCACGAGGTGAGCTTTGACCCTCATATTATTCCCCCTTTTGTGGAACTAAAATGTACCATATCTATATACCGATTTATGGCACTTTGTCAAGTATTTTAAGAAAGAAGGGTCTGGCTTGACTTTTGGCAATTTCCGGTTGTTATGTTTTGGGTGTCAGGTCTCCATTATTTACAGCCCGTACTTGAAGAATGATTTTTTGTCGTAAATTGAGGTGGAATTAGGTGTTGACTTAAGAAATCTCTTTTAGTAGGCTTTCAACAAAAAAGATTTTCCATTGAAAAAGTCTGAGGGGTGAAAAATGGCCGATTATCTGACTCGCGAAGAATTAGAAGCCTTGCGCCGCTGGCCTACTTGTGCCATCTCCAACGGGATTGAACTCTTTAACTTCCGTCCCCGAAATGAAGGATTCATGCTCCCGGAGATCAAATGCGTCTTCCCGGAAATGGGGCCCATGATTGGGTATGCCGCCACTGCGATCATGACGGCAGAGTCTTCAGAAGGCCGGCGGGTGCCGCCACCGGAGTGGTGGGAAGAGCTACGCAAGATCCCTGAACCCAGGGTCGCGGTTATCCATGATATCGACCGCCCGGTCTTGGGTTCTTTTTGGGGCGAGGTAAACGCCAACATCCACAAGGCTTTGGGGTGCGTAGGGACGGTAACAGATGGATCGGTGCGGGACCTCGATGAGGTGAGAGAGCTGGGATTCCATTTCTTCTCCAGCTGTATCAGCGTCTCTCATGCCTACGTGCATCTTGTAGAGGTAGGCGTTCCCGTCAAAGTGGGAGGGCTGTTGGTGAAGCCCGGCGATTTAATTATGGGAGATAAGCACGGAGTTATCTCCATCCCCCTGGAAATAGCCCGGGAGGTACCCAAAGCTGCGCAGATGATGGAGGATTGGGAACGGCGCGTGATAAACTTCTGCAAGTCAAAAGAGTTCAATATGGAAGGGTTGAAAGAACGGTTTATCTCCCCGCGGCCGACATGGCCGCCGAAAAAGACATAGGGCAGAGCGAATAGAGCAAAGCGAAGAGGTCAAGGTTAATGGCAATCTGTTCATGGAATAGGGGGCATCCTATAATCCCCCTGTCAAGAGAAAAATAAGATATTGGCAAAATTCGGCAGATATAGATCGAGCTTTCATTAGGGTAAGCTTATCCGTCCAGTCCTTTTCAGACTTTAGGCACTATTCGACGAATTTCTCACTCCGATATTGTAACTGCAGATTTTTTAAAATCTGCATTTTCAGTCATGGGTAACAAATAGGGAGATTGGGGTCATATGATCTTTCAAAGACCCGTCCCGAATTCTTAGGAGTTTTGGTCAACAGAAAAGGAAGGAAATGAGTGGATTTTAATGGCGTGATGGGTTTAAAATGAACGTATATGCGAGGCTGGAGGATAGCGTTAATCCTAATCTTCGTGCTTCTTCCCGGGCTGGCCTTGTCGGACATCTACTACTGGGTCGATGACCAGGGCATCCAATACTACACCACGAGCCTTGAGAGTATTCCTGAGCCTTACCGTTCTAAGGCACAGCCACTTCCTCTGCCCACGTCTCCTCCTGTGCCTCCGGAATTGACACCGAGCCCCTCCCAAAAGAGGCTTACCAAGATTCCATTTATGCCTGGTTCCCCTGTTCTGGTCAGTGCCAAGATCAATGGCGCTGGTCCCATCACCCTGATTCTCGACACTGGCTCTGACCGCACGATGGTCGCGCCGTCGGCCCTACAGAGGCTTGGCATTTCTACTGAGAAGGCACCCCGGGGTATCCTAAAAGGAGTAACCGGAGCGAGCTATGTGGACGCGCTGTGGGTTAATTCGGTGGAGGTGGGTGAGGCCAAGGTGGGGCCGCTTCTCATCATCGCACATGACGCCGACCTGAAGGAAGCCGAAGGTCTACTGGGTCGCGACTTCTTAGCCAATTTCAACGTAACGATCGACTCAAAGGAGCGAGTCGTCACCCTCGCCCCCAATTAGTCCTTCCTTGGCTCTGGAAAAAAGTGGGAGATACAACAATGAAATAAAAGAGTCAGGATGCCTTAGATTTGGGAATTTCATTTTTTTGAATTTGCAAGAGGGAAAGGATGTTAGGCCCACAGTATTTACGTCTCAAATTCAGATGACGGTTTATTCTCCTAAATTGATAAGTCAAACGTGGGGGCCTGACTCGCTATACAATTTCGTTTAGCCTTACTTGTTGAGATTCTGAAAAGACCTGGCACCAACTCTCTTCAACCATAGAGACCGTCAGCCGCTTGGCTTAGCCCATGACAAACGCCTGATTCATCGGCAATATGGTTCTCATTGGAACGAGCGGATATAATTATGCCCATTGGTGGGACGGTGTTTTCTATCCGGCGAATCTTCCCCAGAGAAAATGGCTGGAATTCTACGCCGAACATTTTGATACAGTAGAATTAAATGTTTCCTTCTATCGCTTGCCCAAGAAAGAGGCTTTTGAAAGCTGGTATGAACGGACCCCGAAAAAGTTTTGGTTTGCTGTCAAGGGGAGCCGATACATTACCCATATCAAACGCCTGAAGGATTGTAAAGAACCTTTATCCCTTCTTTTAGAAAATGCCTCACCATTGAAAGAGAAATTAGCAGTTATCCTCTGGCAACTTCCTCCGCGATTCAAATTTCAAAGGGAAAGATTGGAAGAATTTTGCGCCCTTCTTTCCGATCTTCCTGATTCTAAGCTCCTTCACCATGCCTTTGAGTTCAGGGATGAATCCTGGTTCTGCGACGAGGCCTTTCAGATACTGGAAAAATATCATTTTGCCTTCTGCATTGCCCATGGAATAGGCTTGCATTTAATGGAGAGAGTGACATCAGACTTCGTCTATCTCCGCTTTCATGGTGGCGAAGTGCTCTATGGTTCTAACTATTCAGATAAAGAACTAAAAGGATGGGCCAGGAAGATCCGAGATTGGAGAGTAAAAGCTAAAGACATCTTTGTCTATTTCAATAATGATGCTTATGGCTTCGCTATCCAAAATGCGCTCACCCTGAAAAAATTGGTTAGCAAATAAGGCTCCACCCTATGCGCATTTTTAGAATAGAAATGATTTTTCTCGATTACTCACTTCATTTGATCCACGGGTAGACGGGGAGGCTGATCTATTTTAAGTACCCTTCCTGTTATCGTAATCCGGTGGCAAACCCTGTTATTGGTCTCGTTTGATTCGGTGACGACAGCCGTGGAGTCGGCAATGGCGCAGATTTCATAATTCCCTGGTCGAATACCCTCGGGAATGGAAACCGGAAGGGCCATGGCCCGAGCTGAAGAGATAGACTGGCCTGGCCTGAGGCTGGCGATCAAACCTCGGCCGCACATATACTCAACAGTGGCAGTCTCCTTCAGAACGATATCGAGATGAAAGTTTCTGGCCACCAGACCCCCCCTGTTTTTCACCGAAATTTTGACCCTATCAGTAATAACCTCTCCCTGAGATGCTGTGGTAGGGCCCTTAAAGCTGACTGTTAGATCAGCCAGGTTGGCTTTCGCCTGGCCAAAAGAAAGGTTACCCCATGAAATGGTGATAATCCCAGCAATGGAGAAAAAACCCAATCTTTTCATTTTAACCTCCCTCTCGCCCGAGCCATATTTTCAAAAATAACCACAGAGGGCACAATGCGGCATAGCCGCAAGCGAATTCACCCCCTCCTTTGCATTAGGGAAAAGCCAGGGCTATTAAAACCCTGGCTTTTTATCTTTCTATGAGAATATGATTCAAGCGGTAGCACCCTTTTTGCCCAGCTCGTAGGCTTGTTTTTTGGCCTTCTCGTTTTTAGCAATCTCTCCTTTGGCTGAGGCCGAGGCCATGACCGTGCCAATCCATTTCAGCTTAGTAAAGTCAGCGGTAGTTTTAAAGCTATGCACGATTGGGTCAGCGGTGGATACGTTTGGGTCTCCGCAGACCGTAATCAACCCAATCCTTTTACCCTTCATTTTGGGATAATAGGCCTTATGCAGGCGCCAATCAGCGTCATAGAAAGCGCACCAGCGGTCCAAATAGGCTTTCATCTGGGAAGTCATGGCCCAGAAATAAAGTGGCCCGCTGTGGATGAGCGCATCTGCCTCCAGGATCTTCTTATGAATCTCCTGCATATCATCCTTGATGGCGCAAATGCCGGTTTCATTGCATTTTTCACAATTTAAGCAACCAGAGATCTTCTTCTGACAAAGGATAATCTTTTCCACATCCGCACCGCCATCTTTAGCCCCGGCCAGGGCCTGATCTAAAAGAATGTCGCTGTTTCCTCCGACTCGTGGGCTTCCCAAAATTCCCAGAACCTTCATCTTTTTCCTCCTGTTATGTAGAAATTCGCAAAGCGCATAGCGGTTGGAGCATAGCGTAAAATAATTTAAATCACCCCCACCCCTGAACCATATAAGGTTCAGGGCTTTGTCCTGCACCCCACGTGGTGCAGGGCCGAAGCCCTCCCCCATCAAAGGAGAGGCGTAACTTTCTTCTTGCGTGGGAATCCAGGGAGACAGTAATCCCCACGGCTCAACTAAAACAAACGCATTAACTCCTTTGACTTTAATTCGTTTCCCTCTCCCCTCGCGGGAGAGGCCAAGGGTGAGGGGGATTAAATCAGAGCAGGCTGACCCACCCTCACCCCAACCCTCTCCCATCAAGGGAGAGGGAGCCTAATGTCAAAATATTTTTTGCGTTTGTATTAATCATAGATAAAGAAAATCCTTTTCTGCGAAAATCGGCGAAAATCTGCGTCCGAATGAATAATGAAATGATTTATACCAGTCGGGATACATCTTCAGCCATATTCGGGTAGTTTGTCAGAAGGGCAGGGTCATGGCCCGGGAAGATCAGGTCGATGGATGAAGCTTTGGCCCGGATCTTCTCGTAGCTTTTCATCCAAGCAATCATATCGGTGATGATGGCGCTGGGAATGTCTGTGCGATAACTGGAGAACACATGGGCAGCATCGGAGCCGACAATCGCCCTTCCTTTTTCGGTATTCACGGCTGCGACCTGGAGGCCGATGGTGTGACCCGGGGTAAGGAGCAATTCAATCCCCAACAGGATTTTTTTGTCGCCCCTGACGAGCTGGAGCCTCTTTGTACCCTTTAAATTGGCTAAATAACGATTGCCAACCGGGTCCGTGGTGTGCAGGAAAGGAGCTCTTTTGGCGATGGGGTTTTTCATCCAGAAGTTGAATTCTTTTTCCTGCACGAAAAATTTTGCCTTGGGGAACAATTCCACACCGCTGATGTGATCAAAATGGATATGAGTGACCACGACGTATTTCACATTCTGAGCATCGATGTCTATCCTCTTCAGGACACTGACCGGATTAACATAGCCTGCAAGGTTGCGCTCTTGGGCTAACTGGGGTGTACAGCCGCAATCTACGATGATCGTCTCACCTCTGCCGCGGATGGCAAAAATGTAGTAATTGATCTGGGCAGTCTTGTCGAGGTCCTGAAACCAGGTGACCATCGATGCCGGCCGGGTGAAAGGCCCGGCAAATTTGAGAGCATAGATTTCATAAGTCGGGGTCGCCATTTTTTTCTCCTTTCTACCTTGATTGTAAAGAAAATTCCTTTTTTGAAAACTTTAGGCACTTTAGGCATTCTCGGCACTTGCCTAAATTATTAAATCGTCTGCCCCCCATCCACCCGGATAATCTCCCCGGTAACAAAGGAGCTGGCTTCGGATGCCAGAAAAAGGGCAAGACCTGTCACCTCTTCAGGCTCGCCAAACCGTTTTAGCTCGATCTCTTTTATCCGCTGTGCCCTCCGCTCAGGGTCTGTCCAGTTCACCCGGCTGAATTCGGTCCTGATGGAACCAGGGGCGATGGCGTTCACCAGAATATTATGGGGGGCCAGCTCCCGGGCCAGGACCTGGGTCATCATATTCATGGCTGCCTTGCTAATGCAGTATGCCCCCGTCATATCTGCCCGGGCGCGAAGTCCGCTGACGGAGCTGATATTGATGATCCTTCCTCCTCCTTGTTTGATCATCTCCTTGGCCACGGCTTTAGTCATCAAGAAAGCCCCCTTCAGGTTCACTTCCATAACTTTTTCAAAGGCCTCTTCTTCCAGGTCCACCAATGTACTCAAGACTGGGTTGGCGCCGGCGTTGTTGACCAGAATATCGATCCGGCCAAACTCCTGGAGTGTCATATTCACGACGTTTTGCACATCTTCTCTCTTCCCCACGTGGGCAGGAATCGCCAGTGCTTTTCTTCCCCTGGCCCGAATTTCTTCAGCTACCTTATCCAGCTCTGGGGGCTTCTTATTCCGACTGCAAACTACTACGTCTGCGCCTGCCTCCGCAAAAGCCAGCGCAATGGCCCGCCCGATGCCTCGACTTCCTCCTGTGATCAAAGCAACCTTTCCCTTTAAAGAAAAAAGGTTTCTCTCCATCGGTCTGCCCTCCTTACTAATCGTTCCCACTGCTATATGTACCATAAATAAAAATTATGGCAACTCTTTTCAAATGCATGACCGTCTAACACTTTCTTGAAATCCCGTCAACGTCAGGGTAGAAAAAGAAGATACGGCCTAATGGGGGTGCTATTGATGCAAACGCAGGAAGTATCTTGACAATGGACTCCCTCTCCCTTGATGGGAGAGGGTTGGGGTGAGGGTGAGTGAATCCGACGTGACTCTAATCCCCCTCGCCCTGGCCCTCTCCCGCGAGGGGAGAGGGAAACGATTTTGAGTCAAATTATTTAATGCGTCCGTATTAGTTTTCTCAGGCTCAGGGAGGAGAGCGCTTCGCTCGGCAAAATGAGGCACTGGTGTTTGCATCGGCTACAGCGGGAGGTGTCCAGGAATTTTCTCGGGAGAATTTTTCAGGGAGTCTTGATTCTTTCGATTTTCCGACCCGCCTAATGTTCTTAAGAGAATGAAGCGGAGTGGTGGGAGAGGAGTCGTTCTTGGCCGATTTTGCGGTCGCTCAGCCCTCTCCTCCCTGAGCCACGGCGCGAGCAGTACGAAAGTGTTATATGGTCAGTTAGAAAATTTAAGCCCAGGAGACTGAGCCTTCAGCCTGCGCCAGAAAAATGGCTTTCCTTCGACACCAGAAAGGTTTTTAAGAACAGAGGAAGAAGTTATTCCCGCAGGAAGGCCGTCAAGAGGTTTTGAGATTTGATTTTCTCGAACCATTCCTCGAACTGGGATTCATCGTCCAAAATCTGATTCACTATGTCTTGCTGGTAATGGCCCGGTTTCATGCGCACTTTAATTCTCTTCTTGAATTTCTCGCTCAGGGTATGATGAATGATCACGCCCACAGCGGCGCTGTAAGGGCAAAGGGGGCCCCCAACAGTGTAAAAGACCTGGATCTCTTCCTCGCTGAGGGCGATGTCATCTTCCCGGACGAAGCCCATTTCCACGATGCTTCGATCCCTCAGGTCAGGGTCGAGAATACGGTCAAGAATTCTTAGAACTTCCTCCTTGCTCATCTGATCCCTCGTACAAAGTCAGGTCTTTTAACTTCTAAAAAGGTTGATACTCAAGGGCTGAGCTCGGCGGGCAACTCTTTGCCGCAACCGGTGCAGTACTCCGCCTCCATGGGATTTTCCAGGTCGCAGACCGGGCAGTAGCATTTCTTAACATCCGGTCGGGGAATAAGTCTGGCTTTCTTCATCCGGTAATCCTGAATGGCCTTCTGCAAGGCATCGGCCCCCAGGTTGGAGCAGTGCAGCTTTTGCCTGGGGAGACCATCGAGAGCTTCCGCCACCATTTTGTTGGTGATCGTGGAAGCTTCCTCCAGAGTCTTTCCTTTGGCCATCTCGCTGACCATGCTGGAGACGGCAATGGCGGCCCCGCAGCCGAAGGTCTGAAATCTAATATCTTCGATCACGTTATCCTTAACCTTGATGTAGAAAGTCATCATGTCTCCGCAAATGGGGTTGCCCACCTCTCCAATCCCGTTGGCGTCTTCTAAGACTCCCACATTGCGGGGATTTTTGAAATGCTCCATTACCTTTTCACTATACATTTTTCACTCCTTGTTCATGATGTCAGACTTGATTCTTTAGCCCAGCGCTTCAGTTTTTTTAGCCATCGCCTTGCGATAAACCGGCGACATGTTCCGCAGCCTTTCCACCACGGGTGGCAGAACCTCCAGAACACGATCGATGTCTTCTTTTTTATTCTGCATTCCAAAGCTGAAGAGAAGCGACCCCTGAGCCGTAGCCGCATCCACGCCCATGGCCAGCATCACATGGGAAACCTTCAGGGACCGAGAAATACAAGCGGATCCGCTGGAGAGCTGTATCCCCTCCATGTCCATGAAGAGGAGCATGGCCTCCCCTTCGATAAACTCCACAGCTACGCTCACATTCCCGGGGAGTCGCTGAGTCGGATGCCCGAGGAAGCGCAAATAGGGAATGCGCTGGGGTAATCCTTCAGTTAATTTCTTCTGCAAGAGCCGCAGATAGTCCATCCGTTGGGGAAGCTCCTCCCGGGCCAGATCCGCCGCCACTCCCATCCCTACAATTGCCGGAACATTCTCCGTTCCCGCCCTGAGGCCGCGCTCCTGTATCCCTCCGTCGAGAAGCGGAAGTATGCGTACCCCTTTCCGGACAAACAAAGCTGCCGCTCCTTTTGGCCCATAGAACTGGTTTGCCGCCAGGCTCAGGAGGTCCACATTTAATTCTTTGACATCTACAGGAATAGTTCCTACAGAGACCACAGCATCCGTATGGAATAGAACATTTTTGGCCCGGGTAATTTTCCCTATTTCAGCTATGAGCTGGATGCTTCCCACCTCCGGGTTGGCATGCATGATGGATACCAGGATAGTTTGGGGGGTGATGGCCTTCTCCACTGCTCCTGGATCTACCAGGCCATATTGATCCACCGGCAGGCGGACAATATGGAACCCGGCGCGCTCCAGGGCATTGGCTGTGTGCATGATGGAAAAGTGCTCGATGCTGGATATGATAATTTCCTTCCCCCGGGTCTGGTGGGCCCAGGCGATACCTTTCAAGGCGAGGTTGTTCGCTTCAGTGCCACAAGAGGTGAAGTAAATTTCTTCCTCTTGACTCCCGATGAGTCTGCCAACCTTCGTCCGGGCTTCCTCGATTGCTTGCCGTACCTTTTCCCCCCCATCATGAATGCTCGAAGGGTTTCCGTAAAACTCTTTAAAGTAAGGAACCATCGCCTCAAACACTTTGGGATGGAGGGGAGTTCCGGCTACATGGTCCAAATAAACCACGGACATATTTTCTCCTTTAATCCCTCTCTATATTTCGATGATTTTAGTCGGGAAAAAGATTCGTTATCCTACCAGACTAATCCAAATCTTAATCCTCTGGTCTGGTCATTATTATCCTCATTTTCAAAAAAATTCGCAAGGACAAAAGTTCAGGCCTGCAAATGAGTCAGGGGATGTTAGAATTTGCCAGAATAAAGTTGCCAATCCCTCAGGATCAACTTAAAATAATGATATGCCAAAATGTACTTACCTCTCTTGCGCACCCAATCTTACCGAGAAGGAAAGATGAATGGCAGTGGGGGGCAAAAATCCGTGAAAGTTTTTATCACGGGCGGTACGGGGTTTGTGGGAAAGACCCTGACCCCTGCGCTTAGCCGCGAGGGGCACGAAGTAACCATTTTGACCCGCTCAGGGAAAGGAATTGAAAGATTGCCCCCCAATGTTTTCATAGTTGAAGGCAACCCCACGCAGAAAGGTAACTGGCAATCGGCTGTAAAAGAAAATGACGCGGTGATCAACCTCGCCGGGGCATCCATCTTCACCCGGTGGACTGACCAGGCGAAAAAGTTGATCCGGGAGAGTCGGTTACTCACTACCCGGAACCTCGTTGAGGCCATGCCGGAAAGCAGAGTTAAAACCTTTTTCAGCACTTCGGCAGTGGGGTATTATGGATTTACCGGGGATGAAATTCTGACGGAAGAATCTCCTCCGAGCAGGGATTTTTTGGCCCTGCTGGCCCAGGATTGGGAAAAAGAAGCGTGGAAAGCCCGGGAAAAGGATTGCCGGGTTGTGCTTACTCGATTTGGCATCGTGCTGGGCGAAAAAGGTGGAGCCTTGAATCAGATGATCCCTCTCTTTAAGAAATATCTCGGGGGGCCCTTGGGAGGCGGAAAGCAATGGTTCTCCTGGGTTCATATTGAAGACCTCGCCCGAGCTTTTCTATTCCTCATGGACCATCCCGAGATATCCGGCCCGGTGAATTTCACCTCACCCAATCCAGTGCGCAACAAAACCCTGGCTGAGGCTCTGGGGAAAGCCCTGCGTCGGCCGTCGTTCTTGCCTGCCCCTGGTCTGCTGCTAAGAATGATCCTGGGGGAATTTGGGGCGGTATTACTGGAAGGACAAAGGGTTATCCCCCAGAAGCTTTTAAAGAGCAGGTTCCAATTTCAATACCCGGAGATCGACCGCGCCCTGGAAGAAATATTGGGACGCAGATAAACGCAGATGAACGCAGAAACAGATTCTCTTCAGAATAAAATCCGTCATGTTTTTTGATGTGTCATGAATTCTAAGTCTTTCTATTTTGGTGAGGCAAATCGGCGTTTATCCGCGTCCTATTAAAAAGAAGGACCTATGAAAGCAGAAATCATCGCCATTGGAACTGAACTGTTGCTCGGGCAGATTGTGGATACTAACTCTGCCCATATTGCCCAGCAATTGACCACGGTGGGCCTGGATTTGCATTTCAAGTCTACCGTTGGAGATAATTTGGAACGGCTGAAAATCACTCTGCGAACTGCCCTAAGCCGCTCGGATCTTATCATTACAACGGGAGGCATTGGCCCGACCCTCGATGACGTGACCCGAGAGGCCGTGGCTGAAGTTTTGGGCCGGCCGCTGGTTTTTCAGCCCCACCTTTATGACCAGATCAATGATTTCTTCCGGCGCCTGGGCCGGACAATGAGCCCCAACAACCGCAAGCAAGCCTATATCCCCGAAGGAGCAATCCCCATCGAGAACCCGGTAGGAACAGCCCCGGGGTTTATCGCCGAAAACGACGGCAAGGCGATCATTGCCATTCCGGGTGTGCCCCATGAGATGCGCTATTTTATGGAGCACAGCGTCCTGCCGTATCTCCGGGAAAAATTGGGGATTCGGGAAGTGATCGTTTCCCGCGTCCTCAAGCTTTTCGGGATCGGAGAGAGCGTGGTGGATGAGCAACTCAAAGACCTGATCGAAAAGGGGATAAACCCAACGATCGGCCTTCTGGCTCATACGCAGATTGGGGAGATCCACGTTCGTCTCACAGCCAAAGCTGTGGATGGAGCCGAGGCTGAAGGCCTGATTTCTCCCTTAGAAGCAGAAATTCGGGGGCGCTTAAAAGATTTCATATTCGGTTCTGATGAAGAAACTTATGAAAGTGTCTTGAGCTCCCTGTTACGCAGGGCTGGCCTCAGCCTGGCGGTGGCCGAGACTGCCTTCGGCAGCTCGGTCATCCAGACGCTGAAATTGATGGAAGGAAACACAGAATTCTTCCGCCTGGGCCTGACCATCGTCAACCCGGGAATGGCCGAGAGATTGCTGAATATACCGGCGTCCCTTTTTAGAGAAAGAGAGATGATCAGCGCGGAAGTGGCTAAGGCCCTGGCTGAGGGGGTGCGCCACCTCTCTGGAGCTGATCTGGGATTGGGTCTAACCGGCCGAGCGAGTAAAAGGAAAGAGCAGGATCATCTGATCTATATTGCTTTAGCCCATCCTCAAGGCACAGACTGCCTGGAGCAGTACTGGCCGTTTGCCATGCGGTTCATTGAAAATCGCATGACCAAGATGGCTCTGGCGCAAATTCGGAAGTACTTACTAAAATAGGGTTCAAGTGATAACGGTTATTCTTTCATTCCTTCTATAAAAGCCCGCACATTTTTCCCCAGCACAGCATGATTGTATCCGCCTTCGAGCACGGCGAAGCGCCGGCCTTGACAGACTTTCTGGGAATAGGTTTGGACTAAGGATCCGATGGTCCTGTAATCCTCCGTCGTTAAAAGCCCGCCCCAATCTTCTACATGCCGGTCAAATCCCGCAGAAACTGCCAGGATGTCGAAGCCCCCTGCTCGCTCGAGGCGCTTTTCCACGGACTCCACGAATTGTTTCCCATGGGATCCTTCAGGATGGAAATAAACTACCTGCGGTATCCCCTGGAAGGAGTTTTCCGTTCCGTCTCCGAAATGGAGGTCAAAATCTAAAATGAAAGCCTTCTTAATCTTCGCTTCTTTCATCAGCTTCTTGATGGCGATGGCCATGTTGTTGAAGTAACAGAATCCCCAGCAGGAATCCGGGCTGGCGTGATGACCCGGAGGACGAATGATCCCGAAGGCTGGCTGATCTTGCCAGGCCATTTCCGCGGCCATGATTGCTCCGCCAGCAGAGAGTAACCCGATCTCGTAAATATGGTTGGATCTCTTGATGCGTTCGATGTGCTCTGGCGTATGTACGAGAGCTAAATCTTTTTCCGCTGCTGGAGGAGGTGCGACCCAATCGAAATCATTGCCCAGGGCCTTAACGATGGCTTCCATCCTTCCGGTCGCTGCCGCCGGGTCAGCCGTGTAAACTTCGTGGAAACGCTCGTGAAATATGACTTTCATTCCTACCTCCCTTTAAAGTCCGGCTTGCGTTTCTCGAAGAAGGCCCGCACTCCCTCCCGATGATCCTCAGCTTTCCGCAACATCACCTGGTTGCTGTTCTCGGCGCGGAGAATCGTCTCCAAGTCTGATTCATAGCTCTGGTTGAGCAATCGCTTGGCTATGCCGAGGGCCATGGTCGGCCCGTTAGCCATCTCTTCCGCCATTTTACGCGTCTCTTCTTCCAGCGCCTCGGCCGGAACCAAGCGGTTCACCAACCCGATACGCTCCGCTTCCTGAGCATCCACGATCCTCCCGGTAAAGACCAGCTCTTTAGCTTTGGTCATGCCCACCCGGCGGGGAAGAAGATATACCCCACCGCAGTCCGGGATCAGGCCAATGCGCGAGAACACCTGGCCGAAGGTGGCTTTTTCTGAAGCCACCACCAAATCCGCTGCCAAGGCGATGTTACATCCTGCGCCAATCGCCGGGCCATTAACGGAAGCGATGACCGGTTTGGGCAAATTAAGCATTGCCCTAATAAATCCCGTGACTCGTTCCATGCGCCGCACCAGCTCATGCACTGGCCAGTCCTGCTGCATGAACTTCACATCGCCTCCGGCGCAGAAAGCCCGGCCAGCCCCGGTAATGATGACAGCCCGGATCCGCTCATCTTTCTCAAAATCCTCCAGGGCAACCTCAATTTCCTGGGCCATGATCGGGTCCAGAAAATTAAGAGCCTCCGGCCGATTCATCACCAGGGTGCCTACTTTCCCCTCTTTTTTCACGATAATCGCTTCATAGGCCATCTTCTATTCTCCAAATTACTGATACTTCCTTTAAAGTTCCTCCAGAATTTTTTCACATTCTTGCTGCATGCTCTTATCCTTCGTCGTGCTGGCCAATACCCTCACTTTTCCTTTGAACCCCCTCTGCTCAATTAGGCTGCGCTTTTCGTACATTTCTCTCATCGCTACCAATGCTTCTTTCACCCATGTTGTGTCCTGGCAGTCGAGGATTAAAAGAAGCGAACCCCACTCGTCGGGCAGGCCGAATTGCTGGAGGAAATTTTTCGCCGCTGCCTGGAATTCTGGGGTTCCGTATTTCTCATGCATAGCCGTGTGGGCTGCTTTGTAGGCTTCTGTTCCTTTCTTCCCCTGGAAGAATTTTTCGGCCTCCCGCAGGTGCTGCTTCTTCGCCCACTCTGACCTCAGGGTACGCTCTTGGAAGCTTTTCCGCTCCCGGCCGACGTGGCGGCTGCGATCGCGCATCCTGTCGATCTCGCGCCAGCTTGGTTTTTCCCGATCGTCGTTATCGTAGGGGTTCATAGTCTATTTCCTCCAAAATGAGTATTAAGCAAGGGTCAATGATCAATGAAAGATTCTTAGACTCCGCTATACGCCGAGAACCCTCCGTCAATGGGAATTACTGCTCCGTGGACGAATTCCCCTGCTGGTGAGAGGAGCCAGAGCATTACGCCAATAAGGTCTTCGGGCTTGCCGAAGCGTTTCATCGGTGTATGTTCGATGATCGATTTCCCCCGGGGCGTCAGGTTCCCGGTTTCTTTGTCGGTGAGCAGGTAGCGATTCTGTTCCGTAAGAAAAAAGCCGGGGGCGAGGGCGTTGACCCGAATCTTTGGCGAATAGTTTTGAGAAAGATGCACGGCCAGCCATTGGGTAAAATTGCTCACGGCCGCCTTGGCTGCGGAGTAGGCCGGCACCCGGGTCAGTGGGCGGAATGAATTCATGGAAGAGATGTTCAGAATAACACCCTCACCTTGCTGAGCCATGGCTTTTCCAAAGACTTGACTGGCCAGCAGGGTGCCGGTGAAATTCAAATTAAAAACCCACTGAAAGGCGTCCTGAGGCAAGTCAAAAAAGGAGAGGGTGGCTGAAGTGGTGGCTTGGGGCCTGTTGCCACCTGCTCCATTGATCAGGATGTCTACCCGGCCAAATTTTTCCAGCACTTTTGCGCAAACTTTTTCCAGGCTTTCCTTTTCCAGAACATCTGCTTGGAAGGGGACAGCTACTCGTCCAGCCGCTAAAATCTCCTCGGCCACTTTTTTTGCTGCGGGTTCAAGTATGTCCAGAATGGCTACCCGTGCTCCCACCTGGGCCATCGCCCGGCACATGGCTCCGCACAAAATACCCCCGCCCCCTGTGACCACGGCAACTCTGTCCGCAAGCCCGAAAAGTCCTGCGAGGTATTCTTTATCCATCCATCCCTCCCTTAAAGGTCTCCCCCAAGGCCGTTAATCAAAATTCTGAAATACCTTATTCCTTTTATCTTTCTTCGTCAAGGACCTAAAGCTTTTTGCCACCCCCCAGTTTTTGATCAGTGTTTAGCTCATGTTTGACTCCCCTTCCTTTCCTTCCGCCATCGGGAGCCCCGGCCTGTCCTAAGGAGCAATAAGTGCCTTATGCGGGCGAGGACAGCGGCCTTGCGCCCGAGTCCGCCTCAGGTCTCTCAATAAATGATTTCCCTCCCTATGGAAAAAATGGGGGGTGGCCAGCCTAAAGCTTAGATACCCGCTTTGTTTGGCAGTAGATAAAAAAAGAGGGGTAAGGCCAACCAAAACCCAACCCCTCTTGAATATTATATTTGCTTTAATGGGTTTTCAAAGTTTGAGGTTTCTGGCCCTCAAACTTTGGCTCCCTCTTCCTTCTTAGAATTGGATTGGAGGTACTTTTTCAGAAGAAGCATAACATTTTCTTCATCTTCCGGAATCTGGATGTGGGCATCCTGACTCAAGCGGTGAAGAAGGATAACCGGATCCAGGATTTCCCCGCAGATGACGCAGTGCCATCCAAAGAAGATATTATTCACATCGTAAAACTTCTCAAAGATCATTCTGCCGCCGCACCTCAAGCAGCGGGCGACCTCTTTGCCTTTATCTAAATTAGCCGTGGGTAACATCCTTTCGGCTCCCTCCTGGTTTTTTTGTTTCTAAATTTAGGCTAAGGGAAAATATGGGGGAAATAAATGGGGTGAACCCTGTATTTTAAAGTGCGGAATCCTGTATTTCCAATATTCAATTTCCCCATCTTCTACAACTTCCAGGTATCGAGCCCGGAAGACCTGTTATAGTAGGGATGGTGCGGAAGATCGGGCACATCGAAAACCGCATAGATTTGGACCTGAGTGAAAAATGGCTCATGACTAAAAGCTTCGAATGGCCGTAATCGCTTGATAATATTATATGAATTGTTAGAGTCAATATCGGATGTCGCCAACGATATCATAAAAATTTTGGGAATTATTTCCTGAAAGCAACGATTGACAAGTTCATTTCAAAGGCGTTGATTTGGTCCCGAAGTGGACAATTGACCGGTCTGGGTGAAAGGTGTAAAATCCCTCTTGTAATCCTCAAGAAACGGAAAACGTGTTGGGAGCGCCACAGATGCCTTTTGAGTATCAAGGAAAGGGGACTTAGGCGGAAACCATAAAAGCCACAGAGCGCAGTCCTGTGGATGGGCTTTAAGTCGTCTTATAAAGTCTGTATAAACCCGAGGCCCTTGACACGGCGGACGTAAATAATTTCTTGATTTTAAACGATTATCAGGGCCAAATGCTAAAATATTTAATTGTCTTATAAAGAAGGAAACAGTCTCCCTTTACCGGATTATACAGACTGTATAATTACTGTTATGCTAAATTATAGCCCTAGACGTACCTAATATGCAGATACTTGATAATCGTCTCCTTGGTATTATTATTTTAGTATTGTTTTCCTTACAAGGGCTTGTGATGTTATTTTCACCGGGATCGCTTCGACTGCAAAAGCCAGAGGCCGGAGGTATCTCTTGGGTATACAATATACTTAATCTATTTATCATATTATTTGTCACACCCCTGGTCGCGATTCTGCTAATGAAAAATATGGGTCTTCTGCAAATCGAGTGGGTGATTTTTGATGAAAAATGGGAGTTATCCATAGGGAGGTAGAGAGCGGAGAGATTTTCGCCGACCCCAAAAAAGGTCGGCCCGCCCCGCCTTGCGGGGCAAAA
>Ga0315312_1001156_pt1 | contig 22257 bp, 43 predicted proteins | sample TDP7_MG_FD_203629 | JGI IMG/M metagenome (GOLD analysis project Ga0315312, IMG submission 203629) | Freshwater sediment microbial communities from Lake Towuti, South Sulawesi, Indonesia - TDP7 | ecosystem: Environmental > Aquatic > Freshwater > Lake > Sediment | place: Indonesia: South Sulawesi... | reverse complement strand
GGTAGTCGTGCGAAGCCTGCTGCTGCCCTTTCTGAAACGATTGTTGTTCGGCTGCGTGCATACACGGATAGTGGCTACACGAGTTTGAAGTGGACGGTTGAGCGCAATATTGATGTTGTGTTCATTAAATCGAATGATGGCAGTTGGACGCAGGATTTCCTTAACAATTTTGATGATGGAACTGTGCAGGGGTGGGCTGTTACGGCTGAGGTAGGGACTATTCAGATAGTTGCTGGTGCTACTGATTATTTTCTGAGTGCTCCTTATGCTTTAAGGGTTAAGTTGAATTATCTTGCGAATCAGGTAGGGGAGCATCGTGGGAGGCTCTATAAGACCTTTGTGACGCCTAATCGTGCTAATGTTTTTGCTATTGCTGATTTGATCGTTCTTGAGTATGATGGGCAGATGGGTGGCAAGAACATTCAATTAAAGCATGGTGATAATGTGCTGGTTTTCATAGGGCGTCCCTACTCCGCTGATAATGCAGACTTTATAACTATGAACAAGTGGATACGCATTGTTGCTCCTCTGCCACCGAACACATCTGTTGAGATAAGGGTCATATTGGACATATACGTTGCAGTCGGCGATAGAAGGGCTAGTATCAACTTCGACGACTTCCGCATCATATCGAAGGACTAAACCATGAAACTGAAGCCTGCCGTTTACCTGCTCGGAATCGGCTCAACCTTTGCAGACTACATAAGCAGCGCCCTCATCCTCGACCACCCGGAAGCCTACGAAACCAACCCCCACTACAACCCCTGGATGGAACTCGCAAGTGTTGAAATTAGCGTGGCCGGGATTCAAGCCCTCGGAGAAGTCCTCGGTGTAGAACCCAAAATAGGTGAAATCGCTTCCATCGTCCCCGCAGCAACTCCTCTCATATTAGCTGCAAGCAACACCTGGCTTCACATGGTTATCCACGCCAAAGAAGTTCCCTGGAAAGACATAATCTTCCTCTACCCCGAATAACGCTTAAAAGCAGATAGAAGACAAATATGGCATAGAGGAATCCGAAATGGGCTTTAAGGAAATGATCTCCAAAACAACCATCGCCAATTTCTGCGCAGCCTTCATAGTGATTGTGGGCTTCTGTTATGGCATAGCCACCCGGAATGACGATATGGTAAAATGGGCTTTTGGAATCGGCTTAGGCTTCTTATTCGGGAAGGTGGCACAATGAACGATCTGGAAATAGTGATAAGGGCTTTTCAGATGGAGGCGCAACAGAAGCCAAACGAAAAAATATTCTTCGGGAAAATAGGGTATACCTTTGAAGAGTTCGCCAAACTACTAAACGGATTGAAGCATTTACCCCGCAACGAGAAAAAACTCGTCCAGAGCCATCTTGACCGCGCCCTCAAAATGTTTAGGGAAAACGAGAATTATAGACGGCACATGATGAGCTTGGCGGGTGTCCCATGCTGAACTACATTATTGACCGTCCCCTCATGGATGAAGCCACCCAATATACCTTTCAATGGTGCAAAGAGATAGTGGACTTCCTCAATAACCAGGGAGAGTCCATTCTCGACCTTCCAAACAACAATGCCGTAAGAGAAAACGTTGAAAAAGGGTTAAAGGAGAATCCCTCCGCCCTCTACATCCATTATGGTCATGGCGACCAGGATAGGCTTGTCGGTGATGATGCACTACCTGTGGTTGACTTAAATAATGTTGATTTGCTTTCGGGAAGGGAGGTCTATACGATGGCCTGTCTTTCCGCAAGGGTCTTGGGTGTAACAGCCTATAACAAGAAATGCGTGGCTTTTTGGGGTTACGTTGAGGTCGTGAGCTTCACAACGGACGCCTTAGAAGAGTTTAAGGAAGCCCTTAATTACGGATTCTATCTCCAGTTTAAAGGTAAAGGGTTTAAAGAGCGCGTTGATGAGACCAAGGCAAAGATGCAGGAAATTACGAATAAGCTGATCGCTGACGGCAAGTTTATGGCTGCCTCCTGTATGGATAGCAACATGAACGCCCTTGTTTGTTATGATGGTGGTGCCCCTCCACCAGAAGCCTGCCCTGTCTCAAGGGTAATAGCCAGACTTTTCGGATACAGAGTCTTAACAACATTAAGGAAAATCAGAGATAGGTTAAGCCTACTCTAATTCCAATCTTTGAGCCTCTAACTGCATCCACTCCCTGAGTAGGCTTCCAAAGTCATCCACTCCCTGAGTAAAAGGGAGATTTTCTTGTGGGCTTTAAACTCTTCTTCTGTGACGCCTTTAGATTCAAGCCAAGCCTTAACGCGAGGCTCATCCGTAATAGACTTGCCGCCAACGTAATGCTTATGCCAATACTCCTTTCTCTCGCTCAATCCTAAGCCTCCCTTAAAAAGTATCTGTAAGGTCTATTGTCGCTACGCCTCACAACACCCCGCTTTATCAAATCGTTAAGGTGACTCCTAATAGTCTCAGCCGTCCAACCGTAAGATAAGGTGATGTTCTCTAGGGTGCTTCCAGGCTTATCCCACAAATGCTTAACGATAATCGCCTTAATACGGTTCAAGTCAATAAGCCTAGTCAACCAAGGAAACTGTGAATAAACGCTGCCAAAGTCGTCAATCCAGAAGCTAGGAACCTTTTGTCGCTCCTTCTGCTGCCAATCCTTGAGTTCTTCCTCCAACTCCGCAACTCTATTCTTCAAGGATTGGTAGTCCTCAAATTCCGCAGGCGATTCAAAGGGACTTCTAGGCTCAGGTGGACGATCCCGCGTCACCATTCCAGCAGCCACCCTCGCCGTCTTCAGAAGCCGGATCTCCTCATCCTTCTTCTTTAAATCAGCGTCTCTTTGCTGAAGTTCCCCTGTTAAACGTGCGATCTCCGTCCTCTCCGCTTCCCTGCGTCTAGTCAACCTCTCAATTTCAACCCTGAATCCTTTAAGTAAGCCTTCAAGTTCGGGGCGCTGAACAAACTTTGGTTTAATGGTAGGTGTAGTTCCTATGTGGGTTGTTTCCCTGGATAGACACTTTGCCCATACTATCTGATCTTGGCTTATGGCGCCGTAAAGTAATGCTTCCCCTTCCTTCCGCTCCTTCAAGCGTAAAAGGGTGCTCATAGGTATCCTTGTTAAATCCTCGATCCTTTGTAGGTCGTCTTTGTAGGTCTGGTGCATTAAGATCCAATTCTGACACTTAGCCAGGAGATCCTTAGCAACCCATGCAGGGCGATGGCTAATAATTATGGTGCCTATACCCCGTTTACCCCCCTTCTTCACCAGCTTCCCAAACTGCGCATAGTCGGGGCCTCTCCCCTTATGCCCCCTCTCAGGAATATACTCATCTGCCTCGTCAATCACTATTAGACAGGGAACCTTCTCTCCCGCGCCTGCCTGCGTGATAAGGCGCTTCATAAAACCTTCCAGGAAAAGGTGTGTATCCTCCTCCTCCGCATCTGGCGAACTCAAATCCAGAATCAGGGGAACCCTGCTATTCAAAAACTGATTAGCCATCAACTCAGCGTGTTCTACTCCCACCGCCACGTCACAGTTTTCCGTCCTCTCAAAGCCTGCAACAAAGACGCCATACTTCTCCCGCAGGGAGTAATATTCACCTTCAGGGTCTATAATCACGAAGGGAAGCCCCAAATCGCTTAACTGTTCACAAACCTTAGCAGCCGTGTAACTCTTTCCCTTCCTGGGATCGGCAAGAATCACCGTGTTATTGCCTCCCAACAAGGTGGACGGCTCAATCGGAAAAGCCTGCTGCGTAGACAAAGTTTCAAACACTTTCAGACTCATGGGCATCAACCTTTTTTACCCTTTTTTTGTAAAATAGCGCATAACAACTCATAGTCGAGGATCGCTTCCTTTTCATCAGCATCATCGTATATTCGCATCTCCGCTTTGAGAACATCCTCGCCTTTCTTCAACATTACGATAACCTTCATGGTGTAAACACCCTCCCACATCTGGTGCAAACTATCCTCAAAGTAGGCGTGCTCCTAACGTTTACAAAACCACAATGAGGACACTTGTATTCGTATCTAACCATTGTGGCGCGAGGTATTCCCCATTTCGGCGCTGAAGGTAACGCAACAGATCCCGGCGCCCATGCCCACCTATACGGATTATACCACCTATACGGGTCATACCATTTAGGATGCCAAATCGCCATCCTATTTTCCCTCCTCATCTAAATTCCAAACCGCTATAATTTCACCGTCTTTCGTCTTGAATATGATTGTGGAAATCTTCGGTAGATTCTTTGTTTGTGGCGCCTCTGCTACTTTGAAACAACGCTTTCCCCATGCCTCGATTCTCTTTGCATGGGCGTTCTTGGGGAGACACCTAAGTTCTGCATGTAGGACTACTCCCTTTGCCTCTTCCGTTCCGAACCTTTCAGATTGTTTCCTTGCGAATCGTTTCTGCGCTAAGAATGTCGTTTATTTTCCCTCCTTCCTTTTTGAAGAATGGCGATCCCACTACCACAATCAATACAATCTAATAGCACCCTTGGAATTAAGATGATCCTCCTGCCCCTCTTCTTCTTAATGCAGTCTTCACCCGTTTTAATCATTATTCCGCCACAATCTGGACATAAAGGCACTTCATTTTCCCTCCTTCCCCTTCGGAAACTCAGCCTCAAATTGACTGCTCTTAAGCCAATCCTCCGTAAACTTCACCATCTCCTTCAACTTTCTGTCAAAATAGATCTGAAGAAAAGTGCTTCGATTGTAGCCTACTGCCTTAGCACAGGAATCTATGACTTGAAGGTGATCTTGAGCGAAGGTAATCATAACCTTCTTTGTGTCCCGCCTCGGAATAACGTTCCCTTTCGACAAACTCCTTCCCTCAGCAATCTATTGGCTATCTAAAATATAACGCAAAAACCTTAATATAACTTTCGCCTACCAAACCTTTAGGTGTATGTGAATGGCTAAGTTGAACTTGGCTGCGGGCATTGGCATTGCCAGAGCGCCACCCCACCAGAAGATAGGGGACTCCTACACCTTCGACATCGCGGGTAGGATTAAGCCTACTCCTCGAAGGCTTGTGGTTCGTGGACTGTTGGCGAAGATCGCCAGCGGTGAATGGAAAGACATCTCCTTCGCTGAATACGAGGCCAGGAAGATAAGCCTCGGCAAAGGTATGCTTCCGCCTGTTGCTGCCGTTGTTGCAGGAAAGCTAGGCAAGGACTATCCTGACACCCTGCGGAAGCAGAGCCAGGATGCCTTTATGACGAAGAGGAAGACAAAGCACGCGGGCGCTGCCGGCGCCATCGGCAGGGGCGCTTCTGCTGCGAAGGCCCTCGGAGTCTCGGTTCCGGGACTCTAAGCCCCCCTTTCTTTTTCACGCTTCCCTCCCTTATTTGAATAACCTTTTAAAAAGAAAAAAGATGGCGAAAGGGCTGGACAACTGAGTTCAAACAGCCTCAGATAACCAGCCCTTTCAAGCCAAACTTTTATAGTTAGAACACTCCATTCTATTTTGAAGAGCCATGAGCGAAGACGAATACCATATTGTTGTTCGCCAAGGAAAACCCTACATCCGCAGGAAACCCTACATCTATAAGAACCCTACTCTACGCCAATTAGTTCATCAGGGAAGGTTCGCCAAGGTAGCCTACGATCAGTTTGACGTGGCCAAGGGCTACGAAAACGGTCTACCCATCGTGGCAGCCACAATTCAAAATGAACTTACGGGTAAACCCTTACCTCCTCCACCAGAAAGGACTTTGGATTTGACGCCCTTCCAATATAAAGTCTTGCTAGATCAAATTGAAAGACGAAGACTAGAGGGAGAGGAAATAAACTTAAACAGAATCTTGAGACGACAAAGAATTAGGGTTAAGATAATGGTTCCAGCGCCAGAGGTCATTGCACGATAGTGTCAGGGAAGCGCCTTGTCATACCAGGGAAAGAGATGTTTGTTCTCCTCAAAAAACCTTCTTGCGTATAAGCAATATTCCTCTGTAATCTCTAACTCCACAAAATCCGCTATGTCCCATTCACCCTGAGCCAAGGATCTCCCAACCCAAAACTCAATCATATTACGGGGAAAAGTCTCATACATACCCCCATACTTCAACCTGTGATCCTCACAAAGAGCGAAGAAAAGAGGATCTCTAGTAGGAATACCCAACTGCTGCAACCTTCTTTCCAAATAGAGGCTACGATAGAGAGGAGTCTCCACTCCCTCCCCTGCACAGGCAGGACAAAAATAAATGCCGAAGGGCATACCCCAACGCCTAACCACACCTGGAGGAGGAGCTACAACAGGTCTAATCGGCGGAAATTCTGGCACTACTTCGGGAGGCACAACGGGAACCCTAACGGGAGGAACCCTCGGCGGTTTAGCCAACGGCAATATAGATTCCACTAAACGCTCAACCTCATCAAAAGCCCGACTCACAGCCTCCTCTCTAGAAAGATCCTTAAAGGCTTCTCGCCATTCATAAAGCCGATCCTCGAACATGCTCGTCCATCGGCGTTCAATTCTAATGGTATTTTCACCAAGACGCGCCTCAAACCTCACCTTCAACCTTTTCTCATCAGCCTTCTGTAACCCTCTAATTCCTGGTGGAGGCGCAACGGGGGGCTTCGGTGGTGGCTTCTCCGGTGGCTTAGGTGGAGGCGCAGCAGGTGGGGGCGCCACAGGTGGTGGCGGTGCAACGGGAATCCCTAAAATGTTGGCGATCATCTCTTCCTTAGTCTTGCCGATCTTCACGCCCTTTATCTGACTAATCCGCTTAAGCTCATCAACCTTCATAGCCTCTAGGTCATCCCGCGAGTAAGTGTAATGATAAATGTCCCTCCACTCTGAATATTTAGGGTCATACGTTATGTCTTCAGGACTCCAAATCCAGCCGTCAAATTCGCCCCGCTTAAGAAATTCCTCAACCTCCGGAGGCGTTTTTAAGGGCATAATCCCCATAGGGGTGTCTCCTAACTCCTCAACATACTTGTTCAAAAGAACCGAGTAGGTATAGTCCGGATGTGTAGTAACTTCAGGCTTAACACTTGGATCTACAAATTTAACCGCATCAAGCCACTCATCAGTTACCCCAACCTCAGCAGGGAGCGGTGGAATTTCCTTCACAGCTTCTACATAAACGAAAATAGACTCAGGCTCTTCTTGGAAGAGTTCAGCCAATTTCTCTTTCGTCTTCGCCCTGAAAAGATCCGCAATCTTTTTCTTCTGCTCTTCAGGAACCTTATCCCACTCGTCAAATAGCTTTTCCCAATCTACGGGCATCTACAATTCCTCCAGCGCCTTTATCGCTTCTTCAGCTATAACTTGGATCTCAGGCTTAGGGGGTGGCGCCGGGGGTGGTGCCTTAACTTCGATTGGAGGTAAACCGTATTTTTCAGGTTCAGTAAGCCCTACATATCCAGGTTTCGGAGTATAAACTATGCCTCTCCTCTCCAAATCCTTAAGGATCTCCTCTGGATTCTTGACGCCCTTCTCCCTAGCATACTTCAGCATCGTCTCCGTCTTACAGATGTTGCTTGCCCAATACTTACAGTTCTCAACAATCTGCTCAATGACGATTTCTTCATCAGTTTTTGGTGGTGCAACCTCCTCGTAGGCTGCCACGCCCTGCTTTACCATGATCTCTGCGTTAGGTTTAGGCAACTCCATAACCATCCCTGTTCTAAAGGGGCCGTAGACCTTCAAGTCTGCCCCTACAATTTGTGGAACATCCGTTAAAAACCTAACCTGCACATACTCTAAGGGAGGAGGCGGAGGCTTCTTAAACTCTTCATTATAAGCAGCCACAGCCCTTTTCACTTCCTCTTCTGATTGTCCAATTACCGCCCTTAACTGCCATCTGTATTCTAGGTCTAACTCTAAATAAATGTTGAATCTCTCTTCTCTACCCAAGGTTACTGTGGCCGGGAACCTAGAAAAGAAGTCTCTTAGCCCCTTAAAATTGGTGTCAAGTATTGGAATATAGTTTTCCTCAATATGTTTCATACTGTCTACGGGAAGCGAAGCCCTGTAATAAACGGCGTCTCTACCAAAGGCCACGATCTCGAAGGGGGTGGAAACAAAGACTAGGAACTCGTCTCCCGCATCTTCAGCGTCAGCTATCACATTTTTTAGCATCGCCATATAACCGCTAAAAATCGGGGTGCCCCTAACTATGGGGACTTCAACCTCCATCTTCAACATGCTACTCTTATACTCCTTCGGAGAGATCTTCGCTCCCTTCCCCAAGAGAACTAGAGCTTCGGGAGGTTCACCCTCCACAAAACAGGTAAGCTCCTCAACGTCTGCAAGCCAACGCCCCAAATGGCTGATGCTGAAGATCCCTGAAAAACGGCCTGGCGCAGGCTTATACTCCCAAAAACTTGAGCGAGAAGTCTTCATATAACCCTTGTCTACCTTCTCCAACACCCAATAAAGATAAAGTTCTTCCAGCATAGCCACAGATAGGTCATCAGTTCGGCTTACGTCATTTATGGACTTAACCATCTTCTCTAAGATCCTAACATCTTCATCCTTCATAATCCAAAGTTGAACCCTCTTGGGAGCAGGCTTCGCCAACAACTCGTCAAAACGATTAAAAACGTCAAAGGCAGCCAACCAATACCTAACAGCTATCTCGTCTCCCCTATAATGAGCGGTCAATATACCCTTATTTTCAAAGGCTAAGTCCATCGTGTTTGCGAAGCCCAAGTAGAGAAGCCTTGAAAACAAGTCTAAAGAATAGGTGCTTTCCCCCTCTCCCTCTATACTGTAACACCAGGCTTCATAACCCCTCAAATCCATTCTGCTGGGCGTGACCTCCTCGTTAAAAAACAGGATTGTGGCTTCCCTCTCATGCACCTTAAAGCCCACGTAACTGTATGCTGCCACTTTTCCCCAGCGTCCCGCCACCCTCTCCGTCTCAGCCTTCTTCACGATACGCCTAAAATCCGCCACGACAAAACCTAAAGCAAAATCCCTTCTCGGCTTTGGTTCAGGAAGCACCTCATATTCCTTATGCAACGTTTCAAGGTCAACAACGTCTCCCACTTTGAAATTCCCAACCCAAAACTCCTTATCCCTCACCTCAACCCTAACATTATCGCCTTTCCTAAAACCCTTGCTCGAGTTGACTAACTGATCCAAATAGCCATGAACCCAAAGGTTATCCACGTAACAAAAATAGTCAACCGGAAACAGGCTAAAATCCATCATGTATGATCGGCTACTGTTCATCTGCCTGCCCCTCATGCCAAGCGTAGGCTCTCTTCTGAACTCCCAATAAAAATCATAGACCTCCATATCAGAGTAAGCGGTGACTACACTTTTCCAAACACCAGCTTCCACAGTAAAACCCGCAACAACCGACACCCTTAAACCTCCACAAGCCAATATGGAAAAACTTATATTTAGAACTTAACAACAAAAAGTAGGGGAGAAGTAACGCCCTTAAAAAAGCCGTCAAGACGTTACCCAAAAGGAACGATCCCAAGGCGGTGGACGTAACTTCTCCCTTCGGCGCGCAGGTCTTCGCTGCGCAATCACCACCATGCGCGCCGAGAAGCCCAAAAACCCCCAATGCGCAGGTGCTCTCCTCAGAAATGTGTGGGTGCTCGTATTCGGACATATTCCTCCTGGGGAGAGCACCACAAACCTTTTTAAGCAGAAAACTATAGTATAATGCTGGTGAATATGAAATGGATGAAAAGAGCCTTAAAAAAGATTGTGACGTCAAAGCGGTAAAGACACTCGACGAGGCTGTTAAACTCTTGGAAGACGGTTGGGAATACATCACCGATATGAATGGAGCTAAGATTTTCAGGAAACGAGTGAAAAGATATTGCATGCATGCATGCATGGCATGCATTATTAGGCTAAGCCGGAGGAATTTTGATGGAAAAGAAATCAGAACCCAAATGTGTTATCTGTAATCTGCAAATTACAGATGAAGAGGAGCAGCAATGGGCTTCTGACGGTGAAAACCATCCAGGAGTCCTTGGGCCATGCCACATAAACTGCTACGGAAATGCAGTCACAAATCACCCCGATCTTCCCTGGACAGATCCAATATCAGGAGAAGTGGACTATGAAGCAATGGCTGAAGACCTAGACGTGGACACCGGGGAAGAGGAATGGGATGAGGGGAATGAATATTGACCATAACTGACAGGATCTTAGAATTACTAAGCAGAGATGCTCCCCTATCACCCTCAAAGATCGCAGAACTTCTGGATCTGAAAATTAAGAGCGTCACAGCAAGCCTAACCTTCCTACGAAAATTCGGCTTCGTCCAATACCACAGAGGCATGAGAGGCTTCTATGAACTCACCGAAAGCGCAAAGGACTTCATAAAGAAAGTAGAAGAGGAGAAGACATAGATGAGCAAAAGAGAAATTGGGTTTGACGTTACCAAAACAAGAAAGCTGGAAACTCCAAAAGTCTTCTGCCAAAAATGTGGAAGTATTCAAGAAGTAGAAGGTCATGGATACATAACGGCCAGAACGCACCCATACGAGCGAAAATCAATTTACAAATACCCTGAGTTAATCTTAAATCTAAAATGCAGGCATGTCCTTCACATCGTAGTCATATTGGACGGACAATCGCTAAAAGAGTGGCTTCAAGTCTACGGTGAGGAGACGACATAGATGAAGTATAAGGGCATATACACCTTTAGTGGCTGGCTCATCTACGTAAAGAAAATGAAGGAGCCAGAAATAAGCAAGTTACTCGAACCTGAAGGAGGCCAACGACACTCAGAGCTTTTAGCTGAATATGACGAATGGTTAAAGTCTGAAAGGAAGCTGCCAATGATGAACGAAGAAAACCTAAGAACTGCTGCAAAAGGTTTGGGATACACTCTCATAGATGTTAAGCGTTTCAAAAGGCGCGATAGACTTAGATTCAAAACGCCAGAGGGCCTAACCCTTACTCTAACCCTCAAAGATCACATAGAAACAATGCCTCTCGTATATGTCTATGAATGGTTAGGAAAGAAAAAGGAGACGACAAAATGAGAGCGCGCTTGCTTGGCAACGGAAGGTTAATAGAATTACAAGCTGAGACAAATGAAGAGCATAACTTCTTAATGAAATGCTGGCATCCAGATGGAAAGCTAAGAGCCATAATGCGCGAGCCTTCATGTGATTTATTCGTATTTGAGGTTGAGGAGAAAAAGAAGGAGAAGACATAGATGAGCCTTAGATAGGAGGTGCGGTGATGGAGTGTATATGGGATATGTTGGATAAGATCGAATGTCCACATGGTGTTGCAGCATACATTGAGAAAACGGTTCCTTTAACCATAGATGAAAGCAGTTTCCGAATTTGTCTCCTTTGCATGGTGTCAAGAATTAGAATCAAAATAGATTTAGGGCCAAGGGAGGTGAGATGATTGGTCACGTTAGTAATCCGCGCCAGCAAATCCGAAACCCTATTCGACCACATGCACGAACTAGGCACGGCCTTCTTCTGCAAAGTCAAAGACCCCGACATCTACAAGGTCGTCTACTTCTCCTCAAATCGCCAAGTCTTCTACGAAGGCCCCCTAACCAACGAACAACTCAAAACCTTAAGAGAAGAACACACCGAAGTTACAGAGATCGGCTATGACAAGTGGAAGGACGAACTCATCATTGAAGAATAATCCACGAAGACGCTACGCCTGGTGCTTCTTCAAAATAAGTTTCTTAACCCGTGAAGACGTGGAAAGGCACGGTTGTTTTAAGAAGGGTGAACGCAAAGATAGGAAATGCCGTTTCCTCTTAAAACTGTAAAGGGGCTTAAGTCTTGGCTTTAGAGCGGAAGAGAAGGGAGATCGCCCGTAGCGAAGAGCGCATAGGCTTCTACAAGGGCGAACTAGAAGCCATACCCTACATGGAGGAAAGGGTGCGCTTCTACCAAGACCGCCTCATGGAAATCCTCCCCTTCTCAACCCGCATTATCTACCTAAGTATGCTCGCCGAGTATCGCCCAAAAATCCGCATGAAGGGACTCTACGAATACTATTATCATTATTGGCGCGTCCGAAAAGCCGATTGGCAAACCCGATACTTCCTGGAAGAACTTAGAGATGAGATAAAGGCTTACATTAAACGGGAGATCCGAGCAGGAAGGGAGATCCCCACCTCACGCCAAGAAGAGATCCTACGGCGCCTAGAGGCAATAGACAAGGAAATAGACGAACTAAAAAAGGGACTTGCAGAAACCGAAAAAATAGCCGTAGAACGCGAGTGGCGAGTAAGACGCCGAATCTACCCAGGCTACTCAACCTTCGAGCGCTGGATCAAAGCCACCTACGGCAGACAACCCCCAATCCACTATTGGCAAGACGAGATCAAAAGAGAACTCATAATCCTAGTCCGAGTGAAGATCCGCATATACAACGAAGAACGCCTACCCACCCCAACAGGCATGTTCCAAGGATGGTTCGACATTGACGCCCTACTCAGCCCAGCCACAAACATACCCCGCTGGGATTGGTGGCTGACAAAAGAGGAGATTAACATAGCCCGATACCACTTCGTAGGCTACTTCAAGGGCATGGCAAAGTGGCGCACCCCCGCAGAAGTAGACCTGGCCTATTTCGCCGAACCCACAGGCATCCCATATCCTGAATCAAAAGCAACATACAAAAGGGGTAGAGCAGGATTACCATACGCAAAGAATGTCCCTGACGCCATCATCAGACGCGCAGAAACCCTAACCATAGAAGAACTAATCATAGGCGAAAGCAGCGTAGAACCTAAACCCAACAAAGAACCCAGCCGGGAGAACATGGGCGTCTTTTCTCAACGCTTTATGATAATAGACGCAGACGGCGTAATAAAATGGGATGAGATCCGAAACCGCTGGATCTGGCACCCAACAGACGACATGGTGAATCGAGTAAAAAAGGAGCTAGGAATAAAATGACCAAGGATATTGTGTTTCCGAGTTTTGTCCATGAAACGGAACTTGAACAACACAATTTTAAAGGTTCCCTTAAAAGACACCTTGCCGTTGAGAAAGCTCTACTCTTTCTTCTAAAAATCCTTGATGAAGGGATAGGCGATGCCGTTCCAGGATATAGTATTCTTGAGATTCCCTTCATCATAGCCTTTGGGTTAAACTGCAACTTTCCTACCCTTGACATTGGCCAATATGTTGTATGGCATTTAAGGGGGTATCCATAAATGAAGCCTTTAAGCAAAAAAGTAGTTCTAAAACGCGATCCTGTTCATGGTTGGGCCCTAGATTTCAAATGGGCATGTGCCGAATGTCATAAAGAATATGCAAGGCAGAGTGACGCGGAGTTATGCTGCCTCGAAAAGAAGGATCATTCTAAACGTCCTTGGTTAGCCAACATCAAGCGAAAAAGAGGAATATTGAAATGAAGCAGCCCTGTAAATGTGGGAGAAGATGGCTTGCGCGATGGTATGGACGAAATTCATATAGACCTATTTGCCCAGGTTGCCAAAAGCCACCAAAAGATTGCACCTGCCTGCCCTTAAAGGAGGGAGAGAAATGAGTGAAAATGAGCTAGATATAGATGAGAATTTCCAAAGTTTATGTTATGAATATAAATGGGTCGTTGATGTAAGAGGTGACAATCTTATTCCGAGGAGGATTTCCACCGGGACATATTATTGCTATATTTGTGGCGAAAGGTGTGGAGAAAGAGATAGAGAGATACACGCACTCGAACACAGAAGTATAATTAGAAGCCTTACGATATTAAAAAAACATAGACAATGCAAAAAAGGAAGGAATTATCTAAGAAAGATCTTTGCAGCATATCGTCTCATTAGATACAATAATATTGATTGGAAACGGGTTGAATTTTTAACGAAAATTCCAACAGTATATCTTAGAAGATATGTAGGAGAGGCATTTAAGTATTCATGCTTACGTTCGGATCGCTGTTGGGCTAAACCCATATTGGAGGAAAAATGATGCACAGACTATTCCTAGACGGAGATGAAAACTGCTGGTATCTCAGATCCCCTAATCCCATGTGGACAGACGCAGAAATGGTTGAAATTGAGGCTAAAAGGTTGGCAACATCCCCTAAACTAGGCAACATAGCAATCATCCTAAGATCCGACAACGGATGGCACCTCCGCTTCAACCGTTCAAGCCTATCCTGGTCGGAAATGGAAGCCTGCCTATGCGCCAGCAAGATGGAACATCACGGCCACAGACACTTTTCCATGCTGCTAGAAGACGACACCCTGAGAGTATCCAAGAAGCCAGGCAAAAGGAGTTCGCCCCCACGCCTATGGAAGGTGATAATATTTTGACTGACTGCCTACCTGGAAGAAAAAGGCATGATTATGGAGGTAAACATGCCGGGAGATATTATGACCATTGCAGAAAGTGTGGAAAACCTAAACCTAAAAGGAGGAAAAGCCTTGGGTAAATATAAGGGAAAATGGTGCGTCCTAATAGGGTTTAAGGGAGAACATCTAAAGGAGTTAGATCCTATAATCAAGAGACTTAGAGAGAAGTATCCGAAGCAAGAATACAATGTTATGTCGTCTAAGTTTCCCCAATATGACTTCATCCTAACCTGCTTCGCAAAAGACAGGGAGGAAGCCCACCACATCGGATTAGCCCTAATCCACAAGGAACTCCCACCCCATCTAGGTCTATTATATTGGGTGAAAGAACTTTCTCTTGTTGAACAGGAGGTGAAAAAATGAGCGATGATTTTTTAACTTGGCTAGGCGGTTACTTCGATCATGGAGGCTGTTGTAGAGTATACAAACGGATGTCATGGGGTTATCTTCACTTGGATGTTCATATTGTGATAACGGGAACGAAGGAAACTGTTGAATACATAAAAAATCACTACTATCGTTGGAACGCACAGATCAAGAAGCGCCGAGGAACGGAAAATTCCTGGGTGTTTGTAATTCAATCTATTGCCGAAGCGTTGTTCTTCTGTGAAGAACTCTTACCGTATTCAAAATTTAGGCGTCAAGAATTAGAAGAAGTTATCGAAATGATCAGGGGATGGGCGAAAAGATGATTAAGATTGATAGTGCTACGCATGATTGGGTGCAAATAGAAGTGAACGGACGTTACTATGAGTTATCACTTAAACACGATGGACTTACCGAGGATATAGAGTGGAGAGCGGAATTGGAGATGATTAGAGAGGCCAAACTTGAAGAACTAAAAAAGAAGTATGTGGTTCAAGAAATTCCCAAGAAAAAAGCTCGACATACGGGCATAGCAGATATGGAATTGGTAAGGTGGACACATGGTATCCGTCAATAGCCTCCAAGATGCCTTAGATTATGCCATCAAAAGCCTCCACGTCCGGAAGAGAGGTGAACACCAGGGAGAACACGGCCCCATAGCCTATTGGGTAGCCCTCCCCGACAACACCCTCGCAGCCCTATGCTTTAAACGAGATTGGCTGCACAGCTTCAGCCAACTATTCCCAAGCTGGATAGGAAAAGGCTGGGGCCAAACCATGAACATGAACTTACTCCGCGAAGCAGCTAACCGATTTGCCCGCATCCTAATCGTAATGGAAGACGGCACCATATACATCAAAGACGCTCGCCAATGGCTCTACCTAGCCAGAAAACACGGCAGCATTAGACGACCAAGCACAGAGCAGGAGCTAGAAGCAAGCATACCCGCCAGAGAACTCGTAAGGTTATACCCAAAATAAAAATAGAATGGAGGTGATAAAGGTTGAGTGAAAAAGAAGAAGAATGGAAAGATGCAGTAGACTTAGCCGAATTTGAAATACTGCCACTACACCACATCAACGGGCCACTTGGAGAGCTTATAACGTTTCCTTGCCCTCATTGTAATAAAGAAGTGTTCGTTAGAGTGAAAGCTATGGGAGACGAAGAAAACCTAGAGGCGTGGTGGGGCAAGACCGCCGAGGAGATTGACGAGAAGCAAGAGAAATTCCAAAGAGCAATGGAAGAAGAAGCTAGAGAAGGCGAAAAGGAAGAAGAAGAATGATAAAGTTTACCTGTCTTCAATGTGCCCATTGCTGCCGTCAACTAATCCAAAACCACCCCTATCTTCCCGGTGTGAAAAGCGGGCTATTCCTTCTCCCCCAAGAGGTTAAACTCTTTCCCAAGGAACACATCTACCCAAATAGAGGATGGGGCCTAAAGGGACGCGCAAGACCAAGACCAAAGCTGATATACGCCTATCAACTTGACCTAAAAGTATGCCCTCACCTACGCGGAAACCTATGTGGAATCTACGAAAATCGTCCCTTGGGCTGCCAAGGCTACCCCTTTGAAGGACTTGAACCCATAGCAAGATACATGGTTCACCCTGAGTGCCGATGGTTCAAACTCTACCTAAAAAACAAGACAGACATTAAAATAGAAGCAGCAGAAGAGGTTAAAGCCAACAAACGAATAGGCGCATACCTGGCGATGGTTCTAAAAGCAGCCGAAGGCCCAGATTGGATCTACAACTTAACGACAAAAAAATGGGTTATGCTAGATGAAGAAAAAGGCAAAGAATGGGTAAGCAAAACCTTTAATCTACTACCTCCCATAATGTAAACTATGCCAATCCTGTTTGAAGATACGGATTTGATCTTCAGAGGAGAAGACGATTTCTTTCAGTATCTCTATTCCTTCGCCCGAAAATATGCCCCTGACGCCTACCAAGACGCCGTAAAGGAAGCAGCCCGCATAGCCAAAGAAAAAAACATACGCATGGTCGTGGAGGGACTAAAACCCATCCATCTCGGCTGGACAGAATACAAGTTACCCGTAGGAGAAACATACGTGCCACTCAAGGAAAACGTGGCCTTCTACGCAGTAGGCATCTTCAGCAACGACCCCGACTTCGACAGCATGGCGTGGTGGAGCGGAGCCAAAACCGAATACCTCTACGATTGGTTCACCAAGTGGGTCTACGAAAAGGAAGAAAAACAGGGAATCATGTCCCCCCAGCCCGTATTTAAAGGCGGAGAATCCTTCACCTTTGAAGTCCACAGCGAAGTCCCCAAAGCCAAAGTGGACGCATGGATACTAGGCTACGTAGCCCTGCCCGAAACCATGAAAGAAACGAAAATTACACGCTAGTGGTGGCTCATTTTAGTTTGAAGGTCTTGGTCGCCGACACTCCCATAGCCCCCGCAACCACCCCGTAGGTTCCACCTACCGCATCCGCAGGCACCCCCCACTTGGAAGAAAAGGCGCCATTATTATCAGTTGTTGCTGGCGGTAGGCTATACGCATCCCCTGTCGGTGGCACAACAGCCAGGGCAACACTTTTCCCAGCCAGCGGAGTCGTCCCATCCATGAGGCTGCCCGAAATATTGACAACCTCACCCCTCAAATACTCCGCCTTATCAACAGCTACGGTTAGGGTCGGCACCAAAACTATCTTCCTCAAGAGCCACCACACCAGGAGGATAAGCAACACGATCACGAGGGCGAGGACTACTACGAGTTCGGCTAAGAGGATCTCCATTAGTAATCCCACGCCTACACCTCCCCTACTCTACCTGTGTTCCCGTAATAATAATGTTGAAGCTAAAATCGGTTATGCCCGTGATGTCATCGTGGACGTGGATATATATTGTCGTCTTCCTAACCCTGCCAGCCTCCAAGGGAAGGCTGCCAAAATCCCAGGTTAAATCAAAATACTGTCCTGCCCCATCAGGCACCCAATTATCCGAAGAAATGCTGCCCCTCATCGGCCCATTCCCCGTATTCTTAATGTAAACCGTAACACCCTTAGTCTGACCAGGAGTCAAAGTGCCCCAATCAACCATAGTCACCGGCCCCGTGCACGTAACATCCCAATACAAACCCACGCCCAAGGCAAGCATCTGCGCCCCCGCAGGTATCCTATAAATAACCTGCCCTCCCTCAAACGTCAAAGTCAAGTGACGGATTCCTCCCAAAGCAGCAAGCAATATGGCTATTATCCCGGCTGGAATTAAAAACCTCTTAACCCCTGCGGAAACCATACGCCTTCCCTCAAAGAAGAACATTGTCGTCTAAATTAATAGATTTTACGTATAGACAAATTCTCCATAAACCCTTTTAAACCCTTCCCAACTATATGGGAAGGTGGAGGTGAGAACACGAATGGTTGAGACAATAGCCGACCGAGTAAGAGAGATCCTCCAGGAAGCAGTAGAGCGAGTAAGCAACGGCGGAACCATGAAATTCGACATACGCTCCCTCTTCTACGCCGTGCGAGAAATCTACCTAAAACGGTGGTCAGGCGAGAAGTTCTACGAATACAACAGCTTTACGCAAGACTTCATGCGATCCTACGAAAAACAGCATGGCAAGATCAAGGGCCTAGTCAGAGGGCCAAGAGGTAAATACTGCGTCCCTGACGAATACGGATGGCGAACCGAAAGCGATGTGAAACCAGACCTCTACCTCATGCGAGGCATAGGCAACAAGATAATCGTGGTGGAGAAGATGGGCCTCTTCGAGCAAATGCTGGCTAACAACTTCGATAAGCGCCTTGACTGTATCCTAATGACAACCCAAGGCTTTACAAGTGAAGCAGGCAGGGAAGCCTTGCTGCAAGTCCAGGAATGGGGCCTCCCCGTGTGTGTGCTCCATGATTTTGATGTTAATGGTATCCTAATCAAGGAGACCCTAACGAAGCCGACCAAGAGACTTGACACCGAGATAGACCCTGAGATCCTGGTGGACGTGGGGCTAAATTGGGAAGTTGTAGGGCGTCTAAGGGAGGAAAGGGATCTAACCCCTGAACCTGTAAGCCTAAGCACCCAGGACAAGTCTAAACTCCTTGGTATGCTGCAAAGGAGAGAAATCGAGAGAGACGAGGCCGAGTTTCTGATGTATGGCCGGGTGGAACTTAACGCCCTAACCCCCAGGGAGCTATTAGATTGGCTGGAGCAACGCTTAGAAGCCCTAGACCTATGGAAGACCGTCCCAACCCAAGAACAGCTAGACGAACTAATAAAACGATCCTACGTCCAAAAGTTAGCCGAGAACCTACTCTCAGACGTGAAGGAACGCATAGGATTCTACGATGTCGAAGAGCTATTCTCAAAACTTGCGGAGAAAATAACAGAAAAGGTCAGGGAAAGACTTGAAGACGAAGAGCCACCCGAACCCCCAACAGTAGAAGAATTTAAAGACATCCTTCGGAAACGAATGGAAGACTATTGGACACAAATCGCTCAATCCATAGCCAGAGCCAAAGCCGACAAATTCCCCAAAACAGACGAAAAAGTAGACGAGATCGCCAGCAAGCTGGAAGAGATCGCCGACAAGCTGCGGGAGGTTCAAAACCTGCTTAACGAGATCACAGGGGGATTAGACTATGGGTAAAAGAAAGAAGGGCAACATAGGGCTTCGAGGATTTCTTAAGGAGCTTCTCATAATGTGGTGCGAACACATCATCGCCAACTACAAGCAATACTATATAACGCCCCCAAGCATGAGGGAGATCGTCCACTATGCCAAATGTAGGGCTTGCATCAATGAAATAAGACGCCAAGGCTGGATCGTGGGCTTTGCTGAGAGTAACGGGAGGGTGGTTGAAGTCCGATTCTACAATGCGAAGCTCATAGACTATGTTAGATGAAGGGAGGTGAGAACTTGGTGGAGAAACAGGTTAAGAATTATCATTTATGCGGTGTTAAGGGGATAGTGTGCCCTTATAGGGAGGGTATAAAATGTTGGAAAAAGGGGAGTTGTGTGGATCGGGATAAAGGTAAAATCTGGATTTAGGGAGGTGAGAGGATGGTATTAATGAAGCGGTGTATGGATTTACATAAAAAGTGCTTTGAGGCGATGAAACTTGAAGGTGTCAAATTCGTAAAAGTTGAGGAAATCACTCTCTATAAGGGGCAGTCCGGTGTTTGCGATTGGTGTGGGGGCGTAATACGTAGCGATTATTTTGAAGTTGAAACGGCGGGGTCTAAGTGAAATATGGTAGATAGATTTTCCGTCTGTATCAGCGGTTCACAAATGCCTTAAGAAACACCCACCCCTCAGTTTCCATTGGAACCTTGAGGAGGTGAGAACGTGAGAACGAGAAGGTCAAGTTTCAACATCGCCATAGCCATCCTTGAACGCTGCCGAATCCCTGCTAGGTCAACCCACATCGTCTACGGCGTCAACATTAACTTTAAACTTTTTCAGGAATACGCCATTGATCTGATCCGCGAGGGCCTGCTCACGAAGGAAGGCGATCTGTGGAAGACCACCGGCAAGGGCTTAAAAATGCTGGGGCACGCGCGGGAGATCACCTTAACCGCTCCCTGCCTAGCCCCATAACCCTTTTTTTTGTCGTCTTATGGATAATTCCTCTATATTTTTTTTTCATAAACCCTTTAAATATTAGACGACAGAGTAAAGGGCGGTTGCAGAGGTCGAAAAACACGGGAGTAAGCACGACCGACTTAAACGTGGCACACAAGCCAGACCTAAGAAACGTATAAACAAGCGCTCTTCTTAGGCGGAGGCGTGGCTCGAACTGTGTAGGCGTCCCGAAGCAACACAACAAAAAGGAGGGATAGAATGAACCAAACCCAAGTTTTAGTCGGAGTCCTCAAAGACTTCGACACCGTGAAGACCGCCGAGGGGATCACACCCCTTAGCGACATGGACAACCGCGCGAAATGGTCTTGGCTCCGTCTACAAAGGGGCCGATCCATTGACGCGGAAATAAAAGCCTGTTTGGCGAAAATGAGAGAGAGCAACAAAGCAGCAGAAACCGAAGAAGCCTTAGATCAGCTAGTCGGCGAAACCATGTGGGACATGGGCACCGAGAAACAAAGGCAGCTTCAATACATCGTAGAGGATGACGTAATAAAGGCCGTAGCCACCACAAAACACCTACTCATACCCCCTGAGCAGGTCTTACAGGTTGCAGATCGAGTGTGCGCGGGACGAGGGCAAGCCTTAGAGGTCAACGAGAACCTAGCCGGCCTAGTGGGAGTAAGAGGAGAACACGCAGGAATAGAGCTAGGCTTCCACATCTTCCCTGGGGACATCCTAACCCGAAAAGCCATTAGTGTGTCGTCTTATGCCAAAACCCTAGTGTGCCTAAACCCCCTAACCTTCGCAGGAATCGGCAACTTCGGACGCTTCGGACTAGAGCCAAAACACGAGCGAGTCCTCAGAATCCGCAGGATCACCGAACTAGAGCCACGCCTTGACGAAGCCATAACCTCAAGCTGGAAGATCATCGAAGACCTAGAGCGATTAATCGAGAAGAGCAAGACCACAACCGTAGACGACAGCGAAGCGAAGACCATCCTAGCAGCCTTCAGCCAAGCCTACGGGATCGGACTAAGGCCCGTCAAGGAAGTTGTAGGCCGCCTAACTCAGGAGGGACACACGACCTACGGCATGGCGCAGGCTTCCTCATGGGTGGCTAAACATGGGGAAAGCTGGAGGAAGACGCCCGAAGGTGAACACCCAAAGGCCCGGCAAAGCATGGCAACGGTGGGCGCTGCCTGCCTCCTAATAGACGATCCGCCCGTCACCGCAGCGAAGGCCCGCAAGTGGCTAGGAGATCAGAAGGCTAAGACGCTGGAGGAGCTGGGCCTTGAATCGTAAGGAAGCCAAAGCCTACCATGAAATGTGTCCATCTAAGCCCTGCGAGTCATGTCCGGATCGGGGGATCTGTTCCGCCTACGTGGCCTTAAGCATCTACGGAGATCTACCAACACCCGAACCCTGGCGCTCCCAATTAGAGGCGGTGGCCCAAGCTGAAAAGCGCGCCGAAGAAGAGGAGGGCTAATAACTTTGTCGTCTACATCGCCCACCGACAGAATACGGATCATCGAGGAGATCAAGGAAATGATAAAGCCCCTAGTGGCTGCCAACATCCGACACCTAGAGAAACTTGAAGGCTTTAAGCTGTGGACAGGTGAAAGGTTCCACACCGACCCCGAAGATCGCCCAAGGATGGCCCTGGTCAACGTCCTCGCCTCCATTTGCAGCCACGCCTACGAATGGGAACTAAACCAAGCTGCCGACCTATGCTTCCGACTCCTGGAAGAAGTCAACATGCACACGGAAGCGGAACAGGTAGCACAGCTTCTTAAATGCTGGCATCACCGGGAAAAGCGCCCCCCTCGCCAAGAGGATCGGGCCGTCTCCCTGCAAGAGCTAAGGCAATGGAAGGCGCAGCATCCGGCTAAGGGGTCTCCCTGACGTGGCCCCCCTCCCCCTTCTTTTTCTGTCGTCTACTAAGGGTTCATCCTCGCCCCCATCCTCCATCCTCCGGTTCTATTGTGCTGACAAGGTTGGCCAGGAGGATAAGGAGAACGCGGAGACGCGGGAGCCCGCACCTGCCCCTTGTAGATACTGCTAGGCGCCCTCGGTTATTTCTGTCGTCTAGTTTAGGCGCAGCGGAG
>Ga0315312_1001155_pt1 | contig 22261 bp, 23 predicted proteins | sample TDP7_MG_FD_203629 | JGI IMG/M metagenome (GOLD analysis project Ga0315312, IMG submission 203629) | Freshwater sediment microbial communities from Lake Towuti, South Sulawesi, Indonesia - TDP7 | ecosystem: Environmental > Aquatic > Freshwater > Lake > Sediment | place: Indonesia: South Sulawesi... | reverse complement strand
CAAATACTTAGTGACGGTTAAGGCTGTTATGGTTTTCCCTAAACCTATCTCGTCCCCAATCAGAACCCTAATTGGTTTTCTAAACGCTAGCCTTTCAGCGACCTCACACTGGTGAATGTAATGTTGGGGTGGATTCTCGCTTGAAGTGTTGAGGTAAGGTGCTATAAAGGGGTGGTAGCTGAACTCTTTGAGAACTACAGCTAAGAAATCTTCAACAGCTTCCTTAAGCTCCATAGAAGCCCCCTACTCTAAGTCAAAAAAGAGTTTGAATGCTCTAGCACTCTTCAAGAGGCACCTGTATCCCTCATGTCTCCACCAAAGCTCCCTGAACCTTGAGGCCCAGTATAGGGCATCCCAACTGTTAAGCTCTAAGACAAGCATTGCCAAGCTCCTAACCTTTTCCACATTCTTTACGGCTGGCCTGACGCACGCATAGACGAGCAGCCTGTTGTAAAGGTCTAGGCTTGAAGCTGAAACCTTCCCATCTCCAAACGAGCAGCCTAAGTTCTCCGCTAACCATAGGATCTCTAATGGTCGCGTTTTGACCTTCAGGTCCATCGAGCTTCTTAGCGGGTTTTCGGGCGTGGAAGACCATATGAATGTTGCCGTTTCCCCTTTAAGCCTTACCACATAGCATGTTTTGGCTTCCTGCTGGGTTTGCTGTCTACTCATGCCTCTCAACCCTAAGCCTGAACGATGCCTTCTCTGATAAGGCTGTCAGAGCTGTTATCTTCAAGCCGTCCAGGACTAGCGGTTCCGTAAGCCTTATAACGCTGCTGATTTTAGCTTCTTTTTCTAGCGAAGGCAGGGACCTTAAAATGTCGCTAAACTTTTGAATGAACAAGCCTGCGAGTTTTACGTCCATCTTGTTTCCAGTAAAGATAATGTTTTCTCCGAAAACTATCTCCACGTCGGCTTCAGCCCTAAAATTCAGCTTGGAAGCCATGTCTAAAGCCATTTTAAGCGGAATTAGGTCTTTGGGTGATATGCGTAAAAGCTTTGCCCCAGCATGCGTAGGGTCGAGTTTTTCAAAGTCTTTTTCAACCTCTAGGCTTTCAACGGTGACAGCTAAGCTCGCTCTTGAAAAGGTTCCGTCAGTCCCCTCCGCCGTTATTTCAAACATGTGATCCCCCGGCTCTAGGACGCCCAGGCTCCATGTAGCCTTAAGCGGCAACACGCCTTTAGCAGGGTTTAGCCCCCCTTTATCGGCTTTTAACTCAACTCCCATGGCATACTTTTCGATAGGTTCAACTGTCACCATCGTTTTCGCTTCTCCCTCAGGCTTTACGCTCAATGTGCTCGGAACAACCCTTAAAATAAAGCCTCTCTCTATAACCTGCTCCTGCCTGAGGATTTTTCCCTCTTTTACAGCTTTCTCCCAGCCTTTTTGGATGATGAGGTCTTCCAGCTTAATTCTTCTGCCAGCAACCTCCACATCGTGCCAAACCATGTGAATTTCTTTGTCTACTCTCCTTTCACCGCTCTCAGCCAGAAGTTTTTCCTTGAGGGCCTCCGCGGCAAGATTGTACGGCAGAATTTCTGCGGTATCCTTCAACATTGAGGGCGGTATGTCTGCGCCGTCCTCTGGGCCTACGTGCTTCCAGTATAACGTTCCATTAACCTCGACTCCCGTGTCCAAGTTTTCTACGCCTCGATGAACTGCTTGTTCTATGGCACTACGTGTTGTGAAGGGGGCCGACGTGACCGTGCAGAAAACGTTTACAATGTCTCTGAATTCTCGGCGTTCAGTGCCCTCTATAAGGTTCCAGTTTTGGTTTCGTTTTAGGAAGTCTGCTAGGTCGCCAAAACTGAAGTCTGTTCTAAGCTTTGGCCCAGTGGCTGGATCCTTAAGACCAGCCTCAACTTGTGATACCACCGACGATGAGGGTGTCGTGTTCACCCATCTTACCTCGTCCCCTACCTTGCCTTTAGCGGGGTACGCTACTCTGGTCAGTGTTGACAGCAACTGCTGGTCAAGCAGATTTCCGTTGTCTTGGCTATACCTCTTAAGCTTCCCTTCCTGGAGGCTTCTGATCTCCTTGTCAGTGTAGTACTCGCTTAAAGCACCCATAACCTCTTCAGCGGCCTCAACCCTAGCCGCATACGTCAGAAGGGTGTCAAAGTTTGTCTCTGTAGGCGGGCAGACAACGGCCACAGCGTTTCTGAAGGTTCTCCTGCCGCTTTCACCCCTCATTAATATTATCTTGCGAACTTCCTCCTCACTTACATCCGGTTTTACGAGGACTACAAGCTTCATCGTCGGGCTGTCTTCAACAGTTATCTCCCCAAAAACGTCGTCCCCGTAACCTATGACTGTCGTGTTTCTTTCGTTGAATACCTCTCCCTTCTCCACAACCATGCCTTTCCTCCCTTCTTTCTTCACTAAGATTCCTCTTGTACGGGCGGTTAGAGATCTGTAAAGCACAAGCGTTGGCCCTCTAAGCTTTTCAGCAGCCTTCTTCTCCACGTATTCTATGACTGAGGGGAAAGGCGTAAACCAGTAACGCCCGCCCTCTGAGGCGAAGTGGGGAAGTCTTCCGTGCATTTCGCTCAGGATTGTTTCTATGTCAGTAGGCTGGATATCTTCAGCGGTGAAGGTTTCGGGTTCATAAACCATTAAGGCTACGCTTTTCAGGTCTGGGAAGACCTTTAGGGGCTCTTTAAACGTCTCATAAGTGTAGGTTTTCAGGAGGACTGTTGTGGCTATTCTAAGCGCCAGCATGGGTTTGGAGCATTCGCTGACAGAGCCCAACCTTCCTTCCTCTGAAACGATATCCCTACCTGTAACATCTCTAAACTCCCTGCGGCTTTCCGTTAGAACTCTACTTCTTATGTCACTGTCTTTGAGGTCTATGTGCCAAGGCATCAAGAAGTCCGCGTCGTCCTTTCCCTTTAGAAACCTTCTAACAACCTTTCTTGTTGTTCTGATGGCATCTCTGGTTTTTTGGAGGTCCCTGTTCCTAGTGACAAACTCTTGTAGAACCTCGACATACTTCGGGTGGAGTGGGTAAGTGTCTTTAACAGTGGCGATCCTGCCAGCTTCACCAGAAGAAAATTGCCAGTCGGATTCAACACCAAAGAGCTCCGGGCTATTCCTGTAGGTTGCGTAAAGCCTATCCCTCGCCTTCCAAGCCTCGATTTCAGGTATCTTTTTGAAGATTCTCCGCTGGAGAACCTTAACAACGTCATCTGGCGAAACTGGCGCTATTATCCTCGTCGATTCTCTGCTTAATTCATCCAGAATCTTACCCGCATAACCCTTAAACACATCTTCTTCTATGAGCGTCTTCTGTCCCTCAACCATCTTGTACTCGGCCTGAACAGAAGCGACAAGAACCGTCCTCGGCGAGCCTTCCACGGCCCTGGCAAGATAATCCAGAAAGAGGAGGACTCTTTCCCCATAATCCCTAAGTCTAGACTTGTACATGTTGAAAACGTAGTGAACTATCTCGTCCATTAGTATCAGGATTGGCTCCTTGGCTTCAGAGAGGACGCTCTTTATCAGGTCGGGGTCAGGCGCTGGTGCCTTTTCACTATCTAAATGCTTTATTTTTGCGTAGGCTCCAAGCCTGTAGGCCAGCATGCCCCAGATAGTTTTAACCGTAAAGCCCTCTGCCCTGTACGGCTCGTCTGGGTGGGGTACAAGTCCAGCCCGGCTCGCGTCCATCACTACGATTAGTGGCCTACCGACCTCCGCGACCTTGGCTGAAAGCCTATCGCTTATAACCCTCAGCTTTTCAGGGCTACTAAAGGCGTGGTAAAGGCATATCTGGGTGTGGGTTTTGCCTCCCCCGAAAAGGGAGGTTAAAAGGAATATTCTGCCCCCTTTACCGTTTTTCAGGTTTTCTCCAGATTCTTCTATTAGCTCTTCCATAGACCTCGTCATGTAAGTGCGTCTGAAGAATTCCTCTGGGTCGGAGTAGACTGGTTCTTCTTCTCCCCTTAGGATGTCGCTTAGGTCTGGTGCAGCTTTATCGTCGAGCCTAGCATCGTAGACATCTTCCCATAACTCAATGAGGCCGCTTTTGACGAGATTTTTAATCCCCATACGCTATTTCACCTCTTGTGAAGCGAATTTACCCATTTTAGGAGTGTTTGGCTCTAAATGCTCGACGATTCGGCTGCAAAGGCTTCTTTCTACATCCTCCTCCGGCAAGACTTTAGCCATGATTCTTGCCATGGATAGGGCTTCTTCAGCATGGGCTGGACAGCTTGCTTTAAGTTCCTCCAATTTCCGTCTAAACTCTTCCCGGGGATGAACAACGGCAAAGTACTCTAAGACATGGAGAGCATCAACCGAGCATCTAACTCTTGGATCTCTCGTACCAACGTTCCTAGCCTCTAAAAGCTCGGCAAGCTTAGACCTATCTGCAGATGTGGGTTCCACCAAGGTTAAGGTTTTGGCCTTGGCTACCTTGGCTCCGGCTTCTTTCTCGCCAGCCCTAAGAACTCTCCAAGTTCTTAATGCGGTATTTAAGTCGAGAGAAGTTCCTATGGAGAATATTCTTACGTCAGTGCTTTCCAGAGTCTTCTTCTTAGCTCCAGCAAGCGTAGATTTAACCAGAAGATAGAACATGGCCTCTGGACTTCTAACACCATCCTCCAGCTCTGCCCTCCTGGCTAGAGCCTTCGCCAGTCCCAAGTATGTTGCCGGGTACACATACTTGTCAACTAAGGCTCCGACATCTATCCTACCCATGACCCTAACTTCACGGTACTTAGTTGCCGATGCCAATGCCGCTGCAAGAGTGCCTATGAATAGGTCTCTGCCAATAGCGTCCAAGTTCATAAGCTCCCTTGCCCTGTTGGCGGCTTCCTCAACCATCTCACCATAGAGGTCTGAAGCATCGATCGACCCCTCAGAGACGCCCCTCCAAGCAACAACGATGCTGGTATCCATGGAGAGCTTGCCTCTGGAAACAACGCTCTGAGCAGATTCAGTGGCTATTGGGAAAGCATTGGTAACCCTTAAGCCAGCAGCTTCCCAGCCGGCTCCAAGCAAAGCCTTCCAAGCGTTAGGGCTAGTGTGGGCATAGTAGGTGACGAGCGAACCATCGTCCTTCAGCTTGGAAGTCATCATAATAAAGGAGGAATTTAAGAGGTTTTGAAAGTGTCTAACGCCATTGGCTGTGGTAACGTTAGAGCCAAGCCTAGGTGGATTAAGGCTAACCTCACTCAAGGCATAATTCTCCCATTGCGTGGAAACCTCAACCCAGTCATCACCAATCTTCTCAAAGAAAGCTTCCTTTAGGAATCTCGGTTTCAACCTTTTGTCGCGATTTATATCACTTAGAGCTCTTTTGAGCCAAACACAATAAAAATCACTAAGCTCCGTGTATGGTACATCATCGTAGTAGGGAGGGTCTGTAACGATTATATCAAACCTTTCATCAGCTTCAAGTTTGTTTAACATCGTAGCGTCATCAAGAAGAACTTTGGTTTCTTGGATGTTTAGTTCGGTCACATCGTCGAGCAGAACTCCAACTCTGCTAGAAACATCACCCATAGCAGAAACAAGATAAGATAAGCCGCGGGATGTATTCCTTAATGTTCTTTTGTAAGAGCCAGTAAAATCAACATAAGGATTAATATCACCATAATTCCATATCATTGCAATACCTCTCATTGCTAAAGTATGCGCGGCTATCAAGTATGACAACTGCCATGCTGAGCATAATGAGCTAAAGTCTGCGTGCTTACAAAATGCTATTGCTAGGTAGGTTGTTACTGCTTCTGCATAATTGAATGCGTCTTCTCGGCTTGATCCTTCCTTGATCTTCTGCCGTTCGATTAACTTACCAGTGTCACGTATTAACTTGGTAAGTTTGACCAACGTAAGTAGTTGCCTAGGATTGAAGAGTTTATGCCACTCAGTCTTCCCGTATAACAAAGGAAAGAGGTATCTTACACTATAAGGCGATATAGGTTCCATAGGGATGTCCGGATCCTTTTGTTGCGATAATTTTTCTACATTTGCTCTAGCCTCTTCCAGTTTCTTCTGATCTTCTTCTGTACACGACACAAACTCCAGATCACTGTCCTTCAGTTTAACCTTGACTAAAAGTCTCAACCTTGCAAGGCTTGAGTCACCTTCATGGTATTTTCCTAGTGCATACTTCACATACCATACAAGCTTTCTTCCAATTTCTTTGGCCATGCCTTTGGTCTTCATAATATGCTTCTCAGTTTCAAGGTCTATGTGCCCTATTGGCTGATCGCAATGCAAGCATGTAGACTGCTCCCGTTTAGCTTCAATGTTAGCCTCAGGAACTCTAAAGTCTTCACCTTTGATACTTACTTTGAGGTCTTTAACATCTGCTTCCATTACAGCACTATTGCCCAGTGTTTCATTCAGATCTACTGTGTTTATCTCGACCTTATCGCCAACTGCTTTTTTCTCCATCCATGCAAGCCTTTTATAGCCATTCTTGCCTTTGACCCTAGCAAGCCACCAGTTTCCAACCAAAGGCGTCCAATTGCCGCAACTAGGACATTTAACCTCCCATGAGCCTATGTAGACTGCGACATCTTTATCGTAAAGCTCCTTCATCAGGGGGTCTTCCTTGAGCCTTTCCGTGACCCAATTACCCCACTTCTCAACATCTTTAACAAGCTTTGCACCGTATCTTGCTGGATACTCTAAAACAGCTTTGAGGAAGACGTAACCCACCGGCAAGAGGTCGCAAGCTGTAGCCGACAACCCAAGCCTCAAACCTTCGAGAGGAATGGAGCCAAAACACGCGAAAGGGTCCAGAATTTTAACGCCGTCAAACCTGAGCCTAGGCTTAACCCTATGAGGTGACCGCTCAAACACTGGCCTGCCATCCGGCCTCCGCTTACGCACAACTATACCAATTGATCTTAGAAAGTTCGCCGGGTTCGTCTTCTCAGGCAACAAACATCCAGCAATTATAGCCCTAGCCGATATGAGCGGCTTCCTAGTCCACCAGAAGACCATCTCCCAATGCGGCGGCCTACCGGGGCCCTTCTCAATACCCGAGGCCTCACTAACCTCGCTGAACGGAAAATTAACAGACTCTATAAAGCGCCTCTCCAACATACATCACCCAAACCTACTCACTCCAACCTTCTCTCCAGAAAAGGTGGATCCTTCCCGAATTTTTATAGCACATGTCTTCTTTCGTGAGGGCCAGATGCATCAGAGACCTCAAAGCCGTCTTGTGAGATATCTCAAGCTTCTTCGCAACCTCATTAGGAGTCACTGGATCACGGGATAGCAACCGATAAATAGACTCTTCAAACTTGCTGCCCATCTAAGACTCCAAATATAAGATAAATGGTACCAAATATAAAACTACGACCGCCCCGCTAAGCTTTTCAAGAAAGACGAAGTAGATAACTAAAGCAGAGACTTGCCATGAATGACCAAGAGTTAGCAGCTAAGCACTTACTTGCCACTGAGGAAGAATTTAATAGCTGACGATGGAATTATTTTCGTACACCTAGATTATAGAAGCTCAGAAACATCAATCGATTGTTTACACATCCGATAAATTTGGTCGTATTGAAAATCCACGATACCTGGCACTTGCATGAATTCACTCATAACATGGGGCAAGGCTTTTCTAGCAAAATCTAATGCATCAGGGTCTAAAGCGTTAATATCTGAAAAACCAGCCAGCAAGCATGACTTTGTCCACCCCCTAATTAGAATCGTTTCAACTATGGAATCTGAGCCATGTGGCCGGATTTTAATAGGAAAAACATTGGAAACATTGTTGGCATAATAACTATTCTTTTTTTGGTGGCCTAGTCCTGCTGTCCAGCAGCCTTCGCCTGCGACGAGTAAATGCGCTTAAGGCTACAGTGAATCGCTGGTTACGAGTTTTTCGTTTGTAGCTTCACTCTTATGTCTCTAACGGCTTCACCAAGCGTGTGGTCGTCGTAGTGACCTTGCGCCTTTGCTATTTGAAATTGACTGACACTAAGTCCTTTTTCTTTACATGCGAGGTACAGGCATGCTCCGATTACAATGTCCGTTCTCATAAGTCTAGGAAGTTGGGGTTCCAATGTGGGGGGAATATGTAGTTCACCTATCTCTATTAGATCTTTGAAATGCTCGATGAGGTCTTTTACTTTTTTGTCTACGTAAGGTTGGTATGCATCAATTAACTCTCTCGTTCTGTTCAAGACATCCTGAGGTAAACTGAGGTCTTTTTTGAGTTTCTCCTTGGTTTTTTCAAATGTAATTGAAATAGCCGGAGGCGGCGAAGGTGGCAGCGGTTTTCCTGAAATTAGTCTCTCTGCCATTTGTTTCATTTCCGAGAAGTTTTTTGAGTAATCCTTGTACTTTTCCAAGGCTTTCAATGTCTCTTCCAGTTCTTTTCTCGTCATGCGATCGCCGAACTCATCCAAGCGACGCTCCAACTCTTCCACGAAAGCCTTAGTAGCCTCATGTTCATTGTCTGCAACATAGACGATTAATGTGAAGCCCCCAGGTGAATAGTCCCGCACCACAGGTATCACATACATATCCCCACAACGAGAAAAACTGATAGAACCACTGTTACTTTGCTCGAAGGATAACTCCACTAAATCTTCTGAAGACCCCTTTGCACGTTCGCATGGTTCTCCTGTTGCCAACAATCCATGTTTACTATCATAGCATATCTCTATAATCATTCTGCCACACCAGTATTCTAAAATATAGGGCATTAGAGTAATTACCTTTACGCGCTAATCTACGAATGTAATCGTAAAGATACACGAGAACTTAATACCGAGTTTTTACGTCTAAGATGCCCAATTGCTCGTGCAATTATATGCCCAACGTACCATTATGTGGTCAGTTGGGCATTGAAGAAAACACTAGAATGGCCTCGCTATGATCGGTTCCGGCTTTGGCTCCTTCTCAGTTGCGTACGCGGCTAGGGCGGTGGCCCAGAACCTGTCATCGTGGCTCCCCTCCGGGTGGGAGAACTTTATCTTTCCTGTCTTCGTCAACTCGTATCTCTCGACGTTCAGCTCGTTTATCAAGGCTCGATCATAGGGCAGCTTGAACTCATTTTTCAGCATCTTTTCCTTGAGAACCGTGGCCAGCTCCTCTTTCCTCTGCTCCGTGAACATTACGCCTTCCACATTCTGTATTCCAGCGTTCTTCATGTCCTCAGTGATGTATTCGCCTACGCCCGTCTGATCCACGCAGACCCGGTGAACCGTCCTCCAGCGGTCGCATAACGCCTTCACGTAGCCTATCACGCTCGCATAGCTCGTCTTCAGCGGGAACCTGTAAACGTGGACCAAGCGGAGCTGATCCTCCTTCTTCTCAACCGCAACGACGACGCTGTAGTCCATGTGCTTACCGAAGTCCACGCCGACGAAGAACCTGCCAGCCGGAGAGTGCTCGAAAGGATAGTAGGTCCAGTCCCTGCCCTCGACTAGAGGCTCGCTGATGACGCATCTAGCTAATAGATCTTGGGGAAGCCAGACATCCACATCCTCGACAAACTCGGCCTCAAACTCCATCGTGAACTGCTGGGGCAACATCGAGTTGCGCATATCGTCGATGAACTGCTGGGTTATGAGGCCGGAGGCCACGGCCTCCCGCCAATTCGCATAGTGCTGGCTGAAGCGATCCTTGAGCCTGCCCTTACAGAACTCGTAGAACTGACTCTTCGAGCTCCAGGGCGTCGAACTCACAATCAGAACGCCATTTGTCGTGGCCAGCATCGGCAGAAGCACGTTATTGAACATGTACTCGTCACGCTCGAAGAAGGCCGCCTCGTCGGCCAAGATGAGGTGGGCTGTCAGGCCCCGGATCATGTTCTCGCTGCAAGGGAGAGCCCAGATCCTGCTTCCGTTCCTGAACGTGATCTTGGTACGTTGTTGTTGGGCGATCAGTTCCCTCTTCACCGCCGGATCCATACGGTTGAGATGCTCTTCGATCCGGTCCATGACGATCATGCTCTGGCGAAGACCGGGGGCCACGACCAGGATCGCCTTATTTCGGTTCCTCGCGGCTAGATCTATGGCCTTGGCAGCCAGGGTTGTGGATTTCCCGCTCTGTCTGGAGAAGCGGACCGTGATCCTGTCCGATGGATCGGTCAGAAGCTTCGCTTGATAAGGTGTAGCTTTAAACCGGAGAATCCTTTCCGCAAATTCAACAGGGTCCATCTCGCCTATCGGTTTTTTGCCAACTTGCCTGCTCAGCCGGAGAGTCTCAAGTGCGGCGATCTTCTTGGAGAGGTTTCTACGAAGCTTTCTCCAGATCTTTTCCAGCATCTTCTTCGAGCCTCCTCACCCTCTCCTCCAACTCAGCGTACTTCTCGTAGCTGTTGAAGACAGCAAAGTATCCTCGGATGGCCATAATGATCGTCCGAAGTCGGAACAGCTCTCCCTCGTTCATCTCTCCACCTCTCTGCAACCTCTCAATAGCACCAGCGAGGATCTTCAAGGCCTCCTCGCGCTCAATGACCCGTTCAGCCCGGATCTCTTCAAAAGAAAGTTTTTTCTCCGACACACACACAGCTTTTTTGAGCCCAAGCCTACGGATCTGTTGTTCCACAGCCCCGGGGGTTCGTCCAGGAAGATTTTCCGCGATCTCTGCTATGGAGGAGCCTTCCTCAACCATTCTCTCGATCAAATCGTTCTCCTCAGGAGCCCATGGCTTGTACGTGACCACATGATCACCTCAGAGCCGCCAACACATCTAGCACGATCTTACCCAGCGATGTCGCCAGAAGAACCCAAATAATCTTCTCAAGAAACTGACGGGTCTTCAGCTGCTCCTCAAGGATGGCTATTCTGATCTCCAGCTGATGAATCCTCTCGGCCTGCGTCTTCTTAGGCCTCTTCTCGCGGGGATTTGAACCCGCGACCCTCATGATCCTCTTTTTGAAGCGTTTCGCGTAGAACCAGCCATCCTTCTCGTTGAGCTCGTGGATGGATTCCCTGACGAATTTTTTGAGCCTCCGTTTGAGCTTGGGATCCAAAGCGTCATGCTGGATGATGAGGATCCTGTCGATCATGATGAAAAGAATCGCGTTGTAGTGGTAGGCTGAGCCAGCATCGATGATTTCCTTGGCGAAGACTAGGTGCTTCCTCTTCCGGCCTTTTGTTCCGATAAAGAAACCAGTCGAATGGACATAGGTCTCCACAGCATCTTTAGGAGGTACGCCCGTTGCCTCGCTGGCGTCATACCACATCACGTCAATCCTGTCCCCAAAATTGAGCCCAGCAATCACTTTCTCAATTTCTTCAGCCATTCTCGAGGACCCCCAGAAACTTTTTCAGAGCCTCAGCCTGGCCAGGATCCATGTAAAACTCGATGTGGTTCCAGCGTCCCCGGTATCCTCTCATCGGGCTTTTCACGAGCTTGTCAGGACACCCAGTGTAGGCGCTGATCACGATCTCCGGTCTCTTCCGCGAGTGAACAAAGGCTATGGCCCCATCCAAGTCTGCGAAGATCAGGTTCACGCCCACGCCCCGCTTAACAGCGTCCCGGATCCTCTCTTGGAGGAACTCCGTGCCTTCTGACGTCAAACGGATGGCCACATGGTGAAATTTGAGGGGGATGCTGAGCTGTATGCGGTAGATTTTACGCTTTTTCTGCGGCTTCTTGAGGTCGTCCACGACGCCCGCATCCCTCGCGCGTGAGAGCCAGCCCCTCACCCTCAGCCACCGGCCGATGTTGTCTTTAGCCACGAGCCTCGCCTCCCGGCGGAGGATAGTTGGTGATGACGAGGTTTGTGAAGTGCTCCCGCTCCCCTCCACGTCGAACCAAGCTGGCAGACCTAAGTTGCCTGAGTTCTCTCATGTGGAACCCAGAGTATGCGTCACGGACCCAGTTGTCGTCGTTGTAGGTCAGCAGCCACTTGCCCCTAGTTTCCTCGAGAATCTTCCTGAGGTCTAGGTGATCCTTCTCTGTGAACTTGAACTGATAATAGTTCAGCCCATGATACGGCGGGTCGAGGTAGAAGAACGTCTCAGGTTCATCCCAGTTCTTCACGCATCGCCTGAAGTCGAGACAGTCGATGTAGACCCCCTTCAAGCGCTCGGCAATTACTCCAGTCTTCTCCAGCGCGGCAGCGAAGACATCTGGCGCATGCCTGTGGGCCCGCTTCTTGAAGCTCCAGCCCCGGTCACGAGTTCCTGAGAAGCTGCAACGCATAACATAATAGAATCTTGCTGCGCGTTCCACAGGATCTGACGGAGTAGCTCCGTTGAGCCACTTGTAGTAGAGCCCGCGGCTGTACGGCACCCCTCTGAGCCTATCGACAAACTCCTCACGACGATCGCGCACGACCAGGAATAGGTTGATGAGTTCGCCATCAATGTCGTTGTAGACCTCAACCCCGCTCCGCGGCTTGTTAAGCAGCAGGTTGGCCGCGCCACCGAAGACCTCAACGTAGATCCTGTGCTCCGGTATCAGAGGCAGGAGCTTCTTGACTACGTTATGCTTTCCGCCGATGTAGTGAAAGATGCATAGTCGCTGCGGCATAGTCCAGTCGAAAAGACGAGGAGGAGAAAGTGGTTTTAAACGCGTTCGTAACCGCTACATCTAATATATCTTGTGTAGGGCTCAGCAGCTACCTCTGAAGAGGCCTTACGAGGTCCTTAATTCTCCTCAGAACCTCAACCGTTTCGCTCTCGATGACCATGCCCAATCGAAGAAGGAAAGCCAGAGAAAGATGATTTAAACTAATTCAACGCTTCTAGCGAAAAGATAGTAAAGATAAAAAGTTGCAAGGCAACACTTTTCAATCGCAGGTAACCATTCTTTAATAGGGATTCCTAATGTCAGGTTGGTCAACGAGGAAAAAGGTTGCTATTGCAGTTGGCTTGACCATCGTACTTCTTTTTACCGGGTTTTTCTTTCTTCCAAAAATGCCTACAATTGAGGCTGTTGAATTTTCTGATGTAATTCATATTACTCCGTATGAGGTTGCACCAATTAGCTCTATTCAGACTATTGAGGTTACTGCTACTGGTGATAAAATAGCTGAAGCCTACGGCATATTGACGGTGAGTGGGACCTATGCCGAAAAAATAGAACCTTATTATCAAGACATAAGTGATAAGAGCGCTGTGTTCAAGTTCAATCTGGATTTAGAAGAGCTACCGAAGGAAGCTGTAGAAGCGAGTTTGACGATTTCAGTTATCGATCATGCAGGAAGACAGACGAACCAGACTATGATGCTCTCCCATTTAGATATAGATAAAGAGAGTGCCAAAATGCTGCTAGGATACGGTTCTTATGGCAGCTTTTCAGCGGCATTACCGTCTTTTGCTAAGGAACCCGAATATTTGATTCACATATTATATATTTTAAGAGATTACGACCCGATTGCTCAGAGTATGGATATCGTAAAGAAAGTCAGTTACAATAATGTAACCATCGGCTATGAGGAAGCGGTATGCGTTTTCCTAGCCCGATTACTATATGTTGAGAAGAATCATTTAGTTCCTTGGACTGTGGCCAACTACAGTGTGGAAGAGAACCGGGCTCTATTCACGTACGAGTTTGATAGTCCGGCATTTGATTCCGACACTAAAACACGGAGGCTTGTTGATGCTATCGCAGCATTTCCTCTTGCCCTCAAACTGATTGGGAACAGCGGTACCCAGTTAGAGGCTACGATTAGGGTAGTGGAATGGGCTGAGACGAATTTCTTTCACGCCTCTACTGTGTATGGTTGGGAGGTATACGGGAATCTATCTAATGGGCTGAGACGAGCTTGGGAGAGTGACAAGCGGGCCTCCATAGAAGATCGTATGCGTGAAAGAGTTGTAGGTTGCCATGCTTCAGTATTTTTGTTGAAGGCGTTGTTGACGTCGGTGAACATACCGACAAAGTATTTTATGCTTGAAGGGCACGGCGTAGCTTTCTTTCCTTCTCTCAATCTATATGTTCACGGCGACTACATAGCGGATCTCCACGTAGTACCGGGAAATCTCCTTTTAATGAATAACGAAACTCTGTGTGGCTACGCCTTGAGTGAAAGGGGCTATATGAGCTTTGAGGACGAACTTTTTTACAGAAGACCAAATGGCGTGTATATGGAGATTCGACGTGATGGCAATTTCTTGTGGATGTATGCTTGGGTTGAAGACCCTACAGAGGAGTATGTGAATTTCTTGAAACAACATCTCAGGCAGTTTAACCCAAAGTTTTTGCCCTATGGCAACCGGTTGAAGATTGAAGGAGAAAGAATTCCTATCAAAGGACTCTATGACCTTATCAATGATCCGTGAAATTTCTTTCATCGGCGAGCCTTTATGTTTTTCTCCCATTCTTTTTGTCTGTATTCTGCGAAGCTCTGCTCAAGCTTGTCAGCCTTACTGCGGTAGAACCCTATGGTTTCGTTTGGAATAGGCACCTTATGTGCCTCCAGCAGATGCTTAAGCATAGCCTCCTGGGTCCTTGCTTTAATAATCTCGCTGATGAACCAGACAGTCTTCGACGGGATAAACGGCTTATTCTCCTGGCTCAATCCTTCACCTCCTTTCCAGCACACTCCAAGATCTCCCGGGCTGTGGGATGGTTAATCTGCTTGAGAATCTGAATCCAAGACCGCCTACCCCTCTCGTTCAGGTCCTGCCATTGCTCTGCAACTTGCAGGAGATCCTTCTCGCTGACCTGGATGGTTCTCTCTTCTTGGATCTGCCGGCCTAGGGAATCTTTTCTCGGCATCTTGACCTTTGCCCTAAAAACTTGGGCCTCTAATTCAGTTCCTGTTGCGGGGATTTGAACCTCGGTGAACTTCGTGAGAGGAAGCTGCGGGTTGCCAGGGTCGTGGCGGGTAACATATTCTTCAACCGCCTTCTCAAGAAGTTTGCCAGCCGAGCATCTCTCCATCTCGGCGAGTTTTTTAAAAGCATCCCAGATGGGCTTCTTTTCAGCCGGGATGGCGAGACTGAACTTTCTCTGTCCTACAATTATGCTCGTGACAAAGTACTTTCGTCTATTAGTACTAATGGTACTATTAGTACTAACTTTTTTGAATTCATTATTATTATTCATTCTGTATTACATTTCCTCCAACAGCTTTCTGAGGGCATAGCGTAGCAGCCTACTCAGGTTTCCGCCGGCCTTGAGATTTGCCAGCCTCCGCGCCTTGGCCAGCTCAACGCCTTTGAGCCTAATGCAAACCATGTGTTCCCGCGGATCCCTGACACGGATTTTTCTTTCCTTCTCTCTTGCGCTCATGCAAAGCCTCCTTTACTGCTCTCACAACTCTCGCCAACAGTTTCACGTCCTCTGTTATGACGCAGTGCCAGCAGAGGTCCTCCACAGAGTTCAGAAAGTTTTGGCTTGCCTCTTGAAGCTCGTTTTTCTGTTTCTCACTCAACTCTCTACTCATGCTGCTCTCGCCCTCACGTTTGTCCGGTAAGCCAGACCTCCCTCGACACGGCTCTGTTCTATATAGCCCGCCGAAACAAGCTTGGGAAAATTGATGGATCCTCTCATCGAGTCGTCTGACGTATAGCCTAACAGCAGCGGCAGCTGCTCGCGTTTAAACCAGCTGCCGTCGTTTTGTAGAAGCATGGAGTAGAGGCGTTGCTCTGCCTTCGAGAGCCTCGACATGATGCGCTTGACTCCTGGAAGCTCGAGGATCCCGCTTATCGGACCCACGGGAGCTTCTATTGCTGAAGGTTCCCCTACGGCCACCTTTGATGCTGGCGGTCTGCGTCTCGGCCGCTGCCATGTCTCAGTCAGCCTTTGTTCTACCGCGCGCTCGCTGACGCCCTCCCTATGGATCTCGACTTTGAAGCCCTTGTCCATCACGCTGAAGAGGCGTTTACGATCGTGCATATACTCGTCAAGAGTCATGAGTACATGGTGTTCGCCCTCGCTCTTGATGTCGAAGCCGTGGAGCAGTCGAGTGAAGCGTTGGAGTTCCTGTCGTCGTGAGCCATAGAGCCAATTCACTTCGATGATTTTCCCTACGGTCGGTAGCGATACGCCTTCGTCTGCGACCCTGCTGACAACGGTAACTGGGGACTCTTCGATCGTCTCCAGACGCCCGTCTTTTGTTTCGCCGTAGATATGGGGCAGGTCGAACCGCTTAGCTATGGTCTTGCCGACCTCTATGCTGTCTGAAAAGATCAGTGTCTTCACTTCTGGGTCGATGAGGGCCTTGAGCCGGGCGAGCTTCGCCTCAAAGTTCTTCAGGATCCAGACATGGCAGACAGGCGACTTGATCAAGCCTAGCTGTTTGAAATGCTCCCACCCCAGTCCCACCGGGAAACCGGTCAGGGCAAAGATGTATTCCTCCCTCTTGTCCTCGCGCTGCGGCGTCGCACTCAACCCAACCGTGTACTTGCGCTTGATGAAGGAGAGCTTAGAGAATTGGTCAGCTGGAAGATGGTGGACCTCATCTACGATTAGCGACGACCAGTCTCTATCCACCAGCTTCTTTATCGCCGTGTGATAGGTGGCTACCACGTATTCTCCGGGCTTAAGGTCCGTATGCGCTTTGATGCGCTCCTCCCATTGCTCCACCAGAAGCCTAGTCGGCACGACAACGAGATGTGGCCCCTTAATGTGCGTCATCAGGTATAGGCCGAGGATGGTTTTGCCTGTTGAGGCGGGATAAAAGACGCCGATATTGCTGTACTTGAGAAAAGTCTGCCACGCCTCTTCCTGGTAGGGTCGGAGCTTAAAATCTAGGCTACGGCTCACCAAGTCGCTGGGATCGATAGGTTTAGGCGTGAAAGGAAGGACACCGTCCTTGATGAGGGCTGCGAGAAGCTCGAAGCTGCGCCTTTTATTGATGATTATCTGCTTTTCGTCTCTGTCTCTGAGAAGTGGCCTATACCGCGTCCAAGCCTCCTCAAGCGCCCTTGGGGGACCTGTCAGGATCTCGCCATCGAGATATAGATCTGGAGGCGGTTTGAAGCCTAGCTGCCGCTTAATCTCATCTGGCAGGCCACCAAGCCATTCGACGTACCTGTTGATCAGGAAAGTTCTGTAGGACTCGTCTTCGGATTCGAGCCAACCGAGTTGCACATCGATAAATTTAGGAATATGCAGCTGCCATGTCTTCTCCCGACCGGGCACCGGCTGAATTTTGTACGGTTTCTTGAAAAACGCATCAAGCTCCTCAGGCTTGAGTTTAGTTGTACGGATCGATAGAGCGTATTCCCCGATCTGCCTCTCGATCTGACTGCGGACTTCATCGCTAAGATTGGCGAGTTCATCCAGATGGGGCACGACACTCTTAATCTGATCTACTAGAAACTTTACGCGTTCAAGAGTTAGATCCTCAACCGAAACTTTCTGCGTTGAATTTTGCTCGCCGCTCATCTATCCACTCCACCAGCTTGTCATAGGCATCAAAGGAATCTGATCCCCGCCCGATCGATTCAGAATCCAGCACTTTCGCCCTGGGTCCCAGTACCGGCCATCACCATACCTCTCGGCGATCTCACGCCGGCAAAACCGACAGACCGCCGACCTGTTGGGAAACCGCGTATTGGATAGGTCCCGGCCGCAAATTGCGCAGGGTCTAAAGCCTTTGATCAAGGTTTTCCCTCCTTTCCCCGTAGGGCTATCCTTATGCATCCTGGTAGGCTCTCGCAGAGCTGGCACGGATTCTCTCGCTGACAGTCAGCGACAATCTCCTTCAGTGGCGGGTTTGGGTTTGGAAAGTAGCGTCCCGTCTCGGCGCGGAGCAGTACTTTGCCATACCAGCGTCTGTAGCTCGGACCGAAGGCCAGCTCCCTCATCCTGGCGCCTATGGTGGCGGGGTTGCCTATCGGAGTACTCGGGAAGCGTCTCCTGAAGGCGTCATAGACCTCTTGCTCGCTGAGGGGCTGCAGGCTCCGCTCGTACAGGGCTGTCACGACTTCGAGGACTTCGAGGCGGATATTCGCGAGGGACCCAAGCTTGTCCGCGTCAAAGGACTCGCGGATCGGCGCGACTCCATCGACGATGGTGGCCTTGAGGCCGCCCAGTTGCTTCTTCAGCGCCTGGTTCTCGTCCTCGAGTTCGATGATCCGCCTCTCAAGAAAGCCGACATGGTTGAGTAGCTTCCTCTGCCCGGAGGCTTCTCTTTGCGTCTCGACGCCCTCCTACCGGTTGTTCTCGATGAACCTCTGCATCAGGAACCGGATGGCTTCAGCGCGGGATGAGAAGACGCCTGCCTTCTCCACGGCGCGGTCGAAGGCTTCGAGGAGGCTCTCCGGCACGTCGATCTGCAGCAACCTCATAGCCACCGATCGCCTAGGCATCCGTGTCCACCTCCCCTCTGAGCCTCTTGGTCTCTTCGAGGATGAGCTGTCTAACGACCTCGGTGTTGTTTCTCAGCCCGCGGCTCTCCTTGATCGTCTGGAACTTCTCTGCTTCCTCGCCGGTGAGTTCGACGCGGATGTTTATCTTGTCCCGCAACATTTCGCACTCTCTCGCACTATATCGTTATGCGCCACCGCTTATAACTGTTGCGGAAAAGTGCGAATAGAAAGCTATTTAAACACAAAAAAGCACAAAATAACCAAAGGTGCCGAGCATGCCGAGAGAAGAGAAGGTCACGATAAGAATAGACCTGACCGGGGATCTGGCAAAGCACTTCACCTACCTCAAAAGCGTGAAGGGCATAAAGAACAACTCCGAGCTGGTGAGGCTGCTGATAGCCGAAGAGTACCGGCGGATAGCCGGAGCACCACCGATAAGATAGGCTCTAAACACCCAGCCTTAATCGATCCCTGAAGTCAACACCTATCCCGTTCAGCATATCGTTCTTCGCAGCCTCCATCTCGCCCTCAAGCCTAGCCCATCCGTCAGGATCACGCCTCAGCCTCTTCACAAGCTGCTGAACCCAAGCCAAAGCCTCCAAAGCCCCCTTAGAATAATCGTTCAAGACAATCTCCCACCAATTCTTCAGAGGAAAGATGGGTTTAACCCCCACGTACCCTAGAGGGGAGGGGGGCACAACACAACTCTAATATATGCTCTAAGCATACCCTTTACATAGGGTATGGAGAAGATGGCGAAGTACCGCAGGATCCACATGCCTGCGCCACTACACGAAGAGATCAAACGGTACATCGAGAACAGCCAGACTTACCGGTCAGTGGACCAAGTCTGCCGAGAAGCAGCAGAGATCCTTATAAAAGAACATAAAATCAAAGAGGACAACCCCTCTCCAGGAAAGAGCAAGACTAGGTGGAAGAGCGCAAACATACCCGCAGAACACTACCAGAAGATCCAAGCCTGGATCCACACCGGAAAAACCCCATACGCATCAGTAGACGAAGCCATAAGAGCTACCATTCGGAGAACAATTAAAGGAGCCTAAGATCGCGCGCGCAATTACTAGTACGTGAGATCAATGAATGCATCTTTGATGAAAAAACACTCAAAGAGCAGATTGATCTCATCAATCTTCCTTTTTATTATTCTTATTGGCCTACTTACGCCTTACAATTCTACCAGTAAGAGTTTTCAAAAAATTAACGATTATGGAACTTATTTGATTATTACTCCTTTACAATTTAATGAAACCATACAATCACTTGTTGACTGGAAACTTAGATCTGGGCTTTCAACTAAGGTTCTGACTGTTGAATTTATTTCCGAAAACTTTCAAGGAAGAGATCTTGCAGAGAAAATCCGCAGCGCAATCAAATATGAGTATTACTTTTCAGGTGTCAAATGGGTCTTATTAGTTGGAGATAGCGATTCCATTCCTCCTCGATGCGTTTATGTTCCTGATAATGCATCTGAGTACTCACCATTCGAAGCAAACAAAACAGTAAGCGATCTATATTATGCTTGTTTAGAGGGAAATTGGGATCAAGATGAAGATGGGATATACGGAGAATTCTCTTTAGATGATGAAGTTGACTGGACACCAGAGGTCTATGTTGGCAGGCTTCCTGTTAACAACATCGAAGAACTAAAAACTGTTCTTTCTAAGATAATCGATTATCATACTAAACCAGAAAAAAATAATTGGGCCTCAACGTTTCTTTTGTTAGGTGCTGTTCTTAACTATGATTTTGAAGATAATTGGGGAAAATCAACCGATGGTGCGTACCTAAACAATTTTTTGGAATCAGAGTACATTCCAGACTATTTCAATAAAATTCGGCTTTATGAAAGCACTTATGATTATTGCAACTTTGACAATTTGACTACCGAAAACGTTGTTTCTAAACTCAATTTGGGAGCATCTTTAGTGAATTGGTTTGGGCATGGGAACCCGAACGGACTGTTGAGAAAAATTCTTGCAGACGAAAATCAAACGGAATTTGAACTGGTTTTTTCAATATATGACAGCCCTTTACTGAAGAATATTGGAAAATATTCATTCTGGTACTCATGCGCTTGCTCCTCTGCGGCCTTTGATTATCCCGATTCAAGATGCTTAGGAGAGGAATTGCTGCTTTTACAAAATGGAGGAGCCATTTCATATATTGGATCAACGCGTCTTATGTGGTATGCAATAAACTCAACTACGAACTATGACCAGGAAATTACTTTTATTTTTTGGGAAAAATTTTTTGAAGATCCAAATCATACCCCTTCTGCCATATATGAAGCGATTCAATACTGCGCGACAAATTGGGAATCCAAAAATTACCTTACTGACCCTAAATGTCGGAAAGATCTTTTAGGTAAAGTCTTGTTAGGGGATCCGCAACTTTCGATATGGGTGAACAACCCTAAAGAGATGGACGTTATTTTGCCAACAAGCATTGTTCCGGGAGAAAAATTTCGAATTACAGTAAGAGATGAAAGAGGAATACCTCTTTCAGGTGTTTTGGTTTGTGCATCAATAAATAATGACTACCGTTATGGAGAAACAAATGATCAAGGGCGAGTTGAATTTGTAGCTCCGGATTCATTTCATGAGATAGAAGTTACTATGTCAAAAAAGGGTTTTATTGTCTTTAAAAGTCCTATTGTTCGAGAGGAGGAGAGACCAGATTCTATTTTGTGTTTTATAGTGATTGGTGTATTACTTATCGCAGCCATAATCGCAGCCTATATAATAACACGTGCTCAAAAATATGGATATTGAATGTTCATTACAGCGCTTTAAATACGACATCCTTGGTCTGTGTCGCGAACGAGATTATATGATAGTTGGCAGTCCGCTCCTGAAACTGCGGCTTGTTTTGTCATAGTACCAATGTCGTCTATTGTTGTCACTAGCGATTTCTGTAACAAGAAAATAGACCTCTCTCAGATTGTCACGCACTTTGTCACCTAGTCTTCTAGTGGCTTCATCAAATGCTTCGTTCATACGTTTTTCAAGTCTTCCCAAATTCCCCCCTCTCACTAATCCCTTCTCTCTCAGTATCAGATTTAATGAGAACACTAGCCTGAACGGATTCCTGTTATCCAGCAATTTGATAAAATCGAATATGATGGCTTCGGATCGCCAGCTACTGCTCATAGAAAATTCAATGCCAATTTCCGGACTTTTGTAGTCTCCAATCGCAAAATCAATAAAACCTGCTCTTCCATCCACAGTCGGTACGTATTTCTTGTGTTTGTCTTTCTTGTATTGGCCATATCTTAGTCCTGTCACCTTCTTGGAGGTAGGCCACTCAGGATGTAGAGTAATTGTCCTGCCATCCACAATTGGGCTTCCAAGTCCGAGTTTCTCTTGTAGACGGCATGTGAAAAAGTGGTGTAGATATCTCTCATTGAACATTGGGCCAAAGTTTATCAGAGAATTAGCAACCTCAAGAATCAGTTTCAGAACATCATCTTTGACTTTCAGAACATTCGCTGCTATCATCAAAGTTCGAGCCTCTTAATATCTAGGTGCGCTACGACTTTGTGTCTCAAGGTGCTCTTCTTGGACCAATGTATCTATCAAACAGCGCAAATACGTAACCAACAATAGAGCCTATGAGGAACGAGAAACCTTCACTGGTCAAGTAACCAGCCATTGTAAGGCTGTAGATCAGGAATACAATGAAGCCTAGAATTGCAAAGAAGACGAGCATTGAGTAAAGTGTGTAGCGAGGCGCTGTTTCCATTCTTTTCGCAATCGCTTCTATGATTTTTCCGACAGGCTCTTCGTACTTCTCTAGGAATGCTATTACTGGATCTTCGCTTTTTCTCTTTGACATACTTCCTAATCTGATTTCTATTCAATTAAGATTTTCGCGCATCAATTCTTTCGTAAATTTTGAAGAGCCACATCTAATTTGCTGTCATACTCTGTTAGATCAAAATCTTCTTCTTCTAAGACCCATCTCAGAACGGAAATTAACGAATCAAGAGGCTGTAGCTGGTTTCCAAGAACAGCGTGCCTCATCCTTGCATATATCTTTTTAATTT
>Ga0315312_1001154_pt1 | contig 22271 bp, 24 predicted proteins | sample TDP7_MG_FD_203629 | JGI IMG/M metagenome (GOLD analysis project Ga0315312, IMG submission 203629) | Freshwater sediment microbial communities from Lake Towuti, South Sulawesi, Indonesia - TDP7 | ecosystem: Environmental > Aquatic > Freshwater > Lake > Sediment | place: Indonesia: South Sulawesi... | reverse complement strand
GCTTGGCTTGTGGCATCCGAAATGTGTGGAGTTCCCGCTTCCAAGCTAGATGGTAGGCGTGTAAGCCGTCCGTTATGAGGGTTAGAGGGATCTTTCCTACTATTCGTTTGCCTTGTGCGAATAGGTTGCTTGCGTAGTCTGCGGCTTCTTTGCTGAACTTGTCGCCTGCAACCTCCTTCGCAATCCAGAACCTTGTCTCATCATCCATGAGCGCATAGAGATACTTCGGGTTTCCTCTGATCTTGAGCCACATCTCGTCGGCTCGCCAAGTGTCCGAAACCTTTGGCGTTATTTGGGAGAGATACTTTTCCATGAGGCTGACGTACTTCGTGATCCATCTGTAAATTGTAACGTGGCTGATCTTGACGCCTTGAAGCCTCAAGAACTTCTGGACATTTCTCAACGATTCTCCGGTGAAATACAACTGCATAGCAGATGTAATGATCTTCGGGGATGCCTTCATTCTCTCAAAGCCCAGATTCATAACGAACCGTTTGCCACAGTCCTTACAAGTGAAGCGTTGCAGATCTCCAAACTTGTTGTGTCTCACGCCATGCTTGACGATATGCTTGGAAGAGCAAACCGGGCAAACATGAGCGTCGAGAGGCGCAATCACCCTACGAACTACTTCTTGATGTAGCGCGAAGCTGATCTCAACAGCCCAGATGTGCTTGCATTTCACGCCTCGATATTCATGATCTGGGCAAGAGCATGACCAACCAACTGAGTCACTCTTGACGGTGTATTCGCCACCATTGGACTGAGACTTGACCCTGTATAGCTTCTGTGATATGCGAGTGATTTGGTTCGGGGTCTCCGCAATCGCTTTGCCCTTATCCTCACGGGAGATCGCGGGCACTTCTTATGGCACCATACTGCATTATGGTGCCATGACTACTTAAGGATTATGGTGCCACAAAATCAAGGAGATCCCGATTCGTCATATTTCTCCACAGGTATTCGCATGATTCCTAGAACTGGCACATAAGTAACTAGCATCGACAAATCTAATTTGAATGAGTCAGAAAGATACGGTCTGATGTCCGACAACGCCATTCTAGTTCACTTCCCACTAGACACACTACGCACCCTATCGATCTATCGTGTGGCTTATTAAGTTCTGTTAGGGGACTGAGGCAGAAACTTCCGAAGATTAGCTTTTGAGATTATGTCCTCGGCCTCTAAGAATACCCTCTCCTCACTCTCGACTCTCTTTTGGAATATCTGATTCAATTCCTCAATGGCTTCTTCAGGTAGATGTCTTGTAGCGTCTTTGCTGATCAAATACATATCTGTCTGATCCCCAACGCCGGGAGCTCTTTCGCTTCTCTTTTTTGCCTCAAACGCCGTGGCCAATCCTCTCTCAAGAGTTGCCTTAGAGCCATAGCCTCTAGCAATAAAGGTGGTAATCGCATGCGGTTCCCCAGACCCAATCGCACAGTAACCGATTGAATCGTAGTTAAGCGTTCTTCCGGGGTTTTCCATCCTGCTAATATGAGGACCCTTGTCGTCAACCCCCGCGATCAGAATCCAGAGTTCATAATCATACCTTGCCATGTTCTGTAATGCAACCGATATGACCTGCTGATTGAGTCCTTGCTGGTTTCGGTAGTAATCTTGCAGAGTCAACCCAATAGGAAAGAGAACTTCTTCCTCAATCCTCTTGTTTCGGATCTTAAGATAAGATCTACGGATGAGTTCTACTATCTTGTCAATATCTTTCGTTGACTCACGACGAATCTCAATAGTCACATCACGAAGTAGCGGTGTGAACGCAATCGCTGATCCAGAAGTGGTCACAATACAGTTGTCTGTGAGTTCAATCACTTTGGCGTAATCAGCCTCAAACTCGATATTCATAGGTCGTGCGGTAAGCATCCTGTCAGTTGCAACCACGACATATTTTTCGTCTCTGTCTTCACATGCCGCCGCTATACAGATCGTCAAATCACTTCTGACCTCTACTAGTCTTGGGCCTCCCTCTTAAAACCAAGGCTTCACCCTCGACAGCAGCAGTCAGATCTACGCCCTCTTTCCACCCCAATGCTTCAACCATATCTTCTGGTACTACAACAAGGTGCTTGTAATGATCTATTTTTTCTCCCGATTCGGCCTTGTAGGTATAGGCCTTCTGTTTCTGTAGTTTGACCATGATCCCTCGGTCACCAATGGTTATGGTGCCCTAATATGCTTTGTGGTGCCACACTGAAACAGATGCCTCACACGCGCATAGACCATACGGAGAAGAAAATAGAAGGTAGCTAATGCCGTCTTACAGGGTCTCTGACGGAGATTGCAAGAAACCTCTACTGAACGTTTGTTTTCTTTAGTGATTCAGATACCAGAGTTGACAGCCCTAAGTCTGAGATAAAGCGTCTTCCTCTTTCTCCCATGTGATACAGCGGATACACTCTGCCGCTTTTCTCGTCCTTGTGTGCCTCTTTCGAGATGAAGTCTACTCCCTCAAGCTGTTTCAGATGATATACCAATGTCTCGTCAGTCGGTACTCCGCTTATTTCCTTGATGTCACTGAAAGTTAATGAGCAAGACGAGTGTTTCAGTATCTCACTGCCATAGATGGATAGTATGATCAATAGGCGAATGGGGCTGCCGACAACTTTGAAGTACCTCGCCCATTCTTGGAGTTTGTCGCTGGCGACAATATTCGTCATATATAACCCTTTCGCTTCCATCTCTTTTACCCCACTACTATCATAGGCAATACCTAAATATAACTCTTTAATTACTTCAATAGTGGCTAGCAACTAAAGGATCATTTAGTTACTAGGGGGCTTGCAGGCATTTGGCCCCAGACGACAGCAAGGAAAGGGTGAAGTATGTCTGACGAGGTCAAAGACGTCATCAGACATCTGAGGGAAAGCGTTCCTTCAATTCTCCCAAAAGTGTATTTGATACTCATTAGTCTGGCGCTTGAAGTAATGAACCCACTTCTTGATGCAAAAATGGGTCCAAGAGAGAAGAGAGTGTTTGTTGGAGGCTATTTTCTCAAAGAAGGGAGGGAAAATGTCAACAAGGTAGCCAGAAAGGTTTCTTCCCTCGGATACTCAGTACTGACCGATTTCGGCTTCTATCGCGCAGGCGAGCCGGAGGTACTTCATTCCATCAGCCAGGTAACTCCTCCCGCAGTTGTCAAGCTGAAAGAAGCAATACCTAGCCATATACTCTATCATGAGCTTCCGCAAGTTGCGGACAAGGCCGTCTTGGAGATGACTATCGAAAAAGGTCAGAACGATGAGCTTAGGGGTTGCTACAATTACCGTATCCCATTACTCGGGTTCGTGATTCACGACAAAATCAAGAAGAGAATGAACTGCATGTTTCTCAAAAGCTGGCCCCGCCATGTGGAGTGCAGAGCTTTCGACAGAGAATTGTGCACGCGCAATAGGGCATCTGACAAGTTCTGTCCATTCTACGATTCTGTGAAGATGTCATGGGCAAGCTTACAGTTGTTTCTAACTGGGGATAACACGATAGTTGCTGTAAAATCCTTAGACGATTTGGATATGGCCCTAGAGCAGTTCTTGAAATACGGAGCCAAGAGGCAACCTTCGCCTTCGTAGTCTGGGCAGATTACGGAACTCTCTGCAATTCTCTCTCTTCATGTCCCGCATTGTGACACCCCGATTCATGTCCCAAGGCCGTAACAGAACTCGTCGGGCAGTTCTGTTAACTCTTCGGCTCATCCGTCAGGCTGTTAACTCAGGGCGCACCGTTTCGTCCCACAATGGCAAAAAGGCTTAGATAGGTGCCAAGGGAAGATGAAGTATGGGGTTCCTGTGACAATTTGCATTGGTGTCATATGCGATAGTGGCAAGAAGGCGATTGTTGCCGCAGACAGAATGGTTACTGCTAGGGGCTTATCCATCGAGTTTGAGGGGGAAGAACGTAAGATTATTCCACTAAGCGATTCTTCTGTTGCAATGACTGCCGGAGACGCTTTGATTCATGCTGAGATATTGGGAAACGCGAAGGCGGAGATAAGATCAAAGTCGGTTTCGCAAGTTCCACAAATCGTGGAGATGGTGAAAGAGAGTTTTGTCGAAGAGCGGAAAAAACGCTTTGAAGAAAAGGCGCTCAGGCCGAGAGGCATAACGCTCGAAGAGTTCTACGGGGGGAGACAGCGAGGATTAGACGCAAATATCATAATGAGGTTGGATAGACAGCTTGAGGATGCGAAGTTGGACCTGCAGGTGATAGTCGCAGGTGTCGATCAAAACGGAGGGCATGTGTATGCTCTTGTTGACCCTGGGACAGCCCAATGTTTTAATGGTCTAGGTTTCTGCGGAATCGGATCAGGTTATCCCCATGCCATGTCCGTTCTCATCTTCAATAACTTCAATCCTAGTTTACCACTCAACAGAGCAGTGTATTTGGTCTATGAGGCGAAGCGCAGATCTGAAAGTGCTCCGGGCGTGGGAAGGGAGCATACCGACATTGCTGCGATAGGAGATAAGATCAACTATCTGCACAGGGAGGAGTTGGAACAATTGCGTAACATATATGAAGCGAAGATGAAATCAGAAAAGCCTAAGGAGATTGATGCGATGATAAATGATTTCAAGGTTACCGGGTGATGTAGTTGTCGAAAGAAAAGGAATCCAACTATATGTTAGAGATAGCCGAGGCCCGTTATGAGATAGCCAAGCTGAAATGGGAAAGTGTAGAGGAGAAACTCTGAGATTCGTTCACATGGTCAATGAGTGGCGTTCTGTATTAGCGTTATCCACTTGTTCCCTCCTTTGACCTCTATTCCGCAAGCCTCTGCTGGAGTCTTACCGTTCAATGCTTCATGTGGTCGTACGTAGTTGTGGTAGATTTGGTATCCTGAGATGATCGGAGTATCCTCGTTCTTTAGTCCTCGCATGACCTTTTCTCTGTCTCTGATCTCACCATTGAGCCGTTCCATTTTCCTGTTGTCGTTCGTTTTGCCTCTCCATGTGGCATGTTCGATATGCTTGGCTTGTGGCCTTCGGAATGTGTGAAGCTCTCGTTTCCAAGCCAAATGGTAGGCGTGTAAGCCATCCGTTATGAGGGTTAGAGGGATCTTGCCTGCTATGCGCTTGCCTTCCGAGAATAGTTTGCTGGCGTAGTCAGTGGCTTCCTTGCTGAACTTGTCGCCCGCAACCTCTTTCGCAATCCAATACCTAGTCTCATCGTCCATGAGAGCGTAGAGATATTTCGGGTTCCCTTTGATTTTGACAAACATTTCATCAGCTCGCCAAGTGTCAGACACCTTTGGCGTGATTTGCCCAAGGTACTTCTCCATCAAGGAAACATATTTCCCAATCCACTTGTAGATCGCAACATGGCTGACTTTCACGCCTTGAAGCAAGAGAAACTTCTGCACATTTCTCAGGGATTCGCCTGTGAAATACAACTGCATGGCGCTTGTGATTGCTTTCGGAGATGCCTTCATTCTCTCAAAGCCTAGGTTGACTACGAACCATCTGCCGCAGTCCTTACACTTGAAGCGTTGAATGTCTCCATGTCCATTGTGCCTAATCCCATGCTTGACGATTCGCTCTGAGTGGCATGACGGGCATACTTGGAAGTTGACGGGTTCTATGACGATTCGGCTTGCGACCTTCTCTCTTAGTGCTTGGCTGAACTCAACACTCCAAATATGCTTGCACTTGAGGCCGCGATACTGAAAATCTGGACACTCACACAACCAGTCTGAACCGTCTTTGAGAACTAGGTATGATCCGTGTCCATTCTGTGATTTGACGCGGTAAGTGTGATCGTCTATTCTTTGGATTTGGCTTCCTAATGCGGCTATTGCGCGTCCTCTCAACTCACGTGAGTCTTGGCTCATCTCACATCATCAGTATTACATAATACTGGTATTATGGATATAAAGGTTACGACTGTAAAGAAACCTTTATCTACTACCCAAGGACTGTAATACTATGACGAAAGATGAACGAACGAAAGACAACCAGCATAAAGGTCAACCCGGACCTTTGGAAGGAGTTCAAAAAACTCGCAATCGACAAAGACAAAGATATATCCGACATCTTGGAACAGATGATAAGGGAGAGGGTGAAGAAATGACAGAGAAGAAACAGGGCGCAATTAAGCTCTTTGAGATTGATGCTTCTGCGATGCCCGATAACACTTGCATAATAAAGACAATATCCACGTCAAATCAGAAAGTTGCCGTTTGTAAGGAGAATGGAAAGATCAAGGTATTTCCGGTTGAAGGCGAGTAGATCCTGTCCTTCATCCGCGCCTACCTGAAAAGCATATTCAGGTTCGAGTTTGTCAGAAAACACACAATAGAGACCATTGACCCTACAATTCTGAAGGATGGAGAATGCAAGGAAATACGGGAGTGGGTTTGGCGAGGTATGAAGACAAAAGTGAACGCTTTCGTCTGTAATGAGGGAGGTAAGCTAGTCTTTTACGAATACCCCAAGAAAAGAAAGCATCCAAAAGATATGGGACCGGTCGTCTTGGCCGTCAGATGACTGCTTCTGAAGCGATGTAGCGACTCGTTTCATGCGCCATCAGTTAACACTCGCCTACATGCGCTGACAAGTTAACAGAACTCGTCGGGCGGTTCTGTCAAGTCTACGGTTGATCGGGCGGGGCAATCGGGCTGTCAAAAGTCGGTTGATGAAAACCGTCAAGCTAGAAACTAGGTTGCTAGAACTTCGTCGTAGATTATCTTCCCATCTTTCGTCATAGGCACTCTATAGGTGTGACTTCTTTGCTGGTCGTCGATACCCATGCCTGAAACAATGACTTTGTCTCCTTCTTCTACAATCTTTGGTCGTGTCGGCCACTTAACAATTCGAACATCCCTACCCCATCTCTCTTGAACACATTTGTGTGCTATTGCCACTGGGTCCAAGTTAGGGGATTGCATAGTCTTCGGTGGAGACACATCTGTTTTCTTCTTAGAAATGGACAGTTGTTCTACGAGTGCTTTTGCCAGTTCATATGCCTTCTTGCCATTCTCTTCTCGTGTATCATAAGCGCTTATGATTTGTATCGGTGTAACTCCGAATTGGCGCAATTCGTTAGATATGTTCTTCACCTGATTTCTTAGGCGAGAATCCCACGTATCAGCATACTTGGAATCGAATCCTAGCAGAGTCTCTGACAGGTTCTTTGCAAATCCCTGCATGTCCTTAACATGCCCGCCCATCCACCTGTTTTCGGATGCCTCAAACTGTTCCCATCTCGTGACGAAATGTCTGAGAAGAGGCAACAGCACCTCTCCAGCTAGGGCTTCCGCTGATTCTACTGAAATTTGAGATGGATGGCCAGCTGATCGTTCTCCACGAATCAGTTTGATCTCCCGCCAGAATACAGCGAATGACCACCAAAGGGCAATTGCCCCTCCTAGCCAGCCTACCGTATAAAGTGCGGCAGTCGGGTCTTGGAGAAGTTGCGGGGCCACAGTTGCAACAATGACTGTGATGGCTAGAGTGACTACGACCAAGAAGCCTGGATGTTCAAGACCCATCAAGAATTCATCCAATACTGGAACTATCAGCGTCCACATCAAGGAATACGCTATCTATACCCGGCAGACATATACTTCCGAGACCTAAAGACCGGGACACATGTTGGGGGATAGAACAGCACCTCATTAGTAATTGTTTCAACGGGTTTCCTCCTTATGCGCAACAAAGCAATACTGATCAAGCTGATCCACACAATCGCAGTAACTTCAGCAAGCTGCAGAGTTCCAAGTAGGGTCAAGGACTCACCTCCAAAAGTAGCCTAGAACAGCGCCGATCACTGCTCCGCCGAACGCGCCATTCTGACCTGAAACTAGAAATCCAATGAATCCGAAAATCACGAGCCCAGTAAGTGCTCTCTCTCCTCTTGAAGCCATAATCCCCTTTCGCTCGGTATTATCTTCACCTCTATGCACCGTTTAACCCTAACGGAAAAATCCAAGTCTACTCTCGACTTGCATTTTGAATGAGCGTAAGCCACTTGTTCTGACCTTTGACCTCTATTCCGCATAGCTCAGCAGGTGCTTTGCCGTTCAGCGCTTGGTGAGGTCTCACATAATTGTGGAAGATCTGATAGCCAGTTAAGATAGGTGTGTCCTCACGTTTCAATGAACGCATGATCTTCTCTCGGTCGCGGATTTCCCCATTGAGCCGTTCCATCTTGCGATTGTCGTTTGCTTGGCCTCTCCATGTGGCATGTTCAATGTGCTTTGCTTGTGGCCTACGGAACGCGTAGAGTTCTCGCTTCCACGCTAAATGGTAGGCGTGTAGGCCGTCCGTTATGAGAGTCATAGGAATCTTTCCGGCTATGCGTTTGCCTTGTGCGAATAGGTTGCTTGCATAGTCAGTAGCTTCTTTGCTGAACTTGTCTCCTGCAACCTCTTTCGCAATCCAAAACCTTGTCTCATCATCCATCAGGGCATAGAGATACTTTGGGTTGCCCTTGATTTTCAACCACGTTTCATCTGCCCGCCAAGTATTGGACACATCTGGCGTGATTTGCCCAAGATATTTCTGCATCAAGGCGACGTATTTCGTGATCCATCTGTAAACCGTAACATGACTAACCTTGACCCAAGCAAACCGGATTGTAGAAAGAGCTACTACAGCTCGATAGCCCGGAACTTTGGCTGGGGGATCCTAACTGAACAACCACCAAACAAGATACCTGTCGAAGCCCCATGCATCCGGAATGAGCCATTCTACAGGGGCCTCCTTGAAGGCATTCTGTCACTCAAGCTCCGCACAATTCACCAAGCAAGCGACCGAATCATCTTTGGGGTGTGTGGGTTTGGCTGTCTCATCTTGCGTGTGGGCCATGGCATACTTTCCATTCCAAGCGCTTAAGCTTTCGCTCCAGCAACCCACTGTTCTCCCCGCGATAGGTTTCATTCTTTGATAGCACGTAGTAGATTGAGACAAGCATCTTGCGGGCACGGCTACGATCGCTTTCTGGTATCCACGTCGCCTCAAGATGCGCAGATAGAATTGGCGTAGCCCTGGGTCGTGGCGTGAGGCGTGTTGAGCCGCCTCGACCAGGACCCATCGTATCCGCTTGTTGCCTTCTTTGACGATGTGTCCGTGAATGGTTCTGTCAGCGGATTGTCTTGTGCCTGGCGCCAGTCCAGCGTAGGAGACGAGTTTCTTGGCGTCTGGGAAACGGTGGATGTGACCGATCTCAGCGAGTAGAAGCATGGCGCTGTAGTAGTCGATGCCTGTGAAGCCCATCAGTAGCTTGGCTTCAGCTCCCTACTGTCCACAGTCCACGCGCCTATATCCATATGCTAAGAGGACCTAGCAGTCTTCCTTCCTCAATCTCGATAAGAGGAATACTGTGAGAGCGAAGAGGATCGAGAGGATGGGGCCTACTTTGATTGCTTGGTAGAAGGCTGCTCCCCTCCTCTCCACTCCACATACGGATCATAGGCTTCAAATCCTATTCAAATATCTGGCTATTACGAGCTAGAAACCTCATTCCTACACTATCCTTACTCTCACCCGGCATAATGTTTACAAGGCATAGTAGCTGCCCGGAAAGGGCAACTGTATTTGAACATTTGAACGATTATCTGAATACCTGAACGAAATGGTTGAATACTTGAACGACTACCTGAACACTTGAATAGAAATGGTCCGCAAGCTTCCGTCTGAAGTGCGCAAGAAGGTGGTACAGCTCTGGCTGGACGGCAACAGCTACAGCGGAATTCACCATAAGGCGGGGCCGAGCACTGGCGCAAGCTCATCGATCATTAGCCAACTGAGAAAGGAGGTGCCAGAGATCGATGAACTTCGGAACCTCAACATAGCTCTCAGAAATGCAGGGGGCAATCTAGCAGACGCGCTGAAGGGAGCCCGATTCCTAAGTAAATTGAACCAGCTAAACATCCAGACTGTCGGAGTAGCAACCTGCATCAGCCTTCTTGACCGATACGGCGAGAAGGCTGGAGAAGTCCTGGAGTCAGGGCAGAGACTGAAGGAGCTGGAGGTATCTCAAGGGAAGACCTGCGAGCAGATTATTCATGACGCTATGGAAAAGGTCAAGCAACTGAAAGACGCAGAGGCAAGCCTAGGAAATCTAAGAAGACGGGAAGAGACCATCAAGAACTCACTCCAAGACCTTGAGCGGCTGAAAGCCCTCAACGAAAAAATAACCAGTGTCGGTCTCAAGCCCGAGCACCTAGACTGGTATATCAACCACAGCATCAGGCTGCAACAACTGGGCTTCCCCCTGCAGACAGCAGAACTCTTGGCCTCAGAGCTAGCGAAGCTAGGTCTCAGCCCCCAGGATGCCGCAGCCAAGCTCCCCAGCCTTCTTTCACAGTACGGAAGCCTTGTAACAGCTGTCGCTAAGCTGCAGAAAGAGAATGACAGGCTGAATAAGGATGTTGAGAGAAAGAAAACGCAGCAAGAAGGCGTCACGAAGCAACTGGAGGCGTCAAAAAAGCAGGTCGAAGACCATAGGCGCTTAATCAAGGATGAGGAAGCTTCTTACAGAGGGAGAACAGAGCAGTTTCAGAAAGAGTGCGGCTTGAAGCAGAAAGAACTGGAAGCGGAGATCCAGAGCCTGAAGGAAGAGCGCGAATATGTTGCAAACTCGATTCAGGAATTGAAAAAGGAAAGGGAAGCTGTGCAGGCTAGTCTAGACAGGACTCAAGACGCATTCAAAAAGATTGAAGAGAGATTGGCGAAGGACAGACTCCTAGCCACACTCGCTCTCCTGATCGAGGAACCCCGGTCTCAGGCAGAGTCAACCACAGTCCTTAAAGTCTCCACAAGTTTTATCGAAGCGCTCAAGGAACACATAGATGCAAACCCCCAGCTCGTCTCTAGCTCTCCAGCAGTGATTTCGAAGCTCAATGAGATTGGTCGAACCTTCGCCGTGGAATGCAAACTTGCAACCAGGAGAGCTCTCTGAAAGAGCCAATAGACTCGCTCGAGAAGCAAAGATGTTTCAAGAGGCTATTGAAAAGTTTGGACCGGGGTTCGAAAATAGGTGGAGGGGCCCACTGAGGCGATTAGCGGCAGAAGACTTGGAACGGGCCTATCAAAGAGTGATGCCTGAGGCGCAGCGGTGGGAGTCGGCCATAAAGAACATTCCCTCGCTATATGCTGGACAGAAGGCTTTGGTCGAAGCAAGCCACAACAACGACCGCAGTGAGTATTATCTCAGAGCCTGTCCGGAGAAAAGACCTGGGGAAGGTTTGATCTATCTTCCAGTCGCGGGCTTCAAGAACTTAATCCCCAAATTGAAAACTCTAATCCTTGACGGGCATCTGGATGAACACCTTTACCTAACAGCACAGCAGCTAGTGTACATCGAAATGTCCCGAAAAAACTAACGCAAATCGGCTAAGTTCCAGTTGGAACCCCCCCTTGAGAGCTGAAGCCTCAAGCGTCAATACATCAGGCGACGTTCGGTCCGTCCTCTCGCTTACAAGTACAGGCGCAGTCGTTCTCTCTCCCATAGCATCTATCGTCACATAGGATTCTGGTGGCACCTCCCCACCCGAAGCAGTTCTCACCGTCCTCAAAAGACCCGCTTCATCCATAGACCAAAGCTCCTGCAGCATCCTCTCACACTGATGCCTCTGGCACGATCTGATCAGGTACACCCTCGACTTTGGACTCAAGGTACTTCATGTATTTAGTCACAGCCTCCGCACCCTCTCGGCGGCCTCGGCTAGTCGTCCTTTCTCACAGGTTGTTGTGAAAGAAGCGCGCACGCCTTTCACGAATTCCACAACAGCTTTCCCAAGATCAGGCCAACTTGATGTGAAGCCTCGACAGCCTTTGGGGTTGCATCATGCAGGCTTCGGCATCCGATATGTGTGGAGTTCCCGCTTCCAGGCCAGATGGTAGGTGTGTAGGTCTTCCTTCATGAGAGTCAAAGGAATCCCTCCTGCGCTACGCTTGCAGGGTAATTTAGCCTCTCGTTGCTGAGACTGACGCGCTAGCCTCGATCACTTGCCTTTTATATTGATTCGGCCTACAGGTCGCTGTGAAAGCCTAATGTCAAAGTTCATCAAGGAAGCCCAGCCCAAGGTCGTCAAGCATCGCCACTGCGTTGTATGCCATACGCCGGTCTTTGAGATGGACCGAGAATTCTGCGGTCAAAAATGTCAGGACGAATTCAAGAAGACGGAGAGAAGCCGAAAATACACTACGCTCATTATGGTTCTTCTCTTTCCCTTGATTCTGCTGGTAATGATGCTCCTGAGACCGGGTTAAGTTCTACGGGATTGTAGCGAAGACTTCAGCCAAACAGTCGTGAACCTATGCAAGTGCTCTCTATTCTTTGACGAGCCTACTCGCCCAGAGATATTTCAATTCTCTCCCTTCCCTTGCCAGGCTTCTTGCCCCTCTCCACTAGTATCCTGCCTATCTCACGAGAGTCTCTCACGTGGGTTCCGCCGCACGCCATAACGGGAAAGGGATCCATCTTCCAGAATCGACTCTCGCCATCCTGATCTGTCCAAGTGGCGACCGCTCTTCCTTCCGCTATGATTCTGTTTGCCTCCTCTTCAACATGCTTCAACTTCTCTCTGTCAAGCTTCTCCGTGAATTGATAGTCCGCTCTCTCCTTCTGGTCGTCCAGTAGCCCTGAGGATGCTGGCTTACAACTCTCTCCGAAAACCTTTGGCATAACATAATACACGATATGAGCGGCGGAATGCAGGCGCATGATTCTATACCGCCTATCCCAGTCGATTCTGCCCTGAACCCGGTCGTCTGCTTTGAACGGTGCATCTTTCTCAAGAATGTGGACGATTTCAGAGGCTTCGTCACTCTCTACACCCACGACTCTTATCCCTTGGATCTCACCTGTATCTGCGGCTTGGCCTCCTCCTCTGGCATAGAAGCAGGTCTGATCCAAGATTACTTTGTTCGCCTCAGCTCTTAGGACTGCAGCGTCAAACTCTCGTCTGTATGGATCCTCCCAAAACAACTTCTTCGTCGGAATTGTCTTTCACCTTCCAAGTCAGCAAGTCCGGAATGCTGTCAGACCCTTAACCCAGAAGTACTCCCCAGACCGGTCACCCTCTGATCAGGTATGCTTCGTCTCTTCCATCCTTTTCCTTGAGCCTGACTTCAACACTGTCACTTTTCTCCGTTCGAATCTTCTTGCCATAGAATGTTGGACATATCGGAAACTCTCTGTGTCCTCGATCCAGAAGAACGGCCAGGTGTACAATGGCTGGCCTTCCCAAGTCGACAATTTGGTCTAGGGCAGCCCTCACAGTCCTACCCGTGAAGAGTACATCGTCGACCAAGACGACAGTCTTATCGTTGAGATCGAACGGAATATCGCTCTTTCCAATCAGCAGTTCTCTTTGCAGAACATTGAGATCGTCTCGGTAGAGCCTAATGTCAACAGTGCCAATCTCAACCTTCATCCTCTTTGAGAGGAATGCCGCTATCCGACGGGCAAGGAACTCGCCTCGCGTCTTGATTCCTATCAACACAATGCTCTTTGTTCCTCTGACGCGTCTCAGCACACGTAACGCCAGCCTCTCGACTAGCCGATTCAGCTCTTTCGCACCGAGGACCTGAACCTTCCTTGGCATCAGTCTACGCCATCACTCTGCCACTAGTCTTAACGCAGCTTGAAGCAGACAGTTGGCTCCAAGCTCAATATCATTCAAATCTGTCCACTCGTCCGGGTTGTGGCTCAAACCCAAGTAGCTCGGGACGAAGATCATGCCCGTCTTCGTTATCTTGGCCATATTCATGGCATCATGGCCAGCGCCTGATGTCATGACCTCGTACGGTATGCCCATTGAGCTGCAAACCTCCTCTAAGAGTGAAATCATATTCGGGTTAAGCGCGACGGGCTCCTCTTCTCTCAGCACAGTAATGTCGACATTAAGTGCTCTTCTATCTGCTATTTCCCTAGCTCTATTCACGATTGACTGCGAGGCATCCTTCTTCGCCCGCGATGAAATGCTTCTGACATCAACGCCCATTTCTACCGTTCCAGGAACAACGTTCATTGCATTTGGCTTGACATTCATCATGCCCACTGTTCCAACCACCTCTCGGATCTGATGACGACAGACATCTTCCACAGCCAACACAAGTTCCGACGCTGCTGCAAGCGCGTCTCTCCTAAGATCCATTGGTGTTGTTCCAGAGTGGTCCGCGCGTCCAAGGAAGCAGATGCTCATTCGCGTCGGCGCAGCAATTGCCTTGACGATACCGATCTTCTTGCCAGACGCCTCAAGCACCGGACCCTGCTCAATATGCAACTCCAGATAGCCGAGAAGATCGTCAGGTCTCCGCCTAGACTTGTTGACATCTCCCTCTGTCAGTCCTAGCCTTCCCAGAACCTGTTCGACGCTGTTTCCATGGCGATCTTTCAATCCCATGACTTGTCCCGCGTTGAGTTCCCCAGTCATTATGGCGCTTCCCATCGTACCGACCCCAAATCGGCTTGACTCTTCCGCTGAGAAGCCGCAGACCTCCAAAGGATGCACGATGGGTATCTCCTGCTCCAAGATAGTCTGGGCAACCTCCAGTGCAGACGCGACTCCGGCGACTCCGTCAAATCTCCCTCCGCCAGGGACGCTGTCAATGTGCGAGCCCATCATGAGCGCTGGCCCGCGGCCCTGCGTCTTTCCAAAGATGTTACCCACTCCATCAACTGAGACTGAGAGGCCCGCCCGCTTCATCAGTTGGACGAGCATCTCCTTGGCCCTGATTTCCTTTATGGAGTAGGCAGTCCTCTCGGAGCCGCTACTTGTCATGCCTATCCGGCTGATCAGGTTCAATATCTCCAAGAGCCGCCTTCCACTTACTCTCGGAGATTCGCTCAACAATAGATCCACCAACCTGCCTCAGCTACCTCACTAATAGGTCGAAGAAGACGCGCTTTTCATCAAGCGTCAAAGGTGCTCAGAAGCTCCTGTTCAGCCCGCGACTTGAAGAAGCTCTATGAGATGAAACAAGATAGTCTTTAACATAGCGGTCAGCGAGCATTAACGACTGATCTGACCTAGCAAGAGGTTTAGGGCATGCAGGCAACAATCAGGAGAATGCGTCCTGAGGATGTTGAAGAGGTAGAAGCGCTCTTTCAGGCATACATGGAGATTAGAGCCTCAAGGAGGAAGACAATCCTTGAGAGCCTCAAAAGGGAAGACTCTGAAATACTTGTGGCGGAGCTAAAAGGGAAGGTCATAGGCCTGGCTCACCAAATCTTCTACACAGACCCTTTACACGCAGGCCAGTGCTCCAACATACTTTTCCTATGCGTTGCCGAACCCTTCAGAAGGCAAGGAATGGGAAAGCTTCTACTAAGAAAGATTCTGGATAGTGCCATCGGCAGAAACGTCTTGGAGGTCCACGTTTCAACCAGAGCCGAGAACCTAGCCGCAATCGGCCTGTACAAAGAACTTGGATTTGAGCATGCCGGCCCACTCTTTGAATACTCTCCTAATGAGCACACGGATGCGTCCTCCAAGGCCGCACCGTCCTAGAATCCCGCCCCCTTGTCCTTACGCTGTTGTCAAATGCGAAAGGTAGGTGTGAACCTGAGGCATAGCTCGATTGAGCTTATAACAGAACTTCGGTAGTAAGCTCGAAGCTCAGGAGCGGCGCCCGTTGAACGACGCAAAGAATGACTTCAAGCAGAGCCAGACGAGGTCTAGGGAAATACTGCTAGGCCTTCTTCTAATCGCTATCGGTGGTATCGCCGAATATATCGATGAGGTTCTTCTTCAGGGCGCATTTCAGCCTCCAACGGACCCTTTTCCTGCACACATCTACGCTTGGGATGCCAGAATTTTCCTCTTGGTCAATAACGGTCTTGCCAACCCACACCTAGGCTGGCTCTTCAGCATTCTCACCCGACTAGGATCAACCCTCTCAATTCTCACAATCAGCGTCCTGCTATATCTCTGCAAGAGAAGAAGAGAAGGCATACTGATCTTGGCGTCGCTAGTCATAGGAACTTTCGTGGCGCTTCCGATGAAGCTGGCCATCGCCAGGCCCAGGCCGTACGTCACTATTCCCAACGCTATCCTGTTTGACAGGGAGGCCGGCTCCAGCTTTCCAAGCGGCCATGCGATGAGAGCATTCGCTATCGCTTCCATAGCCTCGAAGCTTAGGCCAAGATTGACAGTACCACTCTACCTTTTCGCAGTTCTGATAGCATTCAGCAGGGTCTACGTCGGACAGCATTATCCTCTTGACGTGTTAGCTGGAACCTTGACAGGTGTCCTCGTTGGATACTTGGCCATGACATACGAGAACAAGATATTGAAGGCAGTATCCCGGCTCGGAGTTCCGATCGACAGCCAAGCTTCAGCGACCTCCCGTCATACGAGATGACGAAGACTGCCAGAAAGCTCCTGCTCAAGATCAATGTCATCGCAGACCCGCTCGGAGAGCCCCAGGATACTTCCGTCCGGTAGAAGCTACTTCTCTCAGTGACGTTCAGTCATCAGTTCTTAATAGCTATCCTGTCGATCTCGTTCTGCGTAGGCTTAATCGTTAGCGGCTCTGGGAATGCGCCTGAATAGGTTTCTAGTGTTTTCAATCCGCTTCCAGTCAGAATGCATGCGATCTTCTGATCTCGATCTATCTTGCCTGAATTGACAAGCTTGATCAGTCCCGCTAGGGCTGCTGCAGATGACGGTTCGACGAACACACCTTCGAATTTCGCCAGGAGCTTGACCGCAGACAGTATTTCTTCATCTGAGACTGTCTCGGCTAGGCCATGTGACTCTGCCAACGCCGAGAGAACATGCTTTCCCTTTAGAGGTTGAGATATCATGAGGCCCTCGGCGATTGTTTGAGCCTTTTCAAATGGCACTATCTCCTTGCCCTGCTTGAAGGCTCGGGCGATGGGTGAGCAGCCTTCGGGCTGCACGCACACCATTGAGGGAAGCTTCTCGACGAGGCCCAGTTCACGAGATTCCTTCAAGCCTCTCCAGCAACCTATCAATCCGCTCCCGGTTCCCACTGGGAACACCAGATAGTCAGGAGGCTGCCATCCGGTTTGTTCGCATACTTCATAGCCTATGGTCTTGGACCCCTCTGAGGCGAATGGGTTCACCTGAAACGCGCAGTAATACCAACCATATTTCGCGATAGCCATTTTCGCGGCCTCGAAGGCGTCTCTTCTCGTACCCTCAACCTTGACCACCTTGGCTTCGTTTGCAATTGCCTGAGTCAACTTCCCGATGCTAGCGTACGACGGAGCGAAAACGTAGCAGGGTATTCCGGCCTTGGCAGAATATGCAGCAAGCGACGCTGCAGCATTACCTGAGGAGTCTATCGCAACCGTATTCGCCTTGACTTCCTTAGCTTTGCTCAGAAGAAGGGAGGAGCCCCTGTCCTTGAAGGACCCCGTGGGGCACGTGTACTCAAGCTTGAGAAACAACTGTCCTATTCCTAAGCTCTCGCCAAGCCGATCTGCCTGAACAAGCGGAGTAAACCCTTCACCCAGCGAAACGACATTGTCCGAAGTCACTGGCAACAGTTCCTGATATCGCCACATACTGAACTTGCTTCTACTCTGAAGCAGTGTTCGGCTTACTGTCTTGCGGGCGTTGGAGTAATCATAGCCGATCTGAAGCATTCCTGCGCAGCTGGGGCATCTGTAGAAATTGCTGTCAATGGGAAGCTTCCTGCCACATTCATCGCAGAACAGCCATGCGCTTTGTGAAGGCACCTTTCGTACACCTGTGATCTCATCGCCATAGGACAGGCCAAGCCTTATCATGCTTTCCATGATACGTTGTTCATGGCGCTTGTGGCCTGGTAGCCGTCGGAGGTGCGCCATAGACGACGACCCCGATTTGGAAAATCATGTTGCTCATGTCTCTGCTAGGGATCACCATGACGTATCAAGAGACACGGAAACTCGATAAAACGACCTACGTGACCAGTTATCAGCTCCGGAACGGCTATCTTGCAACTGTCCGTATTTCGTCAGGGCACATGGACATAGTCGACCCACAGGGAGTACGAGTTGCGTACGCGGACATCGAGGAGTCCATTGAAATGCCTCAAGGAGCCCAAGCAACGCTTAGGATACGCGTGATCCTAAGCGAACCTCTAAGTGTTCTAACCAAGCGATATCCAGCAGATGCACGAGTGACATTCAAAGGTCACATAGTCTATGACACCGGTTGGCTGAGTTGGCTCTTCGGATCTGGAAAGCTAGAATTCGAGGAGAAAGTGCCGATGAGCATGATACTAGAATATCTCGGATTGTACGGAATAGACACCGCACCGACTCTGTCGCATCTTCCTGACTGAAGCAAAACCAGACGAGCATCCTGATTATTGGAAGTTCAATGAAAGAAGGGGATGCTTAGAGCATTTCACATAGAAGGGAGTGTCTGTGATGAGGCGCATCGCTGCCATTCTGTGCCTTCTCGCCGTCTCATTGTTTCCGTTGGCTGCAGTCAGAGAGGCGCGTGCCAGCTCATCTTTCGAAATCCAAATCACAAGAGCAGTTGGCTATCTAGCGAGCCGCTTCAACCCGGTCCTTGATCTCATCTATGAGAGCGACGATCCTGGCGATCACTGGCTAAGAGATGAGTTCCATGATTTCAAGTGGCGATATCGTCAGACATACTGGCTATACTCAGACAATCTCTTCGCAGCCTACGCTCTTGAGCCGTTCAGACCCGACCTAACAAATCGGATCAGGCGTGCCCTGCAGAGGTATCAAATTCCACCTTCCGGGCTCTTCGAAATAGTGGCAGGTGAGATGATACCCACGATAATGAACGCAATCGACTACATCGTAGAAAGCTCCCCCGACTTCGTCATAATGGCACGAAGACATGATTCACCAGTCATATCCTACGGGCTATATGCAGACTTGATCTGCTATCGAAGCCTCCAGATGTTCCTTCAAGGTAGAATTCATGAAGCTCACCGGTCACTCCGCCAAGTTATCTCTCTCTGGAACGGAAAGGGATTGGATGATTGGTCTTACAGAGTGGTTGATGGTTTTCATAGCAATCAGAAGCTGGCCATGTTGCTCTATACATCAAGGATTCTCGGGCTAAGTTTCGCGTCCTATACTGAGATTGAGCGCCATCTCTGGGGTATGCAACAGGCTGATGGGGGGCTGGCCTCCCTCTCCAATCGTGAAGGAAGGCCAATGGGTAGCTCCAACACTGAAACAACTGCACTCGCACTCTTGATCTACAACGACGGCCTCGTGCATACTATTCGCTCGAAGGTTCAAAGTCTTGGAGGTTCTTTCGTCGGCCTCTATGTAGTTTCGTTCACTTTCATTTCGGCAACAGCAGCGGCCTTCCTGCCGTCACGCAAAAGGAGAGCCTCCCGATTCGCAAAGAATTGACAAGAGAAGAAGTATCGTACTACTTGATGTCCGAGCCTTCCGAGGACGTTGTCTAGGATTTCACGATCAGCCAAAGATCCGGCTTGGCTTCTCAGCCTTGTTTCGCTAAGATGTGCTCAGCTACTGCCGGATTTCTCTGTAGATCTCTCTTTGAATCAGGTACCTCATGATCTCCGAGGTCCCAGCACCTATCGTCATCAACCTTGTGTCCCTGAGATACCTCTCGACAGGATACTCTTTCGTGTATCCTATTCCACCAAGTACCTGCAAGGCCTCGTTAGAGATCTCAACTGCTGTCTCAGTAGAATGGAGCTTAGCCATCGCAGCCTCCTTCGTGGCCCTGAGCCCACCATCGATCATTCTCGCTGCCTGGAGAACAAGTAGTCTAGAAGCCTCCAGCTTCATGGCCATGTCAGCTATCTTGAAGCTTACTCCTTCAAACTTGCGGATCGGTTGGTCGAACTGAACCCTTTCGGTCGAGTACTTCGCGGCCGTTTCGAATGCTGATCTAGCAGTCCCAATCATACCCGCAGCGACAGCCACTCTTTCGCTATCTAGCTCGTCCATCAGGACTTTGAACCCCTCATCCTCCTTTCCAAGGAGATTCTTCATAGGCACCTCGAGGTCACTAAACTTCAAGTGAGCCACCTTGGCTCCCCGCATACCGAGCAGATCATGCTCCTTGAATACTTGAAAGCCGGGCATAGAGTTCTCCACTATGAAGGCACTCATTCCTTCATGCGGATGCACAGAAGAATTCGTGATTGCAAAGACAACCAGAAAGTCGGCTACGCTTCCGTTTGTTATGAAGCGTTTCTCACCGTTGAGTACGTAGCCATTGCCTTTTCGAAGGGCGGCGGTCTTCATTCCAGCCGTGTCCGAGCCCACTGTGGGCTCAGTTATGCAAAGCGCCCCAACCTTCTCTCCCTTCACGATCGGCGTGAGATATCTCTCCTTCTGAACATGTGTTCCAAACCTGTTTATCGGCATGGCGTACAGGGCTGCCGACGCGAGTCGGCTCATTTCAGTTGACGCACTTACGGCAGAGAGCTCCTCCGCCACGATGATCTCATATGAAAGACCCTTCCCAACGCCGCCATACTCTCGGGGATGGAGAACGCCGAGGAACCCCAGTCTTCCCATCTCCGCAATGATTTCCCTAGGATAGACCTGTCTTGTTTCAATCTCTTCGACAACAGGCGCGACACGATCATTCGCGAACGTTCTGACCTGTTGCCTGAATCGCTTCTCATCTTCTGTGAAGAAGATATCGGTCAATGCGGGCCCTTCCAAAATAGTCTATGATCCACAGTGATGCCAGCGTCGTATGCTTGATAAGGGTTTTTGAGTCCCGGTACTAATCGCCGCGAACTGTCTTACCACGGAATGCTGGTCTGTAGGCGGGGCCGTAGGTTATGAGGCCTTCTTTTCCTTCGTAGTCCAGTTTTCTTGTCACAGCTTCGAGTGGCATTCCGAGTCTCAGATCGCTCATCACACAGTCCACGAGAAGAGCCTGGCCATTCTTGATGACATCGTAGTTTGCTATCCACCTTTCTTTCAGAGAGAGCTGCTTGAATGATCTGAGCCTAGCATATTTCGGCAGAGCTCTCTTCTCTGGGTCGCCTTTGCAATCGTAAGATAGGCATCTACTTCGGACGGGATAGTAGACCCTCTTGCATCCGTCGCATAGAAGGACCTCCAACATCTCAGATCCGAGCGGTTCTATGTCGCCAACCAACCTGTAGGATTCAAAGTACTTCCTGATCCTTCTGAGTCTCTCAAGCAGGTGATCTTGATATGTCTGCAGGCGTATCTCTGTTCTCCTGTTCACATAATCCTCAACCGTTGGGACCAGTTCAACTCTTCTCTTGATCCCTTCTTGGACCTTGAGCCACGTGGCATTGGCGTACGCACCTGAGCCGTAGGAAACTGCGAGGATATTGTCGCCAGGTTCGGACTTGTCTAGTATGGATGCGGTAGCGATCGGCGTGGACGCGGCATACGTGTTGCCAGTATCCAAGACGCGCAACCAAGGCTTCACCTTCTGCTCGATATCTTCCTCGGTAAGCTTCATCCGCTCCATGATATCGTCAGATGGGTTTAAGTGAGGCTGCAGGAGGGTCTTACATGCCTTCAGAGGCATGTATCCCGACGGTTGATGAAATGTAACGTGATCGAAGTCGGCGATCCGCAGATCATTGTGTCTTCGCAGCAACCCAGCCATCGCACCTATCACGTGCTGGATGTACGCCTCAACAGTGGTTCTTCCGAGATGAGACGGAACAGGAACTTCCTCTCGCCTCCAGAAATCCATCGTCAGGCTTGAGTAAGGAACAATGTCCTCGATCGTTGCAACAAAGTCTCCTTCCTTTCCAAGAACGAAGGCGCCCGCGCCTGCTCCTGAGGCATACTCCAAGGGGTCTCCTCTGGGAGCCTGAGCGATATCGGATCCGATGGCCAACCCATATTCGATCTTGCCTGCCTTTATGTCGGACTCAACGAAACTGACGGCTTGCATACCTGCGTTGCAGGCACCTTCCACATCTGCGGTGAAAACGTCGTCTCCGACACCTACAAATGAGGCTACGTGCCTCGCGATTTGGCCGACTGCGTAGGGCTTAGATTCAGAACCGGCAACGACCGTCCCTATCTTGGCAGGGTCGATCCCAGCCATCTTGATAGCGTTCTCAGCCGCCTCTGTTGCCATCGTGATAGTGTCCTCAAAGTGGCCAGCAATCGACTTGTACCTGAGAAGCAGACCGTTCCTGACTTTGTCAAGAAATTCTCCGAGGTCTTTTCTTCCTTTCTCCCTAGCTCTGACGATCGCTTCCGTCTGAATTCTCTGCCAGGGAATGTACACACCATACCCTAGTATTCCGACCTTCTCATTGGCCAAACGCTCTTCACCCAGACGAGCACATAGATACGAGTATGTCAGAAGCCCTTTTCCCGATCCG
>Ga0315312_1001153_pt1 | contig 22304 bp, 22 predicted proteins | sample TDP7_MG_FD_203629 | JGI IMG/M metagenome (GOLD analysis project Ga0315312, IMG submission 203629) | Freshwater sediment microbial communities from Lake Towuti, South Sulawesi, Indonesia - TDP7 | ecosystem: Environmental > Aquatic > Freshwater > Lake > Sediment | place: Indonesia: South Sulawesi... | reverse complement strand
ATCCCAGTATGCACCCACGAGCTCTCAGAAAAACTCCTCTCCACTTACCTTCCATCACATCTAAAAACGCCCGCACGCGTTCTGGTTGAAGCCTATGTCGAAGCAGAAAAGACGAATAATCCGAGAAAGATCTATGAACTTTTCACCAAGTCGACGGACTTGGTTTTCAAGACCGTTTTCAAGGAGGGGGTCTGTGAGGCAATAGCACTTCAAACCTTACGCCAAACAAACTTTGAAATGGAAGCAGCATCATTGGAAAAGGAGCTAGAGGTAGGGCACTTGAAATGTATAGAAGTGCTTTTCTACGTGGATAAAGCAAAAAGCAACACGGAAAACATAGGAAAACACCAAACCAAACTGCACGAGAAAAGACAAGTAACTGATGTTAAGGGCCTCATCAAAGAACCCCTCAGAGGCTTTCAGATAATCAAGGGGATTTCATACTACCTAGGCTACCCACTTGCCAAGGCTGTTTTGGAAAAATATGGAATCAAAGGAGTAAAACTTGCGCTGGAAAAATACCCGCCGAATAAAGCCCAATACTTCGCCAATCCCCAGACGTATCTAACTAATGTAGAAAAACTATGAGCATTCAACGAATAAGGAGGTGAAAAAATGGCGAAAGAAGAAAAAGAGAAAAAGAGTGAAACAGAAAAAGACCTTGAACAACTGAAGAAAGAGATCGCGCAGAAAGGAAAGGAAATTGAGCAACTGAAGAAGACGATAGAAGAAATGAGAACAAAAATCCAAGGAGAAGAAGAAACTGGTGAAACCAAGGAGCTAGACAAAATATTTGAGGACGTTTCAGAGATGCTTGATGTCGGTTTTAGCATCTTCGGTACATCAGGCAAGGTGGGGGGCGAGAAATCTAAGGGTAAAGGATTGATCGGATTGATCAGCGATCTGGCTGAGTTGGCGGAAAAATCTGGGACGTATCAGAAGAGAGTTAATCTTGGGAAAAGTGGAGTTATCGACTTTCGCGTAAGCTCTCGGCCGATAAAGGGGCCATACACGACAAAGCCCGCAGACCGCCTGAGGATAAGTAAGCCTAAGAAAGAAGCCTCACCAACACAATCACAAATGCCACCAATTGCAGGTTTGATAAAGGAAACAGAGCCGATCGTTGATATATTCGAAGAAGAAGAACAAATAAAAGTAGTGGCCGAGCTACCCGGCGTCGAAGAAAAAGAAATAGACTTGGACATAAATGAAAACACTGTAATAATAAGCACCGATACTTCTGATAGAAAATACTACAAAAAAGTAGAACTCCCAACTCCTGTCAAAAAGGACGCTGTTGAGTCCAGCTACAGAAACGGCATTCTAGAAGTTAAACTGAGGAAGGAAAAGAGCACTAGTAAGACGGAGGGAAATTAATAAAGTAGGAGGAACAGTCAACAATCTCCCCTTCCCCTTTACAGTCTCAGCCTAGAATAAAAACAGAGATCAACAGAAAATTCTACATATTCCAACAAGCATCAACATTTAGGTGAATCTATCCAACGGCGAAGCCATGTTCAACTTGAAAGATTGGAACAAAACAAGAACCGAAAGGAAAGTGACGGAGATAAGTGAAAACGTCAAAAGGTTGAGGGAAGCTACAGCTAAAAAACCGCTAGGAACAGCGTACCTTCTGAAACTGAAGTTGGATGCCACGATAAAAGGAGAAGCCCTAAAGCAAAGGGAACAGTACGCAGAGGAGATAAGAAGAAAACTCGAGAAGTTGGCCCATGAGAGCCGATCGGGTACCCTTATAGGTGAAGACATGATTCTTAATGCCGCCTTCCTGATCGATAGAGAAACTTTCAAAACTTTTAAAGAGGAAACAGAGAGAATCTTAGGCGGCTATAGAAATGACGGATTGGAGTTCAACTTCACCGGTCCGTGGCCACCGTATAGCTTTGTGAAAATAAAGAAAGAGGTTAAAGGCTAAATGTTGACCCTTGCACTTGTGGTTTATACCTCCTTAGAGCAACTTGTAGAATATCTCAATCAACTGCCCAACGACCCATCTTTCTTAGAAAGCGAACTGCTAAGATTACGCCTTCTATACGAACGAGGGAAGATAAGCCGCGAAGTCTACAAACAAGCGGAGGCAGAAATCCTCAAAAGATTGAAGGAGGCGAAAGAGAGGAAAAAGGAGAGCGCCCTAGAAAAGAGAACTACGATAGGCCTATAGTTTGTACTCAAGCTTTGTCATGTCTTTACTTCTGCTCATAAACGGTAGCAACCGATGCTTTATGTTGAGATAGCGCATGGCTTTGGTGCAAGAGATAGGGGAGGGGGTCTAGACGTGAGCCTATAGTCATAGGCTAATCGTTCTAAGGGATGGCTAACTCGATCCGATTTGCCAAGTAGCCCCTGCCGTGGCTAGCTACGGACTCTTAACCAATATTTGAACCGTGTATATGATTTTTCTTGCATATCCTTTCGGGGAATGTGTCCTCTCTTTTAGAACACACTTTCGTACCTTTCTGGAACCTTGGCTCCTTATGTCTGGCTTTTGCTTTCAGAGCCTGAGAGAGCGGAAAACGCTGCATGCTTGAAAAATGGTTGTTGTTTCATTCTACAGTTTGAAACAACAACAAACTGTGGTCGCAAGAAGAGCGCGGTCGCAAGACCCCCTCTTTTTGTGTTTTGAGCCTTTGTTTTCATCGAAAACCAGTCTCTGGAGACCATACAATATCTCATGAAGATTTATCGAGGTTATAGCTATGTCTTCACCGCCATCAGGGAATCCTAGTCAGAGCCTCGTCGCCCTTAACCGACTTCCTGTCGAAAATTTCAATCAGAACATCTGTATCCAGCGCTATCATAGCCTGCGCTCAGCCCTCAGGGCATAGATCTCCGAAAGCATCTTCTCCTTGTCCTTAAACTTGACACAACCCCTAAGCTCCTTTAAAGTCTCAACGGGGTTTACGCCCTCCGCAAGCCTCTCGAACAACTCGCTGAAACTCTCCTTCTCCATCCTTTTTACCAGCTCTCCCGGAGTCCGACGCCGGGGTGAAGAGCGGACGCGAATCTTGCCTGAAGTATTGCAGACTGTTATTCTTCGAATGTTTTTTAAGGGAAAACCGATACGTGTTGTGCATGCCATTTCAAAGAATTCTGTTGGTGAAACCCTCTGGGAGAAGTGGGCTAAGTTTTCTTATGGATCTGATACCTGTTGGTCTAGAATATATTGCGGCTTACATCGAAGACGCGGTTGAGGAGGTACATATTGTTGATATGGAGATGGAGAAGAGAAGTTTTCGGTGTTTGCTTGATTTCTATCTCCCAGACTTGGTGGGCATCGGCATGTCTGCAACAGAACATAACGAAGGGTTACGACTTGCAGGAATCGCCAAGAAAAGAGGCATTACTACGGTGGTTGGAGGATATCACCCAACGAGCGTTCCCGACTTAATGCTTTCCTGTCCACAGGTAGATATAGTTGTTCGAGGCGAGGGAGAGTTTACTACAAAGGAGCTAGTGGAAAAGGGAAGTCCTGAAGGAGTGCTCGGGGTCTCATACAAGGAGGATGATCGAATAATCCGTAATGAAGATAGGCCGTTAATCGAGGATCTGGATAAACTTCCTTTCCCTGCGCGACACCTACGACAGTATTCGTACAAGGCTAATGATCGAAAGAGTGATTATGATGTGTTGCTGACGTCGCGGGGATGCTATGGACGATGCACTTTTTGCTGCGAGCCTAGCATGAGCAATGGCCATTTGAGGTGCCGCTCTCCAGAGAATGTTATGAAAGAGATTCTTGAGATAGCAAAATATCACGAAGAGAAACCAGTCAACGTGCTCATTGCTGACCCCGACTTCATGGGCAAACCAGCGAGAGTTGAACGTATATGTGACTTACTCCAGAAATACGACTTAGACATGAAATTCTGCGCCTTGGTGAGAACGGACGGCATGGCCAGACACCCTGGGATAGTGAAAAAGATGTGTGAGGTCGGGATTCTCTATTTTGAGATGGGTATAGAGAGCCCTTACCATAAGGACTTGAAGTTAACCAAAAAGGGGATCACTACCAAGATTCATAGGGAAGCAGTGCGGAATATACGCCAGAACGGGGGCGGTGCAGGTGGAACTTTCGTAATAGGCCTTCCAGATCAAACGGAGGAAGAGATCAAGCATTTTCCTGTATATGCTAGAGAAATAGGCATGACTGGTGCTGCCTTTGGCATCGTAACACCGTTTCCGGGAACTGAGTTCTATAAGGAGTTAGACAGCGAAGGATTGATCTTCGAGACGAACTGGGATAACTTTGACGAGATGCACTCTGTTTTCAAGATGAAATACTTGTCAAAAGAAAAAATTGAACAGCTGACAACTTATTGTATGGCGAAGTTCTGGAACGTAGACACTTTTCTTGACAGGGAGAGAGTCTTTCAGAAGAGGACGAAAAGGAAGACACCTTTGATAGACTTCATTTTTGAAAGAGTGAATGATGTGCGGTTCCTGCGCAAAACTGGAAGCAGCTTAAGGAAAGACGAGTTCAGCCGAAACGTAAAGATCTTTCTTGAAGCTTACCCGGACCCTCGAGTGGAAGCCTACACAAGAGAGGTGGGTGTACACAACGTTCTGAAGATGACGAGGTTCCTCAGAATCCTTGGTCCTCAAACAATCCAGTGCACTTTAAACTTCGATGAAGATGCCGCTATCAGTTTCGTATTCAAGACCACCAAAAATGCGGTAGATTACATTCGAGTTACGCGTGGAAGGCAAGAGTATTCGACGATAGACTTCAATATTGATCTGAAATGGATTGATGATCCAAGCCAAAAATCAAAGAGGAAAATATTGAAGCAACTTATGTCGTATAACTGGACCGTTAAAAGGTTATGGAGCATCTTCAGGCTTCTTGCAGCTGTGGGAACAGAATTCTTCGCATGGAAACTATCGACCTTCCAGAAGCCGAGTCCATAGCTGACCTTATTTTCCCATCTGATTGGATTATTGAATAGGCTTAAGATTCTTAATGAACGTTTCCGATGGCTCCGATCAAAGGAACTCTTTGGGTTTTAGCTCCTTACGTCTTCTCTTTTTTGATTGCTGTGGATCATAAGGTCTTGCGTAAACGAAGATAAGCGGTAATAGTCATTTCTTCCCATAATCACTCATTTCTTCTTTGAGAGCCACCATTGGAGGTATTCTTTCCGTGTCCGTCTGCGGCGTTCCTCTTCGGACTCGAAACTTGGCCTGAGTTTCTGCCTCATCTCGATTAGTTCTTGATGTGTAAGTGTTAGTCCACAGCTTTTACATACGTAACGCTTCGTTTGGCTGGTGTAATGTAGTTCACCGCCGCATTCTGGGCAGTAAGGCATCAACGCACCTTCTCAACTCTATCTAATATATGGATAACATCACAGAAATATGTTTATCTTAGTTATACGGTGAAACTACGGTCAATGTTTCAGAATCTCTAAAGCGGTTGAAAAGTCTTCTTCGGCTTCACTCTCTGATCCTACACCGATCATGCAAAAATCAATCGCCAACTCTCTGTATACGTATTCCAATGCATGCCTGGGTGGGATTCTGCCTCCGGCTAAGGGCTTGATCGCTACTATCGGTTTCTGCGAACTTCGTACCGCCCTTAACGCCGCATTCGTCGTCGGGAACATCATGACGCCGAGTTTGTTTATCGGTGTAACATAGCCATCAAACTCTATCTTAGATCCTTCAAGTATAGGAATGGTTGAACCGGCATGATGGACGCCCAAGATTACGTGGTAACCAAACCTCTCCCCTAGATGATCAATCAGAGATGCCAATAGATCAGTTCTCCCGGTCATTGCAAGGAAGTCAGTTTCAGAACCCAGTTCGAAAAACAGAACATTAAAACCTCTGAGAAAGGAGACAGATGCATCTAGTCTTTCATGATCAATTTGCAGAGCTTCGGTCTCTTTTCTCCCGTAAGGTTTCGATACCTGTAGGGCCTCTTCAAATTTGGGCCTCCAACCGCTTCTACACTGCAGCACAGGATCTTCTAGGTATTTCCTCAGTAATTCTCTATCTGTCTGGCGTTTCTCAATTTCGTAGTAGGTTAACCATCTTCGGTAGACATCTACAGGTTTCCCGAGAATCTTTAGCGGTATCTGGATGCACGGAATTATGGCGATCTCTCTTCTCGTGGTTCGTTCAGTCTCCTTTATCGCCTTGAAGAAGAGCTCTCCCAATCTGTTTTCATCACTTATGCCCGCCGCGGCCACTGTGGCGCCAAATATTTCAAGAGCCACTCTCAAAATTCTCACGGTGTTTTTCATGTCAGAAAATCTAGTTATGTATTCGAGATTCTTGCTCGACCCTTGATAAGATTCCCCTACAAATGGGAGATGCCCCAAAATTAGACGTGGAACAAGCACACCTGCCATCTTCAACATTGGGAAGCCGCACGCCGCCACGTAATCCTTCATTATGCTCACCAGTTAACCAAATGTAAAGATTGAAAGATGTACACTATTAATCCTTTCAGCATGCAGAGATAATGAAGGCCAAAAGCGTCAATTTACCAATTGCTAGTTCTCTACCACTTAAGAGATATTCTACCACACACTGTAGCCGCTCGGGACTTTCCTAGTGGTACACGCCACCGAGAAATTCCAACCGCCTTTCAAACTCCCCCTTAATCTCATCTACTTAGTCGAACCTAGAGTCAACACTAGCGAGTTCTTTGAGCCAAAAAATCTTTAAGGTTTCTTGCTGAATTTCTAGATACGAAAAAACAAGGAGACTTAAAATGATTGGAAACACGAGTTTGGCATCTCTACCACGATTACGAGATTACACAAGTCACAGGATATCGAGCTATGATAGAACCGGTGGTAACAAAGACTCTTGGCAGATAGGGCCTGGCGACAAGACGGTCCTTGCGGATATCGACGGTCCAGCATGCATAAAGCATATCTGGATGACACTCGGAATTCCAAAGGAGGATTATGTACGACGAATCGTTTTGCGCATCTACTGGGAGGGATCAACTCAACCGAGTGTGGAGTGTCCGGTAGGCGACTTCTTCGGATTAGGGCACGGCATCCGAAAGAACTTTGTTACGCTGCCGTTGCAGATGAGCCCTCAGGATGGAAAGGGATTCAACTCTTGGTGGCCTATGCCCTTCAAGCAGAGGGCGGTTGTAGAGGTTGAGAACCAGGGCGAAGAACCGTACTGGCACTACTTCTATATTGATTATGAAAAGTACAAGTCAGTTGAGGCTGTTGAAAACTTGGCTTACTTTCATGTTCAATGGCGACGTGAGGCGGACACGGACGGTTGGGCCTACAGAGACCGGCTTGACCCGAAGGGGATGGAGAAAGACCCGCGCGACCACAATAGGGATGGCAAAGATAATTATTTCATCTTGGAGGCTGAGGGAAATGGCATCTTCTGTGGTGCACATCTGGACGTAGACTGTTTCCATCGGAACCCATATGACTGGTATGGCGAAGGAGACGATATGATCTTTATCGACGGCGAAAAGTGGCCTCCTTCACTTCACGGAACTGGAACCGAGGACTGGTTCCACTGCGCCTACAGTCCAACCCAGGAGTATAACGCTCCATACCACGGTGTAATCCTCTACAGTGGCACAAAAGATTGGCCTTGGAGGGGCAAGCAGACTGTTTATCGTTACTACATCGAGGATCCGATTCGCTTCTGCAAGAACATAACAGTTACGATCGAGCATGGTCACGCCAACAGCTTTAGCAACGACTACTCGAGCACCGCATATTATTACCTCTCAGAACCGAAGAGGGGAGGACCGAAGCTGCCATCTGTTGAGGAGAGGCTTCCAAGACCCAACGAAGAAGTTTACAAACCAAAGGGGTAACCTGCAAGCTAAAGATTGAGTTCCTCTCTTTCTTTCTCTTTATACGTGTAGATATTGCTTGAGTTTTGGTACGAGACTGTTTACGGAGTGTTTTGGAGTGGTGTAACCTAGTTTGGCCTTCACCTCTGATTGATCCTTGTTTCGAGAGAACTTCATTTAGGTTTTAAAGTCGTTTTCCATCCCTGCTCAGTGGGGCTGAAGCGTTTATGGGGGTCTAATCTTATTTAAGAGTCCTAGAGGGTTTGCTGGATTTCGGTCTTTTCATAATCGAAACTAACTCGGTCTTGATGGCCATATCCTGCACATGAGACTAACCCTTGCCAAGTATGAAGTTCAGTATCTTCTCTTTTTCCTTGATCGAGTCAACTATTAGGTCTGGGTTTTGTTGCTTGAGCTCTTTTATTGAGTATGCCCCGGACGGGATCGCAATGCACTCTATCCCGGCTTCTTTGGCAGCTTTCACGCCGAATACGGAATCTTCCACAACGACACACCTTTCTGGGCTGCATTTTAGTTTCATCGCGCTTTTTAAAAAGACCTCGGGGTTGGGTTTCGGTTGGACGACCTCATCAGCTGTGATGATAACATCAAAGTATTTTCCGACTTCCTTTTCGTTGATCAGTTTGTCGATGACCTTTCTGTTGCTCATGGTTGCCAGAACCATTCTTACTTTGTTGTGCAAAGAGCTTAAGAGGTCGACCACTCCATCGAAGAGGCTTACGTTTCCGGTCAGTTCTATTTGTATCTCGATCTTCTTCTTCACGAGTTCGTCTATCGTTTTTTCATCAAATGGCAGGTTCCTAGCTTCTAGGGCTTCCTTGAAGGTATTTCTCGCACCGATTCCGATCCGTCTCTCGATAAATTCATCGTTGACGTTGCACTCAATCTCCTTCAGCACCTTTTGGAATGAGTCTACGACGAATTTTTTGGTGTCGGCTAATGTTCCGTCCCAGTCGAAGATGACCGCGTCAAACATATCCAGATCCTATTCCTTTGAGATTGTCCCAAATTCACCATCACCGGAATTGAGTTTGTCTTTGTATTTCTCGAATATACATGATGCCATGCATCTCGATGATGCCTCCATTTTCTCGTTTGGGAGACTAGTGCGAACCTGCCTTTCTTCTCGATCGGCTTGTGAAAATATCTTTATGGCACATAGGAGTAGTAAGTACCTGTTTGTCGCTCGATCTTAAGGTTTTCCTAATGATGATGGGGTCCAATTTTACGGGTTCTTCTTTTTTCACCTTTGAGAGATATATTCCTAGAACGGCAAACGAGCCAGAATTATCAGCCATATTTATTCTTACCTCTTCGCTCCATTCCATCCTCTAAAGTTTGAGCAGTTTGAGAGTTGCGGAATTGGTCACCACAAAGAGCGAACTGAAAGCCATCGCGCCAGCTGCTATTATGGGGCTGAGTAAACCGACTGCTGCTATTGGGATCGAGACCGTGTTGTATATGAAGGCCCAGAAGAGATTCTGCTTGATCTTCCTCATAGTCGCTTTGCTGAGTATGATCCCTCGCGCTACGTCGTGTAGATTATCCTTGATAAGGATAATGCCTCCGGCCTCTTTAGCGATATCGGTCCCGCTGCCTATAGCTATGCCGATATGCGCCTGGGCGAGAGCAGGGGCGTCATTGACGCCGTCTCCTACCATGGCAACAACTCTTCCTTGTTTTTGCAGCTTCTTGATGACATCTACTTTCTCCCATGGTAAGACGTTCGCGATTACTGTGTCAATGCCAAGTTGCTTAGCTATAGCCTTGGCGGTCCGTTCGTTGTCTCCTGTGAGCATGACAACCTCGAGTCCCATATTTCTGAGTTGTTCTATGGCCTCAGATGCATTATCCTTCGGCGTGTCCATAGCTGCGACTATGCCCGCGATTTCACCATCCACAGCAAGAAGCATAGCGGTCTTCCCTCGTTCTTCAAGTGTTGTAAGATTAGACTCAATTGAACCTTCTATTACAATCTTGTTCTTTTTCATGAGACTCCGATTTCCCAAGTGAATCACATGACCCCTGAATGATGCCTTGACACCGTGTCCAGGGAGAGCCTCAAAGGACTCTGCATCTGGAATGTTAAAGCCATCTTTCTTCGCTGCCTTGATGACGGCTTCTGCTAAGGGGTGTTCTGAACCCTTCTCCGCGACCGCCGCAAACTCCAGCACTTCGTTTTCTTTGTAGCCATTAATTGTTATTATGTCGGTGACTGAGGGCTCGCCCTTTGTCAAAGTCCCGGTTTTGTCAAACACCACTGACGTCAATCTTCTGGCATTCTCAACATATTCGCCACCTCTAAGCAATACTCCATACTCAGCGCCTTTACCAACACCAGCCAGAATAGCAGTCGGTGTGGCTATCCCCAACGCGCATGGACAAGCAATGAGAAGTATGGCTAACAAGACGAGGAAAGCAGCGGCAAAGCCTACTGTAAGAAACCAGTATGTAAAGGCTACCCCGGCAACTGCAAAGACAGCTGGGACAAAGTAGCCCACAACGCGATCTGCAAACTTCTGGACTGGCGCACTGGACGCCTGGGCTTCTTCCACTAAGTGCACGATCTGCATGAGAGCTGTGTCTTCGCCAACTTTGGTCGCCTTGATTTTCAGCAAGCCGGTTTTGTTGATTGTGGCGCCTATAACTTCACTGCCCACTTTCTTTTCAACTGGAATGCTCTCCCCGGTGATTATTTTCTCGTCAACCGAAGAGTAGCCAGCAGCAACTTTGCCGTCGGTTGGGATCTTCTCGCCTGGTCTGACCACGAGTACGTCGCCCATGTGAACCTCGTCGATTGGGACTTCAACTTCCTGCCCATCTTTCAAAACCCTCGCAACGGTTGGCTGTAATTCAAGTAGTTTCCGAATGGCCGCAGCCGATTTCCTTCTTATGGTCTCCTCAATAAACTTGCCCAAGAGGACAAAGGCCAAGATCGCTATGGCGATCTCCATATAACCGAATCCCTCAGAACCAAGCCATGGGAAGAAAGCACTGACCGCACCATATCCCCAGCCAGCTAGTACGCCAGTCGTTATGAGCACATCCATGTTGATAGCACGATTTCTCAGTGCCTTGTACGCGCCGTGATGAATGCTCCATCCAGCTATCCAAACGATTGGCGTGGATAGTATGAAGAAGGCCAGGTCCCATGCGGAGATTCCAACTATCCTGAATGTCATGATGGCTACGGCGAGGCCCAGCATGGCTATGACACGTAAGGCGGCAACGCTCACCACGCCTAGAAGTGCCAAGGCTACTCTACGTTTCATTGCTTTTAGTTCTTGCTCGGGTTGCTCATACGTTCTGGCACACGTCTCACTGCAGAAGTAGTAGATTCGATCCCCAATCTTCTTTCTTATAGACTGATCCGCTTCTACGACCATGCCGCACACGGGGTCTCTAGGCATCCTTCTTATCACCCCTCTCTTCTCCTCTAAAATATACGCGGTGTCTGATATAAATATATCGATTTTAGATATATCTCCAAAAGTTACTCCTCAGTACAAAATGAGAGGACTAAGTCCTTAGCACGCATCGTTCAGATTGCGGCAAAGCACCATTCTTCTTCTCCCTTCTTAAGATCTTGAAGATCCTCTGTATAAATCACCTTCCTAGAGATGATTTTGAGTCTTGGTTTTTGCCTACGGTTATGAAGACCGACCCGCCCAGCTTTAGACGTTGAATTAACCTCTTCAACCTCTCCCACATCGACGCTTTGCCTTTCGTCATCGTTCAGGAAGAAAACGATGAATTCGTGGCCTTCGTACGGTGCTCTTCTTCTGTTACACACTTCGCTCGCATTTCCATTTCCGTTCACCACGACGCATTAGATGCTCAGGCGCAGAAAGATATAAGTATCTCTTCTGGAGATATATCTAAAGGAGCCTTACGACATGAATAGCGCAGATGTTGATGAGTTCGTTTCGGACTTCTCTCGATTCTACATATTTACGATCCTCTATGAAGGACCCTGCCACGGTTACAGCATCCTCAACAGATTCAGAAAGAGGTTAAAAAAAGAAATTAGCCCAAGCCTGGTTTACCCATTCTTACAAAGCCTCGAACAGAAGGGACTGGTGAGATCCACTTTAAAGCCAGTCGGAGAAAAGGAGAGGAAAGTTTACGAGCTCACAGAAGAGGGGAAAGAACTCTGCAGGCAACTTTTCAGACGTTTCGCCTCGCTCGTCTCCACGGCTATAGAGCCGAACCTGAATATTTGCGCGAACTGCGGATGTAAAGTTTACGAAGGCGGATACGCAGAGACGATAGACGGCAAAGAGACAATGTTCTGCTGCGAACACTGCGCAGCCTCATATAAACGAGAGAGAGAAAAGTCGCGCGAAAAATAGCTCCTCGGATAAGGGCGGAAATGAAGCGGTAGTCATACTATTGAGGTTCCCGCCGTAGACGATACAGTTACCCTTCTATGAGATAGTCATATTACGATCCAGTACCAAGTTAGCAGGCCGATTGCTATCATGAAGACCCCTGAAATCAGCTTCATTCTTCTCCTTTTTCCTATATTCCACCTACTCATCTTGGCAAGTACTCTACGGTTTGACCCGAACAGGAGTATGACTATCAATGGTAGAATAAACATCAAGTTGTATAATATGAGGTATGCAAGTCCTCCCCAGAATGTTGTTCGTATTGCGAGAAGGGCTAATATGCCAACGTAGATACCTCCGGAGCAAGGAAATTCACACAAGCCAACAAGCCCGCCCAAAACTAAGGCTGCAGATATAGTTGCCTTTTCAACCAGGTTCCTGACTGTTGGATACGCTTTCTCTGGAAATTTGAGTGAGAAACCTCCTGGCAGCAGTGATTCCTTGATGTCGATCAAACCCAACAGAGCAATCAAGATGACTCCTATCTGGGAGAACATATGCTCTACGCCAAAGAACGTTACGGTACGGAGAAGACCCAAGCCTATTGCAGAGTAAGTGCCGAATAAGCTCAAAATGTACATTGTACCTATCTTGAATATGTCTTGTCTGGTCTTGTGAACGCTGTACAGAAACGACAAGAAGAAGATCAGTAACGCAAATGCGCATGGATTCACACCGTCGAGAAGACCTGACAGAATGATTAGAGGTGTTGTGATGGCAAGAGACCCTCTTTTTTCAGGCGGCAAATACGATCCGGTAAGATACCCATCTATGACTAACTTCAACTTCTCCCAAGTGATTTCCTCCCCAGAGATTAGATACTCACGATTTATCACAATACTGGGAAACTCGGTGATGTTATATTTCTTTAATAGATCTGATCCTTCAATTGTCACGTCTATGTATTCGACACGGACTTGATCTTGGTATTGACTGCTAATGCTCATAACCAGTCGATCAGTCTCTGTCGGTTCATGCACATGTCCAGGTCCGCAAGGACATGGAGGAAAATAGAAATACTCTACAACAACCACATCTTTGGCATCTGCAGCTACGACAACGGTAGACATGAACAATATGATCAAGAAGACGCTTCTACAGAACTTCATCTTCCTCCATCACTATGCAATTCTTAGCCAAGCTCACATCTTGGTAGATATATTTCTGGTGAATACCCATTTATCTTTTTTGCCGTTTTTCCCTTGCATCTCGTTTTTCCACAAACCAACTCTATCCAGAGCTCTTGTGCCAACCGGAAAGGAAATGCCCATAAAAAAGCCTAGCGGAAACAGCAGCGTAACCGGGATAGAAACAGTGAAGACACATCCGTTTGAAATCCATTCCGGAAATTCATCCGCAACAAGGGTTGAAACGAAAACAATATGAGAATAAGCCTCAATAAAGTTTAGGAAGAAGGGACGAGTGAAATGGCTGAGGATAGGAAGAGAAAGATGAAGGATCTAATTAGGCAATTGCATGCTGGAGCATCGCCACAAGAGGTCAAGGAAGGTTTCAAACAAGTTCTGCAGGGCGTAGGCCCCTTAGAGATCGCTGAGATTGAGGAGGAACTTGTAGGGGAAGGGCTACCCAGAGAAGAAATTCGAAGGTTATGCGACGTGCATCTTGCCGTTTTCAGAGAACAACTACAGATACAGAAGCTGGAGGTTGCCTCTGAAAATCCGATCAGCATACTAATGGAAGAGCACAGGATCTTTCTACAGCTGCTAGAGAGACTTAGTGCCAACGTGAGCAACATTCAACGGGCACAAGAAATAAACTACGTAGGCATGGAGATAACGCAACTTAAGCAGATAGCACATGACCTCCTAAGCGCGGAAAAACACTACTTAAGAGAGGAAAACGTACTTTTCCCCATTTTAGAGAGACATGGAGTAACAGAACCACCTGCAATAATGTGGATGGAACACAACGAGCTGAGAGACAAAAAGAAACATCTCTATAGTATAATCGAGAATTACAGTGCAGTAAGTTTTCAAGACCTGAAAGAGCAACTGGCTGAAACCGCCAAGTCCTTAAGCACTGTTCTGTCAAGTCATATTTTCAAGGAGAATAACGTGCTTTTCCCCACAGCATTGCGAGTCTTCACAGAGCAAGAATGGAGAGATGTCAGAAAGGAGTTCGATGAGATCGGATACCCTTACTTTACGCCCAAACATTTGTTAGACATGCCAACAGCGGTGCCCGTCGAGAAACGAGAACCTGCCCATGAATTTGGTCCTGAAGAATTGTTGCGGCTTGAAACAGGGACGCTTTCAAAAAATGAAGTGGAAGCTATTCTGAATGCCCTTCCGGTGGACATCACCTTTGTTGACAGCGAAGACACTGTTAGATACTTCAGCAAGTCTGAAGGAAGAATCTTCGTGCGCACGAAGGCTGTTATTGGAAGAAAAGTACAACTGTGCCATCCACAGAAAAGCATTCACATCGTAGAAAAGATTCTGAAAGCCTTCAAAGAACAAAAAAAGGACGTATCTGAATTCTGGATCCGAAAGGACAATCGACTGATCCACATCAGATACTTACCCGTGAGAGATAGGGATGGGAAATATCTGGGAACAATTGAAGTAACACAAGACATAACTGACCTCAAGAAAATCGAGGGAGAAAAAAGACTCCTTGACTGGAAAGACTAGATATTCTTCCAAAAGGACGTAGCTCAACCTGACGTCTGGAAACTGCAAGACCCTCTTTTTCTGTGAACACGGAGAAAATCAAACATTCATTCAGAACCGTTGGGTGCTTCCGCTCTTCGACATGTCTTGTGAAGTTTCTGAAAGAAAAAGTAAGCACCGACCTGTACTCATATTAATGAGGAAGAGGTTCTAGGGGGTTTGTTGCGGCTATCACGTCAATTCTTCCCTACGTGTTGCCTTTCTATCTCCTTCTAACAATACTGGAGAACGCAGGTTTTCTTCCAAAGGTTGCGTTTTTGATTGCATCATGCGGTTTTAGTAGTTCGATATTAACATAAAAAATATCAACCATAGCACTAAAATCCCTACGTGAGGGTTAAGGGCGATGAGAACAGAGGATCTCAAGAAAATTCTTCTGAAGATGTTTAGAGGCAAAGAATTCTATGGATATGAGGTGCATAAGAGGCTTGCATCTGAGAATGTTAAGATCGAGATCGGTCGTCTTTATCGGGTTCTGACTGAGATGTTGAAAGAAGGCTTGCTTGAAGCCCGTTGGGAGAAGAGTAGATTTGGACCTAGAAAGAGGGTGTACCGGCTCGGACGAACGGGAAACGAAGAGCTCCATAAGATTCTTTGGGATGCTATTGAGACTGTTCAGGAAATTTGTAGTGACTATCTTTCAAATCTCCTTCCAGAAGCTAACGTTTCGGATGGCGTACGCAGGCTGCTCATCGACCAGTTGAAGGGCCACGGAAGTATCGCGTGCATCGCTCGCAAGTACTCGGCGACGCATGAGAGGTTGATGTACAACCTTCACGGAGGAATTCGCCACGTAAAGATTTACTTGGTGAAACCAGAATCGGTGGCAGTAGACCTAAAGCTTGACAACGTGCTGTTGTTGGACGGTGCCTTCGACGACATTCCGTTGAAGGACTGCTACGTCGATCTCCTAGTGGTGACAGGTATGCCCAGAAAGGATCCTCTGGGAGATGGCTCCAAGGGAATGGCACCTTGACATTTTGAGCTGCAGTTATCTCTCTGAATGACCACACCCTATTGGCACCGAGGAGAAAACGAGACCCTTAAGTACAGCTATGCCCAATGTTAGTGCTGAAGTGCAAAGACTCACCCTGAATCAACGGCAAACTCCAAATAACACAATTCCGTTCATCTATGACTGGTGAGCCTACTATCATGTATGGAGCTCTTATTCTGGCTGGCGGAAAGAGCCAAAGAATGAAAGAAAACAAGGCACTTATGACTTTGGCGAACAAACCCCTATTGTCGCACGTTATAGATAGGGTTTGGGGGTTGACTTGCGAGATCGTAGTGGTCATCGGAAAAAATGAAGAGCCGCGAAGATATTCAGCTCTGCTCCCGACCACGGTCACCCTACTGAAGGATAGTGCGGAGGGTATGGGGCCTCTGGCTGGCATGCTAATCGGGATGCAATCAATGCATTCTAGTTACACGGTAGTTCTGCCCTGTGACTCTCCTTTTGTAAAAAGAGAAGTCTTGGAATACCTGTTCAACCTAGCTCAAGGTGCTGATGCAGCCATTCCCCGGTGGCCAAGCGGATACATTGAACCTCTACACGCGGTATATAAGGTTTCGGCAGCCATGCATGCGGCAGAAATTGCCATAGATCGCCGAGAGCTGTTAATTCTCGATATGATCAAACAACTAGATAAAGTAGTTTACGTTGACACTGACGAAATTAGGAAATTAGATAAAGATCTGATCACGTTTTTCAACATAAACAGTCGAGAGGATTTCAAGACGGCTGAAATGTTACTATCGAAGATCTGAAAGACGGACCCTTATCTACTCCGGACAAGACCCTTAACTGGTCTTATAATTTCCTCTCCGTTACTGTTAAGGCCGATTACCGGTATCCCTATTCCGAGAGGGAGCTCCTTCTCTTGCGCAATCGGTCCCGAGATCGTTATTATCGGCTCGACTGTTCCCTCAAGGGTTCGCCTTAAATCCTCGTAGTTTTTTGCAGTGACGACTTGTGGATATCTCTTCTTTTTGCAATCAACGAGTGGAACCCTAACATAGGATTTTTTCCCTATATGGATACGCTCATGTCGTGCATACAAAAAACGAAAAGGGTTTTCTCGTGGTCATCTTTCCGCTAAGTGAAGGGGGAATCTGAAGAGCTTTAACTGGATGGCCTATAGCTGCGCATTCCCTCCGGCCTCGTGGGACGACGCCCCAGACACAGGCGTTGAGAGATGGCGGCTTCTTAACAAGGCATTAGACCTGAATCTTTCAAAGGCTTGGACGAGAGCTACAGTTTGGGTTTGGGGCATCATTTTTATAGGAACGAATGGTAACTTACTTTTGGAGATCAGTCATGGCGCAGAAGTCAGATAAACCATCTGTTGGTTACCTCGACACTCCGATGCTGCCTGATTCCAAATGGAGGGTGCATGATGGGAGGCGGCCTCAACCTAGGGTTGTCACCCCCGGTTCTTGTAGCACCCAAGAGAAGCCGGGCAAACCTCCGTCGGACGCGACCGTGCTCTTCGACGGGAGAGATACTTCCAAGTGGGTCGGGCGTGACGGAGGGCCAGTCCAGTGGAAGGTAGAAGATGGTGTAATGGAAGTCACTAGGACAGGTGACATCGAGACCGTAGAGCATTTCGGAGACTGCCAACTCCACGTCGAGTGGGCTGCACCTGCCGAGGTGAAAGGAGAGAGCCAGGGGCGCGGCAATAGCGGCGTGTTCCTGATGGACAGATATGAGATTCAGGTCCTTGATGGATACAACAACATAACCTACGCGGATGGCACTACTGCTGCCATCTATGGTCAGTATCCGCCGTTGGTCAATGCCTGCCGCAGGCCAGGCCAATGGCAGACCTATGACATATTCTTCGTAGCACCCCGTTTCGAAGGAGAGAAACTTACTAGTCCGGCATACGTGACCATAATCCACAACGGTGTGTTAGTTCACCACCACCAGGAACTTATGGGACCGACAGGCCACAAGATTCTACCCGCGTACAAGCCACATCCTCCGGAAGGCCCGGTCAAGCTACAAGACCACGGGGATCCAGTCCGCTACCGCAACATCTGGATTCGTGAACTCAAAGGCTATGACGAAGAATAACTGAATCTAGCGCGCACACTACATCTGCTTATGAAGAACCAAAAGATCAATGTCGTAAACCTCAATACTGAAAAGTTTATGGTTGTGCAATACAGCGAGCTAGTCGAAACTGAAAAGAGTAAGCGAGTGACCCTATTCGATCTGAGATGCAGGATTTTCTAAGATGATCCGGTAGTAGGTTTAGACGCATCTTAAGGTTCGGACGAAGCAAAGTTCACATTTCTCGATTTCGTAACTCGGATCGAAGCTCTTATGCAACTTACACATCAGACCCTTTCCTCTAATGACCCTGCAAACTTCACAAAGTCCGATTATGAAGTCCTTATGGACCATTTCGCCGCTGGCAAGTGACGTTGCTATGTCGTCTGTTACTGCTACGATGTCCTCCTCAGATTCCAGATCGATTGCCCACCCCCTCATCTTTTTGCTGTACAAGCTTACGGCTGATTGGCTGATGCCTAGTCGTTTTGCCACATCTATCTGCTTCAATCCATGTTTCGTCATCAGTCCCTTCGCTACCATTGCTCTCACCGCTGGCAGGACGCATTTTACGGCAACTTCGCAAGGCGCTAACAACGTTTTCCCCGTATACTTTTGGATGGAAAGGCATATATGCTTTATTACAATTGTAATATGACATTCTCGAGTGATCTTTAAATGAAGCGCACTTGCCCCGGTTTGGAGGTCTTCTTGAGGCCGAAACCCGAATATGTTACATGTCCCAACTGCGGAAGCGATGTAGAGATATGGAGTGACGAGAATGAAACAGAATGCCTAAACTGTGGATCGAAAGTTTCTAGACACATACCATCTTGCCTCGACTGGTGTGAGTTTGCTGACAAATGCAGACAGATAATTGCCCAGAAAAAGGTGGAGCTTCGATGAAAACATTGAGAAACATCGTCAAGATAGATAAAGAGAGATGTAACGGTTGCGGACTCTGTATTCCCAATTGTCCTGAGGCAGTACTAAAGATGATCAACGGTAAGGCTAGATTAGAAAGTGAGACCTACTGTGACGGCCTAGGCGCATGCATAAGAGCATGTCCAAGAGGAGCCATCAGCACCGAGGAAAGAGAAGCGGATGAATTCGACGAAGAAGCAGTTAAGCAACGTCTAGCGGGGATAACGGATGCACGCCCTCACGAGCATCTCTACGGAAATCCACCGGCGGGGCAGAAAACCCAAACAGAGGCAAGCAGTCCCACCAGACCTATGCAGTCAGCGCTGAGTAACTGGCCGATCCAGCTCATGCTAGTAAATCCCAGAGCGCCGTTCTTTCAAGGCATGGACCTGCTTCTGGCTGCTGACTGTGTGCCGTTCGCATACGCAAACTTCCATCAAGATTTCCTCAAAGGAAAATCAATCGTTATGGGTTGTCCAAAACTCGATGATACGCAACTCTATGAGAAGAAGCTTATCGAACTGTTCAGTCAATCGAGCATAAGAAGCGTCACCGTCATTAACATGGAAGTACCCTGTTGTTATGAGTTACATTTTCTCGCACAGGAGGCCGTAAAGAGTTCAGGTAAAGATGTCCAACTTAGGAACGTCACAATTAGCATCAAAGGAGAAAGGATGAATTAAGGGCGCAAACGCCTAGCCCGGCCCGCTGCCTTGTTTCAACCCGCAATGCACTGATTATCGATAAGACTTTTTAAGAGTCGGTGAGACCCAAAATCGTATTCTTCGGCGATTCGGTTCGTTATCTCCGTTGTTATCGTATACAAAAATCTGTATAAATCTTCTAAAAAACTTATATGTAAGTAGCGCCAATGCATATCTTACCGGAGTTATCCATTCCAAAAAAAATACCATGTTGCATCTCGTGGCACTAGGGAAGTGGAAAAATGAAGTATGTGAGAAAGAGGGACGGTCGATTAGAGGAATTTGATAGTGAACGCATAACTAACGCCATATGGAAGGCTGCAAAGGCCGTCGGTGGCAAAGACAGGGAGTTATCCAAAAGGCTAAGCGACCAAGTTGTGGCTGAACTAGAAAAGCGCTTCGGGGAGGATGGAGTCCCAACTGTAGAGGAGATACAAGACTTAGTGGAGAAGACCCTCATCGAGAACGGTCATGCTAGAACGGCGAAGGCGTATATCTTATACCGAAAGCAGCATCAAGACCTGAGGGAATTAGCCGCCCTCTTGAGCTCATCCGATCTTGTTGATCAGTATTTGGAGATTGAAGATTGGCGTGTGCGCGAGAATTCCAATATGAGTTATTCTCTTCAAGGATTGAACAATTATCTTTCCTCAACTGTGATTGCCAAATATTGGATCACAAGGATCTATCCGCCGAACATAGGGGAAGCACATTTCAATGGCGATTATCACATCCACAACTTAGGAGTTCTCGGCCCATATTGCGTTGGTTGGGACCTGAGTGATCTTCTGCTTTCGGGTTTTGTGGGCGTTTCCGGAAAGATTGAGAGCAAACCTGCTAGGCACTTCAGGACAGCGTTAGGTCAGGTAGTTAACTTTTTCTATACCCTCCAGGGAGAAGCAGCAGGTGCACAGGCTTTTAGCAATTTTGATACCTATCTCGCGCCGTTCATCCGTTATGACGGACTGGATAAGAAAGAAGTCAGGCAGGCGCTTCAAGAATTCTTCTTCAACATAAATGTACCAACGAGGGTTGGATTCCAAACCCCCTTCACAAATGTAACGTTGGATCTTTGCATTCCAGAGTTTATGAAGGACGAGCCCGCGGTAGTTGGAGGAAAGGTAGTTAACGATACCTATTGCGAGATGCAAGACGAAACAGATGTGTTTAACGCCGCCTTTGCTGAAGTTATGAGCCAAGGCGACGCTAAAGACAGAATCTTCACATTTCCAATACCGACTTATAATATCACGTCTGACTTCGACTGGGAAAACTCGGTCACGCACAATATCTTCGAACTGACCGCTAAATATGGCGTTCCTTACTTCGCCAACTTCACAAACAGCGATATGCGGCCGGAAGATGTTCGAAGCATGTGTTGTAGACTGAGGATAGATAACCGGGAACTCCGGAAACGTGGCGGGGGATTCTTTGGTGCCAATCCGCTCACGGGCTCAATCGGGGTTGTAACAATTAATCTTCCCAGAATAGGCTATCTGGAGAAGGATGAGGATGGCTTTTTTGAGCGCCTGAGCGCGTTAATGGATCTCGCTAAAGATAGTCTAGAGATAAAGAGGAAGGTTCTTGAAAAGTTCACGGAGCAAGGATTGTACCCGTATTCAAGGTACTACCTACGGTCCGTGAAGGAGGCGTTCGGCCAGTACTGGAAGAACCACTTCTCAACAATAGGCTTGATAGGGATGAATGAGGCTATTCTAAACCTCCTCGGATATGATATAACGACTTACGAGGGGCTAAAGTTCGCAGTTGAGACGCTGAACTTTATGAGGAACAGGCTAGCAGACTATCAAGAAGAAACAGGAAACATATACAATCTTGAGGCAACTCCTGCTGAAGGAACTTCCTATAGACTCGCACGCATGGACAAGATGAGATACCCAACCATTACGGTTGCCAACGATAAGTATCTTTCCGAAGGAGCCGAACCGTTTTACACAAACTCTTCCCAGCTTCCCGTAGACCATACTGGAGACCTTTTCGAAGCTCTGAAGCATCAAGACCAACTCCAGACATTGTATACAGGCGGCACAGTCTTCCACATCTTTCTCGGCGAGAGAGTCTATTCATGGGTCGCGGCGGCTGAACTTGTACAAAAGGTTGCTACAAACTTCCACATCCCATACTTCACGCTGACCCCGACCTTCAGTACATGCCCGAGCCACGGATACTTAAGCGGAATGCACCGGTTCTGTCCAATCTGTAGAGCCAAATGTGAAGTATACTCTCGAGTCGTTGGATACTTTAGACCTGTCGACCAGTGGAATGATGGAAAGCAATCTGAATTCCACATCCGGAGAACCTTCGAAAAATCCCTCGCTCTGACAGCCACGCCCTCAATGTGATAAGAGATGAAGTTCACCGGCCTTCAGAAAACAAGCCTCATAGACTTTCCGGATAGAGTTGCATCAGTCCTGTTCACACATGGTTGCAACCTCCGCTGCCCATACTGCTACAATTGGAGACTGGTCCTAGAAGCTGAGGAGCCCTCTCTAACTGAAGAAGTCGCCCTTCAAATCCTGAAGTCTAGGAAAAAATACATTGATGCGGTTGTCATAACAGGTGGAGAACCAACCATACATAAAGATTTGCCAGAGTTCTTGAGGAGACTCAAAGAAGACGGATTCGCCGTCAAATTGGATACTAACGGCTTCTACCCCGACATCTTACTAGAATGTCTCCGTCACGTGG
>Ga0315312_1001152_pt1 | contig 22320 bp, 18 predicted proteins | sample TDP7_MG_FD_203629 | JGI IMG/M metagenome (GOLD analysis project Ga0315312, IMG submission 203629) | Freshwater sediment microbial communities from Lake Towuti, South Sulawesi, Indonesia - TDP7 | ecosystem: Environmental > Aquatic > Freshwater > Lake > Sediment | place: Indonesia: South Sulawesi... | reverse complement strand
AAGTTTCAATGGCCTCCTGAAGCTGATTGTTTTCGCGGTAAGTGATCCCAAGTTCATTTAAGACCCTAACATTATCAGGTTCAACAGAGAGCCCCTTTTTTAAAGTTTCAATGGCCTCCTTAAGCTGCCTGTTGTCGCGGTAAGCTATTCCAAGCTCATTGTAATAGGGCATATAGTTAGGATAAACATCAATCAAGTTCTTGTAATTTCTTATAGTGTTTTTTATATTCTCATCAATCAATGATTTAACGTCCCTACTTCTAAAAATCCTAAACGTCCGGTTTCCGAACTTTATTAATTCTTCTTTGCCTGCCCTCTTATAATGGTTTATTGCAGATTCAATAAAATCTGTATTGAGAGTTTTTTCAATCATTATTAGGGATTCAAAATAATCAGCTATTATTCTGTGAATTTCTTCTTTCTTAGTCAATTTTTCATAAGCGAAATCTTTAATCATGGGATGGCAACTATATTTTTTATTCTCATCCGACGATATAAAATCTCTTCTTTGATAGAGATTTTCAAAAGCGCCAAGAGTAAAACCTGGTAATAACTTAATTAAGTCTATAGATACAGGATTGAAAAATGCACTGAACTGACAAAGAAATTGGATTTCTTTTGGATCGCCTTTTCTGAAAATATTGTCTAAAAGACGTCCACTAAAAATTTTACCTTCAGGGTCGAGTTCAGCTTCAAATTGAGGTAAATTGTTCAACAATTCGTCAAAGTCTACCCCTAAAGCAAGCACACGTATAATTAATTGTCCCCCTAAAGGATAACCCTGAGTCTTTTCGAAAATCTTTTGCTTTTCCCTGTCCGATAAAGATATATCAGGGTAGTTTTTTTCAATAAAGTTTTGCAGAACTTCAATAAAGCTGTCTTTATCTAGAGGTGGCAGTTTACGCGACTCAAAATCAAATCGAATAGTATATAATTCTTTTGGGATAGCTCTTGAAATAATGAGGATCTTTCCGGCTGACAAGTGACATAGTCTTGGCAAAAGAGATCTAACTTCATTATCTACGGTCTCATAAAAATCATCTAAAATCAGAATGCTGTTATTATTAGAGAATTCTTTGATAAAAATATCAAATCGTTCTTCCGAATTCGATACTTCTTTTGGGTATTGGATTTTACAGATCCTAAATAGTCTTTTTATGTCAAAGTTCTTATCACATTCATCATAATAAAACTCTGAATTGTAAGATTTCAGGCATTCAGAAAGCAGATGGGATTTGCCCATTCCACCTATACCATACAAAAGAAAGAAATGCTTGGAAGGATTATTTAAAAATTCGTTTAGTATTTCAACATCATTTACACGACCAATATAGGCAGTAGAATATTTGCTGAAATATCTTGATGGTACTCTTTGCTCATCTATAAACTTCTTTAACTCTGCAAAATCCTCATTTATTCTTTGTTCAATTTTATTTATTAATCTTTCAAAGTTTTCACCCAGGTGTTCTTCGGGTTCTATTTGTATTGATTTGCCGATAAAGGAAATAAACTCCGAAAAATTATCTACTATTTTTTCAAATTCCTGCGCATCTTCTCGTAAAGAAATAAAGCCACCTTCACGTTTGAAGTTCTCTAGAGTTTTTTCGAGGGTCTGTTTTCTATTTCCCCAATCAACGACAATTTCGTTTATCAGTTTATTTCTCCCCTCGCTTGTATAGATAGCAGAAAAATCACCGAGGACGATAGGGAAAAGCCTATTCTCCAAAGCCCCTGTTTTAACCATATTTGACGCTTCAATCATACAAGCTTCAGACTTAATATATTTTGAGCCAATAATAGGGATAACATATCCTCCTCTCCCAATCGTTTTAAAAAATGCAGGTAATTGGGAAAGATATGTTAGATAATAAATGTCTCTAACAATTTTATACCCTCTATCTTTTAGGGCTTTACATACCCCCTCGACTATTTTTGTTCGTTCAATACCCTCTTTTGTTTTGTCATCGCCCCAGGCATAAGAAATATATATCGGTGGTTTTAATTGGTGCATTTGACTGTTCATTATTTGTTATTCAAATTTCGCCCAACGGTATCGGTGTTTGTGAAGTCCGCCGAAGGCGGATTTGGGGAAGCGAAGCTTCCTACAAACACCGTGTTAGCCGAAGTCGCAGCTCTTTATTTCGATAAATAAACACTCTTCTACCAACTTCCATAGCATTGAAAAGCATTAGTGTAAAATGGGTGTGAAAATGGATAAGTACAATTTGGAATAATATTCTCCACCTCATTCCCCAAACGACATAAAATATCTTCACGAGTTAAGGTAGAGAGAGCCAATCGAGCTTTTGCTAAGGCTATAGCTGGACTAGGCTCTTGGCCACTTCCTCCTTGCCATTGGGAGTAGAACATATCCATTAGTAGGGCTGTTGCTACGTCATCCACTGGCCAGAGACTGGCAATAACAGATTTTGTACCAGCAACGAGCAAAGATGCCGGAAGCCCTGTCATTTCACCTCCGCCATGCAATCGGGTAATGCCTGTTTCACAAGCTGAAAGGACGGCCAGTCGACATTTACTCAGGGAAAATTTAGCCATGATCTCAGCAACTGTAAGAAGCCTCCAGCCATTTTCGTTATAGCCAAATATATCTGCATTAACTTCCTCATTAACAACTACGCCCGAGTGATAGGGATTCTCTGTGTTAAATCGTCCGTGAGTAGCAAGATGGATCAGTGTACATTGTGACGCTTGTTGCTCCATATCCTCAATGCTTTCTGGTTCAAATATTCTATCATCCTTGCGCGCTTGTCGGACAAACATAAGTTCCCACGGTACTAGGTCAAGAGTCCCCGTTGGATCCTGTACTAATAGTGTTTTCCCCCGTATTTGGCGCTGGTGTCTCTGACACAACCCTAAGATCCTAACACTTGGAGCTATGGTTACGCACATAATTCCAGAGCAATGATCTAAGAGATCCCAATATGGCACTAACACCAATTCTTGATGAGGGATTATTGCGACTCTGGTTGCATCGCACTGTGATATTAGACTAACTAACCCATCTAACAGGTTACGGCGGAAAGTTTCTAAATAGGATTCTAGTCTTGACTTGCAATCTGGGTGTTCTCGATAGGCCAAAGTGAGTTTCCCCATTCCACGCGCGAAACTGCTGTCTCCTGTCCACTGTGCAAGTGACTTTAGCCTTTCATGGCGATCCCAAGGTATAAATTTGCTCTTCTTTGAAATAGAATTATCATGGTGCCGAGAAAGCAAAAGCGCACATATCCCTTCACTTACGCTAAATAAACACAATATAGCACTACTATGTTGAAGAAGTTCTCCAAGCAAGTTATCCATATCAGAGTAATCTTGATCCATTATCTTTGTATCCCAAGGCACCCCAGAGAGACCAAATTTATGCGACCACTCTTCAATCTGCATCCAACAAGTCTGACGTCGTGTTTTGAGGATATTAATAGAATGTACATCTAATTTTTTCATTATATGGCGGAGTTCGAGTTCCACTTCAACAGCCCGAAGTTCTTGAAGCACTTTGCTGATTTCATTCTCTATATCAGCAGCCACAGTCAAAGATTCCAAATAAGACTCTGCCTTAATCCAGCCAAGAAGGTTTCTAGCACGAGCAAGTTCAGTGATTCGTAAAAGTTCATCATGATATTCAGATTGAGATAAAAGAGAAGCATACTGTTCATACAGCCAAATTGTTCCTGCCATAATAGATTGGCGGAATTCTGAGGCTTCTGTCTCCGCCAGCAATAATTGAGACCGAACAATGCCGTCCGTTAAAACAGCATCCGCTGCTTGATATTTATGTTGTCTAACTAGCGCATTGGCTAAGTTGCCTCTCAAAAGTAACATGGCTGGCTTATTGCTCACACGATCGGCTACAAGGATTGCACGGCGAGTTTCATTAATAGCCTCTTCCAATTTCCCTTGGTCATTAAATACCTTGGCAATAACGTTGCGTGTGCTAATTTCAAGATCAAAATCTTTCGCCATCTGCGCCCATTCTAATGCCACTCGTGCAGCTTTCAGGGACTCTGCATACCGACCTTCTCTGGCAAATTTTTCTGCTAAAGTTGACTGCCAATATGCCTCTTCTCCTGTCTTTACTTTCTCAGCAATAAGATCTGAAATTAGGACTTTTTCACGTTTACTCTCTTCCCTACGTCTCATTTCTACTTGGGTACGCCAACGGTTAGCATCTTCAAAGGCCCCTGCTGATTCTGCGACGCGCGAAGCTTCCTCTAAATATTCAAACCCCCTTTGTTCTTCGCCTGCTTGTATGTAAGTGTATCCGACCTCACTGATCGCACGGGCGTATAGATCAAGGTTACCTGCCTTTTTCTCTAAATCCGCAACTTCGAGAAAAGCTAAAATAGCTCCCTCAAAATGCCCAAACCTACGCGCGCCCAAACCGAGTAAATTGATAAAAGCAGTCAATGATGCTACGGCGTGCTCGCGTTCTTCCTTCGTCGATAGTGTTCTTCGAACTTCAACTGCCATCCTTAGGCAATCAAACGCTTCTTTTTCCCTCCCTAAGTCGGTTAAAATCTCACCCTTATCTCGCAGTGCAGAGGCTATATGACCCTTTAAATTAAACTCAGTTGCCCGTTTAATTAGATGGTCAGAAGCAGCAAGTGCAGCATCTAACTCTTTGGTTTTATGAAGGGCGTCTGAATGGTAACTAAGTGCAGTTACTTCTAATAGTGAATCTCCCATTTGACGATATCCGTCGGCTGCCTCTGCCAATAGTTCAGAGGCATCAAAATAGTTACCTGCCTTCCAATGTAGATACCCCAAGAGAAACTTATCAGGAGTATTTGACCCCCCTAATAGTTCTGCAAGGATATTGATAACTTGTGCTGTCAATAGTGCGTGTTCAATATTTCTGTTTGCGAGCTCAAACGTACTCTGGGTAAGTTCAGAGAGATTTTTAGCTAACGCGTTGGCTCTAATCTCCCAGTCAGAATATTCGTCAATCGTCTCAGGAGTCAATACTGGGCAATGATATTCGGACTTTACTTTTTCCACAAGTGCCTTAACATCTGAGAGCTTCATTTTACCTGACAATACTTTTGCCAAAATCTGGTCTACATCCATTTTTTCCTTTATTTCCAAACCTTTCCACCCTTTGTTTTTCTAAAGCACTCCTCACAAATAATTTCTTCACCCATATCAACGAACTTTGGACCGAAATCGCTTTCTATCACGAAAGTAGGACCACGGACGAGATAGCCCTCCCCGCGCTTCATGGGTCTGTAGCAATTGTCACAACGTCCATCTTGCCGCCCGCTTAACTTCCACCATTCTTTCGCAGCTATACGCTCCGGAGCCTCTTGTCCTGGCACAGGCATTTCTTTCAAAATATCTATCTCCTTCAACCACTCCTCCGCACCTGCCGTCTTCGCCTGATCCTGCACCATTTTCATAAGAGAAGTATCTCCAAATTCAACTTGATAGGCGGCAGCAATCAATAACGCACCTTGAAAAAGAGCAGGGTTGCTCTGGGCCATTGCACAGTAAATTTCCACAACCCTTGCCGCTGTTTCCCGATCTTCATGGACAATCTTGCGGAGAGCAGTACTATCAACAGCAACCTTTCCCCCTCCAATCCTGTGTATGATTTCATTTAACTGTTTAACAAATTTTTCTACTGCCTCATTGCTAACCTTTGCCATAATGTAATTCCCCTCTTACATCTTAGTTGGGATTAGCGATTTCGGCTAACTTCTTCGGAGACGCTTTGCGTCTCCTTTCCCTATGGGTGGGAAGGTGCACTGCGTCTATTCTTCCATATTGGAATATTTCCCGCAGTTGCCACCCCACCGTTGTCCCTTTTACTACCGGCTGTTTTCGTTTCTCCCTCCTTTCCTTAAATCCAGGTTGTCAAGCGGACTCCGTATCTTGCTGATGTTTCGGGTGCTGACATGTGTATATATTTCCGTCGTCTTGCTGCTTTTATGCCCAAGGAGTTCTTGGATATATCTCAGGTCCGTGCCGTTTTCAAGGGCGTGTGTTGCAAAGCTATGCCTCAATCCGTGTATCGATATTTCCTTCTTTATCCTGGCCTTGTCTTTAGCCTGTTCAAAGACTGCCTGCGCCGTTCTTATCGACAGGTATCTGCCTTCTCGCGCGCCCTCAAAGAGCCATTTTCCAGGATTGTATTTTTCGATGTATTCATTAAGCGTCTCCAGGGCTGTATGTGAAAGCATGGTGCATCTGTCCTTTCGTCCTTTCGCCCCTCTGATGTTCAGCAGCATTCTGTCTCTGTCTATATCCTCCACTCTGAGTTTCACTACCTCGCTCACCCTTAGGCCGGAGGCATAAACAAGCATCAGGAGGGCCCTGTGTTTGAGGTTTTCCAGAGATGTCAAGACCCTTGCTACTTCTTCCTGACTCAGCACCGCCGGCAGCTTCTTGTCTTTCCTCGGTCTTCTGACCTCATAGACAAACTTCTTTTTCTGCATCGTGCCGTAATAGAACTTCAATGCGTTGATGGCTTGATTTATTGTGGCTGTGGCGGATTCTCTTTCTTCGGCAAGGTGAAGAAGGTAATCCTTTATGTCGTCATCATTGACCTTAGAGGGTTCCTTGTCCGTGAAATCAAGGAAATCCCTATTGTAATAAATGTAACCCTTTACGGTATTGTAGCTGTATTTTCTTGATACAAGCTCCCTTCTTAGGTCTTCAAAGTTATGAGGAGATTGCTTCGGGACTCTGTCCCTCGCAATGACAGGCACGGGGTGTTGTAATTTTAGAGCGGGGTCTATCTGGACGTTTTCATCCCCAAAAACCTTCAAAATTTTCTCCACCATGCCATTTAACTTAGGAAAACTCCAATGTTTTTCGGCGGGATGCCATCTGCGGCCATCGATGGTCTTAACCTTTGAGACAAGCAAAGGGTCATAAGGGAAGGAAACGATGATGCGACCAGATGGATCATTTGAGATTTGAATTCTGACCACCAGGCACCCCCCCTTTTTGGATTTAAGGGAAAACGAATGAAAGGCGTATATTTTTACGCACAAATTATCATAACTGTAAAAAATGTCAATTGTTTTCTCCGGAAAGGAAAACAAATGGTGACAATGGATCAGCCTTGCTAATTTTGAATTTCTTCGGTAATATTTCGTCAGTGAGGCAATAGACGGACATCCTATGATGTTCCTTTCAATAGGGAGAGCGAAAAATTTAATGTGTCGTATTGTTGTATCGATGTCAGGTCTCAGAATTTCAATTGGCCAAGTACTTGTGCAATGCTGCAAGCCTAACTCTACATACTCACCCTGGCTTGAAATATCAGCACCGGATATAGACCATGTCCATTGAGAAGAATTTCGATATTCCGGGAGGCGGATAGAGGGCGAGTTTATTTACCGCAATACAGGGCGGATATATGGTATAATGAGATAAAAGAAAATCAGGGGGGTTTGCAATGAAGACCGAGGAACTGAAGATCAAATATCCCAGCGGCTTTGAACACGCCGTACATATGACGAAAGAGGAAATGGAACAGCATATCCGTTTGATGGCAGCGCTTAAGATGTTTGAGCTTGGTAAGATCTCCTCAGGGAAAGCTGCTGAATTGGCCGGAACATCAAGGGCTGAGTTTTTAGAGGCTTGCGGTCGCTATCGTGTCAGTATCTTTAATTACCCAGATGAAGAAGTTGAGAAAGAGATTAAGAAAGACCTTGAGACCGTAAAAAGAATGAGTAATATATGAAAATCGCTTCCAATACTGGCCCCATCACAGGATATTGGCTTTCTGACGATGTGCTCCAGACGGCCCAAAGACTTGCTAAAGAATCATGACATCAATTGTGGAACAAGTCCGCAATTGTGACCGGATGCCTTCGAAACTTGAGGTCGCAAATTGCGACCTCAAGTTCTCATATTCCTCCTGGGGAATGAAACCCGTGCCCTTTCCAAATTAAGCCGCATACTTCCTACGCTCACTCAGCTGTGCTTCAGTGATCGGGCTTGGAATGCACTCGGTTATAACATTAATGCAAGCTGGCAACCCAGAATCGAAGGCTCTTTGTAAAGCAGGAGCAATATCTTCAGGAGATCGGATTAATACGCCATAACCGCCCAGATCTTCCACTACCTTATCATATCGGATCAAACCAAGTTCTGTGCCAACTACCCGCTGATCACCATAAAGACCCAGCTGATCGTTCTTGATCATCCCCCAGGCACAATCGTTGCTGATCACAGCAACAAAAGGGGTGCTATGCCGGACTGCTGTGCTGAACTCCATGACGTGGAAGCCGAAGGAACCGTCTCCACTCACCAAGATTACTTTCTCATTAGGCCTTGCCAGTTTAGCGCCAATAGCAAAAGGAATTCCCATCCCAATACCTGCTATTGGACCGGTATCGATGATATGAGCTGGCCCATAGGCTGGGATACTGCCTCGAGCCCATTGCAAAATATCCCCACCATCTAATACTACAGTTGTATTTTGATCTACCAGTTTACGAACCTCGTTACATAACCGAAGAGGATGGATGGGCGTGTTCGAAGATTCCAACCAGGGCCTCCATTCTTCAAGAAAGTCACGTTGGTATGAACGGACTTTTGCCATCCAATCCCTGCGGTCTAAGGGCAGGGTCAAGCCAGCAGCTTCCGTTAACTGTTCCAGCACAATCCTGGCATCACCCACAATGCCAATCTCCACCTGCCGGTTTCGTCCAATCTCTTCAGCACACAGATCGACCTCTATCAACTTGGCCTCTGGATCGAAGGTCGGCGGCCGACCATAATTGACACGAAAACTCAATCTCTGCCCAACAAACATGATGACATCGGCTTCCCTGAAAGCCTTGGCCGCACCATTGAGTCGTGCGCTTCCATAACCAAAACTTAAAGCGTGATGATCTGGAAGCACTCCCCGTCCGAGGCCCATGGAAAAGATTGGAACCTGATAGGTGTCTGCAAAATTCTTTAAAGCCGTACCAGCTTTCGCCCATAATACCCCACCTCCAACAATCACCGCTGGCTTCTTCGCAGATCGTAAAAGCTGGGCAGCTTGATCAATAATGTCTGGATTTCCCGCAGGATGGTCCTCGGTACGGAAATATCTTGGCTCGAATTCTTGCAGTGCAGAAACATCTACCTTTCTCAATAAGGCATCCTGAGCAAAGCTTAAATGGACCGGCCTGGGGATTCCAGACATGACCTGACGGAAAGCAATAGCCATATATTTCGAAATAGTGGCCGGGTCTGTGACAAGTTTAGACCATTTGGTGATCGATTTGCTGAGAGCGATCTGGTCTATCTCGTGCATGGCACCCATTTCATCGTGTACTGCTTCAAAATTCCCACTCACGGCTATGACACGACTTAAGGCCTTCCAAGCAGTAGCAATTCCCGTCAGCGAGTTAGTATGTCCGGGACCAGAAGTGACGGCAGATACACCTGGCCTCCCGGTGATCCGCGACCAGACATCAGCCATATGGACGGCAGCCGATTCGTGACGTGTATCGATAATCTTAATCCCAGCATCGATACAGCCATCGTAAATGGGGTTGATGGAGCTCCCACACAGACTGAAAAGATATCTGACATCCTCTTTTTTCAAAGCCTCCACAACGAGCCTACCGCCTTCTATCTTCTCCATAGAGACTTTCCTCCCTGAAGACATATATCATGTTTCATCGCTCCCGGCGAGTCCGTTTTCATCCACCCAACAAGCTGGCTGATATTTCACAGGATTTTTGAAAAAATTAGGGTGTGCTAAATCTGAGGAGGATTAGGTTTGACTCTGGAGAGAGGCCGATATATATTGATTTTCAAAACTAAAAGTGGAGGGTGGGATCATGAATTCTTTCTCTGAGAAAACGTGGAATTCATTTAGAGAGGCCCTTGGATTAAAGGAATCTCCTTTGGGAATCTATTATACAAACGAGAAGCCTGATGGGATGACTCCAAAAACTGGTATTCACCTCTGCATGATCGGGCTCTTGAAAAAGGCGAGAAAGAAAGGAAAGACTGTCTTTTTTGACAAGAACCATTTCGGATGCCCTGGAGGAGCTTACTATATGGGGTTTCGGGAAACTCCGAGGCCGAATATTGAATATTTCCTCTCCTGCGGGATTCCCGGACAGATGGAAGGGGAACGGTATATCAAGACGCCAGAACTGGCCAGAGAATACTTTGGAAAAATGAAACCAAGACAGGCGCCAGCCACCTACTGCGTCTTCAAACCCATTGAGCAATTTCAAGGCAAGATAAAGCCTGAAGTGGTTGCCTTCTTCGTCCCGCCGGATATCCTTTCTGGTCTTTTTACTCTGGCAAACTATGCCTTAGAAAGAACTGATGGAGTTCAAACTCCATTTGGTTCGGGATGCAGTGCCATTTTAACCCATCCTTTGAGAGAGGCTGAGAAAGAACAACCTCGTTCCATTCTCGGCATGTTTGATGTTTCCGCAAGACCGATGGTGGAGAAGGACATTCTTACTTTGTCCATGCCTTATTCAGTCTTCTTAAAACTTTTAGAAAATGTTCAAGGCAGTTTCCTCGAAACACAGAGCTGGAAGAAAGTTCATAAGAGGATCTAAATAATCATTGTAAATTGAAAATTGGAAAGCGGGTGTTTTCATTTCAATGTCACCCTGAACTTGTTTCAGGGTCTTTTTTCTTAGAGATTCTGAATCAAGTTCAGAATGACAGGATACGGAACGCCATTCGTTATGAAAAGGAGTGCTCCATGATCCATTCAGAAACCATTTCCTTCAGTACGAAAGGTTTTTGCGATATCATCGATATAACTCCTCATGTGGTTGAAGTTCTAAAACGTTCAGGAATAGAGGATGGATTGGTCACGGTTTTCTGTCCTGGCTCAACAGGCTCTGTCACAACGATCGAATATGAATCGGGTGTGCTCAGAGATTTGCAAAAAGCGATCGAAAAGATCGTTCCATCGGATATCCCTTATGAGCATGACAAACGCTGGGGTGACGGTAACGGCTTCTCTCATGTGAGGGCAGCTCTGATGAAACCTAGCCTCTCCATTCCTCTCATCAAGGGAAGACTTACTTTGGGAACATGGCAACAGATCATTTTCATCGATTTTGATAACCGAAGTCGGGAGAGAAAAATACTTGTCCATGTTATAGGTGAATAAATCATCAGAAGGGGGGATTCCATGATTAAGACGCCCAGTCCAAGTTATAGCATTCTCATGCGAGTTGAGCTTTTCACCAAACCCGGAATGCTCGGCAAAGTAACCTCAGCTATTGGTAAGGCAGGGGGAGACATCGGCGCCGTTGATATCGTTGGATTTACAAAGGAAACCACCATCCGGGATATCATCGTGAGCGTAGCAGATATCCCCATGGGACAGAAGGTGGTTGATCATGTAAGACGAATAAAGGGAATCAATGTCCTCAACGTTACAGATCGAACCTTTAGGGTCCATCAGAGAGGAAAAATCGAAGTGAAGAATAAGATCCCTCTGAATACGCGCGAGGATCTTTCAATGGTGTACACTCCTGGAGTGGCGAGGGTTTGTACGGCAATCCATGAAGATCGAGAGAAGGCTTATGACCTCACTATTAAAAAGAATACGATCGCCATCGTCACCGATGGTACCGCTGTCCTTGGGCTTGGAGATATCGGACCCGAGGCGGCGATGCCGGTGATGGAGGGGAAGGCAATGCTCTTTAAGGAGTTTGGCAATGTTGATGCCTTTCCCATCTGTTTGAGGACTAAGGATCCAGAGGAGATCATCTCGGCAGTGAAATGGATCAGCCCTGGGTTCGGTGGCATCAATCTGGAGGATATTTCTGCTCCCCGTTGTTTTGAGATCGAGGGCCGATTGAAAAAAGAATTAGACATCCCAGTTTTTCATGATGATCAACATGGGACCGCGGTTGTGATCCTCGCAGGTCTGATCAATGCGTTAAGGTTTGTTGCCAAGCGGTTTGAAGATGTCCGTGTGGTGGTCAGCGGTTTAGGAGCTGCTGGAATCGCTTCGATTTGTATTCTCCTGTCATTTGGTGTGAAGCAGATTATCGGATGCGATCGAAGTGGGATTCTCTATAGAGGTCGAAAAGAGAATATGAATCCTGTAAAAAACAAATTTCAGAGCAGACCAATCCCGAAGGGATACGTGGACCCATATCGAGGGCGATGAAGGGGGCGGATGTCTTCATCGGCCTTTCTCAACCTGGAGTGGTTCGTTCGAGAGATATCAAGAATATGGCAAAAGACTCGATTGTATTTGCCATGGCTAATCCGGTTCCAGAGATCATGCCCGAGGAGGCCGAGCGGTATGCGCGAGTGATTGCCACGGGAAGATCCGATTATCCCAATCAGATCAACAATGTCCTCTGTTTCCCTGGTCTCTTCAGAGGGGTCCTCGACTGCAATGCCAAAGAGATCAATCACGAGATGTTATTCGCAGCGGCCAATGCGATCGCCTCAATCGTCGCAGAGGATGAATTGAGGGAGGACTATATCATCCCGAGTGTTTTAAACCGAAAGGTTCCAGAGAGGGTGGCCTATAATGTGAGGGAGGCAGCGATCCAAACAGGAGTGGCGAGATTGGAGCCCCATTTTCTTTCATTCTATAAGATGGAGTAAGTATTAGATAAGTATTAGATAAGTATTAGATAAGTATTAGATATGAAGACCGTTTTTTGCGAATCTAATCACCCTATGCTAAGATTATTTTTTGTTACAAATAAATCCAGCACCTTTCAGCGGGGTATTCGACCCCGCTGAAAGGATTTTTTTTAAAAACCCTTCCTCCCCGCAGCAAGCTGCGGGGTATTCGGGAAAGGTGCTGGATAAACTTCTTTATCAAATCAGAGCCATAACTTTTTGGGGGTTGTTGAATAATATGGCAGTTGCTAACCTTTCTCAAGAAGAGGGAGCACACGAAAAACGGTCAGCTGCAATGAGTTCTGTTATTGCTGCTGTTGGACTGACCGGTTTTAAGATAATCGTTGGCCTTACCACAGGCAGTCTGGGCATTCTTGCCGAAGCGGCCCATTCTGGCTTAGATCTAATCGCTGCAATAATGACCTTCCTTGCAATCCGAATTTCCGGCAAACCGGCGGACCGCAATCACCTCTACGGCCATGGCAAGGTGGAAAACCTTTCTGCACTTTTTGAGACCCTACTCCTGCTGGTGACTTGTTCTTGGATCATTTATGAGGCCATCCACCGCCTTTTGTTCCATGCTATTGATTTGAAAGTCAATCTCTGGTCTTTCACTGTCATGACCACATCGATTGTGGTAGATGTCTCCCGTTCTCGTGTCCTTTATCGGGCAGCTAAGAAATACAATAGTCAAGCCCTTGAAGCAGATGCGCTGCACTTTAGCACGGATATCTGGAGCTCTGCCGTGGTCATCCTGGGACTGTTTTGTGTGAAGCTAAGCGAGTGGGCACCGGATTTAGCGCTCCTGCGTCATGCGGATTCGGTAGCAGCTATCATGGTGGGATTGATTGTGGTTTACGTCAGCCTTCAACTGGGTATTCGCACGATTCAGGCATTGCTGGACATTGCCCCATCTGGCATGGAGAGAAAAATCATATCTGCAGTAGAAGCCCTGCCGGGCGTAGCCGATTGTCATAGTGTACGTCTACGCTACTCAGGACCTCAGCTTTTTGTGGATATACATATCCTTGTGGATGGTAATCAAACCTTAAAAGATGCTCACCACCTCACAGAGGAAATCGAACGCGTCATCCAGAAACTTGTGCCAAATGCTGATGTCACCGTTCACCCTGAGCCAAAGTCGGAAATGTTTGTTGAGAAGTGAGACAAAAAGGGATATAGAAAATGAAGTTATGCGGTGTCGACCTTACCCCTTTGTAACCTTTGAAAGACCCATCGGAAAAACGGGGTGAGGTAAGAAAGGATGGCCGCGATAATAAAGACGGCGGAGATGGGCCGCGTGAAAAAAATAGAGAAGCTCCCTCCGGATATCATAAGGGCTTGGCGGAGGGAATTCTCTGCTAAATTTCCAAGAACCAGGCCCAAAACCAATGGAACGATTGGATAGTTTAGCTTTCTCATTAAGTAGCCTAATACGGCGAAGCCGAGCATCATCCAGACATCAAAGAAATTGTTATTGACACTGTAAGCACCCACAGAAGCAAAGATGACAATGAATCCCATGATGATGGTATAGGGAAGACGAAGCAGGGCCACAAAGGCCGGGATCAGGAAGATATTGATGAGCAATAATAGAAAATTGCCAATATACATACTTGAAATGAGGCCCCAGACCAGGTCTGGATTCTTTTGGAAAAGCATGGGGCCTGGCCGAATCCCCCACATCATGAATCCTGCCAACATCACAGCCGTGGTGGGCGATCCAGGAATCCCCAATGCCAGGAGCGGCGCGAAGCCGCTGATGGAGGCTGCATTATTGGCCGACTCAGGCGCTGCAACCCCTTCAATGGCCCCCTTCCCAAAGCGCTCAGGATGTTTAGAAGCACGCTTCTCAGCAAGGTAAGCCAGAAACGAAGCGGTCGTTATCCCTCCAGCCGGAATGATTCCTACAATGAATCCGATGACTCCACCTCGCACAATAGCCCAGCGCGAGGCAATCCAGTCTTGCCATGTCAGGAAGAGATCGCGGAGGCGCAACTTCGATTTAAGTAATTCCCCTTCCTCTGGCTCTTCAATACTGTAGAAGACCTCGGCAATTCCGAACATACCACAGATGATGATGATGAAATCGAAACCCCCGAGGAGTTGAGGGACGCCGAAGGCAAACCGGGGCATGCCGCTCACCACATCGAGCCCAATGGTCGCGATCAGAAGGCCGAGCATGGTGGAGATAATCGTCTTGATAGGCTGTTCTCCTCCAAAGACCGTGAGGAGGCCAAAAGCCATGAATGCCAGGGCAAAGTATTCAGCTGGCCCGAACCGTAAAGCGAATTTTGCCAGTGCCGACGCAAAAGCCATCAGGATGATGATGGAAACAGTGCCAGCGATAAAGGAACCGAGCACAGCAATCGATAATGCAGCACCGGCTCGACCCTTAAGAGCCATCTGATATCCATCGAGACATGTCATCACTGTGGAAGATTCACCCGGTACATTGATGAGGACGGAGGTGATCGTGCCTCCGTAGGCAACACCGTAGTAAATGCCCGCAAACATAATGAGGGCTGAAGTAGGATTTGCCTTAAAGGTAAGGGGAAGGAGGAGAGCGATGGCCGTTGGCGCACCAATTCCTGGCAGGACACCGATGATCTGCCCGAAAAGAACTCCAACAAGGCAATAGATGATGTTATTAAAGGTGAGTGCGATGGAAAATCCAGTGTATAAATTATTGAGAAGGTCCACGATTGTCCTTTCTTACCACCCTATCAGCCCTTGTGGTAAGGGGATGGTCAGCCAGGAAATAAAGATCAAATGAATGCAAATGGCCGTCACAACAGCCGTGAGGCTGCATGGGACCCAGCGGTGTTTCCCCATTATCCGCATCGTGATACCAACAAAGAGAGCGAGACCGATAGAAAAACCCAGGAGAGGTAAAAGGAGGAAGGTAATAAAGATAATGATCAACACATGGAGGCCCAGCTTTGTTCGCGGTTTGAAGAATGTTCCTATTTTGTCGTGTTTTTTGAGGACGCTGATTATGACAAAAATGGCGCAGCCAATAAGAACCACTCCTACCCACAGAGGTAAAAATCCAGGACCTGGACCGAATTCGGAATAATACTCCATTTGAGAGGAAAAGTAGATCACTGCCACCCCTAATAACAGAGCGATTACTCCGCCTATGAGATCAGCAATGCGCATCCCAACCCTCCTACAAAAATCCCTTGTCCCCCCCATCAAAAAGGGGGGACAAGAGGGGGTTCAATGATCTACTTTAGGAGCCCAAGGTCTTTCAGGACCTCTTTCGATCCTTCCTCGTTCTGAGCAACGATCTTTGCAAACTCCTTGCTTCCCATCCAACTCGGGCTAAGCGAATATTTCTTTAGATATTTCTCCTTCCAGGAAGAGGATTCCGCCATCCGTTTAAACATGTTTTCATAAAAAGCAGCGGCTTCCGCAGGAATGTCCTGGGCGGCCATAATGCCCCTGTAGAAAAAGTACGTCACATCATGTCCTATCTCTTTTAATGTGGGAACATCTGGAAAATCCGTCATGCGTGTAGCCTTGGCAACCGCTACTGGTCGTACCATCTTGGCCTCAAACTGGGGCACAAATTCGGGCGGATTGGCCCAGATCATATTGACATGTCCTCCCAGAAGCGCGGTGACCGCTTCTCCCCCGCTCTTAAAAGGGACATAACGCATCCGGATTCCTGCAGACCGTTCAAAGCCACGCTGACAAATCTGGTCATCCTGGCCTGTGCCTGTTCCCCCGATGGTCAATTCTCCAGGACGTTTTTTTGCCTCGGCAATGATGTCTTTAATGGTCTTCAAAGGTGAATCGGTCTTCACAACGATCAACTGCTCATCGAGGGCCAGATTACAAATCGGCGTGAGTTCACGGAAAGTAGGAGCCCCCTTCCCTGCCACCAGTGCCGCCTGTACCTGACCTGGGATAAAGGTGACGAGGACGTGGGGGTTACCCTTTTGCTGGACAACCGATGTCGTTCCAACGAGACCGCTCCCTCCAGCCCGGTTGACGACGATGAGGGGTACGGGGCATAATTTCTCACCCTCAATGATACTCGCAATGGACCGAGCAAGCACGTCGCTTCCACCGCCCGGAGCAAACGGGGCTACGAACTCAATCGGTTTGGATGGTTTCCACTCTGCAGCCTGACCTCCAATAGCAGAAGCCAGCATAATTAGCAGTGCCACCCCTATCACTCGGAAAAACTTAGATTCACTCAAACTTGTTCTCATTTCATTTCCTCCTTTCATTAAGATTTAAGGTTGTAGTTTACCCTCACATCCAAAAGGGTTTCATCAGGTTACCAAGATTTTACCGAGCTTTCAAGACTTTTCACGAGCAGCTCTACTTTTTCCTTGTACTCCATCTTCTGAGTCACCACATGGAGCCTTGCGCCAAATTTTTCCTCACAGAACCTTCCTAATGCTTCTATCGTCTTCTGGCTACCGGTCACAGGAAGAAATGGCCAGAAATAGGTTGGGATCCCCATGGCCACGGTCCAGACCGCCCTGGTCACGGCTTTTGTACGGTTCGCCTCAGGAAAACAAGCAACCATCGGAAATTCTTTAATAGGCTTTTTCCCCGCTCTTGCCATGGAGAGTAAGAAATCGGTCACGCCGCTATTTTCACAGCTTCCCAGATCGACCACTGCCGGAACATTCTTCCGCAGAGAAGAAAGGAGACTCGCTAATCCCTTTCCGCAACTGGCATCCCGCTGTTTGGGATTCAAGAAAGCATATTTGGCCAGGCTGACACTGGCACACCCTTCGGAGATACAGAAAACATCCTTCTTCAACAACTCCCTGGCTAATGAAACAATCTCATTATCCTGTGTGAACTTTACATTATTACATCCCGCCAGGATGGCTATTCCCTTAATTTTTCTTTCTGCTATAGCCTTCACAACCTTGTTCACATCGATGTCCTTTACAGAAAAACCCATGACAGCCGACTCTTTGATACTCGGGATGTCTCTGGATACCTCACCGCGAGCCTTAAATGCCTCCTGAGCCTTCTCGACGATCTCCTTGGCAAACGAGCCGAGGTCCCCTCTATTCAAAACCTCTGTGGGAACGACTTCAACCTTCCAAATCTTGGCCAATCCCGCCAACGAAGGATTGACACATTGATCCCCCGCCACAATCAGATCTACAGCTCCCGTCATTAAGGGAATCTCTTGGGAACCATAATTTGTGACTGGAGCAAAACTGTAAGGCGGAATGAAGGGATCCGTGCAAACCCCCATGACTTTAACCTTTCCTTTTGCTGACTCAGCGATCTTCTGTTTCAGAAGAGGAGAGAAATGACCATAGAGAAGAATAACCGGAGTGTTTTTCGGAAGCGCACCCAGATTGACCTCCACATACGTGGGAGCAGTATACCCGAAGACGGACGCCTTCAATCTTCCCTGAAGCATCTGTGCCCCGCAACCCATTAACGCCCCTTTGAAGGCCCAAAGAAGAGTCTCCTCAACATTTCCAACCCCTCCATCCAATTTCTGGGAGACCTTAAAGAGATCCCTACCCATCCCCTCTGGATAGACACCCGTTGTCTTCCATCCATCGATGAGGGCCTTCGGAAACTTTCTCATTACCTCTGTATCCCCGTCTCCCCACATGCCTTGGATATCCTTTATAATCTTAGTCGCCTCCTGCTTTCGCTTGGGAGAACCTTTCCCAGCCTCAACGCCTTTGGCAAAATCGGCCAGTTGATCTAAGTAACCCATTACCCCTAGCACGACCAGCCTGACGAAAGAATGAACGCCAAGGATATCCTTGTCTTTCCCACAAATACCCACCTTGTTCTGATCTCGGAAAGGATGGCTGATACAGGGCCCTTGGAGACAATCCCGGCAATTCAATCCGGTCTCACAAAATCCACACTGGGGAAGCGACCCCTCATAACGGTCCCACACCAATGGAATCTCTTTCTCTGCCGCTTCCATCAAAAAATGATCTACTGCACTATCTGCGGTCTTCCTTTGTACGAAATCCATCTCCCTTTCTCCTTTCTATATCAGTGGTTGCCCAATTAAGGAACCCTCCTCACCCTCCCCCTTGATGGGGGAGGGTGAGGGTGAACAATTGATATTATTTCCCCCCTCACCTCAATCGTTCGACTGAGCTCACGTCGAAGTCCTCTCCCCTGCCTACCGGCAGGCAGGCGCCAGGGGAGAGGAGGTATTTTTGAGTTATTTCATTAGCTACTACATTAAAAACTTCGTTTGGGAGCGTATCCGTACCAGGTTGCTCCCTCCTCCCTTTCCTCCAGAACCAACGCTTTCGTGGGACATACATCCACACAGATGGGATACTCCATGTTCCGGCAACGGTCGCATTTGACGGCCACATGGATTGAAGGCGATGGGGCAATGATCCCAAAAGGGCACACCATAACACACATCCAACAGGCAATGCAGGTTGGTTCATAAACATAGACCAGCCCTGTTGCTGGGTCTCTGCGCATCGTCCCGTTGGGACAGGCATCAATACACGGGGCCACTTCACAATGGCGACAATGGAGGGGGAAGTTGTTCCCCTCCACATGAACTCGGGGGACGGGCTGCGGTTTCTCGTGAATGGCGCCATTGAGTTCCTTCACCTCTGAACCAATCTCAATTCCACACCAGAGATCACAGGTATGGCATTGTGTACATTTTTCTGGATCAACCTTGATCACTTTCATCTTACCCTCCTAATCGGCTGATGAAAAATATCCATCTGCTACGTTCCCCTCATCCTTCGTCATTGCGGCGTACTTCAATGTACGCCTCATTCCTCAGAATTTCGGGCGCCTTGCATCTGGACATTTTTGCTCAACCTTCAAAGATCATATTTTTTAACAACTTCCTAACGTCTCGATGCCAACAGTCGTTGGTGAAGCTCTTTATATTCAACCTCAGTGAATCTCTCTTTATTCTTTTTTATTAATGGTAGTAAGTCGGCAAAATTGAGTCTGTCACTCATCAATAGTGGGATGTTATCCGAGACATTCACCCTCTTCTTCAAAAGGGTAGTCAAGATTCCTGCCTTCTGAACCTGACCGACCAGAATGGCTCCAACAATACGTCCATCCTTTAAGACAAGTTTTCGATAAGTATTTCTCGTCTTCCTTTGGACCTGTTGAAATCCATTTCCATCAATACGGGTGATACCCATTGAAATCACAGGCAGTCCATAAAAGTCGAGGGAATTCATTCGGAACGAACCGTCATATTTGGCCTTCTTGCCAGCCATGTTCAAACCTGCCACACGGCCTTGTTCAAAAGCGGAAGGCCAAATCGCATTGACACCCATCCTTCCGGTGGAAAGGTCATGAGTCTCCGCTACATCCCCAGCCACGTAAATGTCCGGCAAATTCGTCTTCATAGTCTCATCTGCAACAATCCCCTCATTTACTTTAATTGAAGTAGATGAGAGGAGATCGACATTGGGCTGGACACCCTTACCGATGATGACAAGCTGGCAATTGATTCGCTCTCCATCATCGAGAATGATTCCTTCAACTGACTCTTTCCCTATGATCTCAACACCATCTCGGCCAGTCCGGATATCAATTCCATGCTCGCGCATCGTTCCCTGGATCATCTCTGCTGATTCCCTATCTAACATCTGAGAAAGAACGTGACCGGATTTGACAATAATCTTCACCTTCACTCCCCGAACCGAAAGGGCGTAACCCGTCCTCAGGCCAATCAGCCCTCCTCCCAGTACACACGCTGTTTTGATTTCCTCTAAACGGTTGATGATCTCTTGGGCGTGATCGATATTTCTCAAGACCACTACGCCCTTTTTATCTTTCCCCGGGATGTCTAATATCTTTGGGGAGGAACCCGTAGCGATTAGTAATCGGTCAAAAGGATACTCCCTCCCATCTTCCATCTTGATGGTCTTAGACTCGGGCAAGACCCTCTCGACCTTCTGGCCCAGATGGGCCATCACTTTATTCTCCGAGAAGAACTCCAGTGGCCTGAAGTGTAATTCGTCCTTTGTAATGGCTCCAGCAATGTAGTAACTCAGTAAAACTCGCGAGTAGAAGGGAGTCCCTTCACTGCTAAACAATCCGATGGGGGATGTCCGATCTACCGATCGGATGGCTTCGACGGCGCTAATCCCTGCAGCACTTCCTCCAATAATGATGTATCGCATCTTTCACTCCTTCCTTGCTTCCCGAATTCAAATGGTTCAATAACGGTTGATCACATATAGCGGCAGCATCTCCTTCAATATCTGTTTCCCTCGAGTCAAGTTAAAATTGCCGCAGGTGCAACATTTGGCCATCTCCACAGCTACCTCATCCAGGGTCCAACGACCCCGTTTGATGTCTCGGATCAACTTCCCTACCAGGTCGTTGGCGATCATGGCATGGCCACACATCGTTGTGATCTTCAAGACATCAAAATCGGGCAGCTTCTCGGTCTGACCCCATGTGCCCATGGAATACTCAACCGTGTGGATACGCCCCAGGCCCGCTTCATACATTATCTCCTGGACGATATCGGTGACGCCTGAAACCGTAATGGAGATCCCGGGCCTCTTCTCCTTCAATTCCTTCAACAAGGCCACCACCTTCTCCCGGTTATCATAGGTCACCTGAACGATGGTGCCATCCGTCACGCGATCCAGGATATCCTCAATGGTGGTGTTGTAAATATTACCTGTCTTCATATCGCCTTCATTGATCGGCCCGTGCGTATAGGCAATGCGCAAATACTCTCGCGTCTTGGGTGCGGAGCCTTTCTTATTGATACCGGTGGCTGGACAACCGAGCACCACAAAATCATCCTTAAGGCTCTCCCTATCCCCTCTTCGATGTAAGCTATGTGTCATGACTTTTCTCCTTTGTTTCCACTATTCATAGAATTTAAAGGCCGGCTCTCCCAGCCCTACATTATTTTTACTGTTGATAGAATACCAATACCCCAATTTTTTCAAGATAGGAAGGATGGGGATTTCCCCCTCCGGAGGAACCTTCGAGATGATTTCCACAGTAAAGACTGTTTTCACTTTCTCTGCAGCCCTCTTCACACCCTCCAGCACCTCAGGAAGATTCTTCAATTTACATTTTCCTTCAATGATGGCGGAAACCGCCCTTTCATTGAGAACATCCTCCCGAAGCTTCCCTGTCTTCTTGTCCGCCATAAATTGGGTGACTGGGTTTTCCTCGGCAAACTCATACCCTAAAGGAGACAAGGTCATCGCTACAACTTCAACATCCCTGAAGGTGGCCCCCACTCCTGGCCTCCCCAGTTCAATACCAACACCAACCTCCCCAGGACGAAATCGGCCTGACACATCATTGGTCTTCATCTCCTCGGTCCCACGACCCGGTACCTGAGATCCCTTATATTCGATGAGAGGATTGCTCAAGACCGCCCGAACCTCTCGAGGCCAAGGTTCTACAGGTTGGTAAATGGCATTGACCGGACAAATCTTGGCCCGATAACACATCCCGCAGTCGGTACATTTATCCTGGTCAATCTCGATATAAACTCTGCCAGGAAACTTTTCATGGCGGCGAAGGATCTGTATCCTTCCCATCGGACAATAGGGGAAACATCTCTTACAGCCGATGCACCTATCTTCACGAACCTTCATAAAAAACCTCCTTTCCATCTTCACCGTATTGTCAAAATTTTTTTACTTATAATGCTCAATTCCTTTTTATTCTCAGCCTTTTATCTAAGATGGACTTACCTCCCCCCTGAAATAGGGGTTTTTTAAGGTTTTAATTAAA
>Ga0315312_1001151_pt1 | contig 22328 bp, 23 predicted proteins | sample TDP7_MG_FD_203629 | JGI IMG/M metagenome (GOLD analysis project Ga0315312, IMG submission 203629) | Freshwater sediment microbial communities from Lake Towuti, South Sulawesi, Indonesia - TDP7 | ecosystem: Environmental > Aquatic > Freshwater > Lake > Sediment | place: Indonesia: South Sulawesi... | reverse complement strand
GTTCCGGACCGTGACCTTCGTCCCTGTTGGATGAACGCTCTTCTCCATGGCGTAGGCATGTCTGCCAACCCCGTAGAAATCCCTCATAGTCCCCTTCGCTTCGTATCCCCTCGACTTGTAGAGGGCTATCGCGGGCTCATTGGTGTCTTCCACCTCAAGCGTGTACAGACGTAGGCCCATCGCTCTGAATCGGTTCTCGCATTCATCCAGAAGGGCAGATCCGATCCCTGATCCTCTTGCCTTTCTCAGAACGGCGATTGATGCGATCTTCCCTTCGCCCATATCCTGAGATATCATACACATGGCCGAGCCGACGATCTCATCATTCTCAACAGCGACAACTGCAAAAGCATCCTCTCTCACAAGGAAAGCTCGAAGGACCTCCGTTGGGAACCTCTCGCTGCCGAAACAATCCTCCTCAAGTCTCAGCAAACCAGGCATGTCCCGTTCGTCGGCTTCGCGGAGATGCACGAACAGCGTAACATCGTTCATTCGATAAGTCCGTTGCGCCGGAATCCGAAGGGTTTATGTTGCGATTGTCTCTTCCTGCATCTGGATGCTAGCCATCAAAGATGCGCTATCGAGGGACCAGGTGGGAAAGAAGGTCCAGGTCAGGGGCTGGATATACCGCACGAGGAGCAGCGGGGGAATTGTGTTCGCCGTTGTCCGGGATGTGACTGGCATAATGCAGGTCACCGTGAGAAAGGGCGCCGTCCCGGATGCGGACTTCGAAGCCGCGACCAAGGCCGGCATCGAGTCATCAGTTGTAATAGAGGGCGAGGTGACAGAGGACAGGCGGGCACCTGGCGGATATGAGATTAGAGCAACGAAGTTTCAGGTTGTCGGCTTCGCCGATGCATTTCCCATAACCGAGTACCAGAGCACTGAGCTGCTGCTCGATTTGAGGCATCTGTGGATAAGGTCCAGGGAGCAGACAGCTGTCTCAAAGGTGAAGGCATCTCTGCTTCGAGGGGCCAGAGAATGGTTCCATAAGAATGACTACATAGAGGTCACACCGCCGATTGTGACGGGAGTGTGCCCAGAGGACAGCACGACGCTTTTCCAACTCAAGTACTTTGACAGGATCGCATATCTCTCCCAGAGCGCACAGTTCTATCTCGAATCGCTGATATTCTCGCTCGAGAAGGTGTGGGCGTTGACGCCTTCGTTCAGGGCGGAAAAGTCAAGGACGCCCAGGCATTTGGCTGAGTATTGGCACCTTGAGATGGAAGCCGCTTGGATGGACAATGAAGAGAACATGAAGGCCCAGGAGGAGCTGGTGACAGCAATGCTCCAGAACGTGGTCACGGAGTGTTCTGGCGAACTCAAGCTGCTGAAGCGAGACCCTGAAGCTCTCAAGAAGATCGAGCCGCCATTTGAGCGCATGAAGTACGAGGAGGCGATGGGGTTCCTTCAGAAGAAGGGCTACGAAGTCGCTTGGGGTAGCGATCTCGGAGCCAATGAGGAGCGTGAGCTCACGATTGACAGACAGGCTCCTCTCTTTATCGTCAACTATCCGAAGGAGCTTAAGCCGTTCTATATGAAGGAGAACCCCGATGATCCGAGAACCTACAAGAACTCGGATCTGCTGGCTCCAGAGGGGTTCGGAGAGATCATTGGAGGCAGCGAGAGGGAGACCGACAATGACCTCATCATCGAACGTCTGAAGGAGAAAGCAGAGGACATGGACAACTACAAATGGTACCTCGACCTCAGACGTTACGGCTCGGTGCCTCACTCAGGGTTCGGACTGGGCATGGAGCGAATCGTGACCTGGGTCTGCAATCTCGAACACATAAGAGATGCCATTCCATATCCTCGGACCGTCGCTCGAGTCTATCCGTAACCCTGTGCTTCTCGGCTTCCTGTCATCCTTGAGCAGAATTCTATGTACAGCTCTGCGGCCCTGACGATCTGGGCTATCTCGACGGACTCGTCAACTATGTGGCACCCGGCCGATTCGCCTGGCCCGCAGACCATCACAGTCGGGTTGTCGTTCTTGAACATGACCATTTCGGTCGCGTAGGGCACCGCAGAGACCCTCGCAGATGGGCCGAGCAGCTCCTTGAGGGTCCTCACTGCCGCTGAGTCCGGATCCGTCTCGACAGGGTCGAGCTCATGGAGCACCCTGATCTCGTATCCGTCCTCTCCTATCCTCTTCCTCACCGCGTCGAGGACGGACTTCGTGGTCATCGGGAACGGGTATCGGACGTCTATCTCTGCCTCGCACTCTCCCGGAATGACATTGATTCTCGTTCCGCCCTTGATCGTGTCAACGCTCAGGGTCATCTCCTTCACAACGTCCTCCGGGATCCTCTGCAAGTCCTCGAGTCTGCTCAACAGGCCGACCATCTTGACTATCGCGTTCTCGCCTAGGTGCGGCATGCTCGCATGCGCGGCCTTTCCCTTCGTGGTCATTGAGAAGTGCAGCAATCCTTTCTCTTTGACCACGATGTCGAAGTCGCTGGGCTCTGTTATCAGGACACACGGTGCGGACTCGATAGCAGGATCCTTGGCTGCGGCGCTCGCTCCCTTCATCGTCGTCTCTTCGTCGGTGGTGAAGCACAGCGCGAAGGGGACGTCTGCGGCAACCAGGTCCTCTGCCGCGAGGAGCATTGCAGTGCATCCGCCTTTCATGTCGCACGTTCCTCTGCCATACATCCGGCCATCGACAATTTCTCCAAGCTCATGGCTCCATCCAGTGCCATAGGGCACGGTGTCAAGATGACCAGAGAGGACGACGCCGCCAGATCCGTACTGTGCTATGATCGCCGGCCTCTGTGCCTCTCCGCAGTATCTGGGCTCAAGCCCCATCCTCTTCAGCTTCGCCGTCACGTGGTTGACTATGGGCCTCAGGTCGTCGTCAGACGCGCTCTTCAGGAGGACGAGATCGCTCAGGATCTCCTCCACCCTCCCTCTCACGAGCTCACCGACCCCTTGCGTCCTTTGCGATTCGCTCCGCGATCTTGATGAGCAGCTTCGAGGTGTTCTCCATGTCCTTGATGCTCGCGCATTCTGTTGGAGAGTGAGTGTACCTCATCGCGATTCCTATGGGCATCATCAGACAGCCGAACTCCTGCATGGCCGCGCCATCGGTTGCGCCCCCTCCAGTGCCATACTGCAGTGGTATCTTGGCAGCCCTCGCGACATCCTCGACCAGCTTCCTCAGCTTCGGAGATGCGAACGCTTCGCTGTCGAACATCCTCATCGCCGGCCCTTGGCCCACCAAGACCCTCTCGAAGACGTCGCCCATCATCGGAGCATCGGTGGTGGTCATGGTGTCCACGGCGAACACGTAGTCTGGCCTGAGCATGAACCCAACGGCCCTCGCACCCCTGAGATGGGTCTCCTCCTGCACGCTCCAGACGAAAGTGATTCTCGCGGGGAGATTCCTGTCTTTGAGCCTCTCGAGAGCATCGAGAAGAATTGCGCAACCCATTCGGTCATCGACTGCCCGCGCGCAGATGATATCGTTCGTGATGTAGGTTATGTCCTTCTTGAAAACCATCGGGTCGAGCACTCGTACCCCGAGCTTCTCCGTCTCCTTCTTGCTCCTCGTGCCCACATCCACTCGTACGTCCTGCCAGACTACAACCTTCTTCCTGTCGTCCAAGTCGGTCATCAGGTGTGGTGGCTTGAGCCCCATGACCCCTCTGACGACGCCCTTGCTGGTGCTTATCTCGACGACTCGTCCAACGAGGGTCCTATCATCTACTCCTCCGACCTTCCTGATCCTGATGGAGCCATCGGAATCAATTCTCGAGACGATGAACCCAAGCTCGTCCATGTGTGCGATGAAGACCATAAGGGGCCCCTTGTCGCCAATGCTGATGAGAAGGTTGCCCAGGTTGTCTTCTGTCGGTTTCAGGCCCATGGTCCTTATTCTCGCTCTGATGAACTCCCTGATCTCGTCCTCGAACCCGGAGACTCCGGGCACTTTGATCAACTCTTCCAGAAGCTCTTTCAATTCACTCCCTCCTGACAAATGGTGGTCTCACAATCTCTGCGTTCACAGCCGATTCCCTTATCTTGATCTGCACCTCAGTTCCTGCCCTCGCCATTGTCAACGGTACGTAGCCCATCGCGATGCCCTTTCTCAGCACTGGTGACAGCGTGCCACTGGTCACAACGCCCACCTTGGTGTTGTCTGATAGGATGTCATAGCCATGTCTCGGAATGCCTTTGTCCTTCGCAATCATGCAGACGAGTCTGTCGTAATTCCCCTGTGCCTTCTGCTGCACAAGTGCCTGCTTTCCGATGAAGTCATGGTTCCAATCTATGACCCATCCAGGGCCTGTCTGCATTGATGTCTGGGTCCCATCGAAGTCGGTGCCTGAGAGCAACAGGCCCTTCTCCAGCCTCAGAGTGTCTCTTGCGCCGAGCCCCGCTGGCTTCAGCCCAAATGTCTTGCCTCTCTCAAGCACGGCACGCCAGACTGCCACTGCATCTGGATTCTCGCAGACGATTTCAAAGCCGTCCTCGCCGGTGTAGCCAGTCCTCGATATGAAAGCGATGATTCCCCTGCCGGGGCCATTTGCGAGCTCCCGATCCTTGAGAAGGATGGTTCTTGGAACGGAGCCGTCTGCTGGCAACAGGTCCAGTCTCATGAAAGCTCCCCAAAAGAACTTCATGATGGACAGGTCCGCCGAAGTGAGCGCTCCAACCACGTCCTTGGCCGTGGGCCCCTGGACCGCGATGGCTGACAGGTCCATCGAGCTGTCGTGCAATTCCTGGCCGTGCATGTGGCCTTCGACCCACTTCCTCATCCTCGAAGTTGTAGCGGCATTTGGCACCATGAAAAACTCGTCCTCGCCGAGCACTGTGGCGATTGTGTCGTCAAGAATCCTGCCCTGGTCATCGAGCATGTGCGCGTACACGCATCTGCCAACAGGCGCATTCGCAACGTCGTTCGTGCAGAGCGTGTTCATGAGATCGGCTGCGCCCTTGCCCATTATCACGAAGTCGCCCATGTGAGAGACATCAAAGGCTCCGGACCTCTCGCGGACTGCCATGTGCTCGTCCATGATGCTAGTGTACTGGATGGGCATATCCCAGCCAGCGAACCAGGCCATCTTTGCCCCGAGAGCAATATGCTCTTCGTGCAGAGGCGTCCTATGCATAGGGCCCGCATGAGCTATCGTGTGCAAAAAACTTGGCGAAGGAAAACGGGCCGACGCCAGGTCCTTGGTCGAGCAATCAGCGGTACTGGTCGATCAGCGCGGTGATGTCCTTCTCGAGGCTCACGCTCAACGTCGGCTGCTCGATCACCTCGACGTTCCTCTCGAGCAGTGCCAGCTCCTTCTCGCTGAAAGCGTTCGGGCTGATCGGGACGATGACAGTCGAACGGCTCTGCATCACCTGCTCGTTAATGTGCTCAACGAACCTGAGCACCTGCTGAAAGCCGTTGTTGATTACAAGGTATTCGAGGCCATCGATGAGCACGATGCACTTCTTGTAACGCTCGATGAAGGACGAGATGATCGTCGCGAGGGTGCCGATGCTTGTCGGGTTGTGGTGGTCCTTGCCCGGCGTATGGCTCAACCACAGTATGCGAGAATCCTTGAGGTCGAAGATCTCCTTGACCTTCTCCGGGAACTGGCGCGTGACGCACAGGCCCGGGACGCCTTCCGACAGGTTGCCCTCGAACAGCTTGTAGGCAAGAAATGGCTTCCGCTCTCTCACAACATAGCAAATGCCTTCCTCAATCCTAGCCAAATCGAGAGCTGCCTTTTCTTCTGGAGGAATAGGCCACCCTCCGGTTGGGGTTATGCACTGACCCGGCTCTATTTATAGATTCTCCCTGCAGTCTGGCTATCATCTGGAACGATGTTCAGAACTCAACATCTGCCTTACCTTCGCGTCGAGGACCTTCGCTGGTATGTCCAGGAGGGTTATCACGGTGGTCTTTCCCGATATGCCAGGGCCGCTCTTCTTCGCGCTCACAATGCCTAGCATGTCAAGGTCCTTGAGGAGGCCCCAGAAGGCCGTGTGCGCTCTCGGCTTCTCGCTGTATTCCTCGCACGCGACCTTGTAGGCGGACTCGGCCTCGCCCGTCGTGATGTATGCCTTGCCCTTTGAGGCTTTGGCGATCGCGATGAGCGCAAGCTTCTGATGCTTGTCGAGCCCTGTTAGCTTCGATTCTGTGACGGAGCTGTACGCCTCTGCCTTCGCCCCGCGCACATGCTCGACGTTGATCCTGCCCGCAACCTCCTCGTCCGCTAGCATGCCTGCTTTCTCGAGTATCTCGATCGCGAAGCGCGCATCGCCCCACTCTGAGGAGACCTCAGCAATCAGATCGATGGAGTCATCGTCGATGCACCCTTCGTGCAGCGCCAGTCCTGCCCTCTGAGAGACTATGTCTCTCAGCTCTTTGCAGGAGTACTTCCCGAACTCGATCATGTTGGTTCGCTTGAACGTGCTCGCAGATGCCGTATCGAGCATGTCGAAGACGTTCTTCTGCGAGATCAGCATCAGCGAGATCAGCTCTTTGCTCTCGACCTTCTCCTCGCCGAAACGTGTCAGCTTGTAGATGATGTCCGAGCCTGCCTTCTTGAGAAGCATGTCCGCCTCGTCCAGTACGATGAGGAAATGCACTTTCCGTTTCTCGAGGTCCTTCCGAAGTATCCTGAGCATTTCCGTGATCGAGAACCCGCGGTCGGGGAAGTTCGGCTGAAAGTGGTTCACGATCTGCAGCACGACGCTCGACTCGCTGTTCCTCTGCCTGCAGTTCACGAGAACCCAGTCGATCGCCTTCTGCTGCTTCTCAGCGTAGTCCTTGAGATCCATGCAGAAGCGCTTCGCCGCTGCGGTCTTCCCAGTGCCGACGCTGCCAATGAGCACCGCGTTCTGGGCGAAGTTGGACTCGATCACGGGCTTGTAGAGCATGATCAGCTTCTTCATCTGTGCCTCTCTGTGCACGAGCTTCTGGGGCACATAGTCGAATGAGAGTGTGCGCTGGTCCTTGAACACGCTCTTGCCTATTGTCTCCCACATCTGCCTCAGCTTCTGGCGTCCAAGTCGCCATTGGCGTTGCCAGCTTTTAAAAGATTCGCAGGGCAGAGGCAAAAGTTCTCGAAAGGCAAAACGATTTAAGCTCTAAAGGCCGTCGAAGGGTCGGTGAGAGCACGCCGTCGGATGAGGATATCATAAGCTCCATGGTCAAGGGCACCAAGACTATGCTCAGCTCGGAGACTCTTCTTGTCGAGGCCATTGAGGACCTCGTCAAGGATGAGATGAAGCGGGCGATCAGGGCCAAGCTCGATGCGAATCCAGAGCTGAGAGAGGAGCTGAAGCATGCCGTTGAAGAGCTGATGGAGGCCAAGATCAGAGAGGCCTATGCGATACTGAAGATAGGCAAGTGTGGGGCGAAGATCGGCATTGAACTAGTTCCTCCGAAACTCAGGAAAGAGATCGGCCAGGAAATCGTCTCGATATTCGAGAAAGAAGTCAACAAGATGCTCGAGCAGGGCTAGGCTTGCCTGTGAGCAGACGCAGGGTCGAATGCCGCCATCGCTTATCCCTTGAGATGAAGGGCGCGGGCTGGCAATTGCAGGGAGATTTCACTTCGCGCCGTTGAATGGCATTGGTGAGCGCATCCTTCTTTTCTAAACAGGAAGACTCGAGAAGAGGTTTGAAAGAGAGAAGGCTGAAAATCATCCGAAGAGCGCGCTGAGGCCTGCTGCGGCTTCCTCCTCCGAAACTCCCTTTTCCTCCTTCTTCTTCTCCTCTTTCTTCTCTTCCTTCTTCTCAGCCGGTCCGGCAGCTGGCGCGGGCGCGGCGACTGGCGCTGCGACCGCCTTGGCAATCGCCTCGTCGATGTTCACGCCCTCCAGGGCGGCGGCGAGCGCCTTGACTCGGGCAGCGTCGGGCTTGACGCCTGCAGCCTTCAATACGGCCGTTATGCCTTCCTCTGTCACCGGCTTCTTCGCCGCGTGCAGGACCATTGCGCTGTACACATATTCCATTTTTCTGCCTCCTTCGATCCAATCATCCGAACAGTGTGCTGAGGCCGGCCGAAGCCTCTGCCTCAGAAACCTTTTCCTCTTTCTTCTCTTCCTTTTTCTCCTCAGGCTTGCCCTCTCCGCCCCTGTCCTCTGGGGGCTTTGGCACGTTGCTCAGCGTCGCCCTGAGCTCGTCGTCCAGCCCTACCGGCACCTTGGACGCGAGGGAGAGCATCTGAAGATTAGCCTTTGAGAGCATCAGCTCGATCGTCTCCTTGTTGGCGATCTGCGCATTGACTGCCAAGTTGAGCGAGTCCTTGTGAGCTTTCGACAGGAGCAGCGCGATGGACTGCTTCGTCGGAAACGCGATGAATATAGACAGGCTCAGTGCGCTTGATGCTGCGGCCTTCAATCTGATCAGCGTCTCGGCCTCGTCGATTGCGAGCACTTCCTTCCCGTAGATCATGCCTTCCTCGTATGCTGCGTGCAAGTTGAGCCCTACAGTCAGTGGGAATATCTCCAGCTTGGAGAGCACGAGCGCGACCTCGCGCGGTATCTTGTCGCCCTTCTTCACAAGGACCTTGTCCTTCTTGATGACTACCTTGCCCAGTTCGATGGCAGCAGGCAGGCCCGCTTTCTGCAGCTCACCGACGATAGGCCCGGGCTTGAACGGCGTCTCGCCCGCCTTGATCTCGATGTCGTCTGGCGCCACTTCGCCGCCCCTCGCGGGCATCTTGGTCTTGGTTGCGTCGAGCTGCTTGAACAGCTTGAATGGATTGAGGTCTGATGTCACGAGCGCGCACTGTCCATCGACGCTCTCCGCGAGCTTCTCGAGCCCTTTCTTGTCCTTCGAGGACTGCTCGAGTGCAATCTTCAGGAGCGTGTTCTTGAGCATCGTGATCTCTGCTTTTCCCCTGAGGTTCGTGCGCATCGTCTGGAATGCAGGTGCTGGGACGCCTCGAACGTCGATTATCCCCACGACCTTGTGCTTCGAGATCTGCCTTGTGATGGCCGACACAACCTCTTTCTTCCAGGGCGCGACGTGTGCAGTCATCTCACATCACCTTGAACGACGGGCCCATGGTCGTCTTGACATAGGCCGATTTTATGTTCATCTTGCCCCGCTCGAGCTTTGACAAGATCCTCTTGAGCACAGCGTCAAGGTTTTCCGCGAGCTTCTCCGGGGGCATGTCCTTGGTGCCAATGGCGAGATGGAAAGTCTTCTTGTCCCGCGTGCGTACGGAGACGCTGCTCCTGAGCTTCTCTATCTGTGGCTTCGGATCAGATCCTGGCGGGATCGGCTTCGGCATCTTGCCTCTCGGGGCGAGCACGACGCCCAGGCGCTTGCCGATGGTCGGCATGAGCGGTGCCTCGGCGATGAAGAAGTCGCTGCCGCGCGCGAACTTCCTCGCCTTTGCCTTGTTCGATGCGAGGCCCTCGATCTCCTCCGGCTGCACGATGATGTCAGCGACGCCCTTCGCCTTCACAGCCATTTCGGAGCTGCCGAATACGCCAACGCGCACGGGCTTGCCGCGGCCGTTCGGAAGAATGATCTCCTCCTGGATTCTGTTCTTCGGGTTGGAGAGATCGATGTCCTTCAAGTTGATCGCTAGCTCAACTGATTCCAAAAACTTCCTCTGCTTCGACTCTGTCTGAAGCTTTTTCATGACGTCGATGAGGTGTTGGTCTACCACGCCGTATCACCCCGGTGTAGTACATGCGAGCGCTTGGCTCTCCTACATGCCTAGGGATTTGAGCGAATGCAGAAGGGGTTAATAAGTCTTTGGAGGTCGTGATTCGTGCATCTGGCTTTCGATTCCGCTCGCGTCGATTGTATCTACAAACTTCACGGACAGAAATCCTTTAACGGTATCGACGTCATGCGCTGTGCAGGGAACGCGGGACGATGGTTCGGAAGATAGTCATCGTCGGTGGAGGCTGCGGGGGCGGGACCGCAGCTCAGTTCGCGAGGAAGACGGACAGGCAGGCGGAGATAACCGTCATTGAGCGCGAAACGTATCCCCAGTATTCCCGATGCGGGCTCCCCTATGGCATATCAGGTGTCATTCCAGAGCTCACCAACCTCATCGAAGCACCTGAGGAGCGGATGAAGAAGAACAGAATAGGTCTGCTCCTTGGGCACACCGTGACCTCGGTCAACGTTGGCAAGAAGATCATACATATCGACGGGCCCGAGAAGAAAGGCGAGATCCCGTATGATTCTCTCGTACTAGCGACTGGAGCGAGAGCAGCTGTCCCACCGATCAGAGGCGTGTTCAAAGAGGGCGGAAAAACGGGCGAGCTGAAACCTGGCATTTTCGTGCTCAGGACCATCGAGGACGCAAGAGGCATCCAGTCCCGAGGGTACAAGGGCAAGAGGGCGGTCGTTATTGGTGCTGGGCTCGTCGGTCTCGAGGTCGCCGAGGCCCTCATGATCAGAGGTTGCAGGGTCACCATCATAGAGTTCCTGTCAAATTGCATACTCGCGATGGTCGACGATGACATGGCGCAGATGATGGCGGAGGCAATAGCCAAGCACGGAGTGAAGATGTTCACCGAGTTCCAGGTCACCGACGTGCTCGGGGACGAAAAGGCAGGCGGCGTAGTAGCGCTCGACAGGAAGACGAACGAGGAAAGGGAGTTCTTTGCCGATCTGATCGTGATCGCTACCGGACAGCGTGGGGAGACAGAGCTTGCGAAACAGGCTGGCTGTGAGGTTGGAGTGACCAAACAGATTGTCGTCAACGACAGGACTGAGACATGCGTGAAGGACGTGTACGCTGTCGGCGATTGCACTGAGTACCCCGACCTCGTCACTGGCAAGCCAGTTGTGAGCGGCCTGGGCACGATCGCGGTCAAGATGGCGATGGTTGCCGGAGTGAACGCTGCTGGAGGTGATGAGAGATTGCCAAAAGGATTCTTGCTGACCAGGTGCACGGAACCCTTTGGCTATCAAGTGGCCGCAGTTGGTCCCACGACCCCGCAGCTCGAGGCAGTTGGCATCAGACCGTTAATCGGCAAGGTGAGGGCGTTCACCCTTCCAGACTATTATCCGGGGAGAAAGGAGATCTACGTCAAAGTGCTCGCAAATCCTGCGTCTGGCAAGATACTTGGCGCTCAGATCGTTGGTGAAGACCGGGTGCACATGAGAATCAACTCTTTCGCGACCGCGATACAGGCAGGGATGACCGTACAAGAGCTCGCCAGGCTCGAGACGGCTTATTGTCCACCGGCATCTCCGACAGTCGACCCGATCACAATAGCATGTGAGGCGGCGAAGTTGAAGATGGCCAGAGGTGTGCTGCCGAGCGGTGCCTAGAACAGACCCCGATAGCCGCCCTGCTCAATATCTTTCATGACCTGCTTCGGGTCCTTGCCATCGACGGTAACCCCCATCGAGACGCAGGTGCCAACGACTTCCTTGAATCTCGCCTTCTTGTCCTTCCCGAGCATCGAGTCCTTCTTCATCTCAGCGATCTTCTGGACCTGCTCGACGGTCAGGTTCCCGACCTTGGTCGCCTTCGGGCTCCCGCTGCCCTTCTCGAGGTTGATCTCCTTGAGTATGAGCGCCGAGACGGGAGGCGTGCCGACCTTGATCTCGAACTCCTTCGTCTTGGCATCGACTAGAAGCGTGACTGGAACCTTCATGCCTATGAACGCCTTCGTCTTCTCGTTTATCGCGTTCACTACCTGAATTACGTTAACGCCCATCGGGCCAAGCGCGGGACCGAGCGGCGGGCCCGGAGTGGCCTTTCCGCCGTCGACCAGGACTTCGAGTTTCTCTGCCATCGATTCATCTCTCCTTTTCCAGCACTCTAACGTGATCTCCGCGGATGGTGACAGGTATCGGGACCATAGCCTCGAACAGCTCGACCGTGATCTCCTCCTTGTTCTCGTCGATCTGCTGCACCCTTGCCTTCTCTCCTTTGAACGGCCCAGCGATGAGCTCGACGATGTCCCCTTCGACTATGCCCGAGACTATTGGCTTCGGGGTAAGGAAGTGCTCGATCTCCGCGAAGCTCGTCTCGCCCTTGACGATCCCGCGCGTGCGCCTCACGCCCTTGACTATCTCCCTGAGGCTGTCCGTGTTCATCGCCTCGACGAAGACATATCCCCTGATCGTGGCGGGCGAGAGTATTGCGAACACGCCTATGGGCTTCGGCTTTGCTCTACTAGCTACCGAGTCCGCGACGGCCTTTTCGTGGCCTATCGAAGTCTTCACCGCGAGCATTGACTGCCTTGCAGTTGCCTGCAGCGTCGCGACATCATTCATGCTCGGATTCTCCTTGAGGCTCGCGTTCACGAGCACGGTGATCTTGTCGCCATACCTCGCGCCTGTGGGCGAGGAGATCTTCAGCGTGAAGGACTTCTCCTGACCTGGCATCAGGTCGAACGTGCGTTCGGAGACCTGGTCCGCGGAGGGCGCGTTCTCCCAGACTAGGCCAATCGCATCGTAGAGCTTCACAAACCACTCCGGAGAACCCTCCTCTGTGGCCGAGAAGACAGTGTCGACTCTGATCGCGAGCGTGTGCGGCTGGCCGTCTTCGGGTGTCTTGAGGGAGAGCTCGAACTCGGTCGAATCACCGGAAGCCAGCATTCGCTTCGTCTCCCTCTGGATGGTGAACTGCAGGGCCTTCGCTCCGGCTGGGGGAGCGGGTGGCTCCTTCTTCGGCTCTTCCTTCTTTTTCGGCTCTATGTCAAAAAGCCCCAAGATGACCCCTCATGTTCCGTGCTCTGAGCTTTGATGTGAATCACTTGAATGCGTTTGTGATCATGTCCACGCCATACTCAAATATCCAGTATATCAAGAATCCGAGCCCTCCGATGAGCAGGAGCCCGATCGATACGATCTGCGTGACCTTGATGTATTCTTCTCCCGTGGGCTTCCGCGCCATCTTGATCACGCGGCCGTACCTGCCCTTGCCCACGTGCTTGGTCTTCTCCTCGATCCTCCTCTGGAGGTCCCAGGACCTGTCAACGATCTCATCCATGTCAGGCATTGTGAACCTTTCCTAGACAACAACTACCTAATAAAGTCTAGTCCCAACTCGCGGCCCTTCTTTTCTCGCGAAGGCCCGAAGATGTGCTTGGACTTGACGCCAGTTATGACGACCATGACCCTGATGGTCCTCTCGAGGGTCTCGTCTATGGCAGCGCCCCAGATGATTCTCGCGCCCGAGCTGATCTTGGAGTGTATGATCTCAGCAACCTGCTCTGCCTCCGTCACGGTCATGTCTGGGCCACCGGTCACGTTGACCAGGGCAGCCGTGGCCTCCCGGATGTCGAGGTCTATCAACGGCGAGTTGATGGCCTCGTTCACAGCTGTCACAGCCGCGTCGTCATCGTCCGATTCGCCAAGGCCAATCATCGCCACGCCACCCGCTTTCATGACCGTCTTGATATCGTTGAAGTCAAGGTTGACGAGGCCTGGTCTTGTGACTATCTCCGTGATTCCTTTGATGGATCTCATCAGCACTTCGTCAGCAACCTTGAACGCAGCGTTAAGGGACAGCTTGGGGACGATCTCCAGGAGTCTGTCGTTCGGTATCACGATGACCGTGTCCGCGATGTTTCTCAGCCTCTCGAGGCCCCACTCTGCGTTCTCTGCCCTGATGGCACCCTCAGCCTGGAACGGGTATGTGCATATCGCCACTGTCAGCGCACCCTGCTCCTTGGCCATCTGGGCTATGATCGGGGCGGATCCAGTGCCCGTTCCTCCGCCGAGCCCGCATGTGACAAAAACGATGTCTGAATTGGCGAGCGCCTTCTTGATCTCCTCCTCGGCTTCTCTAGCGGCCTCTTCGCCCACCTGCGGCAAGGCGCCCGCACCGAGTCCTCTCGTCGTCCTCCTTCCGAGAAGTATCTTGTGCGGCGCCCTTGTCATGAGAAGGTGCTGTGCGTCGGTGTTCGCTGCGAATAGCTCAGCGCCAATGATGCCGGCCTCGGCCAGCCTGTTGATAGTGTTCGATCCGCCGCCTCCGCAGCCAATGATCTTGATGTCGGTCTTCAGACCCAACAGTATCTTCTGCAGCTCCTCGTCCTCGGGGACGAGGGATCGGAAGCCCTCAGGGGTCTTCCTCTGCGCTTCCTCTGCTGCGGCGAGCACGTTTTCGACGAGGGACTTCATAGCGAGCCTCCAAGATATCTATGCGTGAAGTGACAAAGCACAGCGGCGAGCCATGCTCGCCGGCTGATTCCACCGTAGCTGATTAGGTGTCTTAAAAGTTTCGGGGCTGTCTGGCTGCGTTCAGCGGACCAGGTCCACCTCTCCGACGCCCTTGAACCTTCTCTCGGCTGTGGGCTTCCCGAGGATCTGTTTGGACTTCACGCCCGTCGCCACGAGCATCACGCGCACGGTCTTGTCCATCGCCGGGTCGATGGCCGCACCCCATATGATTCGAGCGCTTTGACTCACCCTGCTCTGGATCTCCTCGGCAGCCTTCTCCGCCTCTGAGATCGTGAGGTCCGTGCCTCCGATGACGTCCACGAGGACACCGTTCGCCTCGCTGATATCAACCTCAAGCAATGGCGAATTGAGCGCCTGGTCGATCGCCTCCTGAATCCTCTCGTCGCCAGGAGCATCGGACTCACCAAGGCCGATCATCGCAACGCCCGCACCCTTCATGATCGTCTTCACGTCGTTGAAGTCCAGGTTCACCAAACCGGGTCTCGTGATCACTTCGGTTAGGCCCTTGATCGACCTCATCAGTACCTCGTCTGCAACTTTGAATGCGGCGTTCAGGGAGAGCCTTGGGACAATCTCGAGCAGCTTATCGTTCGGGATCACGACCACCGTGTCAGCCGCATCCCTGAGCCTCTCGAGCCCCCACTCAGCGTTCTCCATCCTCATCTTGCCCTCGCCCCTGAACGGCAATGTGGCTACGGCGATTGTGAGCGACCCCATCTCCTTCGCCATGCGTGCAACCACCGCTGCTCCGCCTGTCCCCGTTCCCCCGCCCAGGCCACACGTGACGAAGCAGATGTGCGTGTCGATAAGGAGCTTCTTCAGTTCCTCCTCTGCTTCGCGCGCAGCCTCCTCGCCAATCTGCGGCAGTGCGCCTGCGCCAAGGCCCCTCGTCACCCTCCTTCCGAGGAGTATCTTGTGCGGTGCTCGCAGTGACAAGAGGTGCTGCGCGTCCGTGTTGGCTGCGTAGAGTTCTGCACCAACGATTCCCTCGTCGTAGATCCTGGCAATTGTGTTGCTTCCGCCCCCTCCGACTCCTATGATTTTGATGTTCGTCTTCAGCGTTCGCAGAATCTGTTCGAGCTCTGCGTCAACGCGCTGGTCTGCGCCGAGAGCGGCCGCCTGGGCCATCTGGGCGCCTGCTGTTTCTTCGCGGGCAAGTGCGTCTTCGACTAGGGATCTCATCATTTCGGGTCACCATCTGGGGACGTGGGAGCGGACGCTCTTCCGGCTGCTGGAAGTGCATCCCTCGCGCGCACGTAGCGCACGTTCATAATATCGTGATGTGAGTATAAAATATTTTGGTAAAGCCGAAACATCCAAGCTCGCAGGCAATCCCTTCAGGAATCTGAGGAAATTTTTTCGCCGAGGGAGACAATAGAGTGCCGTGAAAGTCCGAGCGTATGTCGTTTTCGAAGGCCTCGTGCAAGGCGTGTTCTTCCGGGCGAACACGAAGAGGTGCGCTGATAGCCATGGCCTTACTGGCTGGGTCAGAAACATGTCTGATGGCCGTGTCGAGGCTGTCTTCGAAGGGGAGGAGGAAAAGGTCCGCGATGCGATCGAGTGGTGCGCCACGAGGCAACCCTATGCAAAAGTGGAGTCGAAGAAAGTCGAGTTCTCGAGGGCAACGGGAGAGTTCGACTCCTTCACGGTGGGCTACGGATGGGCCGACTAGTCGAATGTCGATCCATAGGTCTTCTTCGGGTTCTCGCTGTGAATCTTGTAGGCCTGCTCCTCCGTCATCAGACTCTGCTCGAGGAATGATTTCGTCCTCTTCGGAACAGTTGTGATCGCGAGCACTGCGCCGGGCCTTCTCGGGTCGTCCAGAAAATCCGTCTCCATCAAGAACCTTGAGCCCTTTGCCAGAGCCTCCTTGGTTGGGTTCTTACCAGCAAGCACCGAGGGCATCAAGCCGAAATTCTCCTCGGGCATGATCAGCGGTGGCGAGTAGTGCTTCACAGCCCTTGCCCTGTCGAGTCCCGCACGATCTGCCATTTCGGCGAATTCTCTCATCGATGCGACCGTTGCGCTCTCTGTGTGAAGCACGATCGCACATCCGACTTCCTTCGCGAGCTTCATCCCATGAAGAATGATCTCATTCGACGCAGACCAGATCTCGGGGGAGACTGGGAAGTGCGGCCTGCCCACTTCTCCGATCGCGAGCGCTTTGCCATCGCGCACATATTCTGCTGCCAGCTCCATCGCCTCCATCATGACTTGCTTGGCCTTCTCGAGCCCGTGCACTTTCTCCAGCTCGAGCAATTCAACGGGATACGGCCCGACCGTCGCATACGCCCTCACGCCCGTCTCTTTGTTGACTCTATTCTTGATCGAGATCGTAGCGTCGAAGCCCTTGCGATAGTCCTCGAGAGACCTCACCGGAAACTCCTCGCACGGAAGATGTGAGATGATTATGTGCGTTCCACCTTGCTTCTCAAAGTCCCGCACAGACTCGACATTCCGTCCTCTGACTGGCTCTAGGTGCACGTGGTTGTCCAGAATAGGAATTGCCATGGGCTGTTCCACGATCACTTGAGCAGACCAGCAGCCTTCAGCTCTTCGGTGATCTTGTCCACTGCGGCTTCGACGTCCTCGGGCTTTCTCGCGCCCGTGCACACGAGCTTGCCGCTTCCGAAGAGCAGGACGACGACCTTCGGGGAGTCGATCCTGTAGACGAGGCCTGGAAACTGCTCGGGCTCGTACTCGACCTTCTCAAGCCCGAGGCTTATGGCGATCGCGTTGAGGTTGATCTGAGCTCCGAGGTCGCTGGACGCAACGATGTTCTGCACCTCGATCTTCGGCTCCACCTTGATGACTATGCCCGCGGCTTCGATCTGCTTCGCGACTTTGCTTATCGCTGTCTTGACTTGCTCGAGGCTCTTCGCGCCCGTGCAGACGACTTTCCCGCTCCTGAACAACAGCGTTGCTGTCTTTGGCTCCTTGAGTCTGTAGATCAAGCCAGGGAACTGCTCCGGCTCATACTCAGCGCCGTCCAGCGCCAGCGCGATTGCCTGCAGGTCCAGCTCTCCCCCCAGAGACGTTGAGGCGACAACGTTCTCTATCTTGATGACTGCCATAAAAGCTCCACCGGCTGCTCCCATATTTAAATGGGTATTTAAAAAGGTTTCTTGCTGGTTGCCAGGTTCTGGTGCCATTTTCTGAGCATACTGGCTTCTGTAGTTGTCGAATTGTGAAGGCGTTTGTCGGCATCGTTCTGCCTATCAGCGCGAAACCGACGAAGACTGGATGCTTATTCGGGTTTTGCCGAAGCTAACAATGCAATCGAGATTCCTTGCGCGGATACAATGAAACGTGTGCGCGTATGTCAGTATGTCAATAGGCCTGTTGAAATAGCCTGTCTGCAATTCACTTCTGGGGGGAGAAATGAAGTCATATCATAGAATCAGTGTGATCGCTGTGTGTGCGCTGCTGGCTCTTGCTCTAGTCACGGTGCCGGGCTCTGCGGGCAAGCCATCCGCGAAGTGGACCTTCGCCATATACATGTGCTCGGACAACGACCTCGACTATTATGGTGAGCTGAATGTCGAGTGGCTCATGTCCGTTGGATCGACCACTGAGGTGAACTTCGTTGTGCTGTGGGACCCGTCAACTGGGCCTGCGAGCCTGCTCAAGATCGAGAAGAACAGCATGGTCGAGATGGAGGATTTCGAGTACAACGGTGTCGAGACAAACATGGGAGATCAAGCTGTTCTCAGAGCCTTTGTGAAATATCTCAACTCGAATTTCAAGGCAAGCAATCTGCTCGTGGACTTGTGGGACCATGGCGATGACTTCAGAGGAATCTGCTTCGACTATGACACCGGAACGAAGGAAGATCTCGACTACCTGACCCACCAGGAAATTGGAGATGCGCTTTCCGGCGAAAAGTTGGCCGTTCTGGCCGCCGATGGCTGCGGCATTGGCATTGTCGAGGCCGCCTACGAATACGTCGTGAGAGGGGTGACCGCGCCATGGTTCGTGGCGAACGAGAACTACGTTCCTCTAGATGGTTTCCCATACCAGATCATCGCCGAGGACCTCGTCACGAACCCGAGCATGACGCCTGAGCAGCTTTCCAAGGACATCGTGGAGAGATATGCGGCGTATTATCAGAAAGGATGGCTCACTGAGCTCGCCGCGATCAAACTGACAGAGATACGGACCGTGGTCGACGAACTCTGGGATGTGACATCGATCCTCGGTTCAGAAATGAAGCTCTATCGAGGGCTCGTGGCATCGGGACGAGCGCAGGCGACGATGGGCTGGTCGCAATACGGCTGGGAAGGGTACGTAGATTTCCCGACGATATTCGAGGTGATCTATGCGGGCGCGCCATCAGGGTCCGACCTCAAGCTTCAGACTGGAGAATTGCTCAGCGCAATTGAGGACGCGGTGCCATATGTTGGCTCCGCATCGCCAGCCTATGTCTGGGATCCGGAGGGCATCTCCATCTTCTTCCCATGCGCAGACGGCTCGTACAAGCATAACACTTGGTGGCGAGGAAGCTTGTACCCGACGATGCAGTTCGCACAGGATGGATGGCTCGAGTTCCTCAATGCGTACTACGGGAAATGAGCAGAGACGTCTTCGAAAGGCCCTGAAACTTCTTCGCAATCTCTATTTCTCTTTGCGATCTCTTCTATGCCGTTTCCTTGCCGAGCCCTTCGGGCACGCAACAACACACGCGAAACAGAGCTCGCCCCTTCTCCAAGTTTTATTCACCCACGCGTTGCACTTCCACACATCGATCGCATCTCCGATTCGCCGAGGGCGATCCTCGAAGCTCGCTCCTTTGAGTGCTTTTACAGGGCACGCTGCGACACAGCGCTGACAATGCCCGCAGCGATTCCTCATTGGTCTGCCAGCTGGTAGCGGCATGTCCGTGAGAATTGTCACCAGACAGACCTTAGGCCCGAGAGCTGGCGTCACCAGGAGAGCCGATTTGCCAATCCAGCCCAGGCCAGCAGTCCTCGCAACAGCTTTGTGTGATATCTCCCCCCGCAGATAGAGCGGGCCGCTTCTCGAGACTCTCTTGTCCGGGGCAATGATCTTGGCCGAGTAGCCTTCGCTTTCGATGTATCTCTTGATCTCCTTTGCTACTGCTCTCAGCTGTGGAAAGGCGAGGTCGTCCTCCGTGGACGTATCATATCTCCCGAACTTCTCCAGGTCTACGGCTGCGCTGACGGCATATCTGAATTTGGAGAGCAGGTTCCCAGGGCTTGTGTATATCCTTCTTACTCTGCCAAGATCAGCGACACCAACGAGATCCGCGCCTGCTCCTTCTGCAATAGCCTGGGTTCTCTCGATGTGGACTTTCATCTTCGGAAGCATTCTGCTCCCTGAATGAGATCTGGGCCTTGTTAGCTCTACCCTTAGGCGGGAGAAACTGTTCGAGGCTGCTCCTCGGCCCTCCAGAATGCTCATTGAGGACCGGGAAACATGACGTGGCAAGTGTTGCAGCATCGGCGCTGCAGGATGACAGTCGCTCGCTCTGAGCTGGCAGGCATTAATAACCGCAGTCCCATGACGTCCCCAAGATGGGAGAGGAACGGTCCTGCGCCAGGCCGGACATCGCCTCTTGGCCAACCGAGGAGAAGGCACCGACACGGAGAGTTTGAGATGCACGATTCCTCTGTCGTGATAGAAACCAGAGCCCTCACGAAGAGATTCAAGGATGTTCTTGCTGTTGATTCCCTGAGCATGAAGGTGCGCAAGGGTGAGATCTATGGCTTTCTTGGTCCGAATGGTGCTGGCAAGAGCACGACGATCAAGATGATCATGGGCTTGTTCCGCCCCACTTCCGGGAAGGTCTTTATAGAAGGGAGACAGACGAACGGAGGAGGGGTGGAGCTGCGCAAGGACATAGGGTTCTTGCCTGAGCGCATATCGTTCTACGACAATCTCACGCCTGTCCAGACGCTTGACTTCTTCTGCGAGCTGCGTGGTGCGGACAAGGCCGTCGTGTCCTCGCTGCTCAGGGATGTGGGCTTGGATAACGCCGCAAATAGAAGGGTGGGCACGTTTTCGAAGGGTATGACGCAGTTGCTGGGCGTGGCACAGGCGATGATCGGGGCGCCCTCCATATATGTCCTGGACGAGCCAATGGGAGGCCTCGATGCTCGGTGGGTCAAGGTCGTGAGGGACAGACTCAGAATGCTGAACGAGCAGGGCGCCACGATCATATTCTCGTCCCACATCCTCTCCGAGGTCCAGATGCTCTGTCGCAGGGTTGCGATAATAAACAAAGGCAGGCTCGTGGCAGAGGACACGATTGAGAACATCAACGACCACCTCAATCTCAGGCCACGCCTCTGGATACACAGCCCAGGCTTGGGCAACAAGGCACCTTCGTGGATTCATGAGATCGAAGGCGTCGAGGATGTCGTCGTGAAGGATGACACGATGCTCGTGACCTGTGATGCCGCCTTTCGTCTCAAAATCATGATGACGATGAACGAGAGGGGGCTGAGGATCGAGGACTTCAGGACCGTTGAGCCGTCCCTCGAGGAAGCGTTCGTGAGACTTCTATCGGGCGAGGAGGGATAGCGAGTGTGGCTGGACCCCAGGTCTGTCTACGTAATAGCGAAGAAGGAGTTCGCAGATAACGCGAGGAACAAGTGGATATTGGCGCTGGTCTCCATCTTCCTCGTGCTCGTTCTCGCCGCATCCATCATGGCTGGCGGAGGCAAGATGGGCGAGATGAGCATGACTGTAAGCACTCTCTCAAGCATCTCGAGCATGCTCATCCCCGTCATCGCGATAATGCTCGGCTACGCGACCATTTCCGGAGAGGCGGAGAGCGGGGCCATCTCGGTCGTGCTCGCCAGCCCCGTGAGGCGCGTCGAGGTCCTTCTGGGGAAGTACCTGGGGCTGGGGTCGGTGATATGTTTCTCCGTCCTGGTAGGCTATGGGATTTCGGGCATCCTCATCGGAGCGACGACTGGGATCGCCCAGTGGACCGGGTATCTGGTGTTCATGCTGCTGAGCATGCTCCTTGGCCTGCTCTATCTCAGCCTCTCGATATGCTTCTCATCTGTGCTCAAGAGACGCGTGACGTCCCTGGCAGCAGGGGTCGTTGTGTTCTTCTGGGGAGCCATTGTTGGAATGGTTGTGATTGGATTGTACATGGCGACCGGAGGTAGCCTAGCCGATTTCATCGCTGGCGACACGTCATCGATACCCGACTGGGTATGGTTCGAGATGTTCCTCAGCCCACAGGACGGCAGCGGAGTGGCCGCGATGCTGGCGTTCGGCGAGACAGAGTTCCTGGGATACGACCTCGATTTGCCACCGTGGGTCAATCTCGGCACGTTAGTTCTGGTTCAGCTGCTCTGGACAGTGATACCGCTTGTGCTCGCATGCGTGTGGTTCGAGAGGAGGGACGTGTGAAAATTGCATCGCATCTGTTACTTTGCGCGTTGCCCGTCGAAAGGGCAGTGACATGCGAGTTCAAGCGCGATGCTTCGCGAGTCCTGCTAGTTAGCAACTCTTACTCTGGAGGGTTGCCAATAACGCCGTGATGTCATGCTAATTGGGGTTTTGCCATTGGCAACTTGTTGTAGGCAGGCGACACAATGAAGGCGAGCATATCGTATGAGATGTTCAGAATCGACGAGAAATCATCATCTCTGGCGCCCGAGACCGTGAACCAATCTCTTGACCATCTCTGTCCAGACCTCGATTGCCTTGGAACGTGGAAAACCGGCGGAAACGAAAGCGAAAAGCCCGAGCTGAAGGGCAACCAAACCCCTAGCGACTCCTTCCGTATCGACGTCTGAGGGTACCTCTCCGGCCTTCTTTCGATCTTCCCAGAACCCGGAGACCGCTGCCACGAGCTTCCGGTCGATTTCCCTCACCTGCAGCCTCGCTTTCTTATTACGATGGGCTTCTGATAAGAAATCACAGATCAGATTCGGGAACCAGCTCGGCATAGAGCTCAGGACTCTCTCGAACGCGCCCTCGGTAATCTCAATGAGGGTCCCTTTTCGCAATGGCGAAAACTCACTCAGAATCATGCCCTCAGTGAGGAATTCTCCGAGCGCACCGATGAGCGCCTCCTTGCTCTCGAAATACTGATACACCGCCGCCTTGCTGACGCCGACCTTTTCTGCAATGTCGCTCATCGTGGTCTCGCGATAGCCCTTGCGAGCGAACTCTGCATACGCAGCTTCCATGATTCGCTTCTTTGCCTGCTCCTTGTACTC